>Ga0154912_103_pt8 | contig 19839 bp, 21 predicted proteins | sample RifCSPhighO2_01_FD_105881 | JGI IMG/M metagenome (GOLD analysis project Ga0154912, IMG submission 105881) | Caulobacterales bacterium RIFCSPHIGHO2_01_FULL_70_19 | reverse complement strand
TCGCGCTCATGGAAGCCCTCGCGCAGCAGGAAGGCCTCGCTGCGGCCGATGTACTCGTCCGGCGTCACCGAGCGGACGACGCCCCTGCCCTCCCGGTCGGCGCCCGACGGCATAAGCCGCGCGGTCGGGTGGAACAGGCCGCGGAAGCGATCCCAGTTGCGCGCCTGTCCGGCGTCTCCGGAGATGACGTCGTACAGGGCTGCGACGATCGCTTCCGGCGAGGCTACGTCGGCGGAGGCGACCGCCGGGACGACGGCGGCCGGCGCGGGCGGCTGCTGCGCCGCCGCGGGAGCGGCGCAGGCCAGAACGATGGCGGCGGCGAGGGCGGACGGGCGCATCGGGATTCCTTCGGACTCCGGTCAGGCCGCCTGGCGGCCGAACAGCGCGGACAGCTCGGCCAGCCGCGTCTTGTCCCGACCGGTTGCGCGGCTGACGGCGGCGGCGAGCGCCTCCGACAGGCCCGCGGCGTCGCCGGCGCCGCGTCCCGCACGCCAGCTGTCGACGGCCGCGCGCACCCGGGCGGCCAGGTCCGCCTCGAGGGCGCCGCCCCGGGCCAGCTGGTCCAGATAGGCCTGGGCCACATCGGGGCTGTCCTCCCAGACGATGCGCGTCTGGGTCTGCGGGTTGATGGTGTCGAGGCGAACGCTCTCGGCCGCGGCGATCTCGGCCGCCGACAGATGCTCGCCCGGGACCAGCTTCAGCACGTCCAGCCCGCGGGCGATCTCGCTGGCGTAGATGCGGCCGTTGAACCAGTAGGCCGACCAGGCGCCGCCGACCATCAGCCGCTCCGCATCGAGCGGGCCACGGTCGAAGTAGGCGATCTCCATCGGCCGGGCGGGGTCGGTGAAGTCCATCACCGAGACGCCGCCCTGGTACCAGGCCTGGACCATGAGGTCGCGCCCGGGCACCGGGATCAGATTGCCGTTGTGGGCGACGCAGTTCTCCGACGCCGCCTGCGAGGCCGGCAGCTTGAAGAAGCTCTGTCCCTTCAGCTGGCGGTCCTCGACCGTGGCGATAAGGTTGGCGCCCCAGGTCGCCGGGTCTTCGGCCCGGCAGCGGGCGCTGGTGCCGCCGCCCCATTCGTCGGTGAAGACGATCCGGTCGCCGGCGTCGTTGAAGGTGGCCGAGTGCCAGTAGGCCATGTCGGCGTCGAAAAGCTCGGAGATGCGGCCCGGCTGCTCCGGATCGGAGATGTCCAGAAGGATGCCGTTGCCGCTGCAGGCCCCGGCCGCGAGGCCGAGCTGCGGGTAGACGGTGATGTCGTGGCAGTGATTGGTCTGGGCCGTGCGCTGGCTGGCGATTCCCGCCGCGCCGCCATGCCACAGGCCGGCGATCGCCCCCGTCTCGCGGTCGGCGAAGATGCGCGGCCGGCTGACGATGGCCGCCTGTTCGGGCGCGTCCAGCGGCACCTTGATCACGTCGATCGAATAGAGGGCGGTCTCCGGGTTCTCGCCGGGCTGTCCATCGGAGCAGATGCCCAGCTCCTCGGACTTGCGCACGCCTGAGGTCGCCGAGTTGTAGATGTAGAGGACGTTCGGGTCCGTCGGGTGCGGGACCTGGGTGTGGGTGTGCGAGCCGCGGCAGGTCTGCACGGCCGCGATCTGGCGCGGGGCGTTCAGGTCCGAGATGTCGAAGATGCGGATGCCGCGGAACCGGTCGGCGTTGACCTCGCCCTCCGCCTCGGCCGTGCCGCAGTCCAGCCGGGCCCGGTTCTGCTCGACCGACATGAACAGAAGGTCGCCGTGGATCGAGACGTCGCCCTGCCCGCCCGGGCAGACGACCGACATGACCAGCTCGGGGGCCGCGCCATCCTTGAGATCGTAGGCGTTGAAGCCGTGGAAGCTGCCCACGAACAGGCGGCCGTCGGACACCGCCATGTCGCTGTTGGCCAGGGCCAGCGGACTGTAGCGCGGACGGGCGGGCGGCCCGGCCGGCGCCGGCGCCGACGCGGCGGCCTCGCCCTGCGGCCGGCGCGGCTGCGGCGCGAAGATGGCCTCGGGGTCGAAGAAGCCGGGCGGCGGCTCCACCGAGTGCTCGAGCTCCAGCCCGGAGGCGGCCCGCCCGGCGTCGTGCAGGCCCGGGGACAGGCTGCTGCGCGGATCGGCGGTCTGGGCCGCGGCGGCCGAGGCCAGCAGGAGGCCGGCGACGGAGGAAAGCAGAAGGCTGCGAACGATCATGGCCGCTCCTCGGCGGTGGGGTTCAGGTCGGAAAGCAGGGACTGCATGCGCAGGATCTCGGCCGACTGGTCGGCCACGACGGAGCTCAGGAAGTCCGACAGCAGCGGGTCTTCCCCCGCATCGGGCTCGGCCATCAGGGCGTCGACCATGTCGAGCGCGCCCTGGTGATGATCGATCATGCCTTCCAGGAACAGCCGGTCGAAAGCGGGCCCGCGGGCGGCGGCCAGCGCCTGCATGCGGGCCGGCGACAGCATGCCCGGCATCAGCGGCGTATCGGCGGCCGCGGCGTGGCCGGCATGGCCGCCGTGCCCCCCGTGCAGGTCGGCGGCCGTCTCCGGCTGCTCGCGCGCCGCCAGCCAGTCGCGCATCTGCTCCATCTCGGCGGCCTGGCCCAGGGCGATGCGTTCGCCCAGCTGGCGCACCGTCGAAGAGGCTCCGTGGATCCGCAGCAGTTCGACCATCTCCACCGCCTGGGCGTGGTGCACCAGCATGTGCTGCATGAAGCGGACATCGTCCGACGTGAAGCCGGTACGGCTCAGGTCCACAGCCTCGCCGGCGCTGATCAGCCGCGAGGGCTGGCCGGGCGCGCCGGGCTGGAAGATCGGCGGCGTCTGCGGCGACGCCAGGCAGAGGACGGTCGCGATCAGGCCGGTGGTCAGGGGCAAGGCGGTTCGGGGCTCCGGCGCGGGCGGCGCAGACGAACGCCAGACTAGGTCGCGAAACTTCCTGCCGCCAAGCTGAAAATCGCGCTAGCGGCGGAACACGCCCACCAGCTCGACATGGGCCGACCACAGGAACTGGTCCACCGGCGTGACCCGCTCCAGCCGGAAGCCGGCGTCGAGCAGCACCCGGGCGTCGCGGGCGAAGGTGACCGGATTGCAGGAGACGTAGACGACGGTGGAGGCCCGGGTCCCCGGCAGCTGCCGGGTCTGCTCCAGCGCCCCGGCCCGCGGCGGGTCCAGCACCACGGCGTCGCAGCCGCGCAGGTCGTAGGGCGCCAGCGGACGGCGGAACAGGTCGCGCGCCTGCGCCTCGATCGGCTTCAGCCCGCGCGCCGACCCCATCCCGGCTTTCAGCGCGGCGATCGCCGGCGCCGCGCCATCGGCGGCCAGCACGGGGGCGACCGTCGCCAGCGGGAAGGTGAAGGTGCCTGCGCCGCAGAACAGGTCGGCGACCTTCTTCGCCCCCTTCACCGCCGCCACGGCGCGCTCGACCATGGCCGCTTCCGCGGGCGGCGAGGCCTGCAGAAAGCCGCCGGGCGGCAGGGGTACGGTCGCCGGGCCGAAAGCGACCAGCGGCTGACGCGCCATCGCCAGGGTGTCGCCGGCGAGGCTCAGGCGCGCAAGATCGGCCTCGGCGGCGGCCGCGATGGCCCGCATCTGCGCGTCCCGCGACAGGCCGCCGGTGCGACGTTCGACGCCGGTGACGTCGACGTCCAGCCCGGTCAGGGTCGCCGTGACGTGCAGCGTCGGAGCCGACTTCGGGTGTTCGAGGAAAGGCTCGGCGACCCGGGCCAGCGCCGGAAAGGCAGCAACCAGCCGGGGATCGGCGATGGGGCATTCCGTCACCTCGACCAGCCGCCAGCTCCGCCGCGCCTTGAAACCGAGGATCGCCCGGCCGTCGGAGCCGCGGCGCGCGTGCAGGGCCAGCCGACGCCGGCTGCCGGGCGGCGTGGCGACCGTCGCCTCGAGTTCGGCCTCGATCCCTTCGCGCGCCAACGCCAGGCTCACCTGCTCGCGCTTCCATTGGAGGTAGGGCGCGGCCGCCCAGTGCTGCAGGGCGCAGCCGCCGCACTCGCCATAGTGCGGTGAGACCGGCGCTGCCCGCTCCGGGCTGGGCGTGACGATCTCCACCGCCTCCAGCCGCCCCTCCCGCACCTCGCCGCGCACCACCTCGCCCGGCAGGGTCAGAGGGGCGAACACCGGCCCGGCGGGCGTGTCGGCGATGCCGTCCCCCTGGGCTCCCACGCGGGCGATGATCAGCGTCTCGGTCATCGGCCGCTCTTAGCGGCCCGCGCCCGGCGGCGAAACCTGAACGAAGATGAACGACCCGCTCAAAGGCCGTTCAGCTTGGGGGGCCTACAAGCGATGCAACAGACAGGGGGCCGAACCGTTCGGCCATCGGATTAACCTTTTCGAGGATCAGGTCGATGAACGCTTCCATGACCCGCAAGGCCGCCTTTGGCGCCGCCGCCCTCGCGGCCGCGGGACTGATGACCGCCCCCGCCTCGGCTTCGGCCCAGGCCTACAGCTACCAGGGCGACCGCTATTACGGCCAGGATCGCTACGACTACGACCGGTACGACAGCTACGACTACTGCCGCAGCGACCGGAACCAGCGGCGCGCCGCGGGCGCGACGATCGGCGCCGGCGTGGGCGCGGTGGCCGGATCCCAGCTGGCGGCGCGCGGTCGCCGCACCGAAGGTTCGATCCTCGGCGGCGTGCTCGGCGCGGTGATCGGCGGCAGCGTCGGCAACGACTCCGCCCGCGACTGCGACCGGTACTACGACCGCTCCGGATACCGCGACTATGACGACCGCGGCTACTACGGCGACGACCGCTACGACGACCGGTACCGGTACGAAGATCGCTACCGGTACGAGGACCGCTACCGGTACCAGGACCGCTACAGCTACGACCGCTATGACAGCCGCTACGGCTGCCGCTCGGTCCGCTACGAGAGCCGCGACTGGAACGGCCGGGTGGTCACCCGGTACGAGGACGTCTGCGACGGCTACTGACGGAATCGCGGCGCCGATTACTTTTCAGCCCCCCTGTCGATCGGCGACGTGACGGAGGCCCCCGGTGGAGAGATCCGCCGGGGGCTTTTCCATGGGGACTCAGCGATCAGCCCCCTGACCTCGCCCACAGCAGCCACTCCACGTTCCCGTCCCCGCCGGAGATCGGGCTCTCCGCAGTGGCCTGAACACGCCACCCCCGGCCTTCCAGCCAGGCGACGACCCGCTCGAGGGCCGCCTGCCGGGCCTCCGGATCGCGAACGACACCGCCGCGGCCGACGTCGGCGCGGCGCTCCATCTCGAACTGGGGCTTGACCAGGGAGACGAGATCGGCCCCCGGCGCAGCCAGGCCGAGCGCGGCCGGCAGCACCTTGGCCAGACCGATGAAGCTGGCGTCGCAGACGATCAGCTGCGGCGGCTCGGGAACGAGGTCCGGCGTCAGGTGGCGCGCGTCGGTCTTCTGGAGATCGGTCACCCGCGAGTCCGCGCCGAGGCGCGGGTGCAGCTGCCCCTGGCCCACGTCGACGGCGTAGACCCGCGCCGCGCCCCGGCGCAGGCAGACCTCGGCGAAGCCGCCGGTCGAGGCGCCGACGTCCAGCACCGTGCGGCCCTCCACCGCGACCGGCCACAGCGACAGGGCGTGATCCAGCTTCAACGCCGCCCGGCTGACGAAGTCGTGGGCGTCGACGAAGACGAGAACCGCGTCCTCCGCAACCATCTGCGACGCCGCTTTCGCAGGCTCGCTATCGACCGTCACCCCGCCCGCCTCGATCGCCGCCCTCGCCCGCGCCCGGCTTCCCGCCAGCCCGCGGGCGACCAGCAACTGGTCGAGGCGAATCCTCAAGGCCTCACAGCCCTTCCAGCCGGGCCAGCGCCGCCTGCAGCTTCGCCTTGCCGGCCTCAGCCGCAGCCAGCTTCTCGCGCTGCTCCTCGACCACCTCAGGGGCGGCGCGAGCGACGAAGTTCGGGTTGCCCAGCTTCTTGTTGACGTGACCGATGTCGCTGTCGAAGGCCGCGATCTCCTTCTCCAGCCGCGCCCGCTCGGCGGCGAGGTCGATGATCCCCGCCAGCGACAGGGCCGCGGTGGCCCCACCCGAGACGAAGCTCACCGCCCCCGCCGGGGCGCTGTCCGCCGCCGTCAGCTCCGAGACGCGGCCCAGCGTCAGGATCAGGTCGCGGTGCCGGTCCATCCGCGCCGCCGTCGCCGCGTCCGGCGCGACGAAGGCCAGCGGCGGCTTGGCCGACGGCGGCACGTTCATCTCGGCGCGCAGCTGCCGGATTTCGGTGACCAGATCCACCAGCCAGCCGATCTCGGCCTCGGCCGCCGCATCGACGAAACTGTCCGGGAGCGCAGGCCAGGCTGCGCCGATCAGCAGGCCATCGGGCCGCGGCGCCCCGTCGTTCGCGGTCTGGGCCCACAGTTCCTCGGTGATGAAGGGCATCACCGGGTGCATCAGCTTCAGCGTCTGGTCCAGCGTCCAGGCGGTCATCGCCCGGGTTTCCGCCTTCGCCGCCTCGTCCGCTCCCTGGAACACCGGCTTGGCCAGCTCGAGGTACCAGTCGCAGAAGACGTTCCAGACGAAGCGGTACAGGGCCGCGGCGGCGTCGTCGAAACGGCCGCCCTCCAGCGCCGCCGACACCTGGCGTTCGGCTTTCGTCAGTTCGCCGCGGATCCAGCGGTTGATGGTCTGGTCGACGGCGGCGGGATCGAAGCCCTCGACGCGGCGCGCCTCGTTCATCTGGGCGAAGCGGGCGGCGTTCCACAACTTGGTGCCGAAGTTGCGATAGCCTTCAATGCGTTGCTTCGACAATTTGATGTCGCGTGTGCCCGACAGAATGGCCATGGTGAAGCGCAGCGGGTCGGCCCCCAGCTCGTCGATGATGCCGAGCGGGTCGATGACGTTGCCCTTGGACTTCGACATCTTCTGGCCCTTCTCGTCGCGGACCAGGCCGTTGATGATCACCCGCCGGAAGGGAACTTCATCCATGAAGTGAAGTCCCATCATCATCATCCGGGCGACCCAGAAGAAGATGATGTCGGCGGCCGTCACCAGGTCGGATGTCGGATAGAAGCGGGCGAGGTCCTCCGTCTTCTCCGGCCAGCCCATGGTCGAGAACGGCCACAGGGCCGAGCTGAACCAGGTGTCGAGGACATCCTCGTCCTGGCGCAGCTCGCGGCCGCCGGCCTGGGCGCGGACCTCTTCCTCTGTCTCGCAGACGTAGATGTTGCCGTCCGCGTCGTACCAGGCCGGGATGCGGTGGCCCCACCACAGCTGGCGCGAGATGCACCACGGCTCGATGTTACGCAGCCACTCGAAGTAGATCTTCTCGTAGCTCTTCGGCTCGAACACGGTGTCGCCCTGCTCCACCGCCCGGATCGCGGGCTGGGCCAGGGTGTGGGCGTCGACGTACCACTGGTCGGTCAGCCACGGCTCGATGACCACGCCGGAACGGTCGCCGTGCGGGACGACGTGGCGGGTCTTCTCGATCTCCTTCAGCCAGCCCTCGGCCTCGGCGCGGGCGACGATGGCCTTGCGGGCCTCGAAGCGATCCATGCCGCAGTACTCCGCGGGCACGTCGGGCGCATCGGCGTTGGTGATCCGGGCGAAGGCGTCGAGCACGTTCAGGGCTTCAAGTCCGGTGCGCTTTCCGACCCCGAAGTCGTTGAAGTCGTGGGCCGGCGTGATCTTCACCGCGCCCGACCCCTTGGCCGGGTCGGCGTAGTCGTCGGCGACGATGCGGATGCGGCGGCCGGTGATCGGATGGTCGATCTCCTTGCCGACCAGACCCGCGTAGCGCGCGTCGTCCGGGTGCACCGCCACCCCGGTGTCGCCCAGCATGGTCTCGGGACGGGTGGTGGCGACGACGATGTAGTCGCGGGTCTCGAACGCCGTCGGCCGGCCCTCGTCGTCGAAGGCCACCGGATGCTCGTAGGTCACGCCGTCGGCCAGCGGATAGGCGAAGTGCCAGTAATGGCCGTCGACCTCGCGCTGCTCGACCTCGAGATCCGAGATGGCGGTCTGGAAGTGCGGGTCCCAGTTCACCAGCCGCTTGTCGCGGTAGATGAGGCCTTCCCGGAACAGCCGGACGAAGACCTTGCGGACGGCGGCGTTCAGCCCCTCATCGAGGGTGAAGCGCTCCCGGCTCCAGTCGCAGCTGGCGCCCAGCCGGCGCAGCTGGCGCACGATGGTCCCGCCGCTCTCGGCCTTCCATTCCCAGACCTTCGCGACGAAGGCCTCGCGGCCCATGTCGCGGCGGCCGAGGTTGCCCTGCGCCGCGAGCTGGCGCTCGACCACCATCTGGGTGGCGATGCCGGCGTGATCGGTGCCGGGCAGCCAGAGCACCGCCTTGCCCTTCATCCGGTGATAGCGGGCGAGGATGTCCTGCAGGGTGTTGTTCAGCGCGTGGCCGATGTGCAGCGAGCCGGTCACGTTGGGCGGCGGGATGACGATCGAATAAGCCTCGGCCGCGGTGTCCTGGCGCGGGGCGAACAGGCCGCTGGCTTCCCATTGCGCATAGAGGCGCGGTTCAGCGGCTTTCGGATCGAAGGTCTTGTCGAGCATGGGGAGGATCAATCGGACAAAGAGAAAGGGCGGCCCCGCCGGAGCCGCCCTGGGACGATCTAGAGAAGATCGGTGCGCAGGTGAAGGTCAGCCGGCCGAGCGGGCGATGCGTTCCACTTCCTTGCGTACCTCGGCCTCGACGATGCCGGGCAGGTTGGCGTCCAGCCACTCCTTCAGCATCGGGCGCAGCATCTCGGCGACCATGGCCTCGATGGTCGAGCCGCTGGCGAAGCTGAGATCGGGACCGCGCGGGGCGCTGGTCGGCTGCGGCTTGCGAAGCGAGGACGCCAGCCCGGCGAAGGCCGATGCGGCGCTGGCCGCGGCGCTCTCGCCCACCAGCGAATCGTAGCCGCCGCCCGACGGGACGGACGGATGCTCGGGCGTGTGCACCTCGGCCGGCGGCTCGAAGAACGATTCGCTGCGCGGGGTCTCCGCGGCCGGGAACGGCTCCGGCTCGGACTCGGCGGGCGAAACGTCCAGGTCGCCGATGGTCTCGCCGGCCGGGGCTTCGTAGGTGTCGGTCAGCTCGAGCACGTCCTCCTCCGAAGCGACGGGCTCCTGCATCGACGGCGTCTCGTCCATCAGGGCCGGAGAGGCTTCGGCGGGCTCCGGCTCGGGCTCGGGTTCCGGCTGGGGTTCAGGCGCGGCCGGGGCCGCCGACGCGGTTTCCGCCGGGGCGTCGTCCTCGGAGATGATCCGGCGGATCGACGCCAGGATCTCCTCCATCGTCGGTTCCTGGGCGGGCTGGTCGGTCATGGCGAATCCCCGGAAGCACGCATCCGCGCACGGACAAGTCGGTCTGGCTGAGGGGGAGCCGCGGCCCCTCCCCGCAGCCTGTCGTCGCATCTACGCCCCGCGGAATCAACGGGCGTTTTCGCCTGGTGAGCGAGCGGCGCCTCAGTCCTGCGGCGCGGTCCGGACCACCTCGGATTTCAGCTGCGCGTCGATCGGGGCGTCGGCCTGGTCCGCGGCCGGCGTCACCGGCGGGGCGGCGACGCGGTCCAGCGTCTCAAGCACGCCGTCCCACGGCAGGGCTCCGCGATTGCGCACCCGCTGGTAGTTGGCGGCCGGGTCGTAGCGCTCCAGGGTCGGATCCAGATCCGGGCCTTCCAGCCGGCCCATGGCCGCGAGGAGATTGGCCTGGGCGACGTATTCATTGCGCCGCGCACTGGCGAGGGTGACCTCGGCGTTGCGCAGCTCCAGTTCCTGGTTGAGCACATCCAGGGTGGTGCGCAGGCCGACCTGGGCCTCCTGACGCACGCCCTCGGCCGCGACGCTGGCCGCCCGCACGGCCTCCTCCCCGGCCTGCAGCGAGGCGCGGGCCGAGATCGACTGGGCGTAGGCCGAGCTGACGGCCTGCAGGGCGTTGCGGCGCTCGCCCTCGACGTTGATCTGCGCGGCGTTGGCGCGCTCCAGCGCGGCGGCGACGCGCGACGCGTTCAGGCCGCCGGTGAAAAGCGGGATCGACAGGGTCGCGCCGGCGGTCAGCCGGGTGTTGTCGGCGATGTCGCCGAACCGGTCGAAATCGCGGCTGGAGCCGCCGTAGCTGGCCGAAGCGCGCACCGACGGCATATACTCGGCCCGGGCGGCGGCGACGTTGGCCTCCGCGGCGGCCAGGGTATAGGCGGCCGCGCGGATGTCGGGATTGTCGGCGAGGGCCACGTCCAGGGCGCTGTCGAAGTCGGCGGGCACGCCGGGCAGCGCCGGCATCGGCGCGAGGTCGCCGGGCGCCTGGCCGACCACGGCCGCATATACGGCGCGCGAGGTCGAGAGCTGGGCCTGGGCGTTGGCCAGTTCGGCCTCCGATTGGGCCAGCCGGGCCTCGGACTGGGCCACGTCCGTGCGGGTGATCTCCCCGACCTCGAAGCGCGCCGAAGACTCCTCCAGCTGGCGCTGCAGGACGGCCAGATTGGCCTGACGGATGCGCAGCACCTCCATGTCGCGGATCACATCCGCATAGGCCTGGATCACCGAGGCGAGGACCGACTGTTCGATCCCGCGCAGGTTCTCACGCCCGGCCAGGATCTCGGCCTCGGCGGCGGTGATGCCGTGGCCGATGCGGCCGCCCGACCACAGCGTCTGGGACAGGCCAATGCTGGCCGACGCACCGTCGCTGTCCGGGTCGAGGGACGTATCGCTGTAGTCGCGGCTGTAATCGCCGCTGACCGTCACATCCAGCGTCGGCCGCAGACCGGCGCGCGCCTGGACGATCGATTCGTCCAGCGCCCGCTGGTTGGCCCGCTGGGCCAGCAGCGACGGATTGGTGCGGTAGGCCAGAGCGATCGCTTCCTGGAGCGTTTCCGCCCAGGCGGGGGCGCCCATGCCGCCGATGATGGCGATGACGGCGACCGAGGCGAGCGCACGCGAACGTTTCAGCATTTCGATTCCTGCCCGGCGCGAGGATGCGCGCCCTTCGTATCCCATACGCCTGATGCGGGAGGCTTTGCGCTTCCGCCAGTTAAGTTTTTTTCACCCCTGCCGGCGCGGCGGCGCCGCTAGAGGGCGAAGGTGGGTTTCGGGGCCAGTTCCGCAAGGACCGGCGGCGCGGCGTCGAACAGCTCCCGCCGCGACACCCCCTGCTCACCCCGGAGATAGAGCACCGCCTTGCCGGTCGGGCCGGAGCGCTCGACCACGGCCAGACGGCCGCCGACCTTCAGCTTCGAGATCCAGGCCTCGGGGCGGACCGGGACCGCCGCCTCGGACACGATCACGTCCCAGTCTTCCCCGGCCGGCTCCGTCAGCGGGGCGACCACGGCGGCGACGCCTTCCTCGGCCAGGGCCCCGCCGGCGACGTCGAACACGGCCGCATCGGCTTCCTGCGCCGTCGCCTGCAGTCCCATGCGCGCCAGCACCACGGCGGCGTAGGGGCCGGCGAGGGCCAGGGCCCGCTCGCCCGGCTGCGCCGCCACGGCCATCAGCAGCTTGGAGACGTCGCGCGGCAGCATCAGCCGGCGGCCGGCGGCCACCTCCGGCTCGATCTCGGCGTAGGCGCTGAAGGCTCGCTCGGCCGGCAGCAGCCGCTCGCGCGGCGCCTCCAGCAGGGCCGCCTGCAGGGCGCGGTCGGTGACGTCGTTCACCCGCACCTGGCTGTCGACCATGAGTTTGCGGGCCGCGGCGTAATCCATGGGAACTGTCCTGCTGAAATCTCGCGCGCTTATAGGTCTGCGCGTTGCGGCGGACAATCCGATCTGATAGCGAACGCGCCTCGCGATGGCGCGGCCGTTTCACGCGGCTCGCGGCCTGATGGCGGAGTGGTTACGCAGCGGACTGCAAATCCGTGTACGCCGGTTCGATTCCGGCTCAGGCCTCCATCGCGAGTTTCCCCGCCCCGGACCGCCCTCCCCGCCCGGTCAGGAGACCGGGGCGGTGATCCAGCCGACTGCGCCTGCCGCCCCCACCGCCGCCGTAACCACGGCGATGGCCAGCGCGACGCGCGCGTTGCGATGAATGAAGTCGAACATTCCGCCGAACATGGCTCACTCCCCCGGACGCCCGAACGACGCCACAAGCGGAGCAGTTCATCAAGGTATACGAAGGGTTAATCGCGAACTGGTGATCGATTACGCCAATCGCGCGAAATGATGCAGGGCGATGGCGCCCGCCGTTCCCACATTGAGCGAATCGAACCCGCCAGACATGCGGATGCCGACAGGCGTGCAGCGCGCGATCAGGTCCGGCGGCAGGCCCGGCCCCTCGGCGCCGAGGACCACGGCGATTCGCGGCGCCGGGGGAACCCGGTCCAGCGTGAGCTCCGCCGACGGCGTCATCGCCAGCACCCGGAAGCCCGCCCCCTTCAGCTCGTCCACCGCCGCCGCCGCGTCCAGTCCGACCGCCATCGGCGTGCGCAGCACCGCGCCCACGGAAACGCGGATAGCCTTGCGATAGAACGGATCACAACAGCGCCGGTCCAGCAGCACGGCGTCCGCGCCGAAGGCGGCGGCGTTGCGGAAGACGCCGCCCATGTTGTCGTGATTGCCGATGCCGCAGGCGAGGACCGCCAGCGCCCGCTCCGGCAGGCCGGCCAGTATCCCGGACAGGGCGGTTTGTTCCGGCTTCTCGCCGAGGGCCAGGATGCCGCGGTGCAGATGGAATCCGGCGATTCCGTCGAGCACCGCTTGCGGAGCCACGAAGACCGGCGCGCCCGGCGGCAGCTGGCCCAGGGCGTCGGCCAGTCCGTCCAGCCGGTTCTCCGCCAGCAGGACCGCCTTGGCGCGGCAGCGCGACGTCGCCGAGACCAGCTGGCGCAGCACCACCTCGCCTTCGGCGATGAACAGTCCCTCGCGCCCGGTGAGGTCGCGCTCGCGGATGTCCCGGAAGGCGGCCGTGCGCGGGTCGTCCGGGGCCTCGATGCGGATGATGTTCAAGTTCGGATATTTCCCGTTGCGCGACGCTGACTCGCGCTGCTATAGCGCCCGCCTTCCCGAGCGAAACCTGTTCCGCGGTAGCTCAGTGGTAGAGCAGCCGACTGTTAATCGGCTGGTCGTAGGTTCGAATCCTACCCGCGGAGCCACTCGGTCCTTCCCCCCTGAGCGCCTGATTCCGCGATCTCGTCCTTGACGCGGTCGTCGCGCGCCTGCCGCCAGCCCTCCCCACGCAAGAAAAAAGCCCGACGCGAACGCCGGGCTGAAAGTTCGGTGATGGTGGGTGTCCCCGAAGAAGGAAGACGACCCGTGGTTGGGCTGAATTGGTTAACAGTCCGTAAAATCATGACGCCGGAGCGACCGGCAGCCAGGTCCACTGCCGCGCGCCCCCGGGGCCGGTCCAGCCGACCCGCCAGCCGCCGGCGTCCCGCTCCACCTGCAAACCTCCGGGCGCCGTGTCGCCGGGACCGGGCCAGACGAAGTCGCGGCCATTCACCCGGATCACCTCTCCAGGGGCGGCCGCCGTCAGCACGCTCCAGCGCCCCCCCGGCCCCGGCTGCAGCCTGGTCGGCGGACCGCCGGCGGCGACGGTGACCGGTTCGTCGTCGGTCGACCGGCCGGAGACCAGCGCCGAACGGCCGTCACTGTCGACCGCCCCCAGAGCCGGCGCCGCGTCCAGCCGAAGCGCCGGCCGGCCCACACCCAGGACGGCGACCGGACCGCGCCCCCCGCCGAGGATCAGCAACCGGTCGGGCGACTCGGCCGCGTCCTGGCCGATCTGGATCTCCGGTCGAAGCAGCAGCGCCGCCTCGGACGTCGCGATGCGGATCTCGAACCCGCCCGCGGCGTCAGCCGCCGCGGCGTAGGCCGCGCCGGACGCGTTGCGAAGCACCACGCGGCCGCCGGGCTCCGCCCGACCGGTGACCACCAGCCCCCCTTCGACCGGGCGAATCGCGAGGATCGCCGGCGTGCGGGTCCAGCCGCCGCCTTCCTGGGGCGCAGAACCGGCCGCCGGCTGCCCGGGCGGCCCGGAACATGCGGTCATTCCCAGGAACAACGCGCCCGCAACCGCGATCTTCGCCCATCTGGCCCGTTTCATCCCGTCTCTCAGACCGCTAGGAGTGTCGCCCCAGATAGCGCGCTCGACCCCGCCCTGTCTTCCACACCCTCGCCGAGGCCCCATGCCGCCCGCCATCCAGCCGTTCGACGGAAAGTCCGTCTGCCTCTTCTGCGGCTCGTCCGATCGATCGGACCCGATCTACACCGCCGCCGCCCGCGACTTCGGCGGACAGGCGGCACGGGCCGGCTGGCGGCTGGTCTACGGCGGCGGCGGCGTCGGCCTCATGGGCGCCGCGGCCCGGGCCGCGCACGAGGCCGGCGGCCGGGTGCTGGGCGTAATGCCGGGCTTCCTGCGCAGCCGCGAGCGCCTGTACGACGAGGTCGAGACCCTGGTGGTCACCTCGATGCACGAGCGCAAGACCATCATGTACGACCAGTCCGACGCCTTCGTGGTCGCGCCCGGCGGCGTCGGGACCCTCGAGGAGGTCATCGAGGTGCTGTCGTGGAAGCGGCTCGATCTCCATGCCAAGCCGGTGATCTTCCTCAACATCAACGGCTTCTGGGACAGCCTTCTCACGGTGCTGGAACACAGCATCGCGGAGGGGATGACTCCGGAAAGCTTCCGCGAGGCCTGGAGCGTCGTCGCCACGGTCGAGCAGGCGATCGCCCTCATGCAGGAGACGGACGACATGCCTCACTTGAAACATGATCAGCGATAAGTAATCGTTGTTCAGTCGCATCGCCGTCCGCGAGGACGACGGGCGGATTCGAGTTCAATGCAACGTCCACAGCCGCCAAGGGCGCCCGACGCCCGAGGCACGGAGACCTCCCCATGCGCGCCCTGATCGTCGCCGCGGCCCTGCTCGCCGCCGCCCCCGCCCTCGCCCAGTCCAACGCCTCCAGCGCCACGCTCGTCGACGCCTCCAGGGCGCCGGCCGGCCGCACCATCATCGACGGCGCCGCCTGGCGCTGCGAGGGCGCGACCTGCACCGCCACCGGCGGCGCCAACCAGACGGCCGTGCGCGCCTGCCGCCGGGTGGTCGCCCGCCTCGGCCAGGTGTCCGCCTTCACCTACAAGGGTGTGGCCCTGACCGCCGAAGAACTGGTCGCCTGCAACGCCTGATCCGGCGCAAGGGCCGGAACGAACGAGGGCCGCCCTTCGCGAGAGGGGCGGCCCTTTTCCTTGACGCCTGCGCGACCGGCCGTCAGGCCGTCTCGCCCTGCAGCCGCTTCACGATCCGCTCGCGCCCGATCATCGGTGCGATGGTCGCCATGTCCGGGCCGTGCGACTGGCCGGTCAGGATCAGTCGCAGCGGCATGAACAACGCCTTGCCCTTGGCCCCGGTGGCGTCCTTGACGGCGGCCGTCCACGTCGACCACAGGCTTGCATCGACCGCCTCCGGCAGCGCCGCCAGCGCGGCGGCCGCGAACGCCGCATCCTCGATCACCGGCACGACCGGCCCGCGAACGATCCGCGCCATTTCAACGACATCGGCGAACTTCTGCAGGTTCGGCCGCACCGCGTTCCAGAAGGCTTCACCCAGGTCGGCGCCGACCTTCTCGAGCCGCGGCTTCGCCCGCGCGTAGTCCATGGCGTGCAGCGCCTGGGCGTTCAGCCGGTCGAGGTCGGCGGTGTCGTAGCGGGCCGGCGACCGGCCCATCTTGGAGAAGGCGAAGCTCTCGCCCAGCGCCTGCACCGATTCCGCCACCTCCAGCGGGTCCGAGGTGCCGATCCGGCCGAGGTGGCTGGTGATGGCGATCGGCTCGTAGCCCTGCTCGCGCATCTCCGAGATGGACAGCGAGCCCAGCCGCTTCGACAGCGCCTGGCCGTCGGCGCCCACCAGCAGCGGCATGTGGGCGAAGGCCGGAACCGGCCCGCCAAGAGCCTCGAAGATCTCGATCTGGGCCCCGGTGTTGGTCACGTGGTCCTCGCCCCGGATCACGTGGGTGATGTCCATCTCGATATCGTCGACGACCGACGGCAGGGTGTAGAGGAACAGGCCGTCCTCGCGGATCAGCACCGGATCGGACATCGAGGCGGTGTCGACCTCGGCGTGGCCGCGCGCCAGGTCCTCCCAGGCGACGCGCTTGCCGTCCAGCCTGAAGCGCCAGTGCGGCCGCCGGCCCTCAGCCTCGTAGGCGGCCTTTTCGGCCTCGGTCAGGTTCAGGGCGGCGCGGTCGTAGACCGGAGGCAGGCCACGCGACAGCTGCACCTTGCGCCGACGATCCAGCTCTTCCGCAGTCTCGTAGCAGGCGTACAGCCGCCCCGCCGCCTTGAGCCGCTCGGCGGCGGCCTCGTAACGGTCGAACCGCTTCGACTGGTTGTGCCGCTCGTCCCAGTCCAGCCCCAGCCAGCGCAGGTCAAGCTCGATGCCCTGCTCGAACTCCGCCGTGGAGCGGGCCAGATCGGTGTCGTCGATGCGCAGCACGAACTGGCCGCCCTGCCCCTTGGCGAACAGCCAGTTCACCAGCGCGGTGCGCACGTTGCCGACGTGCAGCTTCCCCGTCGGCGACGGGGCGAAACGAACCTTGACGGACATGGAGGGACCTTCAGACGAGAGGCCGCGACAGGTCGCGCCCGGAGACCCTCAAGTCAAGGCGTCCGCCGGTTAATCAGTCGTCCCGGTGCACCCGTTCGCGACGCTCGTGACGCTCCTGGGCCTCGACCGACAGGGTCGCGGTCGGACGAGCCTCGAGACGGCCGAGGCTGATCGGCTCGCCGGTCTCCTCGCAGTAGCCGTAGGAACCGTCCTCGATGCGGCGCAGCGCCTCGTCGATCTTGGCGATCAGCTTGCGCTGACGGTCCCGGGTGCGAAGCTCCAGGGCCCGGTCGGACTCCGACGACGCGCGGTCGACCAGGTCCGGATGGTTTTCAGTCTCGGCCTTGAGGTTGATCACCGTGCCCTTGGACTCGCGAAGGATGTCCTCCTTCCACTCCAGGAGCTTGGCCTTGAAATAGGCCAGCTGCCGCTCGTTCATGAACGGCTCATCGTCGCTCGGACGATAGGCGTTCGGTTCGGCAACAGACGCCAATGCGTTCATCGCACTCACGCTCTCAATCACGCCCCCTCTGGCGCTCGTTGCGTATAGGCAGGTCGGGGAGTCGCGGCAACAACGCTCGCGCGAGCGTTACCGATGCAGCCGACCGTTAACGAGGACCGTGACATTTCTTCATCACCCGCGGGCCCTCGGGTCCGGTTTTTTGAACGATTTCGCCCGTTTATGCTGCGCTGCGGCGAAGATCAGCCTTCGCCAGCTCAACCGCAGCGCGCAGGTCGATCTGCTCCAGCAGGCCGTTCAGCCCCGGGTCGGCGTCCGTCGGCCGCTCCTCGCGCAACGCCCGCGACAGTCGTTCGAGCGCGCCCTCCCCGGCCTCGCCCGACAACAGCGCAAGCTTCAGCTCGTCCAGACGGTCGAGCAGGCCTCCGCCGCGGCGGATCGCCCGCCGCCGGCGCTCCGTTGCGTCCTCGACGCCCTGCAGGGCCATGAGCGCCGAAACGCCCGCCACGCCGGCGACCGGCGCAGCGGCCGCCGCCGCACCCGAAGAGGCCGCAGGCGCCGCGCCGCCCAGCGAGAAGCCCCCCGCCGCCTTGCCGGGCCGCGACGGCTGGCTCGCGGAAGAGCCGGTGGGACCGGTGACCTTCATACGGGGCGACTCCAGAACATGGCCGCACCTTCGCGCCGGGCCGGTCACCGTTTGGTTAACGGCCCGGCAAATCTTGCCCGCAACGCCCGGCACGCAGATCTTCCAGACCCTGTTTTCCTTGATCTTTTCTTCTGGCACGGCGCTGGCATCGGGGGGTCCGTCAACAGTTCGCGGACGTCCGACCGATGCAGAAACTGCTCGCCTCCCTCCTGACCGCCGCCGCCGTGGCGGGATTCGCCGGCCCCGTGGCCGCCCAGTCCCGCATCAAGGACATCGCCGCCGTCGAGGGGGTGCGCTCCAACCAGCTGGTCGGCTACGGCCTGGTCGTCGGGCTGAACGGCACCGGCGACTCGCTGCGCAACTGCCCCTTCACCCGCCAGTCGCTGGAAGGGATGACGGAGCGGCTGGGCGTCAACATCCGCGGAACCAACGCCAATTCCAAGAACATGGCGGCGATCATGGTCACCGCCGAACTGCCGCCCTTCGCCACCCCGGGCTCGCGGATCGACGTTTCGGTTTCGTCCATGTGCGACGCCAAGAGCCTGCTGGGCGGCACTCTGCTGGTCACCAGCCTCCAGGGCGCCGACGGCCAAGTCTACGCCGTGGCCCAGGGCTCCATCCAGACCGGGGCGGTCTCCGCCTCCGGCGCCTCCGGTTCGTCGGTCACCCGCGGCGTGCCCACCGCCGGACGCATCGCCTCCGGCGCCACGGTCGAGCGCGAAACCGGCTTCCAGCTGGCCAATATGAACGAGGTGCGCCTGACCCTGCGCAACCCCGACTTCACCACGGCCCAGCGCGTCGCGGCCGCCATCAACCAAGTCTATCCGGGCACGGCGCTGGCCGAGAACGGCACCGTCGTGGCTCTTCGCGCACCCGGCCAGATGGGCATGGCCGGCTTCATCAGCCAGGTCGAGAACCTGCCGGTGTCGGTCGACGCGCCGGCGCGGGTGATCATCGACGAGGTCAACGGCGTCATCGTGATGGGCGAGGCGGTCCGCGTCTCCACCGTGGCGATCGCCCAGGGCAACCTGACCGTCTCGGTGCAGGAGACCCCCTACGTCAGCCAGCCCGAGCCGTTCAGCCGCGGCGGCGAGACGGTCGTGGTGCCCGACTCGCAGGTGCAGGTCGAGGAGGAGCGCGGCGTGCAGATGCGCATGGTCGGCGGCGGGGCATCCCTGTCGTCGCTCGTCAACGGCCTCAACGCCCTCGGGGTGAGCCCGCGCGACATGATCTCCATCCTGCAGGCCATCAAGGCCGCCGGCGCCCTGCAGGCCGACATCGAGGTGATGTGACCATGATCGACGCCCTCCCCCCGCAGAGCCCGCCGCCCGCGCCGACCGCCCGGATGCGCGAGACCGCCGAGGCCTTCGAGGCCTCCTTCCTCGCCCAGATGCTGAAGCCGATGTTCGACGGGCTGAAGACCGACGGCATGTTCGGCGGCGGTCAGGGGGAGGAGACCTGGCGCGGCTTCATGATCGAGGCGATGGCGAAGCAGACGGTGCAGGCCGGCGGCATCGGCCTCGCCGATCAGGTGGTCGCCCAGATGCTGAAGATGCAGGAGCAGTCGCAATGACCGGAGCCGCCCTCAACGCCACCGCCCGTGTGCGCCAGCTGGTCGACCTGACCGAGCGGCTGACCGCCTCGCTGACCGAGGAGGCGAAGGCCTTCGAGGCGCGCCGGCCCCAGGACGCCGCCGCCATCGTCGCCGGCACCGCGGAGCTGGCCAACGCCTACCGCCGAGAGTCGGCCCAGCTGAAGGCGAATCCGGCGATGATCGCCGCCGCGCCCGCCGCGGAGCGCACGGCCCTGATCCGCGCCACCGAAGCCTTCGAGGCCATCCTGTCGCGTCACGCCCGCGCAGTGGAGGCCGCCCGCACGATCTCGGAGGGGCTGGTGCGGACCATCGCCGCCGAGGTGGCCGGTCAGCGCGGAGCCCCCTCGGCCTATGGCGCCAGCGGCCGGGCCAACGCCGGCGATGGCCGGGCCGTGGCGTTCAACCGCACAGCCTGACTCCCGTCTTAACTTTGCCCGTGCCGGGTTCGTTTACCGGCGCATGATTGAAGCTCGCCCGATGAACTCCAGTGCGCGCTTGCTCGGTCTCGCCTTCGCGGCTGCAGACGCCCTCTTCGAAGTGGCCGACGGGCAGGTGGTCTTCGCGATCGGCGGCGGCGTGGTCGCGGACGCCGACCTCGCCGCCTGCTGGACCGGCCGGGCGCTCGACGAGCTCGTGGACGCGGCCGATCGGGCGGCGGTCCGCGATGCCCTCGCCACGCTGCGGCCCGGAGGGCGGACGGCC
>Ga0154912_103_pt4 | contig 20088 bp, 18 predicted proteins | sample RifCSPhighO2_01_FD_105881 | JGI IMG/M metagenome (GOLD analysis project Ga0154912, IMG submission 105881) | Caulobacterales bacterium RIFCSPHIGHO2_01_FULL_70_19 | reverse complement strand
CCACGCCGGCCACGCACGCCGCCGGCGGCCGCCCTTCATCCCTCACGGCGAAACCGCCATACTCCCGAATCCATGCCCATCCGCCGCCTCCCCCCCGAGACCGTCAACCGCATCGCCGCCGGCGAGGTGGTCGAGCGGCCGGCCAGCGCCGTCAAGGAGCTGGTCGAGAACGCCCTCGACGCCGGCGCCCGCCGGGTCGAGGTCCAGGCCGACGGCGGCGGCCTGACCCGGCTGCTCATCGCCGACGACGGCTGCGGCATGGCCCCGGACCAGCTGGCCCTGGCGGTCGAGCGCCACGCCACCTCCAAGCTCGAGCCCGACGACGCCGGCGACGTCGACCTGCTGCGCATCTTCACCCTCGGCTTCCGCGGCGAGGCCCTGCCCTCGATCGGCTCGGTCGCCCGCCTGACCATCACCTCCCGCCCCAGGGAGGGCGGCGACGCCCACAGCATCACCGTCGAGGGCGGCGCCCAGCGACCGGTCGCCCCCGCCGCCTTCCCCGGCCCGCACGGGGCCCGGGTCGAGGTGCGCGACCTGTTCTACGCCACCCCGGCCCGGCTCAAGTTCATGAAGTCCGAGCGGGCCGAGGCCATGGCCATCTCGGAAGAGATCAAACGCCAGGCCATGGCCCACGAGGGCGTCGCCTTCAGCCTCGACCTCGACGGCCGCAACGTCCTGCGCCTGCCCGCCGAACACCCCGGCGACGAGGGCCGGCTCAAGCGCCTCGCCGCCCTGCTCGGCCGCGACTTCGAGGCCAACGCCCTGCTCATCGACCAGGCCCGCGACGGGGTGCGCCTGTCGGGCTACGCCGGCCTGCCCACCTACTCCAGAGGCAACGCCGCCCACCAGTACCTGTTCGTCAACGGCCGACCGGTGAAGGACCGCCTGCTGCAGGGGGCGCTGCGCGGGGCCTACGCCGACTTCCTCGCCCGCGACCGCCACCCGGCCGCCGTCCTCTTCCTCGAGCTCGACCCGCTCTACGTCGACGTCAACGTCCACCCGGCCAAGGCCGAGGTGCGCTTCCGCGATCCCCAGCTGGTGCGCGGCCTGATCGTCGGCGCCCTGCGCCACGCCCTCGCCGCCGCCGGCCACCGCGCCTCGACCACCGTCGCCGCCGATGCGCTCAGCGGCTTCACGGCGCACAGCGGCGTGGCGCAGGGCGTAGGGAGTAGGGCTTGGGGCTTAGGGGAGTCCCGGCCTGACGCCCAAGGCTACAGCGGCTGGACCGGCTGGTCGGCCCCCGCCTCCGCCGCTCAGACCCTTCCCGGCCTCAACGAACCTAGCGCTCGCGTCGAACCCGCTCCTGGCGCCCCCTACTCCCTAAGCCCTAAGCCCTACCCCCTGTCCGACGCCGCGCCAGCGGCGGCGGACATCGACCTCCCCCTCGGCGCCGCCCGCGCCCAGCTGCACGGCGCCTACATCGTCGCCCAGACCCGCGACGGCCTCGTGGTGGTCGACCAGCACGCCGCCCACGAGCGCCTCGTCTACGAGCGGATGAAGGCCCAGATGGCCGAGGGCGCCGTGACCCGCCAGGCCCTGCTGACCCCCGAGGTGGTCGAGCTCGACCCCGCCGAAGCCGAGCGCGTCGCCGCCCGCGCCGACGAACTGGCCGAGCTCGGCCTCGTCGTCGAACAATTCGGGTCCGGCGCCGTCCTCGTGCGCGAGACTCCCGCCCTGCTCGGCGACACGGACGTCCAGGGCCTGATCCGCGACATCGCCGACGACCTCGCCGAACACGGCGCCGCCCTGTCCCTGAAGGAGCGCATGGCCGAGGTCTGCGGAACCATGGCCTGCCACGGCAGCGTCCGCGCCGGCCGGGTGCTGTCGGCCCCGGAGATGAACGCCCTGCTGAGGCAGATGGAGGCGACGCCACACTCCGGCCAGTGCAACCACGGAAGGCCGACCTATGTGGAGCTGAAGCTGGCGGATCTGGAGAAGCTGTTCGGGAGAAGGTGAGTGGTTTGCGCCACGAGGTTTGTCGCGGCCGTCACAAGACAGGTCGCTCAATAGCGGAGCCACAGGCTTCCACTCCCAGGACACCGGTTCGGTACGCCCCCGTCACCGACACTGGACCGCGGCGCGCACAGTATGTCACGCTCTCGCAGTGGTTAGCTCCTTTACTTCCCGCTTCGCCGATGCGGTGACACAGGCCGACAACTCGGAGCTGACCGCTCCCTTTCCCGGCGGACGGCGGTGGCTGCGGCTCGTGGTCTTCCTTCCGCTCGCCACGTTAACGACCCTGTTGACCTTCGTGATCCTTGTGGTTGTCGGCGAGCTTGTTCCTGCGCTCGGCGCCCAGATGAACACTTTGGGCGAACGGATCGAGGACACCCCGCTCCGATTGATCGAAGAGGGATACCGAACGCTGGCTTTCGGCATGACGGTCGGCCTCGTAGCATTCAGCCTGCTGGCCACCGCGGCGATGACGTGGCGTACACCGCTCAAGGCTTTCCTCTGGCCGGGCCGTCCCTTCGACCTGAAGCTCTTCGGGCTGGGTCTCGTGACGATGATCGCGATCTCGATACTCTGGATCCCGTTCAGCCTCGCCACGGGCGGCGAATGGCGCCCGCCGGTCTTCGACACCTACTATGTCGAGTACACCCGATACACCTACGTCATAGCGATGGCGGTGGCGCTCTTCGCCGGGGCGGCTGCAGAGGAAGTCATCTGCCGCGGTGTCTTACTGCGCGTGAGTGCCTTGATCACCCGCCGCTCGCTGCTTCTCTGCCTCATCAACGGTCTACTGTTCTCTGCCGTCCATCTTGACCCCGATCCGGTCTCCTTTCTGCAACGGGCCTTGGTGGGAATGGGCTGGGCATGGGCGGCATTGCGTCTCGGGGGACTCGAGTTCGCCATCGGCGCCCATTTCGCCAACAACCTTTTCATCACCCTGATATGGTCTCCGATGTCCGCGGCGAGCCAGACGCAGGAAGTGCCGTGGTTCGTCGTCGTTCCCGAGCTGATCACTATGGCGGTTGTGGTTGTCGTCGTTGAAGTTCTGGCGCGACGCCGGCGCCAACGCCCTCCCGGCAGCGCGGAGCCCCAAGCAGCCTGACGAGCTGGATCACTGCCGGCGGTCGAGATGACGTAAGCAGATCCAGCGGCTGGCTCCCTCCGCGGTTGGGTTCGGCGACGCCGCCGACTTCGACGCCGCTTGGGCCGAGGTCACGGCGGCGGCTGTGGCGCCAGCTATGCGAAGACCAGAACCTCACCGACGTCGAGATCAACAAGCAGGGCGACATCGACCTGATCTGCAACCACTTCCTCGGCCGCAACAAGGCGCGCGACGCCGAGGACGAGGCCCTCGGCCGGGCCCTGCGCCGTATTCCCCCGGCCCCGGCCGTCGCAAATGTGCACGATGTGCACCCGAATTTTCCTCGCGTGCACATTTCGCCGCCGCCCCCGCCGGACCCGCCGCCGGGAGCCGGCGCCGACCCCTCAGCGGCCGCGCGGGGCCCGGGCTAAAGCCGCAGCGCCTCCACCAGCCCGGTCGCCCGGCCGCCGGAGACCACCGCCCCGCCGGCCAGCGCATAGACCACCCCGCCCACCGCCGCCGCCGCCAGCCCGTGCCGGGGCGTGGCCATGTCCGGGCCGGCCTCCCAGCGATCGGCCGCCGGGTCGTAGATCCAGGTCTCGGGGAACACCCCGCCCCCGCCGCCCGGGGCGAACCACTCCCCACCGAAAGCGACCAGCCGCCCCCCGACGGCCGCCATGGCCAGACCGCCGCCGACCTGCTGTCCGCTCGCCGGCGAGGCGGGGATCGGCGCCCGCGTCTCCCACCGGTCGGTCTGCGGGTCGTAGCGGTCCAGCCGCCCCGTCCCGTCGCCGCTCACCGTGCGGCCGCCGGCCACCCACAGGGCGCCGTCCAGCACCGCCCCGGCGGCGCTGTTGCGGGCCATCGGACAGGGCGCCGCCGTCTCCCAGCGGCCCTCGCCGGGCAGGAAGACCCGGTGCGTCGCCACGTCGACCTGGTCGTTCCACTGGCCGTTGGCGGCCCCCGGCGAGCGGCCGGTGACCAGGTGGATGCGCCCGTCCAGTTCGGCCCCGACGGTCTCGGCCAGCGGCGCCGGCAGCCGCCCCGCCTCGACCCAGCGGCCGCCGTCCAGGGCCCAGACCTCGGTCATCGAGGTCCACTCGCCGGCCTCCGACCGGCCATAGCCGCCGAGCGCATAGACCCGGCCCGCGGCGTCGGCCGCGATCATCGGATGGTGCCGCGGCGCCGGCAGGCGCGGGCCCTCGCTCCAGCGGTCGGCGGCCGGGTCATAGACGCCGGTGCGGTCCTCGATCTCCGTCACGCCCCCGGCCCGGCGCAGCCCGCCGGCGACCACGATCCGCCCGCCCGAGACGGCGCAGTAGACCTCCTGCATCGCCCACGGCAGCGTCGCCCGGGCCGTCCATGCGGGGGTCGGGGTCTGCGCGCAGGCGGCGAACGGAACGGCCGCCGAGGCTCCGGCGGCGGCGAGGAAGGCGCGGCGATCGAGCTGGGTCATGCGCCCAGCCTGCCCCGGAACCGCCCCCCGCGCCAGACGGCTTCAGGTCCCCGCGGCGGCCCTCAGGAACAGCACCCGCGCGGCGCCGTAGTCGCGCGCGTCCAGCCGCTCGTAGCCGGGCGTGTCGATCTCCGGCTCGTCCGAGCCGCGCTCGAACACCACGATCGCCCCCGGCTTCAGCCAGCTCCCCTCCAGCAGCCGCGCCAGCGCCTGCTCACCCAGTCCCTTGCCGTAGGGCGGGTCGAGGAAGGCCAGGTCGAAGGCCTCGCCGGCCGAGCCCGGCCGCACGCCCAGATCGGTCGCGCTGCGCCGGTGCACCCGCGTGCGGCCCATCAGGCCGTAGGCGTCGGCGTTCTCGCGGATCGCCCCGCGCGCCGCGTCGTCGGTCTCGACGAACAGGGCGAAGGCCGCGCCCCGGCTGATCGCCTCGAAGCCCAGCGCCCCAGAGCCGGCGAACAGGTCGACGACCCGCGCCCCCTCCAGCGGCCCGGCCCAGGCGGCGTGCTCCAGCACGTTGAACACGGCCTGCCGCGCCCGGTCCGAGGTCGGGCGGGTGCCCTGCCCCTCCGGCGCGACGATGGTCCGGCCCTTCAGGCTTCCGGCGACGATTCTCATCCGTCTGCCTCTGGACCGGAACCGCGGGCGAATGCAACGCTCGGTTCATGATGCGCTTCGTTTCGCCGACCTTCGCCGCCGCCCACGCCGCCGCCGCGCACGCCAGTCTGACGGCGGACATCGGCGGCGAGCGCCCGTGGCTGCGCTTCGCCCGGTTCCTCCTGTTCGCGGTCCTGCTGCTGGCGGCCGCCTTCCTGGTCGTCGGGATCGCGCTGGCAGCCCTGCCCGGCCTGTCGCATCAGATCTCGTCCGAGCACCTGCCGGATGGACCGCTGCGGCTGGCCGACGAGGGGACCTTCGCCCTGCTCCTCGGCTTCCTTCTCGCCGCGCCCGCCGCCGCCATCCTCGGAGCGGCCGCCCTCGCCTGGCGCCAGCCGCTGTCGGCCTTTCTGTGGCCGCGGCGGCGCTTCGATGCGATGCAGTTCGGCGTCGGCATGCTCGCCATGACCGCGGTCGGCGTGATCACCGTGCCGCTCTACCTGCTGATGGGCAGCGAGTGGAACCCGCCGATCCTCGATCCGCGCTACGCTGACTCGACCCGCATCACCTATGTGCTGGCCATCGTGGCCGGCCTGCTCGCGGCGGCGGCCGCGGAGGAAGTGGTCTTCCGCGGCGTGCTCCTGCGGCTCACCGGTCTGGTCACCCGGGCGCCGCTCGTCCTTTGCCTCGTCAACGGCGTGCTCTTCTCCGCCTTCCACCTCGACCCCGACCCCGTCGCCTTCGTCGCCCGCGCGCTTCCGGGCGGAGTCTGGACCTGGGCGGCGCTGAGACTCGGCGGAGTCGAGTTCGCCATCGGCGCCCATCTCGCCACCAACCTGTTCATCGGCCTGTTCTGGGACCCCCTGTCGGAAGCCGCCCTCAGGCGCGACTCGGCGTGGATCGACCTCGGCCCGGAGGTGCTCACGGCCGTGATCATGATCGTCTTCGTCGAGCGTCTGGCCAACCGCGCCGCGGGCGTGGAGCCTGCCCGGTCAGCGCGGCCCGCGCCCTGAGCCGCCCGGTCTGGCGGGGCCCCTGCCGGGGCCGGAGCGCGCCGCGCCGCCCTTGCCGCCTGGTCGCGCCCCGAAGGCCGGCTTGCCGCCGCCGCTCTTGCGTGGGCCGCCGGCGCCGCGCGGCGTGTCGATGAACTGGTCCTCGCGCGGCTTGAAGACCCGCTTCGGCCGCTCCGGGCGCGCGGCCGCCTCGCCCTCCGCCGCCTCCGGGCGGGCGCGGGGCTTGAAGCCCTTCTTCGGATGCTCGAACTTCGGCTTCGCCTTCGCCCAGCCGTCCTTCTTCGGCGCCCGCCGGCCGGTGTCCCCGCCCTCGGCGGCCGCCGCCTCGGCGGCCCGCACCCGGCTGGGCTTGCGCGACGGGTCGGACATGGCCGAGCCCGAGCGGCCCTTGACGATCGGCGTCGAGGTGCGGCGGCCGGGGATCGGCGCCGGCGTCTCCACCGTGTTGCCGGTCGGCAGGTTCTCGGGGCGGATGTACTGGCCCAGCATCTCGCGGATCACCCGCGGCCCGACCTCCTCGACCGCCCCGACCGGCAGGGTGCCCAGCTGGAACGGACCGTAGGCGAGGCGGATCAGCCGGTTCACCGTCAGGCCGAGGTGCTCCAGCACCTTGCGGACCTCGCGGTTCTTGCCCTCGGTGATCGAGACGCTGATCCACAGGTTGGCCGAGGCCTTCTCGCCCTCCGCGCTCGGCTTCGCCTTGTCCAGCGTCGCCTCGACCGGGCCGTAGCGGACGCCGTCGACGGTCACGCCGTCCTTCAGCGTGTCCAGCTGGGCCTGGGTCACCCGGCCGCGTGCGCGGGCCCGGTACTGGCGCACCAGCTCGGTCGAGGGCAGCTCCAGCGCCCGGCTCAGCTCGCCGTCGTTGGTCAGGATCAGCAGGCCTTCGGTGTTGAGGTCCAGCCGGCCCACCGAGATCACCCGCGGCAGGCTGCTCGGCAGGGCGTCGAACACCGTCGGCCGCCCCTGCGGGTCGCCGTGCGAGGTCACCAGGCCGGACGGCTTGTGATAGCGCCACACCCGCGTCGCCTGGGCGGCGCCGATCGGCTTGCCGTCGACGGTGATCACGTCCTCGCGGGTCACCAGGGTCGCCGGGGTGTCGAGGATCTTGCCGTTTACCGCCACCCGGCCGAGGCCGATCAGCCGCTCGACCTCGCGGCGCGAGGCGATTCCCGCGCGGGCCATGGCCTTGGCGATGCGCTCGGTGCGCTTCGGCTCGGCCGGCGCAGCGCCGGGCTTGCCGCCCGGCTTGCCGGCCTTCGGCGGCCCCTTGGCGGCGCCCTCGGCGTAGGGTTTGCGGGGCCCGGGCTTCCGGTCGTCTTGACGCGGGCGGGGCTTCTTGTCGTTGTCGTTCGGATGGCGGACCATGATGAGCGGTTCATGCGCATGGCGCTGGACCAAGCGCAAGCGGCGGCGGACGAGGGCGAGACGCCGGTCGGCTGCGTGATCGTCGACGAGAGCGACGGAAGCCTCGTCGCCACGGGCCGCAACCACCCGATCGGCGCCCACGATCCGACCGCCCACGCCGAGATCGCCGCCCTCCGCGCCGCAGCGAAGAAGCTCGGCAATTACCGGCTCACCGGCCTGACCCTCTATGTGACGCTCGAGCCCTGCGCCATGTGCGCGGGCGCGATCAGCCACGCCCGCATCGGCCGGGTGGTCTGGGGCGCCGACGATCCCAAGGGCGGCGCGGTCGCGCACGGCCCGCGCTTCTTCGAGCAGCCGACCTGCCACTGGCGGCCGGCGGCGGAGGGCGGCGTCCTGGCGCCCGAGGCCGCGACCCTGCTGCGCGACTTCTTCCGCGTCCGGCGCAAAGGAACGGCCCCCGCCACGGCGCGTTGATCGGCCGGTTCCCACGGCAAGGCTTGTTTCATGCGCGCGTTTCTCGTCTGCGTTCTCGGCCTTGGCGTGCTCACGGGGTGCGGTCCGAAGCCCGACGAGGCGCCGACGGACGGCGAGGCGGTGCGCGAGCGCGCCGAGCAGGCCCAGACGGCGCGGCGCCGCACCGGCGCGGAGATCCAGAGCCGGGTGATGAACCGGGTCATCCGCACCGTCTATCTCTGCAACAACAGCGAGCGCCTGTCGGTCGACTTCGACAATCCGCGACAGATGGCGACGGTACGCGACTCCAGCGGCAAGGCGGTCGACCTGTACCAGGAGCGCGCCGCCGACGGCATCTGGTACCGCGCCTCCGGCTACGAGCTCCGCGGCGTCGGGGCGATGGCCACCTGGACCGCCGACGGCCGCGAGCCTACGGAATGCCGCGCCGTCGACTAGAAGGCCGCCAGCCGCGCCTCCAGCCCCGCCCTCACCGCCGGCCAGTCCTCGTCGAGGATGGCGAACTGGGCCGTGTCCCGGATCCGCCCCGTCCAGGTGATCTTGTGCTTGCGCAGGACGCCCTCGTCGCGGGCGCCCAGCTTGCGGATCGCCGCCTGGCTGCCGGGATTGATCGCGTCGGTGATGATCTCGACCCGCACGGCCCCCGCGTCGAAGGCATGGCCCAGCAGCAGCCGCTTGCAGGCCGGGTTCACCGGCCCGCCCCGCGCCTCCGGCCGGTAGAAGGTCGAGCCGATCTCGCAGCGGCGATGCTCCGGCCGGATCTCATACAGGCTGCTGGTGCCGACCACCCGGCCGTCCGCCCTGCGGCGCACCGCCCACGGAATCCGGCTTCCGCTGGCCATTCCCGCCATCGCCGACGCCCACCAGCCGTCGAAATGGGGACCCCAGGCGGCGCCGACCATGATCTCCCAGGCCTCGGGATCGCAATCCAGCGCCGCACGCACCTCCTCGCGCAGGGCCTCCGAAAACGGCTCCAGCCGCACGAAGCGGTCTTCCAGCACCGCCGCCGCCAGCTCCATCCGGCTCACGCCGCCCCTTCCTTGCGCAGGAAGGCCCCGACGCCCTCCCGGTCGACGCCCTTCTGGACGAAGGCTTCGCCGACGCCCCGCGCCAGCACCAGCGTCAGCCGTCCGCCCTCGGCCTTCTTGTCGCCCGCCATCCGCTTCAGCAGGGCGTCGGCGTCGAACGAACCCACCTCTGCCAGACGGGTCGGCAATCCCGCGGCGGCCACGGCGCCGGCGACGCGCTCGGCGTCGCCGGGCGGACAGTGGCCCTCCGCCGCCGAGTACCGGAAAGCCAGGACACAGCCCAGCGCAACCGCCTCGCCGTGCGTCAGCCGGGTCTCGTCGAAGCCGAGTTCGGCCTCGAGGGCATGACCGAAGGTGTGGCCGAGGTTGAGCAGGGCGCGCCGGCCCGCCTCCCTCTCGTCCTCGCCCACGACCGCGCTCTTGATCTCCACCGATCGCACCACCGCGCGCTCCAGCGCCGCCGGATCTCCCGACGCCCCCGCGGCGCCCTCCCCCGCCAGCCAGTCGAAGAAGGGCGCGTCGCAGATCAGCCCGTGCTTCAGCACCTCCGCCCAGCCGGAGCGCACCTGCCGCCCGGGCAAGGTCGCCAGCAGGTCGATGTCGGCGACGACCAGCCGCGGCTGGTGGAAGGCGCCGACGAGGTTCTTGCCCCGGGGCGTGTCGATCGCCGTCTTGCCTCCGACCGAGGAGTCCACCTGCGCCAGCAGGGTGGTGGGGACCTGGACGAAGTCGATGCCGCGCATGTAGAGCGCCGCCGCCAGTCCGGCGAGGTCGCCGACCACGCCGCCGCCGAGCGCGATCAGCAGATCGGTTCGGTCGAGCCCGAAGGCGGCCAGCCGGTCCAGCACCCGCTCCAGCTCGCCGAACGACTTCGAGCTCTCGCCCGGCGGCGCGGTCAGCAGCCGCGCCCGCACGCCCGCCGCCTCCAGCGCCGCAAGCGCCGACGGGCCATGGAGCGCCGCCACCGTCTCGTCCGTGACCACCGCGGTCCGACCCCGCGCGAACGGGGCGATCTCCGCCCCGAGCGAACCCAGCAGCCCGCGGCCGACGATCACCTCGTACGGTCGGAAGCCTGCGCCGGAGACAGGGATTCGGCTGGTCACGGGCGGGCCTCCAGGACTCCATGCGCCTCCAGCGCCTGAACGATCGCCTCGACGGCCTCGGCGTGGGCGCCGCCGGTGACGTCCACCACCAGGTCCGCCGAGGCGTAGACCGGGTACCGCGCCTCGGCCAGCTGGGCCAGCGCCTCCAGCGGATCCCGTCCGCGCAGCAGGGGGCGCGTGTCGCGCCGCTGCACCCGCTGGGCCACGATGGCCAGGTCCGCGCGCATCCAGACGGTCACCGCCCGCGCCTTCATCAGCGCCCGCGTCTCGGGGTTCAGCATCGCCCCGCCGCCGGTGGCGACCACCTTGCGGGGCCCCTCCAGCAGCCGGCGCATCACGCGCGCCTCGCCGGCCCGGAACTCGCTCTCGCCGTACTGCGCGAAGATGTCGGACACGGTCATGGCCGCCGCGGCCTCGATCTCGACGTCCCCGTCCGCGAACGGCAGCCCCAGCCGCCGCGCCAGCCGGCGCCCGACCGTCGATTTGCCCACGCCCATGAGCCCGACCAGGGCTATGGTGCGCTCCTGGACGGGAATCGGTTCGAGGTCGTTCGCAGGCATGGCTCCGCCACCCTCTACACGAAGCCGCGCGGCCGCAAAGCACGCCGCGCCATGACCACGCCCCAGATCGAGGCCTTTCTCGAGATGATGGCGGTCGAGCGCGCCGCCTCGCCGCACACCCTGGCCGCCTACGGCCGCGACCTCGCCGACGCCGAAGGCGGCGTGGCCGGCGGGCTGATGGGCGCCGACGAGGCGGCGGTGGAGGCCTGGTACGCCGGGCTCGGCGCCCGCGGCCTGTCGCCGGCCACCCAGGCCCGGCGCCGCGCCGCCGTGCGCCAATTCTACCGCTTCGCCCTCGGCGAGGGCTGGCGCAGCGACGATCCCTCGCGCCGCCTCGACGCTCCGAAACAGGGCCGGTCCCTGCCAAAGTCCCTCTCCCGCGACGAGATCGAGCGACTGCTTACGGCCGCCGCCGCCCGCGACGGCGCCGCCGGTCTCCGTCTCGTCGCCCTCGTCGAACTGGCCTACGCCTCCGGCCTGCGCGTCTCCGAGCTGCTGGCCCTGAAGGCCGAGGCCGTGCGGCGCGATCCGGCATACCTGATCGTGCGCGGCAAAGGCGGCAAGGAGCGCCTCGCCCCACTGAACGCCTCGGCGCGCGAGGCGACGAAGGCCTGGCTCGGGGCCCGCGACGCCGCGCGCAAGCCGGAGACGCCGGACAGCCCATGGCTGTTCCCCTCCCCCGCCGGCCGCGGCCATCTGACGCCGCGCCGCTTCGCCCAGCTGCTCGACCGGGCCGCCGTCGACGCCGGCATCGACCCGGCGCGGATCAGCCCGCACGTCCTGCGTCACGCCTTCGCCACCCACCTGCTCGAGGGCGGTGCGGACCTGCGCGTCGTCCAGACCCTGCTGGGCCACGCCGACATCGGCACCACCCAGATCTACACCCACGTCGCCACAGACCGGCTGACCCGGACGGTGCGGGAGAAGCACCCCCTCGCCCGCGACGGCTGAACCGCCGCTTGCCCCCCGGCGTTGACCTGACTAGGTTCCGCCGCCTTCCGATGCGCCGCCGCGGCGCGACCTGACCGGACGCCTTGATGGCCACGCACTACCTCGACTTCGAAAAGCCCATCGCCGAGCTGGAGGCCAAGATCGAGGAGCTGTCCCTGCTCTCCTCGTCCGCCGGCTCGTTCGAGGCCGAGATCGGGGGCCTTCGCAAGAAGGCCGAACAGCTGCGCCGCAAGATCTACGCCGACCTTGATCCGTGGATGAAAACCCAGGTCGCGCGGCATCCGCAGCGGCCGCACTTCGTGGATTACGTCGAAAGCCTGTTCACTGATTTCGTGGAGCTGAAGGGGGATCGGCAGTTCGGCGACGACCAGGCCATCCTCGGCGGCCTCGCCCGCTTCCGGGGCCGGGCTGTGGTCATCATGGGCCACGAGAAGGGCCACGACACCCAGACCCGCCTGACCCACAACTTCGGCATGGCCCGACCCGAAGGCTACCGCAAGGCGGTGCGGCTGATGGACCTGGCCGAGCAGTACGGCCTGCCGGTGCTCAGCTTCGTGGACACCGCCGGCGCCTATCCGGGCCTGGGCGCCGAGGAACGCGGCCAGGCCGAGGCGATCGCCCGCTCCACCGAACGGTGCCTGACCCTTGGCGTGCCCTCGATCGCCACCATCACCGGCGAGGGCGGCTCCGGCGGGGCCATCGCCATCGCCGCGGCCAGCCGCGTGCTGATGCTCGAGCACTCGATCTATTCGGTCATCTCGCCGGAAGGCGCGGCGGGCATCCTGTGGCGCGACGGCGCCCGGGCTAGGGACGCCGCCATGGCGATGAAGATCACGGCCCCGGACCTCGTCGAGCTCGGCATCGTCGACCGCATCATCCCCGAGCCGGTCGGGGGCGCCCACGCCGACCGCGTCGCGGCCCTCGGGCAGGTCGGGGACGCGCTGGCGGAGGAGCTGGAGGCGATGTCCCGGCTTTCGGCCGACGAGATCCGCAAGGCGCGGGCCGACCGCTTCTACGCCATCGGTCGCGCCGCCTGATCCGCCGCCTCAGGCCGGCTGGGCCAGCCCGCGCGCGCCCCGGGTCTGCTTGCGCCACAGCGCCGCATACTCCCCGCCCTGCCGCGCCACCAGCTCATGGTGGGCGCCCCGCTCGACGATGCGACCGGCCTTGAGCACCAGGATCTGGTCGGCGTCGGCGATGGTCGACAGCCGGTGGGCCACGACCAGGGTGGTGCGGCCGGCCCGAACCTTGCGCAGGGTCTTCTGGATCGCCGCCTCGGTGCGGCTGTCGAGCGCGCTGGTCGCCTCGTCGAGGATCAGGATGCACGGATCGGCCAGCAGGGCCCGGGCGATGCCGACCCGCTGACGTTCGCCGCCGGACAGCTTGAGCCCCCGCTCGCCGACGACGGTGTCGAGGCCCTGCGGCAGGGCTCCGATGAAGTCGGCGAGCTCGGCGGCCTCGGCGGCGGCCCAGATCGCCGCCTCGTCCGCCTCCGGCCGGGCGAAGCCGATGTTGGCGCGCAGGGTGTCGTTGAACAGGGCCACGTCCTGCGGCACCAGGGCCACGGCGGTGCGCAGCGACTCCTGGGTCACCGAGCGCACGTCCTGCCCGTCGATCAGCACCCGTCCTTCCTGCGGATCGAGCAGGCGCAGGGCCAGCTTGACGATCGTCGACTTGCCCGAGCCCGAGGGGCCGACCAGCGCCGTGGTCGTGCCGGCCGGGGCGACGAAGCTGACGTCCTCCAGCCCGTTGGCGCGGGCGTCGTGGCGGAAGCCGACGTCCTCGAACGCAAGCGCCGCGCCCTGGACTCCGGCCGCGCGGACCAGTGGGCCCGCGCCCGGCGCGTCCGCCACCTGCGGCGTCTGCCGCGTCACCTTCAGCATCTCCTCCATGTCGATGAAGGACTGACGGATCTCCCGGTAGGCGAAGCCGAGGATGTTCAGCGGCGCATAGAGGGAGATCATGATCAGCACCGCCGCGGTGACGTCGCCCGGGCCCATGCGGCCGGCCGAGGCCTCGAACCCGGCCATCACCGCCATGACGCCGAGCCCGACGTTCATGATCGTGGCCTGGACGATGTTGAGCAGGGCCAGCGAGCTGTTCGCCTTCAGGGCGGCGCGGGTGTAGTCGCCCAGCGCCGCGTCGTACGCCCGCGCCGCCCGCGCCTCGGCGCCGAACGACTTCACCGTCTCGTAGTTGAGCAGGGCGTCCACCGAGACGCCGGCGGCCTGGGTGTCGGCGGTGTTCATCTCGCGCCTGTGTTCGATCCGCCAGTTCGACAGGGCGAAGGTCGAGACCGCGTAGATCGCCACCACCGCCACCGCCAGCGCGCCGAAGCGCCAGTCGTACTTGCCCGCCAGCACGCCCGCGGCCAGCACCAGCTCGACCCCCGTCGGCACGAGGTTGAAGGCGAGGATGCGCAGCAGGAAGTCCACGGCGCGCGAGCCCCGGTCCATGGTGCGCGACAAGGCCCCCGACCGCTTGGTCTGATGGAAGTCGAGCGACAGGCTGAGGGCGTGGGCGAAGGTCTCGGCCGCCGCGGTGCGCTGGGCCGCCGCCCGCACCGGCGCGAACACCACGTCCGACGCGTTCGGCGCCACCGCGGCCAGCAGGCGCACGAAGGCCCAGCCGAGGGCGAAGGCGGCGAAGCCGAGGCCGAAGGCGACGCCGGCCCCCTGCCCCGCCGCCAGATGGTTGACCGCCGCGCCCAGCACCAGCGGCGCCAGCACGTTCAGCGCCTTGCCGCCCAGCGTCATCGCCACCGCCGCGGCGAGGCGGATCCGCAGTTGCGGCGCTCCGGAGCGGCCGACCAGCCGCGCCAGGTCCAGCAACGCCGGAAGCGTCCCGGGTCCTCCGGATCGTTCGGGCGTCCCCGCGCCCGCCGCCTTCGCCACCGGATCGGACCTGCGTCCCGACCGCTCACCTCGCATCGCCATCGCCCCGATATGGCCCGGCCGCGAGGCGAAGCAATGGCGAGGATCTCAGCCGCGGCCGCCGTGCTTCGCGTACTCCAGCCGCGCGATGGTGCGGTTGTGCACCTCGTCGGGGCCGTCGGCGATGCGCAGGGTGCGCACCATGGCGTACATCTCGGCCAGCGGCGTGTCCGCCGACACGCCGGCGCCCCCGAAGGCCTGGATGGCGTCGTCGATCACCTTCAGCGCCATGCGCGGGGCGGCGACCTTGATCTGGGCGATCTCGGACTTGGCGTTCTTGGCCCCGACCTCGTCCATCATCCAGGCCGCCTTCAGCACCAGCAGCCGGCACATCTCGATGTCGGTCCGCGCGTCGGCGACGCGCTGCTCCCAGACCGAGTGCTCGGCGAGGGTCTTGCGGAAGGCCGTACGCGACAGCAGGCGCTCGACCATCAGCTCCAGCGCCCGCTCGGCGGCGCCGATGGTGCGCATGCAGTGGTGGATCCGGCCCGGCCCCAGACGCCCTTGGGCGATCTCGAAGCCGCGCCCCTCGCCGGCGATCAGATTCTCCGCCGGCACCCTGACGTTCTCCAGCACCACCTCGGCGTGGCCCACCGGCCGCTCGTCGTAGCCGAACACCGACAGCATGCGCTCGACCCGGAAGCCGGGCGCATCCACGGGCACGATGATCATCGACTGCTGGGCGTGGATCGCCGCATCCGGGTCGGTCTTGCCCATGACGATGGTCACCGCGACGTTGGGGTGGCCCATGTTGGTCGACCACCACTTGCGGCCGTTGATCACATAGTGGTCGCCGTCGCGCTCGATCCGTGTACGGATATTGGTGGCGTCGGACGAGGCCACCTCGGGCTCGGTCATCAGGAAGGCCGAGCGGATCTCGCCGGCCATCAGCGGCTCCAGCCAGCGCCGCTTCTGCACCTCGTCGCCGTAGAGGTGCAGCACCTCCATGTTTCCGGTGTCCGGCGCGTTGCAGTTGAACACCTCCGCCGACCACAGGGCCCGGCCCATGATCTCGGCCAGCGGCGCGTACTCCAGGTTCGTCAGGCCCGCGCCGTGGTCGCCCGGCAGGAACATGTTCCACAGCCCCGCCTCGCGGGCCTGCGTCTTCATCTCCTCCATCACCGGCGGCTGGCGCGTGTGGTCCTCGCGCACCTGGGCCCAGTACTCGGCCGAGCGCGGCAGCACCCGCTCGTCCATGAAGCGGCGCAGGCGGTCCTGCCATTCCAGGGCGCGGTCGCTGTGGCGGAAATCCATGGCGTCAGTCCTGTCTCGATAGAGAAACGGCGCGGCATCCTGGGACGCCGCGCCGTCATGTTCCTTGCCTCAGCTCAAGCTCAGCGCTTCAGCAGCGGGGCCAGCTTCTGGGCGATCATCATGTCGCCGGCGATCTTCAGCTTGCCCTGCATGAAGGCCATCATCGGGTCCAGCCGGCCCTCGGACAGGGCCATGAAGTCGTCCCAGGAGATCGAGACGGTGGCGTCCGCCGGCTTGTCCTCATTGGTGACGCTGTTCGGGACCGAGGCCCCGTCGATGAAGATCTTGCCGGTGTCGCCGAGGTCGATCTTCACGGTCTTGCCCAGACCGGAATTGTCGCCGACGGCGCCGCGGATGTGTTCGGTGACGGAGGCCAGGTCAGCCATGAACGTCTCTCCTGAGGACGGTGAAGGCCCCGACCTAGACCGGGCGGGGTCGCCTGCCAAGATCACGCGGGGTCAAGTTCGCGTGGCGCTTCGTCGCCGGGGCGGTCAGTAGAACGCCGTCTCCCGCTCCAGCCGCGGCCGCGGTCCATAGTCCGGGACGGATCGCCAGACGACCCCGTCCTCCACGTAGGCGCGGACCGCCGCCCGCCGGGCCTCGAGCCGCGCCATGCGCTCGCGGCGAGCGCGGCGCTCGGCGTGATAGTCCGGGGACGGAGCATCGAAGCCGTAGGGGTTCGCCGGCCTCGATCGCTCTTCCATCGACGGCTGCGGGGAAGTCGGCCTCAGCTCGGCCGGCGGGTGTTCCGCCGGACGCGTTTCCCGGCGCCAGCGGGGAGGGTCCGGCAGCGGCGGAAGGGGCTCCAGCCAGGCGTCGGCGTAGAACTCTTCGAAGCGATCCCGGAAATCCGGGCGCTCGAAGCTCACGTGCCGGTACCCGTCCACAAGCTCGCCGACATCCATCCTCGATCCCGGCTCGATCTCGGGGGCCGGCGGCTGCACCACCTCGATTCGCAGCCCTTCACCCATGGACGCCACCGCGCCGCCGCCGCCCGGCAGGCCTGCGGCGCCCGCCGCCCCGAGACCCAGGATGGCGACCGCCGCCACGGGGCCGGCGATCAGGACCTTCAACCGTGAGCGGCCGACGGACGGCGGCGGAGGGGGTTGGGGGGACATCGCGGGACTCCTTGGACGACGCCATCTGAATCCGCGAACCCCGGTTTGGTTCGACCGGAGCCATGCACAGGGGGGGCGCCACGGCGAACGACGGGCGGTCGTGGACGGCAAGGTGCAGGATTGTCGGGGAGGTTCTGGCGGAGACGGAGGGATTCGAACCCTCGGTACCCCTTACAGGGTACGACGATTTAGCAAACCGTTGCCTTCAGCCACTCGGCCACGTCTCCGGCAGGCGGCGTGCTTAGCGGAGCGCGCGGGCCGGCGCAACGGGTCTGGCCGGAAGGGACGTTAACGCGACAGTGAGGCGGGACGTGCAGGCTCACGGCGAACCTACCGCCGGACCGCATGACCGACGCCGCCAGCCGCCTCACCGTCGCCGACGCGCCGCCCGCCGGGGCCGACGCCGCGCGCCTGCGGGCCTGGGCGGCGAGCGCCGCGACCGTCGGCGACGACTCCTCCCGACGCGGCCCGTTCCGGCCTGAGGTCTGGCTCAACGCCCGCCAGCGCCACGCCTCACGGCTCGCCGCGCATTACTTCCGCGCCTTCGACGTGCTCGCCGTCGTCGCCGTCACCCTGCTGGTCGCGTGGGCGGCCTCGTCCGGCCCCCTGGCGCAGGTCGAGATCTGGCGGGTCGCCCCCTTCGTCGCCGGGGCGGCGACCACCCTTGGACTGATGCGTTCCACCGGCCGCTACCGCTTCGCGCGCGGCCAGCGCACGGCCGTGCATCTGGCGTCGGTGGCGGCGATCGTGGCCGTGGGCGCGGCGGCGGCCATGGCGGTCGCGGCCCTGCTCAACGCCGCCCAGGCCCAGTGGACCGCCTACCTGGTCTGGGCCGGGCTGGTGCTGATCACCCTCAACGCCCTGCACACCGGCTGGAGCGACCTGGTCGGCCGCTGGAGGGCCAGCGGCGCCCTGACGCCCAACATCGTCCTGGTCGGGGCCACGCGGCGGGCCGAAGCCCTGATCCGGGAGGCGCTGCAGCGGCGCGACCTCAACGTCCTCGGCATCTTCGACGACCGTCTGGCCCGCGCGCCGAAGACCGTGGCCGGGGTGCCGGTGCTGGGGACGTCGGACGATCTGCTCACCCACCGCATGACGCCCTACGTCGACCGCGTCGTGCTGGCCATCGATCCCCGCGCCGAAGCGCGGGTGCGGGACCTGACGGCGCGCTTGCGGGTGCTGCCCAACGAGGTCACCCTGCTGGTCGAGCCCGACGGTCCGGCCGAGACCGCCTCCGCCCTCGACCGGCTGGCCGCTGCGCCCCTCGCCGACGTGCAGGGTCCGGTGGACGCGGACCGCCGCGCCTTCAACAAACGACTCCAGGACCTCGTCCTGGGCCTGGTCGCCCTCGTGCTGCTGGCCCCGCTGATGGGGCTGATCGCCCTCGCCATCCGGCTCGACAGTCCGGGCCCGATCCTGTTCCGCCAGCGCCGCCACGGCTTCAACCAGGAAGAGATCGTCGTCTGGAAGTTCCGCTCCATGCGGCACGAGACCGCCGACGCGACCGCCAGCCGGCAGGTCACCCACGACGACGACCGCGTCACCCGGATCGGCCGCTTCATCCGCAAGACCAGCCTCGACGAGCTGCCCCAGCTGATCAACGTCATCCGGGGCGAGATGTCGCTGGTCGGCCCCCGCCCGCACGCCATCGGGATGAAGACGGGCCACGTGGAGTCCGCCCGTCTGGTCGCCGAGTACGCCCACCGCCACCGGATCAAGCCCGGCATGACCGGCTGGGCGGCGGTCAACGGTTCGCGCGGCCCCCTCCACACCGCCCAGGACGTGCGCCGCCGGGTGCAGCTCGATATCGACTACGTCGAGCGCCAGAGCCTGTGGATGGATCTGTGGATCATGGCCGTCACCGTGCCGGTGCTGCTCGGCGACCGCGCGGCGGTCCGGTGACTCGGGGCGGCTGATGTTCTGGAAGGGCGTCTGGGGCTACCTGCCCGCCAACATCGTCCAGGGCGTGGTCGGTTTCCTGACCATCGTCCTGTTCACCCGTCTGCTGGAGCCAGCCGAGTTCGGCCTCTACGCCCTCGCCTTCTCGGTGGTCACCCTCGCCCATGTGGCCGTGTTCAGCTGGCTGGAGGCGGCGATGGCCCGCTTCTGGGCCGCTGAGACGCCCGGTGACGGACTGAAGGGCCACTTCGCCAGCCTCTACCGGGTCGCCTTTGCGCTGTCCGCGGGCTTTCTCGCCGCGGCCGCCCTGGCCCTGTGGCTGTGGCCGGGCGACGCGCTGTTCCGCATCGCCCTCGCCGCCGGCCTTGCGGGCGTGCCCGTCCGCTGCCTCGTCAAGCTGGGACAGGAGCGCTACCGGGCCGCAGGAGAAGTCGGCAAGGCGGCCGGGCTGGACATGGGCACGACTGTCGGAGGCCTCGTCATCGGCGTCGGCTTCGCCCTCGCCGGAGCCGGCGCCGCGTCGCCCCTGCTCGGCCTCGGACTGGCGCCCCTGCTCGCCCTGCCCTTCGTCCTGCCCGGCGAGTTGCGCGAGGCGCGCGGCGGCCGGGTGGAGCCCGAACGCGTCCGCAGCTACGCCACCTACGGCTATCCGATCGCGGCCTCGCTGGCGCTGACGGTGGTGCTCGCCTCGACCGACCGCTTCCTGCTGGCCGCCTTCATGGACGAGGCGGCGGTGGGCGCCTATCACGCCGGCTACTCGATCGCGAACCGGACCCTCGACGTGCTGTTCCTCTGGCTGGGCTCGGCCGGCCAGCCCGCCCTGGTCATGGCGCTGGAGCGCGGCGGCGCCGAGCGGCTGAGGACAGCGGCGCGCGAACAGCTGTCGACCTTCCTCCTCATCGGCCTGCCCGCCGCCGCCGGGGTGGCGCTGGTCGCCCGGCCGCTGGCCGAGGTGCTGATCGGCGAGGAGTTGCGCGTCGCCGCCGCGTCGATCACGCCGTGGATCGCCCTGTCCGCCCTGCTCTACGGCCTCACGGCCTACTATTTCGGCCAGGCCTTCACCCTCGGGCGGCGGACGAAGCGGCTGCTCGCCGCCATGGCCCTGCCGGCCGCCGCCAACGTCGTCCTCAACCTGATCCTCGTCCCCCGCTTCGGCCTGATGGGGGCGGCGTGGGCCACGGCCGCCAGCTTCGCGCTCGGCCTGGCGGCGACCCTCCTGATGGGACGCCGGGTTCTGGCCCTGCCGATGGCCTGGGACAGCCTCGTCCGCTGCGCGATGGCGACCGGCGTCATGGCGGCCGTCGTG
>Ga0154912_131_pt2 | contig 20549 bp, 20 predicted proteins | sample RifCSPhighO2_01_FD_105881 | JGI IMG/M metagenome (GOLD analysis project Ga0154912, IMG submission 105881) | Caulobacterales bacterium RIFCSPHIGHO2_01_FULL_70_19 | reverse complement strand
GAGAGCCGGCTGCGTCGTCGCCGGCGCCGCCAGCGCCAGGCACAGCAGCGCCGCCGTCGCGGCCTTTCCTCGATTGCGGATCATCGCCATCCTCCCTTGCTGCATGCATCAGCGGCGCAGCATCGGACCAAACTGTGGCGGCGGCCCCTGACGATGCCTGATTGCGTGGGCTGGCGCGCGGCGGTTCGCGCCCCCACTATGCACGACCTCGGACAGGGGGGACGACGATGGCGGAACCTGCGGCGGGACTGGAGCTGGGTCATGTCGCGGCCCTGCTGGCGGCGGCCGTGGTCGCCGTGCCGCTGTTCCGGCGGCTGAAGCTGGGCTCTGTCCTCGGCTATCTCGCCGCCGGCCTCGCCATCGGCCCCTTCGGCGCGGGCCTGTTCCGCGAGCCCGAGACCATCCTCCACGTCGCCGAGTTCGGCGTGGTCATCTTCCTGTTCATCATCGGCCTCGAGATGCGCCCCTCGCGGTTGTGGGGCCTGCGTCGGGAGATCTTCGGACTCGGCGCCGCCCAGGTGGCGCTGGCCAGCCTTCTGCTCACCTTCACCGGCATGGCCGCGGGGCTCAGCGTGCCGGTCGCCTTCGTGGTCGCCTCCGGCTTCGTGCTCAGCTCCACCGCCGTGATCATGCAGATGCTCGACGAGCGCGGCGAGCTGGCGACGCCCGGAGGACAGCGCGCCGTTTCCATCCTCCTGCTCGAGGATCTGGCCATCGTGCCGCTGCTGGCGGTGGTCGCGGTGCTCGCCTCGGCCATGGGGCTGGCGGGCGAGGCCGGCCCGCCCCTGTGGCGCACCCTCGCCCTGGCGGCGGGGGCCGTCGTGCTGGTCTTCGTTTCCGGCCGCTACCTGATGAACCCCGTGTTCCGCATCCTCGCCCGCTACGGCGGACGCGAGGTGATGACCGCCGCGGCCCTGCTGGTCGTGGTCGGGGCGGCCTGGCTGATGAACCTTGGCGGCCTGTCCATGGCCATGGGCGCCTTCCTGGCCGGGGTGCTGCTGTCCGAATCCAGTTTCCGGCACCAGCTGGAGGCCGACGTCGAGCCCTTCCGCGCCATCCTGCTCGGCCTGTTCTTCCTCAGCGTCGGCATGTCGCTGGACCTCGGCGTGGTGCTCGCCGACTGGCAGGTCATCGTCGGCGGGGTGATCGCCTTCATGGCCGTCAAGGCCGTCGCCATCTACGGCGTCGCCCGCCTGTTCCGCGCCCGCGAGCGCGAGGCGGTCGAGCGGGCCGTGCTGTTCGCCCAGGGCGGCGAATTCGCCTTCGTCCTTTACGCCGCCGCCCTCTCCGCCGGCCTGTTCGACGCCCGCATCGCCGCCTCGGCGACGGCGGTGGTCATCCTGTCGATGGTGCTGACGCCCCTGACCACCCTGGCGGTCGCCCGCTTCATGCCGGCCGAGACGATCGACCCGGACGCCGCCGACGGGGTCGACCGCGCGCGCGATCTTCGCGAGCGGGTGCTGGTCATCGGCTTCGGCCGCTTCGCCCAGGTGGTGTCCCAGTCGCTGCTGGCGCGGGACGTCGACGTCTCGATCATCGACTACGACGTGGAGATGATCCAGGCGGCCGGGGACTTCGGCTTCAAGGTCTACTACGGCGACGGCGCCCGGCTCGACGTGCTGCGCGCCTCGGGCGCCGGCGAGGCCGAGACCATCCTCGTCTGCGTCGACAGGCCCGAGGTCGCCGACCGCATCGTCGAACTGGTCAGGGCCGAGTTCCCGCTGACCAAACTGTTCGTCCGCGCCTTCGACCGCGGCCACGCCATCCGCCTCGTCCAGGCCGGCGTCGACTACCAGATCCGCGAGACCTTCGAGAGCGCCCTGACCTTCGGTCGCGAGGTGCTGCTCGACCTCGGCTTTTCCGAGGCGCAGGTCGCCGAGACCATCGCGGATGTGCGGCGTCGCGACGACGAGCGCTTCACGCTCCAGCTCGCCGGCGGCGACATCACCGCCGGTCGCCACCTGATGCGCGGCAACATCGCCACCACCCGCCCGGAGCCCTGGATCCGGCCCCGGCGCGAGGGGCGGCCGCTCAACGAGGAAGCGGCCGAGGCCCTGGCCGAGGACGAGGAACGCGAAAAGGCCGGCGTCTGACGACGCCGGCCCTCGCATCCGCTGTGGCGGTCCAGCCTTACATCGACGACTGGATCTGCTGGGCGCGCTGCAGGTGCGCCTCGATCTTCGGCGCCACCGACCGGGCGTGCGCCGCCAGCGGCGAATCGCTGTCGGCGAAGCCGCGGTGCAGGGTCAGGGCCTCCTGGTGGGCGGCGACCTGCTGGTCGATGTAGGTGCGGTCGAAGGTCTCGGCCGAGGCCGAGCGCAGGTTGTCGATCATGCCTTGGCGCCGTTCGTCCAGGGCGTTCGGAACCTCGGCCTCCGGCGCGGCCTGCGGCAGCATCGCCTTCATCGCGTTCGAGGCCGCCGTGTGATCGGTCTTGATCATCTGGGCCAGCTCGCGGATCTGGGCGTTCTGGGTGCGCTCGAGCGCGATGTCCGCGGCCATGATCTCGTACATGTCGCCCTCGGCGGCGTTTGAGATGTAGGCCTCCTGGGTGTTGGCCCCGAGCGTGGCGGCCGACATCTGGCCGACCGGGGCGGCGGCCATGTCCTGGGCCTTGTCGACGACCTCGGGACTGCGTTCCTGCTGACAGGCGGCCAGAAGGGCGGCGCACGCGGCGCCGGCGAGAAGGGTTCTGATCATGGTTTCCTCCGTGGGATGACTCCGGAAACACGGCGCGAACGGCGAGGGTTCCCCGGATTGGCGTCCCGCCGGCGTTTCGGTGTAAGGAGCGCGCCCGATGGACCGCCGCCTCTCGATCGCCCCGATGATGGACTGGACCGACCGGCACTGCCGGGCGTTCCATCGCACCCTCACGGGCCGCGCCCTGCTCTACACCGAGATGGTCACCGCCCCGGCGGTGATCCACGGCGACCGCGAGCGGCTGCTGGGTTTCGATCCGGTCGAGCACCCGGTGGCCCTGCAACTGGGCGGCTCCGATCCGGCGGAACTGGCCGAGGCGGCCCGCATCGGCGAGGGCTTCGGCTACGACGAGATCAATCTCAACGTCGGCTGCCCGTCCGACCGGGTCCAGTCCGGCCGTTTCGGGGCCTGCCTGATGAAGGAGCCGGAGCTGGTGGCCGAGTGCATGGCGGCGATCCGCGAGGCGGTCTCGGTTCCGGCCACGGTCAAGTGCCGGATCGGCGTCGACGACCAGGAGCCCGAAGTCTCGCTGTTCGCCCTCGTCGACGCCTGCGCCGCCGCCGGCGTGGATGTCTTCGTCATCCACGCCCGCAAGGCCTGGCTCCAGGGGCTTTCCCCCAAGGAAAACCGGGACGTGCCGCCGCTCGACTACGGCCTGGTGCGGCGGCTGAAGCGCGAGCGCCCGCACCTGTCGATCAGCCTCAACGGCGGCGTCGCCTCGCTGGACGAGGCCGAGGCGCACCTCCACGCCGGCGACGGGGTGCAGTTGGACGGCGTCATGCTGGGCCGCGCCGCCTACCACGAGCCGGCCCTCCTCGGGCAGGCCGATCGCCGCCTGTTCGGCGCCGCGACGGCGGACGTCGACGCCTTCGCCGCCATCGAGCGCTACCGGCCCTACATGGCGGCCCGCCTCGCCGAAGGCGTTCACCTGCCGGCCATGACGCGGCACATGCTCGGCGTCATGCACGGCCGCGCCGGCGCCCGCGCCTTCCGCCGCATTCTGACGGTCGAGTCGGTGCGCCCCGGCGCGGGGCTCGAGGTGCTGGACCGGGCCGTGACGGCGGTGCGGGAGGCCGAGGCCCGCGCCTCGCAACGCGCCGCCGCCTGACGGCGGGTGAGGCCCGCAGGACACAGCCGGCCCTCCTCCACGGTTAACGACGCGGCATCGGGGAACGCTGCGGCGCCGCTTCGCATTGCGTGGTCAGGAGCCCCCCATGCCCAAGAGTCCGCCCGCCAAGCCCGACCTCCGTCTCGTCCCCTCCGAGGCCGCCGTCTACGATCTGATGCGCCAGCCCGAGAGCACCTCCGAGCGGGTGAAGCGGCTCCAGCTTGAGGCGCGCGCCCTGGCGGTCGAACAGGTCGAGGCGCTGGAGAAGGTCCTGCTGCAGGCCGCCGCCATGGCCAGGGAGATCGCCGACGGCGGCGACGCCTATCCGGTCGGCGCCCGTGAGCTGGCGTCGCGTCTGAACGCCGACCTGCCCGCCAAGGCCGAGACGCTGAAGGCCATCGTCGGCCGCGCCCTCTAGGCGGTCCGGGTCGCGCGCCCGGTCCGCAGGCGGCGAGCCAGCCGAAAGACGACGATCGCCAGCACGATAAGCAGCGCCGGCACGAGGATGGGCGCCAGGAAGGCGACCAGCACCGTCGCGAGCGCCAGCGCATCCTCCACGAACGACACCAGCGGATTGGCGAGGCCGCCGGTGGTCGCGGTGGAGCCGACGCGCGCGCCGGTCTGGGCGGCGTTGAAGGCCAACGCCGCCGGCGCGCCGACGATGATCCCGGCCACGGCCGCGGCGGTGGGATCCACGGCCCAGAACACGCTGCCCGCGGCCACGGCTCCGGCGACGGGGCGGGTGACGTAGCCGACCGCATTCAGCGCATGATCGACTGCCGGAACCTTGTCGCCGGCGAACTCCGCGATCGTCGCCGTCGCCAGGGCGGCGATGGCCGGCCAGGAGACCAGCCAGTCCATCTGCTCGATCAGGCGGACGTCGAACAGCTCGAACTTCGCCGCCAGCGCCAGCATCAGCAGCGGCAGGAAGGTGCGCAGGCCCGTCGCCGAGGCCAGACCCAGCCCCAGCAGGGCGGGCAGCACCCAGGTCTGCAGCGGCCCGGCGGCGGCCCCGAGGGCGTTCAGGTCCATTTCCGGCATGGCGGCTCCTCCGGTGCGGCGGGACCATAATGCGCGGGAACGGCCCGGCGCTCCAACCGCTTGTCGGTCTCTGGAAAGGAGACCGGACATGGACGACCGTTTCGGCAATCGCGCTGACCGCATCGCCGACCAGGAGCGCAGGATCCAGGCTGGCATCGACGCCAAGGGCTCGGGCGGGGCCGGGGAGGAAGGGCAGGGGGCCGTCCAGGCCGGCGCGCGCCGCTACCCCGAACCACCCTTCCCCGAGCAGCACCAGCGGAAGCCTGGCGAGGAGGCCGCGCTGGACCCGGCGCCGATGTACGACGCCCCGTTCTGGAAGGGCTCGGGCAAGCTCGAGGGAATGGCCGCCATTGTGACGGGCGCCGACTCCGGCATCGGCCGGGCGGTCGCCGTGCTGTTCGCCCGCGAAGGCTGCGACGTCGCCATCTGCCACCTCGACGAGGCAGGGGATGCGGAGGACACGAGGAAGGCCGTCGAGGCCGAGGGGCACCGCGCCATCGTACTCAAGGGCGACGTCGCCGATCCGGCCTTCCCGGAGGCGGCGGTCAAGGCGACGCTGGAGGCCTTCGGCCGGCTGGACGTCGTCGTGCCGAACGCGGCGTTCCAGGAGCATGTGGAGGCGCTCGAAGATCTGACCCTCGAACACTTCGACCGGACCCTGAAGACCAACCTCTACGGCTACTTCAACCTGGTGAAGGCGGCCGTGCCGCACCTCAGGGCCGGGGGCTCCATCGTCATGACCGGCTCGGTCACCGGCATCATGGGCAACGACAACCTGCTCGACTATTCGATGACCAAGGGCGGCATTCACGCCTTCGCCCGCTCTCTCGGGACACATCTCGCCCCCCGCGGCATCCGGGTGAACGTGGTGGCTCCCGGGCCGGTGTGGACGCCGCTGAACCCGGCCGACCAGCCCGCGGAGAAGGTCGCGAAATTCGGCGCGCAGACGGTGATGAAGCGGCCGGCGCAACCGGAGGAGATCGCCCCGGCCTTCGTCTTCCTCGCCTCGCCGCAGTGCTCCAGCTACATCACCGGCGAGATCCTGCCGATCATCGGCGGCTACAGCGGCGGTTAGGCCGCGTCGGGCCCGGGAGGCGGGACTTCCGGCCGCGGCGCGGTGGAATGTCAGGCCGCCAGAACGTCGTCGTACTCGGGGTGCCGGCGGTGCCACATGACGGCGTAGCTGCAGCGGGGCCGGAGCTTCAGCCCCTCCTGCCGCGCGTGGGCCGCCAGCGTCTGCATGAAGCGTCCCGCCGCCCCGCCGCCGCGCAGCGCCGGGTGCGCCTCGACGTGCAGGATCACGCGCACGCCGTCCTGCACCGCATAGTCGGCGAAAACGGGCCGGACCTCACCGTCGGCGTCGGCGAACCCCTGTTCGAACCGATGCTCGTCACGAACGTCGCGGAAGTCGGTCATGGAGTCTTCCTGTGTCCAGTAGCAGACAGAACCCCCAACCGCCCGCTGGCGCACCCGTTCCCGAACCGCCGAGCGAAACCTGAAACGCTGTGATCCCCCGGCCTCAGGGGGCCCGGTCGCCGAGCAGGTTGATCAACCCGAAGACGCTCTTCACCGTGAACCACACGCTGATCAGGAACCAGAGAATCCCGAACAGGATCAGGAAGGGAATGCCGATCAGCACGATCGACATCACCACGCTCACGGCGATGGCGATCCAGCAGGCGATGGTCCACCAGAACACCGACCAGAACAGCCGGATCTGGGCGTCGAGGTGTTGCCTCGGAACGCCCGTCGCCGAACTCCGCGCCGCATAGGCGACGACGAGGCCGACCAGCACCAGCAGGTTGGCGCTCGGGATCGACAGGATGAACAGCGTCCAGGCGGCGAGGGCCGCAACCTTGCCGTCGTCGCTCCCGCTGTGCGGGAGATCACGCTGTTCCGGCGGCACGTACGACATTTCGGCTCTCCTCAGATCCACCAGCTGCTGGGGTCGCTGATCGGACGGCCCGACTTGAGGGTCCAGACGCCCGCCGCGCCCCGGATCACGGTCCACAGGGCGAGGGCGAACAGCAGGGGCACGCCCAGCGCGAACGGCGCCGCCAGCAGGATGACGCCGATGACGCCGGCGACGGCGGCCGCCCACAGGGTGCGTTGCTGATAGATGAAATGGGTGCGAGCCTCGGGCTCATCGGGTCCGGGGCGCCCGGTCACCGCCACGAGGCCGATGACGGCGGAGACGCCAAGGGTCGGCACCGCGAACAGGATCAGGGCGTAGATTGCGTACAGGTTCAGTCCGCCGATCATCGGCGGCGCCGAGGGTTCGGGGCGCCGGTGATGGATCTCGAAGCCCGGCGACGGTTCGAAGATGGAGCTGGCGCGGATCGGATGGGGCCTGGAGACGGGGGCTTCCTCCACAGGCGCCGGCTCCGGCGCGCTCTCGACCTCGGGGGGCGCCGGCTCGGGCTCGCGCGGCCGTCCCTGCAGCGACTCGGCCGAGGCGAAGCCGATCAGCGCATCGTCGTCATCCGGGCTGCGGGGGTCGCCGGGTTCGGCCATCGGGGATCCTTCAACTCCGCCTCAGGTATGACGGCCCCGCTCCCGCGGCGCAACCGGGCAGGCGGCTCAGCGGCCCAGCACGACCTCGCAACCGGCCGCCGCGGCGCCCTCCAGCGCGCCGGGTTTCTCGATCCGCACGGTGCACCGACGGACCCGGCCGTCCTGCAGGCAGGCGGTCGCCAGCCGTTCCGCGAAGGTCTCGACCAGACCAACGTGACCCTCGGCGGCGATGGCGCGGGCGGCGGCGGCGACGGTCTCGTAGTTCACCGTGTCGGCCAGCCGCTCAACGCTTGTCGGTTCGAGCACGAGCGTCGCGTCGATCACCAGCCGCTGCAGCCGGCCCTGCTCGTGGTCGTAGACCCCGATGCCGGCCTCGACCTCCAGGCCGCGCACGAACACCGTCAGGCCCTGATGGGCGGGCGTCTCGGCGCCGGGGAAGGGCAGGGGGGACGGTGCGGCCACGGAGCTACTCCAGGATGTCCGGGGTCTTCCAGGCCAGATGCTGGCCCCCGTCCACGGCGATCATCTGCCCGGTCACCAGCTCGGCGTCCACCAGCCAGCGCACCGCGGCGGCCACCGCCTCGGGACTGCCCGGGCGCCGCAGCAGGGTGCCGGCGGCCTCGGCGGCGAATTCGGCCTCGCTCTGGTGGATCGACGGCAGGGTCGGGCCGGGACCGACGCCGTTGACGCGGATGCGCGGCGCCAGCGCCTGGGCCAGGGTGCGCGTGGCCCACCACAGGCCGTTGCGCGACAGGGCGTAGGAGAAGAACCGCGGGTCCGGCTTCAGCACCCGCTGGTCAAGCAGGTTGACGATGCAGCCGCCCTCCGGCGCCTGCGACGCGAACGCCTCGGCCAGCACCACCGGCGCCCGCAGGTTGGTCTCCATGTGCGCGTCCCAGGTGGCGCGCTCCAGGGCGCCGACGCGGTCGTCCTCGAAGACGGAGGCGTTGTTCACCAGCACCGCCAGCGGCCGCCCGAGGGCCCCGGCCGCCACCGGGACGAGGGCTCTTGCTTCGGACTCGACGGCCAGGTCGGCGCGCAGGGTCGCGGCGCGGCGGCCCAGAGCCCGCGCCTCTTCCGCCACGGCCTCGGCCGCATCGGCCGACGAGCGGTAGTGGATGGCGAGATCGAAGCCGGCGCGGGCCAGCTCGAGGCAGATCGCCCGCCCGATGCGCTTGCCGCCGCCGGTGACCAGCGCGGCCCCGCGGCGGGCGGCGGGATCAGTCAACCCGGCCGAACTCGACGAGGTTGATCACGGCGAGGACGGCGACGAAGCCGAGGATGATGGCGAGGGCCAGCATGGGGTGCTCCTTGTTCGCCCCGCCAATAGAGCGGCGGCGCCCGCGGTTCAAGGCTGGCGCCGCGCGACGGGCGTGCTAGCGAGCGGGGATGAACCCGTCGCTGCTCGCCATCGTCGCCGTCGTCCTCGGCGGGGCCGCCACCGCCCTGCAGGCGCCGACCAATGCCAAGCTGATGGGGGCTGTCGGCTCACCCGTAAACGCCGCCCTGGTCTCTTTCGCCGTCGGGACCGCCGGGCTGGCGGTGCTGGCCCTCTTCCTGCAGGCGAAGCCCGACATGGCCGCCGCGCGGGCCCTGCCCTGGTACGCCTGGGTCGGCGGGCTCTACGGGGCGATCTTCGTGGTCGCTGCGGCCTGGGGCGTGCCCCGCCTCGGCGTCGCCACCACCATCACCCTGATGGTCGCGGGCCAGCTGCTGCTCAGCATCCTGCTCGACCACTTCGGCGTCATGGGCATTCCGAAGCAGCCGCTCAACCTCGGCCGCATGGCGGGCGTCGCCCTCGTCGTCGCGGGCGTGGTTATGGTCCGCAGGTTCTGAGCCTATATCGGTCGCGATGACCGAGGAGCCGCTTCCCGCCGATTCGCTGAAGGCCGCCGACCTGATCCGCGACGAGGCCCGGCGCGCGCCGGACAAGCCCGGCGTCTACCGGATGTACGGCGAGGACGGGGCCTGCCTCTACGTGGGCAAGGCGCGGTCGCTGAAGAAGCGCATCCTGCAGTACGCCCAGGGCCGCTTCCACACCCAGCGCATCGGGCTGATGGTCTCCCTGACCCGCTCGATGGAGCTGGTGGTCACGGCCTCGGAGACCGAGGCCCTGCTGCTCGAGTCCAACTTCATCAAGAAGCTCAAGCCGCGCTTCAACGTGGTGCTCCGCGACGACAAGTCGTTCGCGGAGCTGATGATCCGCCGCGACCACCGCGCCCCGCAGGTGCGCAAGCATCGCGGCGCCCACACCCTGAAGGGCGACTACTTCGGTCCCTTCGCCTCGACCTGGGCGGTCAACCGCACCCTGACCACCCTGCAGAAGGCCTTCCTGCTGCGCTCCTGCTCGGACAGCGTCTACGAGACCCGAACCCGGCCGTGCATGCTGCACCAGATCAAGCGCTGCTCGGCCCCGTGCACCGGCCTGATCTCGCTGGAGGACTACGGCCAGCTGGTCGACGAGGCCGAGGCCTTCCTGCGCGGCCGCTCGCGCGCCGTCATCGGCCGCCTGTCCAAGGAGATGCAGGCGGCCTCCGATGCCATGGACTTCGAACAGGCCGCCCGCGTCCGCGACCGCATCCGCGCCCTGTCGGCCATCGCCATGGAGAATTCGGTCAGCGCCGAGGGCGTGGCCGAGGCCGACGTCTTCGCCCTGCACTCGGACGGCGGTCAGGCCTGCGTGCAGGTGTTCTTCTACCGCGGCGGACAGAACTGGGGCGGCCGGGCCTATTTCCCGCGCGTCGACCGCGCCGACACGGACCCGGAGATCCTCGCCGCCTTCCTCGGCCAATTCTACGAGGACAAGCCCGTGCCGCGGCAGATCCTGACCAATGTGCGGCCGCACGAGAAGGAGCTGCTGGAGGAGGCCTTCTCCTTGAAGGCGAAGACCGTCGACGGCCGCCGCGTCGTCACCATCGAGCTGCCGCAGCGGGGGCCGCGCCGGGCCCTGGTCGACCACGCCCTGACCAACGCCCGCGAGGCCCTGGGCCGGCGGATGGCCGAGAGCTCGGCCCAGGGCAAGATCCTCGACGAGGTCTGCGAGGCCTTCGGCCTCGAGGCCCGGCCCGAGCGGATCGAGGTCTACGACAACTCGCACATCCAGGGGACCAACGCCGTCGGCGGCATGATCGTCGCCGGGCCCGAGGGCTTCCGGAAGACCCAGTATCGCAAGTTCAACATCCGCGGCGACGAGCTCACGCCCGGCGACGACTACGGCATGATGCGCGAGGTGCTGCGCCGCCGCTTCGGCCGTCTCGCGAAGGAGGAGGAGGCCGGCGAGGACGTCGAACGTCCCGATCTGGTGCTCATCGACGGCGGCGCCGGCCAACTGGCCGAGGCGGTGGCGGTGATGGCCGAGCTGGGACTGCACGACATTCCGGTGGTCGGCGTCGCCAAGGGGCCCGACCGCGACGCCGGGCTGGAGCGCTTCTTCATCCCGGGCAAGCCGCCCTTCATGCTGCCGCTGAAGTCGCCGGCGCTCTACTACCTGCAGCGGTTGCGCGACGAGGCGCACCGCTTCGCCATCGGCGCCCACCGCACCCGCCGCTCGATGGACATCAAGAAGAACCCGCTCGACGAGATCGAGGGCGTCGGCCCCGGCCGCAAGAAGGCCCTGCTGCACGCCTTCGGCTCGGCCAAGGGCGTCGGCCGCGCCTCGGTCGCCGACCTGGTGAAGGTGGACGGCATCAACCAGGCCCTGGCCGAACGCATCCACGCCTTCTTCCGCAAGGCGTGAGCCCGCATTAGAAGACGGCGCATGACTAACGACTCGAACGACGCCCTGCTGGCCGGTTATCGTCGGTTTCGCGAGGGTCACTGGGCCGACGCGAAGGCCGAGTACGAGGCGCTCGCCGCCGAGGGCCAGAAGCCGCACACCCTGGTGGTGGCCTGTTCGGACAGCCGCGCCGACCCGGCCCTGATCTTCGACGCCGCGCCCGGACAGCTGTTCGTGGTCCGCAACGTCGCCAACCTGGTGCCGCCCTACCAGCCGGACGGCCAGTTGCACGGCGTCTCGGCGGCTCTGGAGTTCGGGGTCAAGGTGCTCGGCGTCAGCCGTATCGTGGTCATGGGGCACGCCTACTGCGGCGGGGTGAACGCCATGCTGCACGGCGCCCCGGACAGCTGCCGCGACTTCGTCGCGCCCTGGGTCGCCCAGGCCGGCCCGGTGGTGCGCATGGTCTGCGAGAGCTTCCCGGCGGAGGAAAGCGGGCGGCTCGCCGAGGAGACGGTCGTGCGACTCTCGATCGAGAACCTGCGCACCTTCCCGTGGATCGCCGAGCGCGAGGCGGCCGGCGAACTGACCCTAAGCGGCCTGCACTTCGGCATCGCCGACGGCGTCCTGCGCGCCCTCAAGGGACCGGGTCGGTTCGAGGCGCTGGCCTGATCTCTCGCTTCATGCAGCGAAGCGTGGCAGATCGGCGTTGAAGCACGGATGACGCCGATGACCCCCGCCCCGCACGCCAATCCGATCCCCAACATCCTCACCGGCCTGCGCCTCGCGGCCGGGGTGGTGATGTTCCTGCTTCTCGCCGGCGCGGCCCCGCAGGGGCTGCCCTTCCTGCCGCCGGACTTCCTCAGCCCGAGCGATCAGTTCCGCTTCGCCCGCACGGCCTTCATCATCTTCATCGTCGCCGCCTCGACGGACTGGATCGACGGCTTCCTCGCCCGCCGCTGGCACGCCACGACGCGGTGGGGCGCCATCCTCGACCCGATCGCCGACAAGGTGCTGATCACCGGCGCCATCCTCGGCGTGCTGGCCTGGGGCTCGGTGCCGCAGGCGGCCATCCCCTGCGGCCTGATCCTGTTCCGCGAGTTCGCCGTCTCGGCCCTGCGCGAGACGGTGGCCGGCAAGGTCAAGCTGCCGGTCACCCTCCTGGCCAAGTGGAAGACGGTCCTGCAGATGGTCGCCCTGGCCGTCCTTCAGCTGGCGCTGGCGCCGCTGTGGGAAGGCTTCGGCCTGCCCTTCGAATGGCTGCCGCACTTCCAGACCTTCGCCTACCTGCTGCTCTGGCTGGCGACCATCGTCACCCTCTGGACCGGCTGGCAGTACTTCTCGAAGGCCCAGCAGAAGATGCGGCAGCTGTAGGCGGCCGCATCCTCCGCCGCGGTTCAGTCGGCCCCCAGCTCCTCCACCAGCCGCTCCATGCCGTAGACGTCGCGCAGCGCCGTGGTGATCGCGCCCGTGGTCACGATCACCGAGCGGTTGACGTTGCGGTCGTAGCCGTAGGCGTTGCGCTGGGTCAGGACGGTGGAGTCGAAATTGGCGCCGACGATCTCGCCCGCCTCGGTGACCACCGGCGAGCCCGAGGAGCCGCCTATGGTGTCGGACGACACGGCCATGTTCATCACCGTGTCCGGGTCGATCCGGTCCTTCGCCGCCAGCAGCTTCGGCGCCACGTCGAACGGCGGAGCGCCGGTCGCCCGGTCCCACAGGCCGCCGAAGGTGGTGAAGGGGCCCCAGCGCTGGCCCGGCACGTCCGAGCCCTCGATCAGGCCGTAGGTCAGCCGCAGCGTGCCGGTGGCGTCCGGATAGACGCTGTCGCCATAGGCCTGGAAGCGCGCCGTCGCCAGCTGCTCGGAGGCCCGCGCTGTCGGGGCCTCGACCTTCTCCTCCCATTCCGAGCGGATCGCCCGGGTCGGCTCCTGGATCGCCAGCAGGTAGCGGATCATCGGATCGTCGGAGGCTTCGACGGCGGCGAGGCCGCCCTCCCACAGCGCCCGGCGCACCGCCGGATCGCCCAGTGTCGAGCCCGCCGCCAGCCGGGCTGACAGCTGTTCCGGCGATTCATCGCCCAGCAGCGCCCGCACCCGCGGATCGTCGACGGTCAGCCACTCGCGGGTCTTGGACAGCCACCACTCCAGCCGCACCTGTTCAAGGGACGGATAGACCGGCCGCTCGGCGAACAGGGACGACCGAACCGCCGCCAGCCGGCTGTCGGCGTATTCCGGCAGGCGCTCCGCCGACGGCTTCTCGCGCTCCTGCGCCGCCCGCACCAGCGTCCGCGCCCAGCTGAACAGCTGCGACCCGCCGCCCGGCGAGGTGGTGCCCATGCCCGTGCCGCCCTCCAGCAGCGCCATGGCCGGATAGAGCTCGCGGGCGATCGGCTGCACCGCGCTCAGCTCGGCCCACGGATCGCCCACGCCCGCCAGCGCCCCGGCCCGCTGCCGGAAGTCCGCCTCCGACTCGGCCTTCATCCGCATGAAGCCGGGGTCGACCAGCGCCGCCATCCGGCCGCGCCCGCGCTTGTAGGTGTTCTCCAGCCCCACGATCGGGTCCATGGCGATGAAGGCGTTCTCCTCGCTCTCCTCCGAGAAGCGGATCAGCCGGCCGCGCAGCTCCGAGGCGATCAGCTGGTCCAGCGGCAGCACCACGTCGCGCAGCGTCATCAGCTGGTCCATGGTCAGCAGCCGCTGGGTGGATCCCGGGTTGCCCGAGACGAACACCGGCGTCCCCTCGACGGGGCGCTCCGCGTTCCAGGTGAAGTGCGTCGGCGTCGCCACCGGCTGGCCGTTCTCGTACAGCCGGACGAAGGCCGCATCGATGGCGAAGCGGGGGAAGCTGAAGTTGTCGAGGTCGCCGCCGAAGGTGGCCGCCCGGTCCTCCGGCGCCCAGGCCAGACGCACGTCGGTGTAGCGGCGGAACCTGTACAGCTTGAACTGGCCGCCGCGGTACAGGCTGACGACCTGGCAGCGCGTCGTGGCGTCGCCGCCGCAGGCCTCCTGCTCGATGGCGCCGGCCTCGGCGTCCCGCGCCCGGGTGAAGGCCTGGCCCTCGAGGCCCGCGCCGGCGGCCTGCATGCGGTCGGTCACGTCGACGATCTCGGTCAGGATCTCGGCCGAGGCGCCGGGGCACTGCAGTTCCTCCTCACGCGTTCGCGGCGCGAAGCCGGTCTCGGCGTAGTTGACCGCCTGGGTCGACAGGTTGGCCACGCAGGTGGCGACGCAGTGATTGTTGGTCAGCACCAGCCCCTCGCCCGAGACCAGTCCCGCCGAGCAGCCGCCGAACTTCACCGACGACAGCCGCACCCGGTCCAGCCAGGCCTGGTCGATGTTCGTGCCCAGCGTCCGGTTGGCCCGCGCGATGGGGAAGTTGTCGAAGGTCCACATGCCCTCCTCGGCCCGGGCGGCGCCCGACAGCCCGAGACCGGCGGCGACGCAGAGAGCGAGCAGCGACGGCGCAAGTTTTTGTGATCCGGACATGGGAGTTCACTCCGTGGTCAAGCTGGAACGATGAGGCGCAGGGCCGATTGGCGGGGCAGGGCATGCCGCCCGCGAGGAATGTCACCCATGTTCATGCACAACAAACGGCTCATGTATACCGTCCGGGTGTCGGAGCCGAACCCCGCCCTCGCCACCCTGATGCTGGAGCAGTTCGGCGGGCCCCAGGGCGAACTGGCCGCCGCCATGCGCTACTTCACCCAGGCGCTCGCCGAGGAGGATCCGGGCCGCAAGGATATGCTGCTCGACATCGCCACCGAGGAGCTCAGCCATCTCGAGGTGATCGGCTCCATCGTTTCCATGCTCAACCGCGGCATCAAGGGACGGCTCGCCGAGGCGACGGAGGAAGAGGCGGATCTCTATATGTCGCTGAACGAGGGCGGCGAGAGCCACACGACGTCCATCCTCTACGGCGGCGCCCCGGCGCTGGTGAACTCGGCCGGCGTGCCGTGGACCGCCGCCTACATCGACTCCATCGGCGATCCGGGCTGCGACCTGCGCTCGAACATCGCCGCGGAGGCCCGCGCCAAGATCGTCTACGAACGGCTCATCAACGTCACCGACGACCCGGGGATCAAGGACGCCCTGGGCTTCCTGATGACCCGCGAGGTGGCCCACCAGAAGTCCTTCGAGAAGGCGCTCTATTCGATGCAGCCGAACTTCCCGCCCGGCAAGCTGCCCGGGATGCCGGAGTTCTCGGACAAGTACTACAACATGTCCCAAGGCGAAGGCGACGCGCGGGGGCCGTGGAACGAGGGCGCCCAGTGGGAGACCGTGGACGACCGCGAGGACCAGGGCGCCGTCGACGGCGGCGACGGCGGAGCCAGTGTCGAGCTCAAGGGTGAGGCCGCCTCGACCGTGAAGGCGATGGCCGAACGGCTGGCCTCGGATGCCGCATCCAACCCGATCACCGGCGCCGACCTCGGCGCGGGACCCGGCGCCGGCACGACGACGCCGGTCTAGCAGCCCGAACGACGAACGCCCGGCGAAGCGAACCGCCGGGCGTTTGCCTGTGCGTGGCCGATCGCGCCTATTCCACCCCCAGCTCCTCCAGCAGGCGCGGCTGCGGGTAGACCACCCGCAGCGCCTCGGTGATCGCCGCCGTCGACACCGACACCGTGCGGTTCAGCTCGCCGTCATAGCCGAAGGCGCCGCCCAGCGAGTGGATGTTGCCGTCGAAGGCGGCGCCGATCACCTCGCCCTCGGCGTTGACCACCGGCGAGCCGGAGTTGCCGCCGATGATGTCGTTGGTCGAGACGAAGTCGTAGACGACGTCCTTGTCGATGCGCGCCTCGGCGGCGGCGAACGCCGGCGCAAGGTCGAACGGCTCGGATCCCGTCGCGCGCTCGTACAGTCCGCCCATGTAGGTGAACGGCGGCACGGTCACGCCGCGGTGGGTCCAGCCCTGCACCTGGCCGTAGGACAGGCGCAGGCTGAAGGTCGCGTCCGGGTACAGGTTGGTGCCGTAGACCGCGAACCGGGCCTCGGCGACCTTCTCGGCGGCGCGGGCGGTCGGCGCGCTGACCTCGGCGGCCCAGCGGTCGCCGATCGCCTTGGCCGCGTCGTCGTTGGCCAGCACGAAGGCCAGCAGCGGGTCGGCCTCCGCCAGCTGTTCCGGCGTCATCGTCAGGGCCTGGGTGCGGAAGGCCGGATCGGCCAGCCGGGTGCCTGCGATCAGTCGCTCCGCCAGCGCCTCGGGGCTTTCGCGTCCCAGCAGGCGCTTCACGTCCGCATTGTCCACGGTCAGGTACTCGCGGGTCTTCGACAGCCAGTAGCGCAGCCGCAGCTCCTCGATGTCCGTCGCGATCGGAACCTCGTTGGCGAGGCTGGCGGCGAGCTGGGCGCGCCGCGCCTCGGTCATGTCGGTGTTCTTCGCCGCACGCACGATGGCGCGGGCGTACTGATACAGTTGCGACCCGCCGCCGGCCGCCTGCTCCAGCTGGCGGTAGGGCAGGTAGAGGTCCATCGCCGTCGCCTGCACGCGCTCGAGGTCGGCCCAGGGGTCTCCGATGCGCTGCGCCAGCGCCGGATCGGCGGCGACGCGCGTCCGTAACTCCTGCTCCTGCTCGCGCTTCATGGCCATGAAGTCCGGATCGGTCAGGGCGCCCTGCTGGCCGTAGTAGACCTTGAAGCTGTTCTCGAGCCCGAAGATCGGGTCAAAGGCCAGTCGCTTGGCCTCCTCGCCGGTCAGCGAATACTCGAGCAGCCGGCCGCGCAGCTCGGAGCTCTGGATCAGGGTGACCGGCAACTGCTGGTCGCGCAGGCGCTCCAGCTGGCTCATGGTCAGCAGGCGCGAAGTCGAGCCCGGGTTGCCGACCACGAAGGTGACGTCGCCCTCTTCCGGCGCAGCGGGATTCCAGGTCAGGTGGTTGGGCGTCGAGACCGGCTGGCCGTTCTCGTAGGCGCGGAGGAATCCGGCGTCGAGCGCGTAGCGGGGGAAGTTGAAGTTGTCCGGGTCGCCCCCGAAGAAGGCCGCCTGCTGCTCCGGCGCGAACACCAGCCGCACGTCGTCGTACTTGCGGAACTTGTAGAGGGCGTAGCGTCCGCCGCGGTAGAAGCTGATCACCTGGCAATTGAACTTCGCGTCGCCGGCGCAGGCTTCCTGCTGGATGCGGTTGATCTCGGCCGAACGCGCCGCATTGAAGGCCGCGCCTTCCAGACCCTCGCCGACGGCCAGCACCCGGTCGGTGACGTCGACGATCTCGGTCAGCACCTCGGCCGTCTGCCCGGGGCAGCGACGCTCCTCCTCGCGGGTCGCGGTCATCCAGCCGTTCTTCACATAGTCGTTCTCCGGCGACGACAGGTCCTGCACGCAGCCGACCACGCAGTGCCAGTTGGTCAGGATCAGACCCTCGTCCGAGACGAAGGAGGCCGAGCAGCCCTGCAGGCGCACCGCGGCGTTGCGCACCCGGTCCAGCCACGCCTGGTCGATGCGCGTGCCGTACTTCTCGTTGACCGTCTGGATCGGGAAGTTGTCGAAGGTCCACATGCCCTCGTCGGCCTTGGCCGGGGCGGGGGCCAGCACGGCCATGGCGCCGGCGACGACGGCGATGGAGGCGGTCGCCGAGACGGCGGCGCGCAGCGAACGGAACAGCATCCTGCATTCTCCCTGGGGGCCGGCCTGTCGCCGGACCTGTTGCGGATACCTAGCCTTGCCGACGGCTCCGCGTCCACGGCTTGCAGCGCGGCGGACTGCCGCCGCCTTACCCCGATTTAACTTGGCCCTCACGTCGGGCGTCGTCAGATAGCGGCAATACCGGGGGCCGCACTTCCAGATGTCGCTTGCACTTTCCACCCTGCTTTACGAGTGGCGCCGTTACATGGCCGCGGTGATGGCGCTCGCCCTCTCCGGGCTGCTGGTGCTCGCCATGACCGGCGTCTTCATCGGCATCGGCAAGGGCTTCACGGCCCAGATCGAGCGGTCGCGCGCGGACATCATGGTTCTGCAGCCCGGGGCCAAGAACATCATGAGCGGACCCTCGGGAGTTCCGCGCCGCTTCATCCCGCTGGTCTACAACCACAACGAGGTTGTCGAAGTTCAGCCGCTCGACGGCGCCGGCGGATCCTTCCAGTCGGTCAAGAACGTCGACCCGACCCAGTCCCAGGCCGACCGCGCCCGGGCCGGCGCGCCCAAGATGAACTACGTGCAGACGCGCATCATCGACACGACGCCCGACGCCGTGACCATTCCGGTCGACTATTCCCAGGAGCTGGTCGACGCCCTTCGCCAACCCTACACCGTGGCCGTGGACGAGACGGATCTGCCGAAGCTCGGCGTCAGGCTCGGCGAGAAGGCCCTCTACAACGGCCAGACGGTGACCCTCGTCGGCGTCACCCGCGGCTACCCGAACATGATGCAGCCCACCGTCATCATGTCCCGCGACACCCTGCGCATGGTGGGACAGGCGGACACCGGGCCGCGGGTGGGGCCGTTGATGGTCAAGCTGCGCGATCCGACGCGGGCCGAGGCCGTCGCCCGCGAGCTGAACGTCATGGGCAACGGCCAGTGGCGCGCGTGGACCCGGAACGAGCTCGCCGAAGCCAACGCCGCCGGCATGTTCGAGGAAGGCATCCTCGTCATCATCATCGGCGGCTGCGTGGTGCTGGGCACCATCATCGGCGTGGCCATCACCTGGCAGACCCTGCGCGGCGCCATCATGGCCAACATCAAGGAATTCGCCTCGCTGCGCGCCCTCGGCGTCGGCATGGGCTCGCTGCGCCGCATCGTCATGGAGCTGAGCTTCTGGGTCGGGCTGGTCGGCGTGGCCGCGGCCATCTTCCTGACCTGGCTGGTGCAGCTGCTGGCCGCGGCCAACGCCGTCATCATCTCCCTGCCGCCCATGCTGCTGATCATCGTCGGCGGCGGACTGGTGGCGATCTCCATGCTGTCGGGCCTGCTGTCGCTCGGCGTCCTCAAGAACAGCCAGCCCGCGGACCTGCTGCGATGATGACGACCAAGGTTCACGGCAAGCACGGCGACTTCGCCATCGAGGCCAAGGGCCTGGTGAAGCGCTTCAAGTCCGGCAAGAGCTTCGTCGAGGTGCTCAAGAAGGTCGACTTCGACGCCCGCCACGGCGACCTCACCATGGTCATGGGCCCGTCGGGCTCGGGCAAGTCGACCCTGATCGCCGCCCTGTCCGGACTGCTCCGGCCCGAGGCGGGCCGCGTCGACACCCTCGACGTCGACGACCTGTGGAAGCTGACCTCCGGCCGGATCGACAAGTTTCGCCTCGACCACTGCGGCTTCATCTTCCAGGGCTTCAACCTCTTCCCGGCCCTATCGGCGCTACAGCAGGTCGAGGTGGTGCTGAAGTTCCAGGGCCTGTCGAAGGCCGACGCCAGACGGCAGGCGACCGTCGCGCTGGAGGAGGTCGGCCTCGGCCACCGTCTGCACCAGCGGCCGTCCGCCCTCTCCGGCGGCGAGAAGCAGCGCGTCGCCATCGCCCGGGCGCTCGCCAAGCAGCCGCAGATCCTGTTCGCCGACGAGCCCACCTCAGCGCTGGACGGCGAGAACGGCCAGGTGGTGATCCGCCTGCTCCGGCGCGCCGCCACCGAACACGGCGCGGCCGTCATCTGCGTCACCCACGACCCGCGCCTCGAGGCCTGGGCCGACCGGGTCATCCACATCGAGGACGGCGTGATCATAGACGATCAGCGCCGTACGCCCAACCCCGACGCCACCCTGGCGTCCCACTGAACCGCCTTTCGGGGACCGAGAACACCATGCCTGGCTTTCTGAAGAACAAGTGGCTCTGGATCGGCGTCGTGCTGATCGTGGTGCTCGTCATCGGCTTCAACGTCATGTCCGGCAACGCCGCGAAGAAGAAGGCCGAAGACGAGAAGGCCGCGGCGCAGAAGGTCGAGACCCCCTACGCCGCCGTCGCCAACGGCAAGATCGACATCGAGGGCGGCATCATCCAGATCGCGGCCCGCCGCGGCGGCGTGGTGCGCGAGGTGCTGGTGCAGGAGGGCGACCGCGTGGTGGCCGGCCAGATCCTCGCCCGCCAGGAGGACGACGAGCCGCGCCTGGCGCTGCAGCGCGCCCGCGCCGAGGTCGCCCAGGCCGAGAGCCAGCTGCGCCAGATCCAGGTCGACATCGCCACCGCCCGCCGCGAGTACGAGCGCCTCGAGCGGCTGGTCGACACCAACTTCGTCGCCGCCCAGCGGCTCGACCAGGCCCGCGACGCCATCGCCACCGCCGAGGCCCGCCTGTCGTCGCAGCAGGCGGCGGTCCAGACCGCCCGCGCCCGCATGGCCGAGGCCGAGTACAACGTCGAACTGACCGTCATCCGCGCCCCGACCGACGGCCGCATCGTGCGCCGCTACGCCAATCCCGGCGCCGGCGCCTCGACCCTGAACGTGTCGAACATGTTCGACCTCGAGCCCGACGCCCCGCGCATCGCCCGCGCCGAGATCGTCGAGTCCGACATCCCCAACGTCACCGTCGGCCAGGCCGTGGAGATCACCC
>Ga0154912_114_pt7 | contig 20760 bp, 19 predicted proteins | sample RifCSPhighO2_01_FD_105881 | JGI IMG/M metagenome (GOLD analysis project Ga0154912, IMG submission 105881) | Caulobacterales bacterium RIFCSPHIGHO2_01_FULL_70_19 | reverse complement strand
GCGTCGACAGGGTCGCCTCGTTGGCCACATAGCCCGAGGTGAACAGCAGCGCCGCCTCCTTGCGGTGCCAGCTGGCCAGCTCGGCCTCGAGGTCCACCGCCGAGCGCGTCGTGCCCGAGATGTTGCGCGTGCCCCCGGCCCCGGCCCCGGCCGCGTCGACCTCGGCCTTCATCGCCTCAAGCACCGCCGGATGCTGGCCCATGCCGAGGTAGTCGTTGGAGCACCAGACCACCACCTCCTGCTCCGAACCGTCCGCACGGCGGCGGATCGCCCGCGGAAACCGCCCGCGCACGCGCTTCAGATCGGCGAAGACGCGATAGCGCCCCTCGCCCCTCACCTGCTCAACGGCGGTCTGGAATGCGGCCCGGTAGTCGTACAAAGCGCTGATCCCTGGTTTGCAGCGCGGAACATTCCACGTCCTGCGCAAGGGATCACCTCGGGGATTCTCCGTAGCTCCCTTATCCGAGGGGGTCGCGGCACCCGCAACAGGCGGCCGCATCTTCCGCCCGCTCCAGCACCCGCCGCTCGTGCTCGACGCTGACCTCCAGCAGCCGGCGCCAGACCGGCACGGCGATCTTCGGAGACAGCCCGGCGTCGACCGCCGCCGCGCTTATGCGGGCGAGGATCGCCTGTTCGCGCACCCGGTCCCGCAGCGGGGCGTGGCGACCCTTCACCTCGGCTACCGCCTCGACCAGCCGCTGACGCGCCGCCATCAACTCGAGCATGCGCGCGTCGACGCCGTCCAGTTCGCCCCGCAGGGCCTCCAGCCGAGCGTGATCGATCATGGACGGTCCTCCACCGACGCCATTCCGGCGGCGCCGCGCAGGTAGCCGTTGACCAGCGGCCCCGGCGGGCCCAGCCCCTCGACCTGTCGCCTCAGCTCGGCGCGGCCGATCCCGCCGTCGAGAAAGTCGCGGAAGGCGCGCGCCACGGCCGCCATGTCCGTCCCGTGCGGCGACAGGCGCAGGGCGGTCACCCCGGCGTCGGCGAGCACGGCGGGCTCGACGTCGGCGAGCTGGACTCCGTCGGAAAGGGTCTGCACCCCGTTGACCGCGAGGAAGCCCCGGCCCTCGAGCGTGCTCAGCCGCAGCCCGTCCGGGTCCCGCTCGCACACGAACCGGCAGGCGTCCTTGTGCAGGCCATGGTGGCGCGCGTGATAGCATCGACCCGACAACGCCAGCGGCAGCCGGCCGAAGGCGAGGATTTCGATCTCCAGCCCGGGACAGGCCCGGGAGATCGCGCGCACGGCGTCCAGCGACAGCTCGACATTGGCGCACAGGCGCACGCAGCCGCGGTCGGCCAGCTCCTGCGCCGCCGCCTCGTTGTAGACGTTGAGCAGCGGCCCGGCCACGAACGGCGCGTCCCGGTCCAGCAGGCCGGAAATGTCGTTCACCTCGACCAGTTCCGGCGTGGCGGCGAGCGCCGCGATCGCGCCTCGGTCGCGCACCGTGGCCGGCAGGCCGAGCCCGGACCAGACCACCTCCTTGCCTGCCGCCGCCAGCCGTTCGGCGGCTTCCGCGAGGGCGTGGGCGACCAGCGGCGCGCGCTTTCCGCACACCACCTCGCCCAGATAGACGCGCTCGACCGGGGCTTCATCGGCGACGCGGGCGTAGAAGTCGCCGATCCGCGCCGGCGACCAGTGGAACAACAGCGGGCCCAGGGTCAGGCCGATGGCGGGACGGGTCATCTCCAGGTCTTCCGGTAGGCGCCGGCGGTCTCGCGCCCACCCTCTGCGAGGTGGGTCAGCTCCGCGGACAGGGCGGAGGGATCGCCGCCGCGCTCCAGCAGGTCGATGGCCTTGCGGAAGGTCGAGGCGACCCGCGCCACATAGGCCTTGCCGCGCTGGCGGCCCTCGACCTTGACCGCCGTCACGCCGGCCCGGCGCAGCTCGGTCAGGAGGCCGATGGCGTTCAGGCTGACCGGATCCTCGAACAGGTAGGACAGCGCTCCCGCGACCTCGAACCGCCCCTTGCACAGGGTCGGATAGCCGGTCGGCTCGCCCGGCGCGTAGCGGTCCAGCGCCAGACCGGCGAGGCGGGAGGTCATCGCCCCGCCCTCCTCCTCCGTGTAGGTCACCGCTTCCGGCGGCGAGCAGACGCCGCTCAGGTTCGGCGACCGCCCGGTGGCGTAGGACGACAGGGCGCAGCGTCCCTCGGCCATGACGCACAGCCCCCCGAAGACGAAGGCCTCCGTCTCGACCTCGATTTCGCGCATCAGGGCGGCGATCTCGCCGACGCTGAGCACGCGCGGCAGCACCACCCGCTTCACCCCGTACTCCCGCGCGTAGAAGGCGATGGCCTCGGGCGAGCCCGCGGCGGCCTGCACGGACAGGTGCAGCCTCAGTCCCGGCCAGGCGCGGCGGGCGTAGGCCAGCACCCCCAGGTCGGCGACGATGACGGCGTCCACCCCCCCCCGCCGCCGCCGCGTCGACCGACCCGCGCCAGCGGTCGGCCGCCCCGGCCCGGGCGAAGGTGTTCACCGCCGTCAGCACCTTGGCGCCTCGCGCATGCGCCCAGGCGACGCTCTCGGCCAGCTCCGTCGGCGAGAAGTTCAGCCCGGGGAAGTTGCGGGCGTTGGTGTCGTCGCGCAGGCCGCAGTAGACGCTGTCGGCGCCCGCCTCGACCGCGGCCCTGAGCATGGCCGGCGAGCCGGCGGGGCAGACCAGTTCGATCGGCATGTCTCAGGCGACTCCCGCATGTCGGCGGAGGACCGCCAGCGCCGCGGCCGCCCCGCGCGTCAGCGGCTCCCGCAGCGGCGGCCGGACGCCCAGCAGGTCCGCCAGGCTGAGGTCGGCGGCCTCGAGGGTGTTGTGCAGCGCCACCGTCGCGTCCGTATCGCCCTCGATCCGCACCCGCCGGGAGAAGAAGGCCGCGTCGGCGTCGGCGCTGCCGTCCAGCAGCGACAGCAGCAGGACCAGCGGTCCGGTGATCCGGGCGGCGCAGGGCTGGGGGTCGTCCCGGCGCACGACCCGCACCTCTCCCGCCGCCCCGTCGGGACGCAGCCGGAAGGCGACCGGGAAGTCGCTCGGGGCGATGACGAAGTCGGCGCGGCAGGCGTCGCCCAGCCGCTCGAACACCTCGGGCCGACGTCCGGCGACGCCGCGCACCGCCGCCGTCAGCACCCGCTCGGGCGCGGCGCGGAAGGCCATCAGCAGGTCGGCGGCCGCCCCGCCGGCAGGCCGACCCGACCGGCCCCGCCACGCCGCCCCGGCCATCAGGCCGCCCCACGCATCGTCGGCGCCGCCGCGTCGGCGTGCCGGCGGATGAAGTCGGCGATCTGCGGGAACAGAAGGGTTCGGTTGGCGGCGTCCGCCCAGTAGGGGTTCATGAACACGCAGCGGACCAGCACCAGCCCGTCGGCGTCCCTCCGCCCGTCATAGCCGGCGAGGTGGCGGTCGATCAGCCGCGCGTAGCCCGCGCCGAGCGTGGTCCGCGAGGCGGACAACTCGGCCGAGGCGTGGATCGCGTCGAACAGGGCCGCGGTGCGCGCATTGGAGCTGGACAGGGCCTCGCCCTCCCGCGCCAGCGAAAAGCAGACGATGTTGGCGTCCACCGGCTCGAGGAAGCGCACCTCGGGCGCAGCCGCGGCGACGGCGCCGCGGAAGGCCCGCGCGGTCCGCACCGTCTCCGCCAGCAGGGCTCCCAGGCCTTCGGGCCCGAAGCCGAGCGTCCGGCCGGTCAGCCAGGTGGCGGCCGCCCCCGCCGCCGACCGCGAGCCCTCCAGCGTCGAGGCCCACTTGCCGTCGCCCAGCTCCGGCCGGTCGAGATAGGGGGCGTCGAAGGCCGATACGGCGTAGCGCGCCCGGTCCCGGGTGAGGAAGGCGCCGCAGGCGTACGGCACATAGCCCAGCTTGTGCGGGTCGATGGTGATGGAATCGGCCCGGCCGACGGCCCGCAGCGCCGCGGCGCTCGCCGGCGACAGGGCCGCCTCGTCCGGCCCGCCGAGGATCGAGCAGAGGAAACCGCCATAGGCCGCGTCGACGTGCCGCCAGATGTGGACCCCCTCGTCCCGCTCCCACGCCTCCAGCCGGTCGTGCACCGCGCCGACCGGGTCGATCTCGCTGGTTTCGGTGGTGCCGGCGACGCTGACCGCCGCCAGCACCGGCCGCCCCTGGGCGCGGGCCTCGCGGATCAGGCGGTCGAGATCCTCGACGTCCAGCCGCCCCTCGGCGTCGAGGGCGACGCTCCACAGCGACTCCTCGCCCAGCCCGAAGACGTTGGCCGCCTTCAGCCATGAATAGTGTTTGGTGCCCGGCGCCAGCAGCACCGGACCGAGGTAGTCCCGCCCCGCCGCCCGGCCGATGCGGGCCCAGACGGCCGCCGGATTGCCGACCGCGGCGCTGTAGCGGCGCAGGGTCGCGTCGGTCAGGCCGTGCCGGTCCCACAGCTCGCGGAACCGGTCCCAGCCCATGTGGGCCGCGGCGAAGACGTCGAGCGGCTCGCCCGTGGTCTCGGCCACGTAGAGGCCGAGGCTGAGCCAGTGGTCCATGCGGTAGCGCGCCCGCCAGACCGCCTCGAAATTGGCCACCGTGCCCCCCGAGGTGAAGTGACCCTGCGCCTCGGCCGGGTCGTAGCCCAGCATGGACGCCAGCATGGCGACGGCCTCGATCTCGATGACCGAGCCGACCCGGCTGGCTTCCTGGGAGGTGTTGTTGGGATTGTGCAGCATCGCCGCCAGCCAGCCGAACAGGGCCGGCAGCGAAATCTCAGCCTTCATGTGGCCGATGTAGCGGGGCGTGTGGGTCGGGGTCTCCGCCGTCAGCGCCTGCGCCAGCTCGTGCAGCCGCGCCGACAGCACGGCCCTGGCCTCCGGCGCCGCCGCCGCCTCGGGCGTGGCGGCGACGTCGTCCGGGAACAGCTTCTTGCGCCAGTCGAACCAGTGGTCGAGCAGGCCCAGCATCTCGGAACGGATCCAGCGCTCGTTCTCGCCGCGCGCGCCTGGGAAGTAGGTCGAGGCGATCGCGGTCGCGGGGGATTCGGGCATCACGGTCTCCGCTGGGGTTGATGGCGCCGCCGGGGCGCCGCGCCGTTGCGCCGGCTCAACCTCGGCGGTTCAGCCCGGACGGCTGAGAATCCACGCGCCGACGCCGAGCAGCACGGCGCCCGAGGCCGCCAGGGCGGCGGCCGGCGCCTCGGCCAGCCACAGCCCGGCCCAGCTGGCGGGCAGGCTGCCGGCGGCCAGCAGCTTCGCCTTGCGGGGAATGGCGCGGCGCTCGGTCCAGGCCCGGATCGCCGGTCCGAGGCTCGGGTGGCCCCGCAGCCAGGCTTCCAGCCGCGGCGACGACCGGGCGAAGGCCCAGGCCGCCAGCAGGGCGAACGGCGTCGTCGGCCACAGCGGGAGGACCACGCCGACGGCGGCCGCCGCGGTCGCCGCGACCCCGATCAGGCGCAGGCCCGGCCGGCCTGTCGCCGGCGCGAGCGCGAACGGCTCGGCGTAGCTGTTCAGGTCGGACGGGAAGTTGACGGGCGTCATGGCGGCACCATCCGCCGGTCCGCCGGCGCGCGCTTTGCGCCGCCGCAAGTCGGCTCAGAGGGATTTCCGCACCAGCATCGGCCCGTAGACGGCCGCGAAGCCGCCGAAGGCCAGCACCCAGAGTGCCGCCGAGATCCCGAGCAGCGCCGGCGTCAGGTCCGGCAGGAAGGGCGCTGCCACGCGCACCGCCGCCGCAAGGACGGCGAGGACGTAGATGGCGGTGGTGGCGACGTCGGCGGCCCGCGGGCGGCCCGTATGGCCGCGGCTGGCGCGGGTCATGACCGCAAGGGTCATCACGCCGATCCCCCCGGCGGTCAGCGCGTGAACGCCGGCGGTGAACGGCACGGCCGCCGGCGCCAGGGCGGACGCGCCCAGCAGCAGGAAGCCGACGGGCAGCCAGACGAAGCCGAGGTGGAGAATCCAGACCATGGACTCGGGCCAGGTCTGCCATCCCCGCCAGCGCGCCAGCCGAACGAGGCTCAGCACCCCGGCGGCCACCAGTGCGAACCCGGTCGCGGACGCTTGGGGCGCGACCGCCCACAGGACCAGCGCGGCGACGGTGACCACCAGCGCCGCCTTGTCGAACAGGCCGAAGGGCGTCGGGCGGGCCAGACCGCGCGGCAGGACCCAGTTCTGGGTGAAGCTGGGGATGATCCGGCCGCCGATCAGGGCGATCAGGGCGGTGATCACCGCCACCGCCGCCCGCTCCGCATGGGGCGCGGCCTCCGGCCATTGCGCCGAGGCGTGGAAGGCGATGTTGGCGCAGGCCAGCACGCTGACCATCGCCGCCACCGGCAGGTTGCGGCGGTTCTTCGCCGCCAGGATCTCGCGCCAGATCAGGGCCGCGAAGACGACGAGGAAGGCGACGTCGGCGACGATGGCGAACAGGCCCGCCGCGGCCGGCAGGAAGCCGGCGACCCGACCGGCCAGCCACAGGCCCACGAGGCCGGCCAGCGGCCAGCCCGAGACCGGAAGGCGGCCGGTCCAGTTCGGCACCGCGGTCAGCAGAAAGCCGGCGATGACCCCGGCGCCGTAACCGAACAGCATCTCATGGGTGTGCCACAGGCGTCCGTCCGTCCCGCCGATGGTCCCGTCGCCGAGGGTGAAAGACGCCACCCAGACCGGAACCGCCAGCGCGGCCCAGGTCGCCGCCAGCAGGAAGAACGGCCGGAACCCGTAGGTGAGGACCGCCGGGCCCCGCCAGGCCCGGATGCCGTCGCGCGTCGCACCCATGAAGACTCCACTTTGGAAAAGGATGCGGGGCGGAAGGGTCCACGATCCCCCCCGCCCCGCCAGCCCGCGACTACTCCGCGGGAAGGACGGCCGGCCTGGCCCCGACCCGCGGCTTGCGGGCCGCGATCACGAGCCGGGCTGCGAAGATCGCCAGCGAGAAGGCGCCGACGCTGAAGACGACGTCTCCGGGCACGCGCATCCAGACCAGCAGCTCGACCAGGGGCGAATGGATGACCGCCGGAGAGCGGGCGTACCACATGCCGTGCTCGATGCTGGCGAAGGCCTGAACCACCCCCATCGGCAGCAGCGACAGGAAGACCATCATCGCCACGCCGATGTTGAGCGACCAGAAGGTCACCGCCAGCAGCCGGTCGTTCCAGGCCAGCCGCGGCGCCAGGCCGCGCAGGCAGAACAGCATCAGGCCGATGCCCAGCATGCCGTAGACCCCGAAGAGCGCGGCGTGGGCGTGGGTGGCCGTCGTGTTCAGGCCCTGCAGGTAGTACAGGCTGAGCGGCGGGTTGATCATGAAGCCGAAGATCCCCGCGCCGAGCAGGTTCCAGAAGGACACCGCCACGAAGAACAGGATCGGCCAGCGGTAGGTCTGCACCCACGGGGCCACCTTGGTGTGACGCCAGGTCTCGAAGGCCTCGAAGCCGATCAGGGCCAGGGGCACGACCTCGAGGGCCGAGAACATGGCGCCGATGGCGATCACCGACACCGGCGTGCCGGCGAAGTACCAGTGGTGGGCGGTGCCGAGGACGCCGCCGGTCAGGAACACGATGGTGCCGAACAGGACCGCGACGTTCGCCGTCCGGGCGCGGACCAGGCCGAGCTTGACGAACAGCAGGCTGATCACCGCCGTGGCGAAGACCTCGAAGAAGCCCTCAACCCACAGGTGGACGATCCACCAGCGCCAGTACTCGACCATCGAGATGTGGGTGTGTTTGCCCCACATGAAGCCGGCCGCGTAGAACAGGCCGATGGCGATGGTCGACATGAACAGCACCGCCAGAACCGGCTTGCTGTCCGAGGGCGAGCGCAGCGCCGGCCACAGGGCGCGGCCGACCAGCACCAGCCACAGCATCAGGCCGACGAACAGCAGGATCTGCCAGAAGCGGCCGAGGTCGACGTACTCCCAGCCCTGGTGGCCGAACCAGAAGTTGGTGTGGATGTCGAAGACCTGCTGGACGCCCAGCCACTCGCCGGCCATCGAGCCCAGGACCACCACCACGAGGGCGACCCAGAGGAGGTTCACGCCCAGCTTCTGGAAGCGCGGCTCGTGGCCGGAGATCATCGGTGCGATGTACAGGCCGGTGGCCAGCCAGGCGGTGGCGATCCAGAACACCGCCAGCTGGGTGTGCCAGGTGCGGGTCACCGCGTACGGGATCCACTCGGAAATCGGGATGCCGTAGAAGTCGTGGCCCTCGACCGCGTAGTGGGCGGTCATGGCGCCGAGGCCGACCTGCAGCAGGAACAGGCCGATCACCGTCAGGAAATACTTGCCCGTCGCCTTCATCGAAGGCGTCGGCCGCAGGGTGAACAGCGGGTCCGTGGCCGGCACGGTCGGCGGCGCTTCGTGCTTGGCGCGGGCGTGCCAGAAGATCAGGGCGGCGACGCCGAAGATCAGCAGCAGCACGCTGGCGACCGACCAGACGATGTTGGCCGGGCTCGGCACGTTGTCGATCAGCGGCTCATGCGGCCAGTTCGAGGTGTAGGTGACGACGTCGCCGGGCCGGTTGGTGCCGGCGGCCCAGCCGCTCCACCACCAGAACGCAGCGATGTCCGCCCGGCGGGCGGCGTCGGGAACCGGGTTCTCGGCGATGGCGTACTGCTCGCGCAGATGGGAGAGTTCGACGTCGTCGCCCAGCAGCGCCTCGTAATGGGCGCGCACCTGCCGGATCGCCTCCGCCCGGTCGGCGGACACCGAAATGGTCCCGGTCGCCGGATCGTAGGTGTTGGTCCGGAACTCCCGCTTCAGGCGCGCCTTCAGCGCGGCCTGACGTTCGATGTCCAGCTGGGCCCAAGCGACGCCATGTTCGCGCCTCGCCCAGATATCGAGCAGCGCCGTGAGTTCGCGGTGCAGCTGGTCCGCGGACCAGTCCGGCGCCACATAGCCGCCGTGGCCCCAGACGGAGCCGACCTGCTGGCCGCCCATCGATTGCCAGGCCAGCTGGCCGTCCTGGATATCCTGCTTGGTGAACAGCACCTCGCCGGACGGCGCGACCACCTGCGTCGGCAGGGGCGGCGCCTGTCTGTAGATCTCGCGTCCCATCAGCCCCAGCACGGCGAACGACGCCGTCATGATCAGGGCGAGGACGATCCAAAGCCTCTTGGTTGTCATCTCTCAGTCCTCTGGCCGACAGGGACTCCCCCCGATGCGGCTTTGTCGGTTCCTTCGCCCGGACCGCCGCGCGAGACGTTGCGCCCGCGCAACCTCGAGGCGCGGAAGAGTCCTCACACCGCCTGCGCGTGACGGCGGGCCGGACCCGAGAGCTGGGCGTCGAAACAGGCGGCGATGGTCCGGACGAGGCGCGCGGCTTCGGCCGGTGCCTCGACCACCCGCCCCTCGCGCCGGCAAAGGCCGAGAGATTCGAGCTCGGCGATCGCCGCGAAGCAGGAATCAAGGGCTTCGGGCGCGAAGCCGCGATCGACGCACACGGCCCCGACATCGACCCGCAGGTCGCACATGATCCGCTCGATCACGGCCGCCCGCAGCTCGTCCTCCTCGGTCACCGGCAGACGGCGCGCCGTCGGCAGGCGTCCCGCCTCCACGGCCCTGCCCCAGGCGTCCGTGGCGATGGCGTTCTGCACAAAGCCCCCGCCGAAGCGCCCGATGCTGGACGGCCCCACCGGGATCAGCACCGGGGCGGGATCGTCCGTGTAGCCCTGGAAGTTGCGGCGCAGTCTGCCGGCCGCGGCGGCTGCGGCCAGCGGATCGTCAGGGCGGGCGTAGTGGTCGAGGCCGATCCTGACGTAGCCCGCCTCGACCAGCTCGCGGTCGGCGGCCTCGGCCTGGTCCCAGCGCCCCTGTGCGTCCGCGAGGTCCTCTTCGCGGATCATCACCTGGTGCTTCTTCATCCACGGCACGTGGGCGTAGCCGAACACGGCCACGCGGTCGGGATTCAGCGAGATGGCGTCGCGCGTGCTCGCGGCGACGTTCTCGGGCGTCTGTCCCGGCAGGCCGTACATCAGGTCGAAGTTCAGGGCCGCCAGCCCGGCCGCGCGCAGCCGCGCCACGACGGACGCCACCTGGCGGTAGGGCTGGATGCGGTTGACCTTCTGCTGGACCTCCCGGTCGAAGGTCTGCACCCCGAGGCTGACGCGGGTCACCCCTGCGCCCATCGCGGCGTCGATGAACTCTGGCGTGAGCAGGCCCGGATCGAGCTCGGCGGCCACCTCGGCGTCGGGCCTGAGACGGAAGGCCCGCCCCAGCACCGCCACCAGCTCGGCGAAGTCCGCGGGAGCGAGGGCGTTCGGACTGCCGCCGCCGAAGTGCAGGTGCTGCGTTCCGGCGTGTTCGGGGGTCGCAGCGGCCCACAACGCGATCTCGCGCTTCAGGGTCTCGAAGAAGGTGCGGACCCGATCATACTCGTGGAACACGCTCGTGTGGCAGCCGCAGTACCAGCACAGCCGCTTGCAGAACGGCACGTGGGTATAGACGGAGAGCGTCTGGTCCGGCCGGATCCGCCGCAGCCACGCCCGCGCCTCGACGTCGTCGTCGACCGGCGTGAACGCGAGGGCGGTCGGATAGCTGGTGTAGCGCGGCAGCGTCCGCCCGGCCTGCGCCAGCCAGGCCGGCGGCACAGCCGCCCCGGAGCCGACGGAGGCCGCCTTGAAGGAGTGCACCACGGTTGCCACAAGCCTCAAACAATGGAACGGGAGAGCGACGTCACGCCCCTGCGAGGGGGTTAGGCGGAATGCGGCACAGGTGAAATTTGGGTCTTCCACCTAAGGAACATCCCGGAGAGACGGGGAATGGCGAGCCCGGGCCGTTGGAGCCGGGCCTCCTCGCGTGGGCGCTTGCGGCGCGACGCTCCCGTCTCGGGCTTGTCGTCGCCATCCTGGGCACCCTGCTTGCCCTCGCCATCCGCCTCGCGCTGACGCCCTACCTCGACGACCGGATCGCCTTCCTGTTCTTCGTTCCGATCGTCGTCGCAGCGGCGGCGCTGGGGGGCCTGGGCGCCGGCGCCACCGCCACGGGACTGGGCGGGATCGGCGGGATGATCGTCACCTGGGCCGAACACATGAGCGGCGACATCGTCAGCGCCGTAGCCTTCGTCGCGGTCGGCGGCATGATCAGCGTGGGCGGGGAGATGTTCCAGTCGATGCGCGATCGCGCCGTCGCGGTGAACAACGACCTGCGCACGCGTGAGGCGCACCTCAGCTCCATCCTCGCGACGGTTCCCGACGCCATGGTGGTGATCGACGAACGTGGCGTGATGCGCTCATTCAGCGACGCCGCCGAGCGACTGTTCGGCTGGCGCGCCGAAGAGGCCATCGGGCAGAACGTCAAGATCCTCATGCCCTCGCCCTATCGGGAGGCCCACGACAACTACCTCGGCCGCTACCTGCAAACCGGGGAGAAGCGGATCATCGGCGTCGGACGCGTCGTCGTCGGCGAGCGCAAGGACGGGTCGACATTCCCGATGGAGCTGTCGGTCGGCGAGATGATCACGGGGCAGGAGCGGTTCTTCACCGGCTTCGTCCGCGACCTCACCGAGCGCCAGAGGACCGAGGCGCGTCTGCAGGAGCTGCAGACCGAGCTGGTGCACATCTCCCGCCTCACCGCGCTCGGCGAGATGGCCTCGGCCCTGGCGCACGAGCTGAACCAGCCCCTGTCGGCAGTGGCCAACTACCTCAAGGGCTCCTCCCGTTTGCTCAGGAGCCCCGAAGTGCCGCGGGAGATGCTCAAGGAGGCCATCGACCTCGCCGGCGAGCAGGCGCTTCGCGCCGGCGACATCATCCGCCGCCTCCGGGATTTCGTGGCGCGGGGCGAGACCGAGCGTCGCATCGAGAGCCTGCACAAGCTCATCGAGGAGGCCGGAGCGCTGGCGCTGGTGGGCGCCAAGGAGCACGGGGTCAGCGTCAAATTCCGTTTCGATCCCGCGATCGACCTCGTGCTCGCCGACCGGGTGCAGGTGCAGCAGGTGGTTCTCAACCTGATCCGCAACGCCATCGAGGCCATGGAGGACAGCCCCTCCAAGCGACTGGAGGTGCGCATTGCGGACGGCGGCGACCACCTCGCCCTCGTCAGCGTCTCCGACACCGGCTCGGGGCTGGCGCCGGAGGTTGCGGATCAGCTATTCCAGCCTTTCGTCACGACCAAGCGAACCGGCATGGGCGTGGGGCTTTCCATCTCACGAACGATCGTCGAGGCGCACGGCGGGCGCATCTGGGCCGAGCCCAATCCCGGCGGCGGCACCCGCTTCTGCTTCACCCTGATGACGGTCGACGAAAAGGAGCTCGAGAATGACGACTGAAGGTGTCGTTCATATCGTCGACGACGATCCGGCGGTGCGGAACTCGCTGCGCTTCCTGCTCAAGGCGTCGGGCTACGAGGCGGCGACCTACGCTTCCGGACCCGAGCTGCTCAGCCAGGCGAACGAGCTTCGCGCCGGGTGTGTGCTGACCGACGTCCGCATGCCCGAGATGAACGGCATCGAGCTGGTTCGCCAGCTGAAGGCGCAGGGCGTTGGCCATCCCGTCATCGTCATGACCGGCCATGCGGACGTGCCGCTCGCGGTCGAGGCCATGCGGGCCGGGGTGGTGGACTTCATCGAGAAGCCGTTCGACGACGAGGCGCTGCTCGCCTCGATCCAGTCGGCGATGGCCCAGAACGCCGCCACCGCCGGCGAGGACGCCGAGATCGGCGAGATCCGGTCCCGGCTGGAGCAGCTGACCACGCGCGAACGGCAGGTGCTGGAGGGGCTGGTCGCCGGCCAGGCCAACAAGGCGATCGCCTACGACCTCGAGATCAGCCCGCGAACGGTCGAGGTCTACCGCGCCAACGTCATGACCAAGATGAAGGCGCGCAGCCTCTCCGAACTGGTGCGGATGCGGCTGCTGGTCGGGCAGGCCTAGCAGGCGCCCGAACTGGCGCCGAGCGCCTGCTTCACCGTATCCAGCAGGCCGTCGTTCAGCAGCGGCATCTCGACGATCGGAGCGCCCGCGGCGAGCGCGCGCTGGCGCATCACCGCTTTCGGATTGGTGGCGATGAGGATGGCGGGCGCGGAAACGCCCTTGGCCCGCAGCTGCTCGAGCAGCTGCAAGCCATCCATGTCGGGCAGCTTGTAGTCGACCACCAGGCAGCCGGCGGCGCCCGGCCGCTCGCTGGCCAGCGTCTCGGCGCCGCTCGGATAGGAACTGACCTCCAGACCTTCCAATCCGAAGGAGAATTCGATGGCGTGCGTCACCGCCGGATCGCTCTCCACGAGGACGACCGTCGGGCCTGCTGGTGATCGGGACGTCCCGTTCATTGCAGCATCTCCTCGAGGGATTCCAGCTGGAGCAGCCGCACGACGCGGCTCGAGCGCGCCTCGATCAGGCCCGCCGCCTCCAGCTGCGAAAGCGTTCGCGACACCGTGTGGATGGTCAGTCCCAGGTAGTCGGCGAGATCCTGCCGGGTCATCGGCAGCTCGAACGCCGGACCTGCGCCGGTGCGAGCGGCGAAGTCGACAAGGAAGGCCGCCACGCGCTCCACGGCGCCATGCCGCGCCAGCACCAGGGCATGCTCCTCGCTGCGGTGGAACGCCCGCAGGCTGACCTGCCACAGGGCGCGCGAGAGTCGAGGATCGGCCGAGGCCAGATCCGACAGTTCGCTGCGCCGCATCACGTCGACGGTCGCCTGCGTCAGGGCGACGGCGGTGGCCCCGTACTCGACGCCGGCCTCCATGCCGATGAAGTCGCCCGGCAGGTAGAAGCTCATCACCTGGCGACGACCGTCCGAGAACAGGCGGTAGGTCGCGACCGCGCCCGCCCGGACCCGAAAGACCTTGTAGCTGGGCTCGGACTGGCGGAAGAGCTCGCGGCCGGCCGCGAAAACCTGCGTCGTCGCATCCTCGTCGAAGGTGTCGCACAGGCAGCACGGTTCGTTGGCGGATCTCGCCCGAAGAGGTTCGATCACCGTGCGGGGCGCCGTCGCGAGGTTGTAGGTGGCCATGCCGGAAGCTCCTTGCATGCCGCTCCACTAGGCCCCGCGCGGGCAGCGCGACACCTCGGTTTCGTCCCTAAGGAATTTCCCGAGGGTGCCGGAGAAATCGTGGCGCTCTACAGCAGCGCAAACTGCGGAGTCGTCATGCCTCACGCCGATCCCCGGCTGCTGCAACGCGCCGAAATGTTCGCCGGCCTGCCGCTCGAGGAGCTCGAGAACGTGATGGCGGCAGGCGTCGTGCGGCGACTGTCCGCCGGCGAGCGTATCTTCGCCCAAGGCGACGCCGGCGTGACCTGCCACAGCCTGCTCGAAGGACGCGTGAAGATCGTCCAGACCCTGCCGGACGGCTCCCAGTCGGTGCTTCGCTTCATCGGTCCGGGCGAGATGTACGGGACCGTCGCCGCCCTCATGGGTCAGCCCTTTCCCGCCGACGCCCTGGCCGTCACCGCGAGTCTGGAGGTTCGCTGGACCGTTCCGGCCTTCCGGGAACTGATGCGGCGGCACCCCGAGATCGGGGTCCGCTCCACCGCCTCCGCCGGGACCCGGCTGTTCGACCTGCAGAGCCGGGTAAGCGAACTCACCAGCGAGCGGGTCGAGCAGCGGATCGCCCGCACCCTCCTGCGCCTGGCCCGCAAGGCCGGCCGGTCCGTCGACGACGGCCTCGAGATCGATTTTCCCATCACCCGCCAGGACCTCGCCGAGATGACCGGGTCGACCCTGCACACCGTCAGCCGCACGCTGGCGGCCTGGGACGCTTCCGGCCTCACGGGCAGCGCGCGCCGGAGGATCGTGGTCCGGGACATCCCGGCTCTGGAAGCCGTCGCCGAGGGCTGACGCAGGCCGCCGCACCCGACGCCGGACAAGAAAACAGGGCCCGGAGAGAACTCCGGACCCTGCTTCCGCCCCTGCCCCACGGAGTCTTCAGCGGGCGAAGTACTCCGCAAAGCGACGCCGGGCGAGGTTCGGAGCCCGGCCGGCCGCCGCCTGGGCGGCCGCACGGTTGGCCGAGCCGTCGCCGACGATCACCAGCCCGACCATGCCCATGCTGTAATGCGGCGCGCACTTGACGCCATAGACCCCCGGCTGGGTCACGCGGAGCACATACTCGCGGCCCATGGCCCCGCGGGTGACCTGGACGCCCGCCGGCAGCATTCCGGCGATCGTTTCGGCGTTGTGGCCCGGATCGGTCGGCACAAAGCGGATGGTGTCGCCGGGCCGCGCCCGGACCACCGCCGGCGAGAAGACCATGGTCCCGCCGTCGCCGCGGTTCAGCATCTGGACCCGGTGTTCGGCGGCCGCGGCTTCCCCCGCCATGGCGAGGGCCATCCCGGCGGCGGCCAGGGAGAGGAAGGTGCGCTTCAGCATTGTCGTTCTACCTTGAAGTAACCGGCGCGGCCCTTGCCGCGTCATGGCCGTCTTCTAGGCGGCGGCTCCCGGCCTGACCTTGTTCGCGGACAAGATGACCGCTCCGTATGATTGCGGAGCGGCGGCGCCGTTGCCGGCGTCCTCCAGCCGCATCCGCTCGACGAGCGCCGTGTCCACCTTCAGGCACAGGACGTACAGCAGCCGCCAGGCGGCGCAGGCGTGCGCCGGCGCGTCGTAGCCTCCGGTCAGTCGGCGCAGCTCGTCGAGCCGCGCCGCCAGCATCCCATGGTCGGCGCGCAGCCCTGCTTTCAGCGCAGCCGAGGCCGCCTGCCCGGCGCCCCGGGCGAAGGCCTCATGCGCGTCGTGCGCCTCAAGGTCCTGGAGCAGGTCGTAGAGCTCGTCGACCAGCCCGTGCGGCCAGTGGTCGTCGGTCCCGTGGGCGCGTTCGCCGGTGCGCGCCAGGACCAGCGCCTCCTCCAGCCGCCGCCGGATCGCCTCGCCTTCCTCCCGCTGCAGCCGGTCGAGGCGTCGCCGGGCGTCCTCGCCCTCCGGCCGGTCGAGCTCGATCAGGGCGCTCAGGCCGGCGTTGAAGGCGGCGCGATCGACCGCGTCGCATCGCCGGACGCCCCATCGCTCCAGCGTCTCCGCCTCGAGCTGGTCGTCACCGGGAAGGAGTTCGTCGAGGAGAGAAGCCATGTGCGGGAGACTGCCGGAGCCCTGATCTTTCCACATTGCGCCGGCGCAACCCCGCCGCCGGCGGAATCGGCCAGCCTGCTTCGTCCCTGAGGAGGACAGCATGGCGTTCGACAATCCCCTGGCCGCAGAGATCTGGCGCGGCAAGTACAGCTTCCGGCCGTCCGAGGGCGGCGGCGACGAAACGATCGGGCAAACGTGGACGCGGGTCGCCGCCGCCGTCGCCGAAGCCGAGGCCCCCAAGGCCCGCGCGCGTTGGCGGGAACGCTTCGAAGCCGCCCTGACCGACTTCCAGTTCTTGCCCGCCGGCCGCATCCTGGCGGGCGCCGGGACAGGCCGGAACGTCACCCTGTTCAACTGCTTCGTCATGGGCACGGTGCCCGACGACCTCGGCGGCATCTTCGAGGCGGTGCGCGAGGCCGCCGTGACCATGCAGCAGGGCGGCGGCGTAGGCATGGACTTCTCCGCCATCCGCCCCTCCGGCGCGGCGGTGAAGGGCGTCGGCGCCGACGCTTCGGGCCCGCTCAGCTTCATGGACGTGTGGGACTCCATGTGCCGCACCATCCTTTCGGCCGGACAGCGGCGCGGCGCGATGATGGGCTGCCTTCGCATCGACCACCCGGACATCGAGGCCTTCATCGACGCCAAGCGCGACCCGGCGCGGCTGCGCAATTTCAACGTCTCGGTGCTGGTCCCCGACGCCTTCATGCAGGCGCTTCAGGCCGACGGCGACTGGCCTCTGGTCTTCGCCGGAGAGACCTTCCGCACCGTTCGGGCCCGCGACCTGTGGGACCGGCTGATGCGCGCCACCTACGACGTGGCCGAGCCCGGCGTGATCTTCATCGACCGGGTCAACGAGCGGAACAATCTTGCGGGCGTGGAGGTCATCTCGGCGAGCAACCCCTGCGGCGAACAGATGCTGCCGCCCTACGGGGCCTGCCTGCTGGGCTCGATCAACCTGGCCCGGCTGGTGCCGCACCCGTTCGCGGCCGACGCGGCGCTGGACGAGGCGAAGCTGGGCGAACTGACCCGCATCGCCATCCGCTTCCTCGACAACGTCATCGACGTCTCCCGCTTCCCCCTGCCGCAACAGGAAACCGAGGCCAAGGCCAAGCGACGCATCGGCCTGGGCGTCACCGGCCTGGCCGACGCCCTGGTGTTCTGCGGCGCCCGCTACGGCGATGAGGAGGCCGTCGCCCTCACCCGCCGCTGGCTCGGCGTCATCAAGCGCGAGGCCTACCGCGCCTCGGCCGAACTCGCCGCCGAGAAGGGCGCCTACCCGCTCTACGACGCCGCCGTCCTCGACACGCCGAACCTGAGAGACCTCGACGAGGACACCCGCGCCCTGATCGCGAAGCACGGCCTGCGCAACGGCTGCCTGACCTCCATCGCCCCGACCGGGACCACCTCGCTGCTGGCCGGCAACGTCTCCTCCGGCGTCGAGCCGGTGTTCGCCTGGTCCTACACCCGCAAGGTGCTGCAACCCGACGGCTCGAAGCGCGAGGAGGCGGTCGAGGACTACGCCCTGACGGTGTGGAAGCGCCTGCACGGGGACGAGCCCCCGCCGGAGCACGCCTTCGTCACGGCCCAGACCCTGACGCCCGAGCACCACCTGCGCATGCAGGCCGTGGCCCAGGAGATGATCGACAGCTCCATTTCCAAGACCGTCAACTGCCCCGAGGACATCGCCTTCGAGGCCTTCGCCGACGTCTACGTCCGCGGCTGGTCGATGGGCTGCAAGGGGCTGACCACCTACCGGCCCAACGCCGTCACCGGATCCGTCCTGTCTGCGGCCCCCACGACCCCGGCGCCGGCTCCTGCGCCCGAAGGTCCGGTGCTCGCCGCCCGCGACGAGGCGCTGGACGGCCGCACCTACAAGATCAAATGGCCCGACAGCCCGCACGCCGTCTATGTCACCCTGAACGACGTCGAGGGCCCCGACGGACCGCGCCCGTTCGAGATCTTCATCAACTCCAAGAACATGGAGCACTACGCCTGGACCCTGGGGCTGACCCGGATGATCTCGGCGGTGTTCCGGCGCGGCGGGGACGTGTCCTTCGTGGCCGAGGAGCTGAAGGCGGTGTTCGATCCGCGCGGGGGCGGCTGGCTCAACGGCCGCTACGTCCCGTCCCTGCTCGCGGCCATCGGCGGCGTCATCGAACGCCACCTCGCCCGGGACGCGGAAGCCTGCGCGGCGCACGAGACCACCGCCCAAACTCAGGACCAGGCTGCGCCTCCCGCGCCCGCCGCAGCCTCGAAGACCTGCTGCCCGCGCTGTGGAACGCCCGGCCTGGTGCGCAAGGAAGGCTGCGACACCTGCTTCGAGTGCGGCTACTCGAAGTGCGGCTGAGACCGGCGGCGGGGCGGTTCGTCCGCCCCGCCGCCCTCGCCCCTCAGTAGCGGTACTCCAGGCTCATCCAGAACTTGTCCGTGTCCGGGAAGGCGGCGTGGTCGCTCTCGAACCGCGCCCCTTTCACCTCCACCGACCAGTGCGCATCGATCGGCACGGCGGCCGCCAGGTCCAGTTCGCGACCGAGGCGGAAATCCCCGTCGGCGTCGTGGAAGACGTGAGCCTCGGCGGTCAGCTTCACGGTCCGCCCGAAGGCCGGTCTGTTCAGCGCGCCGCGCACGAAGAGATCGCGGACGCCGAAGGCGGGGGTGGTCGTGATCACGTCCGACCAGCCGAGGAAGCCGTGCCCCGTGCCCAGCGGCGTCTGGAAGCCCGAGACGCCGTCGCCGTCGAACCGTTCGTAGGCCGCCGCGACCGACCAGGCCGGCGCCTGGAGCCCGACCGCGATCGCCTGCAGGTCCAGCCGGTAGTCGGCCGGATTGGCGCCGTTGTCGGTCTGCACCGCGTATTCGCCGGCCCAGGTCGCAGACAGCCCGTCCCGCAGGGGCCGGGAGCCCGCCAGCCGCGCCCCGATCGTCGTCGAGGACATGGCGGGGGCGTCGTCCAGATCGATGGCGAGACCGAAACCGCTCAGCCGGCCCAGCGGCGTGTCCGCCTCCGCCTGCAACAGGTGGATGTCCCCGCGCCAGACGCCCTGCGGATGCTCATGGCCCAACGGCCGCTGGACGCGATCCGCGTAGATCCAGGTCGTCGTCACCGGCTTGAGCGCCGAACTGGTCACCCGCACCGCGTCGAAGGTCTGCTCGTTCTGGCGCCAGCCGACGTTTCCGACGAACCGGCTGTTGCCGACGATCAGCCGCTGGCGGCCCGCCACCACCTCGGTGTCCGGCAGCCCGGTCCAGCGCACCTGAGCCCGGTTCAGCTCCAGCGTCTCCCCGTCCGGCACGGCCGGCCGCCCGGGGACCGGATCGACCGGGGCGGTGTAGCGATCGTCGAGCACCGCCACCCCCTCGCCTTCGACCAGCAGCTGGAAGTCGTTCACCGTCGGCGAGCGCCAGCCGAGCCGGGCCCGCAGGGTCAGGGCGTGGGCCTGCCCGGCGAAGCCCTGCTGGTCCACCAGTTCGCTGCGCAGCCGGCTCTCGAACAGGACCCTCGCCCCGCTCTCGTCGGGCGTCTGGGCCGCCGCTGCGGCGGGCAGAAAGAAGGCCGCCAGGGCGGCGGCCGGCACGGCCTTGATCATGGCCACGTCTCCAGAAGAAAAAATGCGGCCGCCGGAACTCCCGGCGGCCGCCCGCCGCAATGCGCGGCTAGTGCTCCATGTTCGTCGGCGTGCCGGGCGCGGTCCGGAAGATGTCGGGGTTCTCGGGCCCGTTCACCTGGATGATCCCGGCCGCGCCGCGGTCGACGCGGCTCAGGGCGTGGTCGACCATGATGTAGTTGCCGGGCACCTCGAACTTCAGGTCCACCACCGTAGCCCCGCCCGGCGCGACCAGGACGGTCTGCACGTCCTGGATCGGCTCGCTGGTCAGCGACGCGTCCTGGTAGACGTTGTCGAAGATCTCGCCGATCACGTGGAAGCTCGAGATCTTGTTGGGCCCGCCGACGCCGAAGTAGATGCGGGCGGTCTCGCCGACGTTCACCTGCAGCGCGCGCTCCCCGGTCAGCGCCTTGAACGCGCCGTTCATGACGTAATAGGTCGGCTGCTCGTCGAGCAGGTTGTCGATGCTCTCGGTCAGCAGGCCCGGGGTGCTCATCGGCTCCTCGGTGTAGATCTCGCCCTGCATGACGTAGAACTCGTGGTCCACGGCCGGCAGGCCGCCCTCGGGCTCGACCAGGATCAGGCCGTACATGCCGTTGGCGATGTGCTGGGCCACCATCGGCGTGGCGCAGTGGTAGACGTACAGCCCCGGCTTCATCGCCTTGAAGGTGAACGACTTGTGCTCGCCCGGCATGGCGTTGGTCGCCGCCGCGCCGCCGCCCGGTCCGGTGACCGCGTGGAAGTCGACGTTGTGCATCATGGCGCTGCTCTCGTCGTTGGCCATGTTGACCTCGACGGTGTCGCCGACGCGGACCCGGACGAACGGCCCGGGCACCCGGTTGTTGTAGGTCCAGTAGGTGTAGCTGGTGCCGTCCTCCAGCTGGCCGATCACCTCGGTGGTCTCGAGGTTGACGACGTGGTGGCGCGGGCTGTTCGCGGTCAGCGGCCCGGGCAGGTCGGTCCCGCGGCGGACGATGTCGACCGCGGCGGGAGCCTCTGCGGCCTCCGCGGCGGGAACGTCCTGGGCGACGGCGGCGCCGGCGACCAGAGCGGCGGCGGCGGCGGTGGTGAGGAGGGCGAGGAGTTTCATCTCTTGGGTCTCCGGGGCGCTTCGATCGGCCCCAATGCGGTCCGTTTAGGAGCCGCCGGGAGGGCCAACGTTGCGGACCGACAACCTCCCCTCCGGGAGACTACCGAGGGGCGACGAGGGGAGATTTTTGTTGTGTCTTTTCCACTTGT
>Ga0154912_122_pt1 | contig 21345 bp, 26 predicted proteins | sample RifCSPhighO2_01_FD_105881 | JGI IMG/M metagenome (GOLD analysis project Ga0154912, IMG submission 105881) | Caulobacterales bacterium RIFCSPHIGHO2_01_FULL_70_19 | reverse complement strand
GCGCGCGCAACGTCGCCTCCGACGCCATGCAGCCCGCCGGCGCGCCGGCCGGCCAGCCGCCGGCCGATACCGGCGCGGTCGACGGTTCGCCGTCCGCCGGCTCCGCCCCCGCCGTCCCCGACACCGCCGCAGCCCCGGCGGCCCAGTAACGATCCGCGAGAGCCCCAGAGACATGGCCACCGCAGCCCAGAACCTCGCCCACGACCACGACGGTCACCACGACCACAAGCCGGGCTTCTTCACCCGCTGGTTCCTGTCGACGAACCACAAGGACATCGGGATGCTGTACCTGATGTTCGCCATCTTCACCGGACTGGTGGGCGGCGCCCTGTCGGGCCTGATCCGCTGGGAGCTGGCGGAGCCGGGCATCCAGCTGTTCCGTGAAGGCTCGATCATCCAGCACCTCGGCATCGTCGAGGCGTCGAAGCACGGCTACAACGTCACCGTCACGGCGCACGCCCTGATCATGGTGTTCTTCGTGGTCATGCCGGCGACCATGGGCGGCTTCGCCAACTACTTCACGCCGATCATGATCGGCGCGCCGGACATGGCCTTCCCGCGCATGAACAACATCTCGTTCTGGATGCTGTTCTTCGCCTTCGTCCTGCTGGTGATCTCGCTGTTCGTGGACGGCGGTCCCGGCCGGGGCTTCGGCGGCGGCTGGACGGCCTATCCGCCGCTCTCGACCATGGGTCACACCGGTCCGTCGTTCGACCTGGCCATCTTCTCGCTGCACATGGCCGGCGCCTCGTCGATCCTCGGCGCGATCAACTTCATCACCACCATCTTCAACATGCGCGCGCCGGGCATGACCCTGCACCGCATGCCGCTGTTCGCCTGGGGCGTGCTGATCACCGCCTTCCTGCTGCTGCTGTCGCTGCCCGTGCTGGCCGGCGCCATCACCATGCTGCTGGCGGACCGCAACTTCGGCACCAGCTTCTTCGCTCCCGCCGGCGGCGGCGACCCGGTGATGTACCAGCACCTGTTCTGGTTCTTCGGTCACCCCGAGGTGTACATCATGATCCTGCCGGGCTTCGGCATGATCTCGCACATCGTCTCGACCTTCTCGCGCAAGCCGATCTTCGGCTACCTGGCCATGGCCTACGCCATGGTGGCCATCGGCTTCATCGGCTTCATCGTGTGGGCCCACCACATGTACACCGTGGGCATGACCATCGAGCTGCGCGCCTACTTCGTGGCCGCGACGATGATCATCGCGGTGCCGACCGGGGTGAAGATCTTCAGCTGGATCGCCACCATGTGGGGCGGCTCCATCAGCTTCAAGACGCCGATGCTGTGGGCGATGGGCTTCATCTTCCTGTTCACCGTCGGCGGCGTGACCGGCGTGGTGCTGGCCAACGCCGGCATCGACTACAGCCTGCACGACACCTACTACGTGGTGGCCCACTTCCACTACGTGCTGTCGCTGGGCGCCGTGTTCTCGATCTTCGCGGGCTTCTACTACTGGTTCGAGAAGATGTTCGGCGTGAAGTACAACGAGTTCCTCGGTGCGCTCCACTTCTGGGTGATGTTCGTCGGCGTGAACGTGATCTTCTTCCCGCAGCACTTCCTCGGCCTGCAGGGCATGCCGCGTCGCTACATCGATTATCCGGACGCCTACACCTACTGGAACAACATCTCGTCGATCGGCTACGCCATCACCGTCGTCGGCGTGGTGATCTTCCTGGTCGTCCTGCTCGAGGCGGCGGTCCGTCGCCGCAAGGGCGTCGCCAACCCGTGGGGCGAAGGGGCCACCACCCTGGAGTGGACCCTGTCCTCGCCGCCGCCGCACCACCAGTTCAACGAACTGCCGGTGGTCAAGAGCGACGAGCATTAAGGGGACCGGCCAGTCCGGAGAGACCGATCGGGGGCCGCTCCTGCACAGGAGCGGCCCTCACCCGTTAGAGAGCCGATGACCGAACCCGCCGCCGCCCCCGCCATTTCGACGGCCCAGCCGGAAGACTTCTTCCAGCTGCTCAAGCCGCGCGTGATGTCGCTGGTCATCTTCACCGCCGTCACCGGTCTGGTGGTGGCCGACGGCGATCTCGGCTGGCTTTCGGCGGCCATCGCCGTGCTCTGCATCGCGGTCGGCGCCGGCGCCGCCGGAGCCCTCAACATGGCCTTGGAGGGGGAGACCGACGCCCTGATGCGCCGCACCCGCGGGCGCCCCGTGGCGGCCGGCCGGGTTCGCAAGAACGACGCCATGGCCTTCGGCGCCATCCTGTCGGTGTTCTCGGTCATGCTGCTGGGGATGACCACCAACTGGCTGGCGGGCGGCCTGCTGCTGCTGACCATCCTCTACTACGCCGTCTTCTACACCCTGCTGCTCAAGCGCCGGACGCCGCAGAACATCGTCATCGGCGGCGCCGCCGGGGCCTTTCCGCCGGTGATCGGCTGGGCCGCCGCCACCGGCGAGGCGCCCTGGCAGCCCTGGCTGCTGTTCCTGATCGTCTTCCTGTGGACGCCGCCGCACAGCTGGGCCCTGGCGCTCTATTCGGCCGGCGACTACGCCCGGGCCGGCATTCCGATGATGCCGGTGGCGCGGGGCGCGAAGAGCACCCGCCTGCAGATCCTGCTCTACAGCCTGGTGTTCGTGCCGGTTGCGGTCGCGCCCGGCCTGACGGGCCTCGGAGGACCGGTCTATCTCGCCGTCTCGGTCGCGGGCGGCCTGGCCTTCCTGACCCTGGCCTTCCGCCTGTGGCGCTCGCGCGCCGGCGACCAGCCCGACAAGGCCGAGGCCGTGGGGCGAGAGGCCGCATTGTATGACGTGCGCGCCGAGGCCAAACCGGCGCGGAACCTGTTCGCCTTCTCGATCCTGTACCTGATGGCCCTGTTCGCGGCCCTGCTGGTCGAGAGCCTGACCCGGACCGTGAGCCTGTAAGCCGATGCGCCTGACCCCCGAACAACTCGAAGCCCGCAAGCGTCGCAACCTCGCCATCGCCGGCGGGCTGGTGGCCTTCATCGTGCTGGTGTTCACCATCACGGTGCTGAACCTGAAGCGCAACATCGACGACCGCGTCGAGGCGGAGGCCGCGGGCCGGACGGTGGAGGCGGTGCGATGAAGCGCGCCAACCTCATCGCCATCGCCTGCGCCGGGGGCGTGATGGCCATGACCGGGGCCGCCTTTGCGGCGGTGCCGCTCTACCGGATGTTCTGTCAGGTGACCGGCTTCGACGGCACCGTGAAGCGGGCCGAGGCGGCGCCGACGGTGCAGCTGGACGAGACGGTGCTGATCCGCTTCGATACCAATGTGCGCGGCCTGCCGATGACCTTCCGCGCCGAACAGGTCAGCCAGCGGGTGCGCATCGGCGAGACCGGCATCGCCCTGTTCGACGTGACCAACACCTCGGATGCGCCGATCAGCGCCAAGGCGGCCTACAACGTGGTGCCCGAACGGGCCGGACCGTACTTCCAGAAGCTGCAGTGCTTCTGCTTCGAGGAGCAGATCCTGCAGCCCGGCCAGACGGTGAAATTCCCGGTCCAGTACTTCGTGGCGCCGGAGATGGCGACCGATCGCGAGAGCCGCGGGGTGTCGGAAATCACACTCAGCTACACCTTCTATCCGACCGAAGGCTTCGATCAGGCGGCAAACGGAGCCGCTGCCTCTGGCGCGGCCGGATAGCCGACGCTATAGCCCACACCAACGACTCTCGACCGTTCAAGAGACCCCGATGGCCGACGCCCACGCGACTCCGCATCACGACTACCACCTTGTGGACCCGAGCCCCTGGCCGCTGGTCTCCTCGTTCGCCGCCGCCGTGATGCTGATCGGCGCCGTGGTGTGGATGAAGGGGCTGGCCGCCGAAGGCGCCGGTCCGCTGGCCGACGCCCTGCTGACCAAGGGCGACAAGGCGCTCTTCTTCGCCGGTCTCGCCGGGGTGCTGGTGTCGATGTTCGGCTGGTGGTCGGACGTGATCAAGGAAAGCCACAAGGGCGACCACACCCCGGTCGTCTCGCTCGGACTGCGCTACGGCATGATCCTGTTCATCGCCTCCGAGGTGATGTTCTTCGCCGCCTTCTTCTGGATGTTCTTCGAGATGAGCCTCTTCAACGAGGCGCGCACGCTGATTCCGGAGGTCGGCGCCTGGGCCGACGTCGCCGGCAAGTGGTCGACCTGGCCGCCGCAGGGGGTCGAGACCCTCGACGCCTGGCAGCTGCCGCTGCTGAACACCGTGATCCTGCTGCTGTCCGGCACCACCGTGACCTGGGCCCACCACGCGCTCGCCCACGGCGACCGCGGCGCCGCCCGCACCGGCCTGATCATCACCGTGGCTCTCGGCGTCCTGTTCACCGCCGTGCAGGCCTACGAGTACCAGCACATCATCCACGAGCACCTGTTCTTCAACGAGGAAGCGGCCGGGACCGGCCTCTACGGCTCGATCTTCTTCATGGCCACGGGCTTCCACGGCTTCCACGTGCTGATCGGAACCATCTTCCTCTTCGTCTGCTTGCTGCGCCTGCTGGCCGGCCACTTCACCCCCGAGAAGCACTTCGGCTTCGAGGCGGCGGCCTGGTACTGGCACTTCGTGGACGTGGTCTGGCTGTTCCTGTTCGCCTTCGTCTACGTCACCTTCGGTTGACCGGAGAGGGCACAATCCAGAACGCCCGGCCGGCGCGGATCGACCCGATCCGCGCCGGTCTGCTTTGCCGCTGCCCCGACTGCGGTCGCGGGCGCCTGTTCTCGGGCTTCCTCAAGGTGGTCGAGACCTGCGAGGTCTGCGGCTACGACTTCCGCCGCCTGAATACGGGCGACGGCGCCGCCGTCTTCGTCATGCAGGCCGCCGGCGCGCCCGTGGTCTTCGGGGCCCTGTTCGTCCAGATCGTCTGGCGGACTCCGGTGTGGGCCGTCGCCGCCGTGGCCCTGCCGCTGGTGGCCGGTCTGTCGTTCGCCCTGATGCGGCCCGCGAAGGGGCTGATGATCGCCCTGCAGGTTCGCGACGGGAACCGCCATGGCTGACGCCCGCGCCCGCTTTCCGTGGTTGCTGACGGCCGCGGCGGCGCTGCTCCTGGCCCTCCTTGTGGCGCTCGGCGTCTGGCAGGTGCAGCGGATGCAGTGGAAGGGGCGGCTGATCGCCGACGCCGCCGCGGCCGCCGCGCTTCCACCGGCCCCGGCCGCCGAGGTGCTCGCTTCGGAGCGGCCGGAGTTCCGCAAGGCCGTTCTGGTCTGCCCCGGCCTGGCCACCGCCCCCTGGGTCGAGCTGCAGAGCATCCATGATGGCCAGGCCGGCGTGCGCCTGATCTCGGCCTGCCGGGACCCGGCCCTGGACGCGCCCGTGCTGGTGGACCGGGGATTCGTGGCCGACGGCGTCTCCGCCCGGCCCCCGGTCTCCGCATCGGATCGCCCGGTGCGACTGACGGCCGAGGTGCGTGAGACGCCGCCGCCCGGCCTGATGGCCGCCGCGGCGGACGCACGGCGCTTCTACGCGCGGGACAACGCCGCCATGGCCGAGGCGCTGGGGCTGGGCGAGGCGGTCTCGCCGTGGACCTTCTTCGCCCTCGACCCGTCCAATCCGGACTGGGCCGCGCTCCGGCCGTCCGCCCCGCCGGCGGCCTTCTCGAACAACCACCTCGGCTACGCCATCACCTGGTTCGGGCTGGCGCTGGCGCTGGTCGGTTTCTACATCGCCCTGCTCCGGCGCAGACGCGCCTCAAGCCGGCCCGCCCCGCGAGCGGAGCTGTAGGGACAAAGGACCACCCCGATCGCCCGCCTCCACACCCTGTCCAACGGCGTTCGCGTCGTCTGCGATCCCATGCCGGGCCTGCGCACGCTCGCCCTGACAGTCACAGTGCGCGGCGGCGCGCGCTGGGAGGACGAGGCGACCTCGGGCTGGTCGCACTGTCTCGAGCATCTGGTGTTCAAGGGCGCCGGCGACATGGGCGCGCGCGAGATCGTCGAGCGGATCGAGGGACAGGGCGGCTCGATCAACGCCGCCACCGGCTACGAACGCACCAGCTTCGAGGTGAGGGGATTGGAAGGGACCCTGCCCCTCTCCATGCAGGTGCTTTCCGACCTGGTGTTCCGTCCCACGCTCGATCCGGCGGAGATCGAGCGCGAGAAGGACGTCGTGGCCCAGGAGATTGCCGAGGCCTTCGACACGCCCGACGACCACGTCTTCGAAATGGCCCAGACCCGGGCCTTCTCGGACCAGCCGCTGGGGCGGCCGATCCTCGGGTCGGTCGAAAGCCTGAAGCCGATCGACCGTGAGGCGATCGCCGCATGGCGCGCCCGGCTCTACTCCCCCGACCGGATGGTCGTGGCCGCCGCCGGGGCCGTCGACGAGGACGAACTGCTGGCGCTGGCGGAGCGCTGGTTCGGGACCGAACCGGCGACCCCGGCCGCCCCGCCGCCGCCCGCCCGCTTCTCCGGCGGCGTCGCGAACCTCGCCCGGCGCATCGAACAGGCGAACATCGTCTTCCAGCTGCCCTCCGCCTCGGCGGTCGATCCGGCCTATCCGGCGGCCCGCATGCTGGCCGAGATCCTCGGCGGCGGCATGGCCTCGCGGCTGTTCCAGAGCGCCCGGGAGGCCCGCGGCCTGGCCTACGCCGTCGACGCCTGGCACGAGCCCTACGAGGACGCCGGGGTGCTGGGCATCTACGCCGGCGCCGCCGCCGACCGCGCGGCCGAACTGGCGCGCGTCTGCGCCGACGAGTTGCGCGCTCTCGCCGAGTCGGGACCCACCGCCCAGGAGATCGACCGCGCCCGGGCGGTGCTCAACGCCGGCCTGTGGATGTCCGACGAGAACCCGGCCGCGCGCGCCGGGCGGGCGGCGGCGCAAACCCTGCTCTTCGGCGCGCCGATCCCCTCGCAGCTCACGGCCGACCGCACCCTCGCCCAGACCCGGGAGAGCGTGCGCGCCGCGGCCGCGACGGCGCTGGCGGGCGGCGTGGCCGCCTCCGCCGTGCTGGGGCCCCGGGCCGCCAGTTCGGCCGGACCCGCCTTCCACGCGGCCCTGTTCGGCTGATATTCTTCCGACATGGCGCTTCTCGACTGGATCAGCGAGGCGAACGGGCCGGTCGTTCGCGGACAGGGGGTGATGCTGCGCCCGCCGCGCGCCTCGGACCATGAGGCCTGGGCTGCGCTTCGCCTGGAGTCCCGGGCCTATCTCCAGCCGTGGGAGCCGACCTGGCCGGAGGACGACCTGACGCGGCCCGCTTTCAAGCGGCGCCTCGCCATCTACAGCCGTGAGATGGAAGCCGGAAACGCCTGGCCGTTCTTCATCTTTCGTGAGACCGATCACGCCCTTCTCGGGGCGATCACCCTGTCCAACGTCCGCCGGGGCGTGGCCGAGGCCGGGGTGCTGGGTTACTGGATCGGCCGCCGGTTCGCCGGCAACGGCCACGCGACGGCCGCCGTGCGGAGCATGCTGACCTACGCCTTTGACGATCTGAGGCTGCACCGGGTCGAGGCGGCCTGCGTCCCCGCCAACGCCGCTTCGCGCCGGGTCCTGGAGAAGGCCGGATTTGAACTCGAGGGCCGGGCGCGGGCTTATCTCAAAATTAACGGCGCATGGGCAGATCATCTGCTGTTCGGCTGCGTCAACGACGGGGCCGGCCGCGACGGCTGAGCCGTCCACCGGGGATCCGTAGGCGTTTGAACAACCGCTCCAGAAGTCTGGCCTGGGACGCGACGACCGCCATCGAGGCGCTGGCCGCCGCCGACACGGCGCTGTGGATCTGGACCCCTTCGCTGGACCAGATGCGCTTCACCGGCGCGACCCGGGCGCTCGGCCTTGGTCCCCTGGCTCCGGAGTGCTCGAGCGCGGCGTTCGCGGCCGTAGCGGTGCCGCAGGATCGCGCGCTCGCCGAGAAGGTCCTGAAGCCGCAGGAGGAGGGGACGGAGGTCGCCGTCCGCCTGCGCATGCGCGACGCCGAGACCTGCATCTGGCGGGGCGTCTGGCTCGAGGACGGGCTGCGCGCCGCCGGCGTGGTGGCGCTGGAGAAGCGCTTCTCGGCGTCCGAACGCGACCAGCTGACCGGGCTCCTCGACCGCCGCACCTTCATCGCGCGGGCCGCGGAGGCGCTGACCCAGCCGGGCGAGTACGAGCTGGTCGCCGCCGACGTCGACCGCCTGCGCCGCCTCAACGAGGCCCTCGGTCACGAGCGGGCGGACCTTGTCCTCGCGGCCCTCGGCTCGCGGCTCAACGCCGCGTTTTCGCAGGACGCCGCGGCCGCCCGCGTGGGCGAGGACGAGTTCGCGATCATCCTGCCGCGCGGCGCCGTGCCGGCCGCCGAACGCCTGCGTGAGGCGCTGGAGCAGCCGCTGCGCGTCGCCGGCTTCGACATCTACCCGACCGTGTCGATCGGCGCCGTGGCCGTCGAGGGCGGGCCGGACGCGCCGGACGCCGCCGAACTGCTGCGCCGGGTGGAGCTGGCGGTCGAGCACGCGAAATCGGCCGGCCGCGGCGGCGTGGCGGCCTATGGCCGGGCGCTCGAGAGCGACAGCCTGTCCCGGCTCGCCCTCGAATCCGACCTGCGGAACGCCTTCGTGCGGGGCGAGATCGAACCCTTCTACCAGCCGATCGTGAACCTCGACACCGGGGCCGTTGCCGGCTTCGAGGCCCTGGCCCGCTGGCGCCACCCGCGGCGCGGCCTGGTGCCTCCCGACGAGTTCCTCGGGCTCGCCGACGAGATGGGCCTGATGAACGAGCTGGGTCTGCTGATGATGACCCAGTCCGCCCGCCAGCTGGCCGAGTGGCTGCAGCGCCATCCGGGCGCGGGCAAGCTGTTCTGCAGCGTCAACCTCTCGGTGGGAGAGATCGAGCGCCCGGGGCTGGTCGAGGACGTCGCGCGGATCATCGCCGAGACCGGCCTGCCTCGCGGCGCGCTGAAGCTCGAGGTCACCGAAAGCGACATCATGCGCGACACCACGCGCGCGGCCGACATCCTGAAGCAGCTGCGCGACGCCGGCGCCTCGCTGGCGCTCGACGACTTCGGCACAGGCTTCTCGTCGCTCAGCTACCTCGCCCGTCTGCCGTTCGACACCCTGAAGATCGACCGCTACTTCGTGCTGACCATGGACACCGACGAAGGCTCGGCCAAGATCGTCAAGTCGGTGGTCAACCTCGGCCGGGACCTCTCGCTGGAGGTGGTGGCCGAGGGCGTCGAGAACGCCACCCTCGCCCGCCTGCTGCTGGACGCCCAGTGCCACTACGGCCAGGGCTTCGGCTACGCCCAGCCGCTGCCGGCCCAGGGCGCGGAGGTCTACCTCAACGAATCCCTCGCCGACGGCTCCGCCCCGATCAAGGCGCGTTCCGCCTGACGGCTCAGGCCCGCCCCGCCTGGCCCGACAGCAGGCCCGGATCGACCCCCAGGGTCGCCAGCGCGCGCGCCCATTTGGCGTCGTAGTCGGGATCGAAGATCAGGTCGGCGTCCGCCTCGGCCGTCAGCCAGACGTTCTCGCCCAGTTCGTCCTCCAGCTGGCCCTCGCCCCAGCCGGCGTAGCCCAGCAGCAGCACCGACCGCCGCGGTCCCATGGCGGGATCGACCATGGCGGCCAGCGCCTCGCGGGTGCCGGTGATCGCCAGACCGTCGCCGAAGGGGAGCGAGGCGTCCTCCGCCATCCAGTCGTCGGAGTGCAGGACGAAGCCACGTTCGCGCTCGACCGGACCGCCGACCAGCACCGGCCGGCTGGCGGCGGCCTCGGGGGCGGGGGTCTCCAGCTTGGTGAGCACCGTCTTCAGGTCGACCCCCGGGGCGGGGCGGTCCAGCCTCAGGCCCATCGCATGGTCGGGGCCGTGGGCGCAGATTAGGATCACCGCGTGTTCGAAGCGGGGGTCGCCGATGCCCGGCATCGCCACCAGCAGCCGACCGGTCAGGTTCTGGAAGTCGTCCATGCCGGACATCATCGGGACGCGAGGGGGCGTACGCAAGCCGCGGCGCTTCACACCTCTGTTGGCGAGCGTCGCGGCAACGCCTATTTGCGAGCGACGTTCTTTCCCCGAACCCACCGGAGCGACCCCATGACCGTGCAGATCGGCGACCGCATCCCCTCGGCCACCCTGACCCGAGCCACAGACGACGGCCCCAAGCCGGTCTCGACCGACGAGGTCTTCAAGGGCCGCACCGTCGCCCTGTTTGCGGTTCCCGGCGCCTTCACCCCGACCTGCTCCGCCCGCCACCTGCCGGGCTTCAAGGAGGCGCGCGAGACCCTGAAGGAGAAGGGCGTCGACGCGATCGCCTGCGTGTCCGTCAACGACGCCTTCGTCATGGGCGCCTGGGCCGACAGCCAGGGCGTGGGCAAGGACGACATCCTGATGCTGGGCGACGGCAACGGCGACTTCACCCGGGCGCTCGGCCTGTCCATGGACGCCAAGGGCTACGGCATGGGCGAGCGCTCGCAGCGCTACTCGATGCTGGTCCGCGACGGGGTCGTCGAGCAGCTGAACATCGAGCAGCCCGGCGAGTACAAGGTCTCGTCGGCCGAGCACCTGCTGACCCAGCTGTAGATGGCGTGAGCGACCCCTTCACGACCGAGCAGCGCAGCGCGGTCATGCGGCGGGTGAAGGGCCGCGACACCGCGCCCGAGCTCGTCGTGCGCCGCGCCCTGCGCGCGGCCGGCGTCGGCTACCGGCTGGGCGGCGCCGGCCTGCCCGGTCGGCCCGACGTGGTCATGAAGGGGCGCCGCGCCGTCATCTTCGTTCACGGCTGCTTCTGGCACGGGCACGACTGCCGCCGCGGCGCGCGTGCGCCCAAGGTCAACGCCGCCTACTGGGCCGCCAAGATCGCCCGCAATCGCGCCCGCGACGCCGCCGCCGAGGACGCTCTGCGCGCGGCCGGCTGGCGCGTGATCACGGTGTGGGAGTGCGGCCTGCGGAACGCCGATTTCGCCGACCGGCTGCTCGACGCCGTGCGCAGTCAGGCGGCCGCCGTCTCGATCGCCGCCTCGTCCTGAGCCTGGGTCATGACGTGGTTGATGGCTCCGAGGAGCATCTGCGGCGTGATCGGCTTCGGCACGAAGTAGGTCATGCCGGCCGCGGTGCAGGCGGCGATGTCCTCGGGCGAGGTGTCGGCGGTGACCGCGATCACCGGGGCCCGGGCGTTCGGCCCGCCGCCCGCGCGAATGCGTCGGGTGGTCTCGCGCCCGTCCAGCTCCGGCATGCGCACGTCCATGAAGATCAGGTCGAAGGCTTCGGCGTCGCAGATCTTCAGCGCCGACATGCCGTCGGCGGCCGTGGCGATGTCGCACCCGAGCGGTTGCAGGATCAGCTGGATGGCGCGGCGGTTGATGTCGTGGTCGTCGACGACCAGCACCCGCATCGGCCGCTCCTCCTCGTCCTCGTGCCCGACCTCCGCATCGGCGACGCTGTGCGCCGGAGACGGGGGCGCCTCGACGGGGCGCTCGGGCGCGGCGGCGGGAGCCCCGGTCGGGGCGGGCGTCGAAAGCGCGCGCGCCACGGCGTCGCGGCTCTGCTGGTCGAGCGCCGGAACCGGGGCCGCCGCGGTCTGGGCCTGCTCCAGCCGCAGCGCCAGGGTGAACCGGGCGCCCTCGCCGGGACGGCTGCGCGCGGTCAGACGGCCGCCCATCAGCTCGGCGAACTGGCGACTGATGGCGAGTCCGAGCCCGGTCCCGCCGTGCCGGGCGCTGACGCCCTCCGTGGTCTGGTCGAACGGGGTGAACAGCCGGGCCAGCTGATCGGGGCTCATGCCCGGACCGGTGTCGGCCACCTCGATGAGCACCGCATGGCCGCCCGGCTCTTCGGACCAGGACTGCAGGCGAAGGGTGATGGCCCCCTCCGCCGTGAACTTCATCGCATTGGAGATCAGGTTGTTGAGGACCTGACGCAGGCGCATCGGGTCGCCACGCACGGCCGCCGGCACCGACGCCGCGCCCTCGACCCGCAGCTTCAGGCCCTTGGCCCGGGCGGGGCCGCGCCACAGGCGCAGCGTCTGGTTGAGCAGATCGCGCAGGTCGAAATCGACGCTGTCGACCGTCATGTGGCCGGCTTCCAGCTTGGCGTGGTCCAGCAGGTCGTCCAGCAGCGCCTTCATCATGAAGCCGGCGTCGCTGATCAGCCGGGCCTGGGCGCGTGAGGCGCTCTCCGGCGCACCGCGCTCCAGCTCCGCCGAGCCGGCGAGGATGGCGCTGATGGGGGTGCGCAGGTCGTGGCCGATGGCGGCGAGGAAGGCGCTGCGGCTGGCCATGATGCGTTCGGCGTCCAGGCGCTTGCGCTCGGCTTCGAGCCGCGCCGCCGTTTCGGCCACCCGGGCCTCGTTCATCCGCTGCCAGGTCGACAGGCAGTAGGTGATGAAGACCCCGACCGCCACGGCGGCGGCGGTGACGAAGGCGGTGCTGGCGCCGAACATGGCCATGAACACCGGCACCGAGCCCAGGTACAGGAACTGCGGCACCGCGGTCAGCACCAGCACCCGCGTGGAGCGGGGGGCGTTGATCATCGAATAGATCGCGCCGGCCGAGAGCAGCAGGGTGGCGCAGATGCCGGCCATTGGGCCGCCGATCAGCCACAGCGGGATCGACAGGCTGCCGAAGTAGCTCGCGTTGAGGAACAGGATCGCGTCCCCGGCCACGGCGCGAAGCCCGCGAAGCCGCTCGGATCGCCGGCCGTTGATCGGCGCGAACACCCACAGGTCCACGGCCTGGACCAGGAAATAGCCGATCACCCAGGCGATGCTGAGCTCCCAGCCGATCACCGGGCTGAACACCAGGGCGCTCGCCGCCGCCATGCCCAGCCGCTGCAGCAGCGCCCGGCGGCGCTGGTGGATGGCGCCGACCCAGGCGTCCGGCGTGGCGTCAGTGGTTGCGGCCGAAGCGATCGCCATGCGGCTCCCCGAAGTGGCCATGGGCCCCTGCCGGGACTATCGGTGGCTTGCCCTAACGCTCCGTCAACGGGCCGTTCCCACGGCGTCGGCGGCCGAGGCGAAGCCGTCGGCGCGCAGCCGGTTCGCGAGGTCCCGCTTGATGCGGCCGACCAGGCCCGGCCCCTCGTAAACCAGCGCCGAGTAGAGCTGCACCGCGCAGGCGCCCGCGCGGATGCGGGCGTAGGCTTCCTCGCCCGAGTCGATGCCGCCGACGGCGATCAGCGGCAACCGTCCGGCCGAGGCCTCGGCGGCGGCGCGCAGGGCGGCCCGGGCCCGGTCCCTGAGGGGGGCGCCCGACAGGCCGCCCGCCTCGTCCCGGTGTGGCGACCGCAATCCCGCCGGCCGGTCGAGGGTGGTGTTGGACACGATGAGGGCGTCCAGCCGGTGATCCAGTCCGGCCTCGACGATCATGGCGATCTCGCCCGGCTCCAGATCCGGCGCGATCTTCAGGAACACCGGCGTCGGATCGCCGCCCCGGGCCTCGCTCAGCCGGCCGAGAAGGTCGTCGAGAGCCGCGCGACCCTGCAGCGCCCTCAGGCCGGGCGTGTTGGGCGAGGAAACGTTGACCGTCACATAGTCGGCCAGCCCCTTCAGGCGCGTCAGGCCGAGGACATAGTCCGCGGCCTTGTCCCCGGTCTCCTTGTTGGCCCCGAGATTGGCTCCGACCACGACGGTCCGCGGCCGCCGCTCCAGGCGCGCCGCGAAAGCCTCGAGGCCGGCGTTGTTGAACCCCATGCGATTGATGATCGCGCGGTCCTCCGCCAGCCGGAACAGCCGCGGCCGCGGATTGCCCGGCTGCGGCCGCGGCGTCACCGAGCCGCACTCGACGAAGCCGAAGCCGAGGCGCGCCAGCCCGTGCAGGGCCTCGCCGTTCTTGTCCAGCCCCGCCGCGAGCCCCACTGGGTTGGGCAGTTCGAGCCGGCCGACGCGGGTGCGCAGCACGGGATCGTCCGCCCGGGCCGGCGGCAGCGGCGCCAGCTGCAGGGCGCGGATCGCCAGTCCGTGAGCGGTCTCCGGGTCGAGCCCGCGAAGGAGGGCGGCTCCGAGGTCGGTCAGCCCCATCCCACGGCTCCGTCGTCGAAATGCATGACGCCGTCCGTGTCGACCGCGAGACGGCGCTCCGACACCACGGCGCTTCGCGGCAGCGGGCCATAGATGTGCGGGAACAGGGCCCCGCCGCGCGACGGCTCCCACACCACGGCGTCTCCCAGACGATCCGTGTCGACGTCGAGGAGCAGCAGGTTCGCGCGGCCGCGATAATGTCGGGCCGCGGTCGTGGCCAGTTGCGCGGAGGTGGACATGTGGATGTAGCCGTCCGCCCGGTCCGCCGCCGAGCCGTCGTAGGCGTCGCCGGCGGCGCGCCACTCGTCGGCGTCGACCAGCTTGTAGGCGATCGCGCTCACCGGCCGTCCAGCTCCCGGGGCTGCAGGAAGCCGTCGAACAGGCAGCGGCCGGCGACGTCGACGGTGAAGACCGCCGCCGCCCCCGGCGGGAAGCCGCCGCTCATCCGGTCCATCAGCACCGGGGAGGCGGCGCCTTCGCTCATGTACTCGAGCGCCAGCAGGTGGACGCCGGGATTGTGGGCGACGACCAGCAGGCAGCCGGCCTCGTCCTCCGCCGCCTCGACGAACCGGCGCAGGACGTCGGCCGAGCCGTTGTAGAGCGCCTCGTCGTCGCGCACCTGCACGTCGCCGAGGGCGTCGTGGACGAGGCTCCATGTCTGGCGCGTCCGCGCCGCCGGCGACACCAGGGCCAGGTCGGGACGAAGGCCGCGCGCCGCCAGCGCCTGCCCCATCAGGACGGCGTCGGCGCGACCGCGGGCCGACAGCGGCCGATCGCGGTCGCCGCCGGCGCCGCCCGACCGTTCAGCCTCGGCATGGCGCATCAGGATCAGTCGCTGCATGCGCCGCCCTTTAGGGCGCTTCGGAGTTTCCCGCCAGATCGCGGTGGCTCCGGCCGGCGGCCTGCGGGTTGAATGCGGGGCTGAGCGCGGCGACGGGCGCGGTCGCGCTCCCGGGGCGGATGCGGGCGTAGGCCTGGCGCGTCGCCTCCAGCAGGATGACGCCGGCGGCGCCCGGCAGGATCCGCTTGCCGACCTGCTCCAGTCCCTCGGCGAACGCCAGCAGCGGCGGCCACGGGGGCACGTACAGGGTCTGGGACCAGGCGGTCGGCTCCAGGCCGGCGTCGCGGACCAGCCGCTCCAGCTGGCGGCGCGTGAATGGCCGCCCGTGTCCGAAGGGGGTCGATTCCGAGCGGGCCCACAGGCCGCCGCGCGCGGCGGCGATCAGGATGATCCGGCCTGCCGGCGCCATGGCGCGCACCGCCTCCAGCATCATCGCCCGGGCGTCGTCGGCCTCCTCCAGCGCATGCACCAGCAGCACCCGGTCGAAGGCTCCGGCCGGGAAGGGCAGCCGGCGATCGTCGACCAGCAGGGTCCGGTTCTTGCCTACGGACGGCCACGGCTCCACCCCCTGGCCGCCGGGCATGGCCGCCACCACCCGTCGTGCGCCGACGAAGGCGTCCAGCCACGGAGTGGCGTAGCCGAGGCCCAGAACGTCGCAGCCGGCCGCCTCGCCCCAGGCGTCCTCCAGCCGTCGCGCCAGCATCCGTCGGGCCAGCGCGCCGGCCGGCTCGCCGTAGAAGATCCGAAGCTCCTCGATGCTGCGCCGCATGAGCCCAGCATAGACCCGCAAGGAGGCGGCTGCCAGAATGGCCGCATGCCGCTGGACGTCCGCCTGTTCCCCTGTCTGTCAGACAACTACGGCTTCCTGGTGCGCGACGCCGCCACCGGCGCGGTCGCGGCGATCGACACGCCGGACGCCGGCGCCATCCTCGCCGACCTCGAGGCGTCCGGCTGGGGCCGGCTGGACCTGATCCTCAACACCCACTGGCACCCGGATCACACCCAGGGAAACGCCGCCCTCAAGACGGCTATGGGCTGCGAGATCGTGGGCCCGGAAGAGGTACGCCGCGCGGCGCCGCTCGACCGCGTCGTTCGCGGCGGCGACCGGGTCAGCCTGGGCGACACGGTGCTGGAAGTCAGCGACGCGCCGGGGCACACCCTCGGGCACGTCGTCTACCGGTCGGCCGCGGATCTCCAGGCTTTCGTCGGCGACGTGCTGTTCGTCATGGGCTGCGGTCGTCTGTTCGAGGGCTCGCCGGAGCAGATGTGGGCCAGCCTGCAGACGCTCGCGGGGTGGCCGGACGAGACGGTGATCTGGTGCGCCCACGAATACACCCTGTCGAACGCCCGTTTCGCACTGAGCGTCGACGACCGGCCGGAGGTGGAGGCGCGCGCCGCCGGCATCCTCGCGATGCGCGAGCGGGGCGAGTCGACCGTTCCGACGACGATCGCGGCGGAGAAGGCCTTCAATCCCTTCCTCCGCGCGCCCGATCCGACGACCTTTGCGGCGCTGCGGGCGGCCAAGGACGCGTTCAGCGGCTAGCGTTGCCCTGCGGCAGGAAGGCGCGGATCACACGCGCCGACGACGGTCGGCCGGCCACGCCCTGCGACGGCGACACCACGACCCGCAGTTCGCCGCGGAGGTAGTTCACCGAGGCGCTCGTTCCTTCCACGATCACGATGCGGCGCAACTCGTTCAGCGCTTCGCGGCCGCCCGGCGACCGCGAGATGCGCACGACCGCGTCGGTCGAGAGGATTAGGGCCTCGACCGCCAGCGCTTCGGACTCGACCCCGGTGTCGGCGTTGATTTCGACCATTCGGCCGACCGCCTGGCTGACCAGGGCGCTGCGTCGCAGCATCAGGTTGAGCATTTGGGCCGGCCCCAGCAGGGGGGGCGACAGGCTCTGACCCTGACCCGCGTAGGAGGCGGGAGATCCCCCGGGCGCGCGCGCGGTGTAGACGGTGATGCCGCCGTTCGGCGTGACCCGCAGCACCTGCTGGCCGGCGTCGTTGCGGTAGATCACGTCGCCGCGCGGGGCGGGGCTGGCCCGGAGCACCCAGGTCTCCTGCCGGCGGTCGAAGCGGAGCAGCGGGTGGTTGCCCGAACGATCGAGGACGAAACCCTCCCCGGTGGCCGAGACATACCGCCCCGGAGCAGGCAGGGCGCCGGAGGATCTCGGCTGGTTGCGCAGGGCGCGGCTGTGTTCGGCCTGGGCGTTGGCGCGTTCCTGCGCCGAGGCGGTGGCGCCGGGGGCGACCGCCAGCGACAGGGCTGCAGCCGCGAGGGCGATCGCCATCGCGGTCGGGGGCGCCGTCCGCGCCGTCCTGACCCTCGCCGTCAACTCCATGGGCGTCTTGGTGGAATCCGGGCGCGGCGGATTTTGGGCAGGACCCGGATCACCCGACCAGATACTGACCGCCGTTCAGCGACAGGGTGCAGCCTGTGACATATCCGGCACGCTCGCCGGCCAGCCACGACACCATGTCCGCGATTTCCTCGCCTTTTCCGAGCCTTCCCACCGGGATCTGGGCGACGATGCCAGCCAGAACCTTCTCGTCCATCGCCCCCACCATCTCGGTGTCGATGTAGCCGGGCGCGATACAGTTCACCGTGACCCCCTTGCGCGCGTTCTCCAGCGCGAGGGCCTTGGTGAAGCCGATCATCCCCGCTTTGGCGGCCGAGTAGTTGGTCTGGCCGATCTGGCCCTTCTGGCCGTTGATCGAGCTGATGTTGACGATCCGCCCCCAGCCGCGGTCGCGCATGCCGTTGATGACCTGGCGGGTCATGTTGAACACGCTGTCCATGTTCACCCGGATCACGTCCGACCACTGGTCGGCGGTCATCTTGTGGAAGAAGCCGTCGCGGGTGATGCCGGCGTTGTTGACCAGCACGTCGATCGGCCCCAGCGCCGCCTCCACCTCGGCCACGGCGCGCTGGCAGTCCTCGAAAGAACCGACGTTGCCCTTGACCACCATCACCCCGAGCTCCTCGGCGGTGGCGCGGGCGGCGGTCTCGTTGCCGGAATAGCCGGCGGCGACGGCCATGCCGTCCTCCTTCAGCCGCTGGGCGATCGCCTTGCCGATGCCGCGGGTGCCGCCCGTCACGAGTGCGACGCGTGCCATGTGCGTATTCCTGTCCCTGGAGCGGCGACCTCTCCGCGGGCCGCCTGCCATGGAATACGCTTTAGCTTGCCGGACGTTGCGCGGAAAGCGCCGTTACGCCGCCTGCCCGAAACGGCTCATGTCGATCACGAAGCGGTAGCGGACGTCGGACTTCTCCATCCGCGCATAGGCCTCGTTGATCTGGTCCGGCGCGATCAGTTCGATGTCGCAGGCGATTCCGTGCTCGGCGCAGAAATCCAGCATCTCCTGGGTCTCGCGGATGCCGCCGATCAGGCTGCCCGCCACGCTGCGCCGCCGCCACAGCAGGGGCATGGCGTAGACGGGCATCCCCTCGGTGGTCAGACCCAGCATGACCATGGTCCCGTCGCGCGCCAGCAGGCCGATGTGGCTGGCGATCTCGTGGGTGGCCGAGACCGTGTTGATGATCAGGTCGAACTTCTCCGCCGCCGCCTGCATGGCCGCCTTGTCCGAGTTGATCAGGAAGTGTTTCGCGCCCATCCGCTCGGCGTCGGCCTTCTTGCGATCCGAGGTCGACAGCACCGTCACCTCGGCCCCCATGGCCGCCGCCAGCTTGACCGCCATGTGGCCGAGCCCGCCGAGTCCGATCACCGCCACCTTCGATCCCGGGCCGACCTTCCAGTGGCGCAGCGGGCTGTACGTCGTGATGCCCGCGCAAAGCAGCGGCGCGGCGGCGTCCAGCGGCAGGGCGTCGGGAATGCGCAGCACGAAATCCTGGGTCACCACGATGCGGTCGGAATAGCCGCCCTGGGTGATCTTCTGGCCCACCTCGACGCCCTTCGGATCGGCCGAGCCGTAGGTCTGGGTCATGCCGGGAACGCAGTACTGCTCCTCGCCCGCGGCGCAGGCGGGGCAGGTGCGGCAGCTGTCGACCATGCAGCCGACGCCGACCCGGTCGCCGGCCTTGAAACGGGTGACGTTGGATCCGACCGCCGTGACCACGCCGGCGATCTCGTGTCCGGGCACGATCGGGTAGCGGGTCGAGCCCAGATCGTTCTTCGCCACGTGCAGGTCCGAGTGGCAGACGCCGCAGTACCGGATCTCGATGGCCACGTCGTCCGGGCCGGGATCGCGCCGGTCGAAGCTGTACGGGCTCAGCGGGGCGTCGGCGGCGGTCGCCGCGAAGGCGCGGGTGGCGATGGGCATGGGCGGGTCTCCTGGAAGTCGCTCAGGTGTGGGCGCGCCGGCCCTTTCGCAACGGTCAGCCCAGCTTTTCGATCAGCGCCATGGCGGCGGCGGGGTTCCGCACCTTCGCGCCCGAGATGAAGTAGGCGAACACGTCGCCCCGCTTCGCCCAGTCGCGGGCCCGGGCGGCGATGGCGTCCAGCTCGGCCGAGGTCATGCCGGTCGGCTCGTCCTCGCGGCTCGACATCAGCCGGGCGTAGGTGAAGTCGGCCGTCGGCTGATCGATGCGCGGCCACTCCGGGGCCTCCTCGTCCTCGGCGTAGACGATGGCCACCCCGTATTTCGCCGCCAGATCGTAGAACTGCGGCGTGTCGAAGCTGGCGTGGCGCACCTCCAGCGCATGGCGCAGGCGCAGCCCGTCCTTCTCCTTCGGCAGCAGCTTCAGGAAGCCCTCGAAGTCCTCGGGCTCGAACTTCTTGGTCCCCATGAACTGCCAGTTGATCGGGCCCAGCTTGTCGCCCAGGGCCGTCAGGCCCTGGTCGAGGAACCGCCCCATCGACTCGCCCATGTCCGACAGCACCTTGCGGTTGGTGCAATAGCGGCTGGCCTTGACCGAAAAGACGAACCCCTCCGGCGTCTCGTCGCGCCACTTCATCCAGCTGTCCGGCTTGAAGGTCGAATAGTAGGTGCCGTTGATCTCGATCGAGGTCAGCTTGCGGCTGGCGTACTCCAGCTCGCGCTTCTGGCTCCACTTCTCCGGATAGAAGACCCCGCGCCACGGCTCGTAGGTCCAGCCGCCGACGCCGACGCGGATCATGCCTGTCATCTCGCCCTCCTGTGCGGGACCGATGTGGCCTCAGCCGGCGGCCGGGACAAGCGCACGATAGGCGGCGCGGGCGTGGGCGCGCGCCGTCGCGTCGTCCAGAAGCCGCTTCGAATGGCTGTAGGACAGCACCATCCCCTTGTACTGGAACACCTTCGCGTCCAGCGCCGCGTCGTCCAGCTCGGGATACAGCGTCCGGAACTCGCGACGGATGACCTTCGCCCAGCGCAGCTGGCTCGACTTCAGCACGTCGCGCAGCGGCCCCGGCTGGTCGTCCAGCTCGGCCGCCGCGGCCATCAGCGGGCAACCGCCCGGCCGGTCCTGTCCGTCCACCCAGTCCAGCTCCAGCTCGACGATCCGGTCCAGCCGCTCCCGTCCGGGCGTCAGCCCCTCGGCGGGCCGCCAGACCCGCTCCGTGAAGCGCTCGATCATGGCGTCGACCAGCTCGGCGTGCAGCGCCTCCTTGGACTGGAAATGCTTCAGCACGGCGCTCTTCGACACGCCCGCCGCGGCGGCGACGTCGGCCAGGCTGACGGCGGCCAGGCCGCGCACGGCGACCAGCCGCATGGCCTCGTCGATCAGCCGCGCCCGCGTCGCCTCGCCCTTGCTGGCCATATCCGGACTCCAAAAGTGCCCGACCGGACACTTTCCTGTTGACTCGAAGTGACCGACCGGTCACTCATTAGTGTACGACCGGTCACTTCTACACGAGCCCGGCCGTCCTGACCACCCTCTCTGGAGGAAGCGCCATGCTTCTCACATCCTTCGCCATCGCCGCCGCCCTTCTCGCCCAGCCGGCCGCCGCCGGGGCCGCGGCCACCCTCGTCGAGCCGCGCGAAGCCCGCATGAATCTCGACGGCCGCAACTGGTCCTGCGACACCGCCGGCCAGTGCGTCGGCCGCGGCGGCGGCGCGTCCCAGCCGCTGATGCGCGAGTGCCGCCGCTTCGTCGCCCGCTTCGGCGCGGTCTCGGCTTTCTCGCGCGACGGCATGGCCCTGACCGAGGCCGAACTGGTCCAGTGCAACGCCGCGGCGGCCTGACACTCCGCAGCCGACGCCGACCGTGCTAGCCCTCCCTCGCCGCGCGCCGCCGGCGAGGAGGGCTGACATGACCGCATCGATGTTCCGGGTCTTCGATCCCCGCCAGCTGGCCCACGCCCCGGCGCAGGAGTTCCACAACGGCGGCTGGGCGCCGCACGCCGACCTGCCGGCGCGCGCGGCCGACGTCGCGGCGCGCCTCGGCCCCTGCGACCCCGCTCGCGACTTCGGCCGCGCGCCGATCCTGCGGGTCCACGCGGCGGAGTACGTCGACTTCCTCGAGCGGGCCCACGCCGACTGGACGGCCGCGGGCCGCCCCGGCGACGCCATCGGCTACGCCTGGCCGGTGGTCGGCCGCCGACAGTTGAACCTCGACCGCATCGACGCCCGGCTCGGCCGCTTCTCCTACGACGCCTGCACTCCGGTGACCGCCGGGACATGGGAGGCCTCGTACTGGGCGGCGCAGACCGCCCTGACGGCGCTCCAGCCGGTGCTCGAAG
>Ga0154912_133_pt3 | contig 21958 bp, 17 predicted proteins | sample RifCSPhighO2_01_FD_105881 | JGI IMG/M metagenome (GOLD analysis project Ga0154912, IMG submission 105881) | Caulobacterales bacterium RIFCSPHIGHO2_01_FULL_70_19 | reverse complement strand
GCGCCTGATCCTGCGCCTTACGTTGGTTCCTACAAAGCTCTACCCTCGCCGCGCAATTTATGGCTTCCATCCCTGGCAACCACCCTAAGGGTCATCGCTGCGCGACGTTAAAAAACGCTCCCGGCGATTTTTTTGGCCATTTCGATCCCCTTTTGGCCGTTGTCAGCGTTCTTTCATAGCGCCATACGGGCGAACAATGGTTGCCAGAACAACAAGCCTGGGAGCCACCTGCATGCTGACCTTTTACAGCGACGACCATCACCTGCACCACGGCAGCTGCGAGCTGATCGACGGCCAGTTGATGCCCTGCTTCGAGAAACCACAACGCGCCGACCATATCCTCCAGCGCGTCAAAGATCGCCAGCTCGGCGAAGTCCGCCCGCCACAGGATTTCGGCCTGGCGCCGATTGAGCGCATCCACAGCGCGGCCTATCTGAACTTCTTCAAGGGTGCCTGGGCGCGCTGGCAGGCGCAGAACGGCAGCGGCGATCTGCTGCCCTTTACTTGGCCGGCGCGCACCCTGCGCCAGGTAATCCCCAGGGATTTACACGGCCAGCTCGGTTATTACAGCTTCGACGGCGGCGCGCCGATCACCGCCGGTACCTGGCAGGCGGCATACAGCGCTGCACAAGTGGCGCTTAGCGGCCAGCAGGCAATTGCCAACGGCGCCCATAGCGCCTTTGCCCTGTGCCGCCCGCCAGGCCATCACGCCGCCGGCGAGTTGATGGGCGGCTACTGCTACCTGAACAACGCCGCCATCGCCGCCCGGGCGGCCCGCGACGCCGGCCACGCCCGCGTCGCCGTGCTCGACGTCGACTACCATCACGGCAACGGCACCCAGGACATCTTCCTCGACGATGGATCGGTGTTCTTCGCCTCCATCCACGCAGATCCGGCCAGCGACTATCCGTTCTTCTGGGGCCACGCCGACGAGCGCGGCGTTGGCGAGGGCGAGGGCGCCACGCTCAACCTGCCGCTGCCGCGCGGCACGACGGTCGAGCGCTACACGGCCGCCCTCGACACGGCGCTGGAGGCGATCGCGCGGTTCGATCCCTCGCTGCTGGTGATCTCCTTCGGCGCCGACACCTTCGAGGGCGACCCGATCTCGCACTTCCGCATCGCCACCGGCGACTACCCGCGCCTGGCCGAACGCATCGCCGCCCTGGGCAGGCCGACCCTGATCGTCATGGAAGGCGGCTACGCCGTCGCCGAACTGGCCGACAACGTCGAGGGCTTCCTGTCCGGGTTCTGAGGCTCAGTAGGCGAAGTCGCGGTACACCCGCTCCACATCCCCCTGCCAGTCGCCGTGGTACAGCTCCAGCAGGCGCTCCGCCGGGGTGATCCCGCTGTCGGCGATGTCCTCGAGTTCCGACAGATAGCCGCGCTCGTCGACCATGCCGCCCGAGAAGCGGGCGCGGTTCTTCAGCCCCTGCCGGGCGATGGCGACCATGTCCCGGGCCACGTCCTGCACGGTGCGGCCGGCCACCTCGGCCTTCAGGCCCAGGCGGGTGACGTCGCGGCGCAGCCGCTCGTGGTCGGCGATGTCCCAGTCCTTGACCAGGTCCCAGGCGGCCGCCAGCGACGGCGCGTCGTACAGCACCCCGGCCCACAGGGCGGGCAGGGCGCAGATCCGGCTCCACGGCCCGCCGTCGGCCCCGCGCATCTCGAGGTACTGCTTCAGCCGCACCTCGGGGAAGAGGGTGGTCAGGTGGTCGGCCCAGTCCTTCTTCGTCGCCCGTTCGCCCGGCAGGGCGTCAAGCCGGCCCTCCATGAAGGCGCGGAACGACTGGCCCGACAGGTCGACGTAGCGGTCGCCGCGCTTGGCGAAATACATCGGCGTGTCGAGCGCGTAGTCGGCGTAGCGCTCGAAGCCGAAGCCGTCCTCGAACACGAAGTCCAGCATGCCGGTGCGGTCGGGATCGGTGTCGGTCCAGACGTTCGCCCGCGCCGTCAGGAAGCCGTTCGGCCGGCCCTCCGTGAACGGGCTGTTGGCGAACAGGGCGGTGGCGATCGGCTGCAGCGCCAGCGAGGTGCGGAACTTCAGCACCATGTCCGCCTCGCTGTCGAAATCGAGGTTGGCCTGGATGGTGCAGGTGCGCAGCATCATGTCGAGGCCCAGCGCGCCCTTCTTCGGCATGTAGGCGCGCATGATGTCGTAGCGGCCCTTGGGCATGACCGGCACGTCCTCGCGCCGCCACATCGGATCGAAGCCGAGGCCGAGGAAGCCCAGCCCCAGCTGGTCGGCCACCTGCTTGACCTCGACCAGGTGGCGGCCGGTCTCGTCGCAGATGCCGTGGATGTCGGCCAGCGGCGCGCCTGACAGCTCGAACTGGCCGCCCGGCTCCAGGCTGATGGAGGCGGTGAAGCCTTCCTCGTTGGTGCGCTCGAGGGCGATGACGTGGTCGCCCTCGTTGACCGGGCTCCAGCCGAAGCGTTGCAGCCCCTCCAGCATGGCCCTGATGCCGTTGTCGCCTTCATAGGCGGGGCGGCGGAGTGTCGACCGGTCGAAGCCGAACTTCTCGTGCTCGGCGCCGATGCGCCATTGCTCCTTGGGCTTCGTCCCCTTCGACATGGCGCCGATCAGGTCGTCACGGGAAAGCGGCGCGGCGTCGGCCATGGGTGTTCTCTTCAGCCCCTGTGTCGCCGCTAGATGGGCGGGTCGGGTCGCCCGCTCAAGTCCCATTTTTCGGTGGCCCCGATAAGCCAGGCTTGGGCCTATCGTTCCCAGTCGCCGAGAGCCGCCTGCCACAGCGTCAGGGCCGTGGTCGCCGCCGTGTCGGCGCGCAGCACCCGCGGGCCCAGCGACACCGCCGTGGTGAAAGGCAGGGCGCGCAGCCGCTCGCGCTCCTCCGGTGAAAAGCCGCCCTCGGGGCCGATCAGGATCGCCCAGGGACCGCCGCCGGCCTCCGTCAGCGCCCTCAGCGCCGGTTCGCCGCCGGTCTCGTCGCAGAACATCAGCCGGCGCCCTGCGTCCCACCCGTCCAGCACCTCCGCCAGCCTGCGCGGCGCCTCGACGGCGGGCACGTCCAGCCGCCCGGTCTGTTCGGCGCTCTCCTCGGCGATGGCCGCCAGCCGGTCCATGCGCAGGTGTTGCGGCTGGGTCCGCGCCGTGGTCACGAGTCCGATCTGCGCCGCCCCCAGCTCTGTGGCCTTCTCGACCGCGAACTCCAGCGCCGACTTCTTCACCGTCGCGATCAGCAGGTGCACGTCCGGCGGCGTGACCTGCCCGCGAACCTGCGCCTCGGCCCGCAGCACCACGCCTTTCTTCAGCGCCTCTGCGATCACACACCGCCACTCGCCGTCGGCGCCGTTGAACACCAGCAGCGGATCGCCCGCCTTCAGCCGCATCACCTGAACGAGGTAGCGCGACTGCTCGAGCGTGGGCGCGAGCGCCGCGCCGGCGGACAGGGGCTGGGGGATGTGGAGGCGGATCATGCCCCGCTGTGTGGGCTCAGAGGGTCCGCGCGATCAAGAGCTTCATGATCTCGTTGGTGCCGCCGTAGATCCGCTGCACCCGCGCGTCCTTGTACAGCTGGGCGATCGGGTACTCGGTCATGTAGCCGTAGCCGCCGTGCAGCTGCAGCATCTCGTCGATGGTTTCGCCCTGGATGTCCGTCACCCAGTACTTGGCCATCGAGGCGGTGGCGGCGTCCAGCTCGCCCTTCAGGTGGCGTTCGATGCAGTGGTCGACGAAGACCTTGGCGACGGTCAGCTTGGTCTTCACCTCGGCCAGCTTGAACTGGGTGTTCTGGAAGTCGAGGATGCGCTTGCCGAAGGCCTTGCGCTCCTTGACGTAGGCCAGGGTGTGCTCCAGCCCGCGCTCGGCCGCGGCGACACCCTGCACGGCGATGTTCAGCCGCTCCTGCGGCAGCTGCTGCATCAGCTGGATGAAGCCCTGGCCCTCGCCCCCGCCGATGATGTTCTCGCCGGGGACCTTCACGTCGTTGAAGAACAGCTCGGAGGTGTCGTTGGCCTCCATGCCGATCTTGTGCAGGTTGCGGCCGCGCTCGAAGCCCTCGGCCCCGTCGGTCTCGACCACGATCAGGCTGGTGCCCTTCGCCCCCTCGGCCGGGTCGGTCTTGGCCACCACGATGATGAAGTTGGCCAGCTGGCCGTTGGTGATGAAGGTCTTGGAGCCGTTCACCACATACTGGTTGCCGGTCTTGATGGCGGTGGTCTTCACCCCCTGCAGGTCCGACCCGGCGCCCGGCTCGGTCATGGCGATGGCGCCGACCAGTTCGCCCGACTGCAGCCGCGGCAGCCAGCGCGCCTTCTGCTCCTCGGTCCCGTAGTGCCAGATGTACGGCATCACGATTGCATTGTGCAGCGAGATGCCGAAGTGGTCCGCGCCCTTCCAGCCCAGCTGGCGCATCAGCACCACCTCGTGCCGGTAGTCGCCGCCCATGCCGCCGTCGGTCTCGGGCATCGACAGGCCCAGCAGCCCCGCCTCGCCGGCGACGTTCCACAGCTGGCGCGGGACCGAGCTGTCGGCGATCCACTGCGCCATCTTCTCGGGCGGCGCGTGCTCGTCGATCCACCTGCCGACGCTGTCGGAGAAGAGGGTGATCTCCTCTTCCTGCATGAAGGCGGGGTCGGGGGCGTTGAGGACGTTCATGCTCAGAACGCCTCCGCCGGCAGGGTCATCAGCACGTCCGCGCCGGTCTTCAGCTTGGCCAGATGCGCGCCCGTGTCAGGCAGCATGCGCTCGACGAAATAGCGGCCGGTGGCGATCTTGTGGGCATAGAACGGATCGTCCGAGCCGCCGTCGATCGCCTTCTGTGCGGCGATCGCCATCTGGGCCCACATGTAGGCCAGCGCGGTCAGGCCGAAGATGTGCAGGTAGTCGGTCGAGGCCGCCCCGGCGTTGTCCGGGTTCTGCATGCCGTTCTGCATCAGCCACATGGTGGCTTCCTGCAGCTTCTTCTTGGCGTCGGCCAGGCCGTCGACGAACGGCTTCTGCGGGCCCTCGCCGCCGTGCTCGGTCACGAAGGCGTCGATCTCGCCGAACCAGGTCATGATCGCGCGGCCGCCGTTGGCCGGCAGCTTGCGGCCGACCAGATCCAGCGCCTGGATGCCGTTGGCGCCCTCGTAGATCATGGTGATGCGGGCGTCGCGCAGGTACTGCGAGGCCGGGAAGTGCTCGGTGTAGCCCGAACCGCCGTGCACCTGCATGGCCAGCGAGGCGGCGTGGAAGCCGCGGTCGGTCAGATAGGCCTTCAGCACCGGGGTGATCAGGCCCATGTAGTCGCGCGCCTTCGTCGCGACCGCCTCGTCCTCCGAATGCTGCAGATCGGCCTGCAGCGCGGTCCACAGGATGAAGGCCTGCCCGCCCTCGACGATGGCCTTCGCCTCCAGCAGCATGCGCCGCACGTCCGGATGCACCACGATCGGGTCGGCGGGGCCGTCCGGGTTCTTCGGGCCGGTCAGCGACCGCCCCTGCAGCCGGTCCTTCGCGAACTCCGCCGCCGCCTGGTAGGCCGCCGTGCCGATGGCCAGCCCCTGCAGGCCGGTGCCGAGGCGGGCCTCGTTCATCATGACGAACATCGCCGCCATGCCCTTGTTCTCGGTCCCGACCAGCCAGCCCCTGGCGCCCTCGTAGGACATCACGCAGGTGGCGTTGCCGTGAATGCCCATCTTGTGCTCGAGCCCGGCGCACTGGACGCCGTTGCGCTCGCCGATGGAGCCGTCCTCGTTGACGAGGAACTTGGGCACGACGAACAGGCTGATGCCCTTGATCCCCGCCGGCGCGCCCTCGATGCGGGCCAGCACCAGGTGGATGATGTTGTCGGTGAAGTCGTGCTCGCCGGAGCTGATCCAGATCTTCTGGCCGGTGATGCTGTAGCTGCCGTCGGCGTTCGGCACGGCCTTGGTGCGGATCAGTCCGAGGTCGGTGCCGCACTGCGGCTCGGTCAGGTTCATGGTCCCGCCCCACTCGCCCGAGGCCAGCTTGGGCAGGTACATCGCCTTCTGCTCGTCCGAGCCGTTGGCGTGCAGGCCCTCGTAGCAGCCGTGGGTCAGGCCCGGGTACATCGAGAAGGCGGGCGAGGCGGCGGCGGTGAACTGGCCGAAGGCCATGCCCACGATCGCCGGCAGGCCCTGGCCGCCGTATTCCGGATCGCAGGTCAGGCTGGGCCAGCCGGCCTCCACCATCTGCCGGTAGGCCTCCTTCCACCCGGTCGGGCCGGTGACCTTGCCGTCCTCCCACTTGCAGCCTTCCAGGTCGCCGACCCGGTTCAGCGGCGCGATGACCTCTTCGGCGAACTTCGCGCCCTCCTCGAGGATCTGGCCGACCAGCTCGGACGACACCTCGGCGAAGCCGGGCTGGTTCGAATAGCGGTCGATCTCCAGCACCTCGTTCAGAACGAAGGTCAGGTCGCGGACAGGCGCCTTGTAGGCCATGGGACTAGGCTCTCGCTTTGAAGGGCTGGTGATGGTGGTCGGGGTTCAGGCGCTCGCGCAGCAGCGAGGCGTATTCTTCGGCGCCCGGCAGCAGGTCGGGGCGGTGCTCGCCCAGCTTCTGCTCCATCCACTGACAGGCCTCCTCGGCCGTCTGGATGGCGCCCTCGATGTCTTCCAGCTGCTGCTTCAGCGCCGCGATCTGGGCCCGGTGTCGACGCAGGGCCACCGCCATCTGATGGGCGTTGTGATCCTTGCGGTCGTACAGATCCAGCATCTCCTGGATCTCCTGCAGGCTGAAGCCGATGCGCCGGCCGCGCAGGATCAGCTTCAGCCGCGCCCGGTCGCGGGCGTCATAGACGCGCGTCTGGCCCTTGCGGGCCGGGGTCAGCAGCCCCTTGTCCTCGTAAAACCGCAACGCCCGCGCCGTCGCCCCGAACTCGCGGCACAGCTGGCGGATCGAATAGGTGCGATGGTCGTCGGCGGTCGCCATGGCCGCCAGATAAGCCGAACTTTACGTGCACGTAAAGGGAAGGTTTTTTGGAGGAGGCAGTAGGCAGTAGGCGAGTGGCGAATAGGCAGGCCGCAGGCGTAACAGGGGGATGGGTCTATGGTCCGCGCACCAGGAGCGCGCCCCTACTGCCTACTGCCTGTTACCTCCTCAGCGCACTTCCCGCGCCCGCAGCCACAGCACCGGCGCGGTGATGGCGATCAGCGCCAGGTTGGTCGCGGCCAGGGCGAATTCCAGGCCGATCGCGTGCAGCGCCAGCATGATCACCTCCAGCGCCAGCAGGCCCGCGGCGGCCACCACCAGCAGCGGCCGGCCCTGCTTCCACGACACGAGCGGCGCCAGAACCAGAACGGCCAGAACGATCTCGGCCACGCCCAGACCGCGCACCAGGTTCTCCGGGGCGAACGCCGGCCATTTCATCAGCTCGACGAGGTTGGCCATGGGCTCGCTCAGCTTGGCGTAACCGGCGGCGATGAAGAACATCGCGATCCAGCCCTGCAGGGTCCACAGGGTCAGGTTGCGGTAGCTCGCATTCAGCCGCGAGCGGGCGGGGGAGAGGGCCTGGGAAGTCATATGTGCGACGCCCGGGGAGGGGCGCTCTTGTTGATTGGTAACAGTGGTGAGATCGGTTCGGCCGGCCGGCTTCGCAAGAGGCCGGGGCCGAAGCGTAACCTTCCGTGACCGCTTCCTGACGTCCGGCCGCGGCCAAAGCGTGGCCGCAACCATAATTCGACGTAATGTGGCGCCGTACGGCCGGGGCGACGGCGTCGCTCGACAGGAGGGGGAGGGGCAGGGCATCGGGGTCTCCGGAAGGATCCCCGGTCTACTGACAGCCTGTCGCCACCCTGCTGTCAGCAGCCGTTCAGCGCCGCGCCGCCCCGGCCGCGCGCACCCGGGCGATCTTCTCCCCGAATGGCCCCCAGTCGTCCCCGGCGTCTATGGCGGCCCAGATCGCCTCGACCTCGTCGATCAGCATCTCCTCCGGCTCCGGCGCCGCGAACGCCGGATGCTCCAGCCGCTCGGGCCGGTCCGGCTCGTGCTCGAACAGGGCGAAGCGGAAGGCGTCGAAGGCCTCGCCCTGGTACAGCTTGCCGCGCGGCCCGCCGAGCGCCCGGGCCGAGGAGGCGAAGCCGCCGAACCAGTCGTGGAACAGCGGCTCCCAGCGCAGCGCCTCGCCGCCTTCGCGCAGCAGCGCCAGCGTCGTGTCCAGCAGCCGCTGGTCGGCCGCCTCGCCGAGGCTCTTCACCCCCAGCCGCTCGAGGAAGGCCGCCCGCAGTTCCCGGATGTAGGCCGGTCCGAAGCCGTTCAGCGCCTCCGTCAGAGGCTCGACCCCGGCGACCAGCTTCAGCGCCCCGCCCAGCTGGGTCAGGGCCCAGAACACCGCCTCGGGCTGGCGCGCGAAGGCGTACAGGCCGGTCTGGTCGAAATAGGCCGCCGTGAACCCCGGCTCGTACCAGGGCAGGAAGCGCCACGGCCCGTAGTCGAAGCTTTCGCCGGTGACGTTCAGATTGTCGGTGTTCAGAACCCCGTGCACGAAGCCCGCCGCGATCCACCGCGCCGTCAGCCGGGCCGACGCCGCCGCCACGGCCGCGAGGAACCCGGGGACGTCCCCGCCCTCCACCTCCGGGTGGTAGAGCGCCCTCGCATGCTCGACCAGGGCCTCGATCATGTCCGCGCGGCCGAAATAGGCGGGCCGCTGGAAGGTCCCGAAGCGGACGTGGCTGTGCGACAGCCGCACCAGCACCGCCGAGCGGGTGGGGGAGGGCTCGTCCCCGCGCTCCAGCGCCTCGCCCGTCTCGATCAGGCTGAAGGCGCGGCTGGTCGGCACGCCCAGGGCCTCCAGCATCTCCGCCGCCAGCACCTCGCGGACCCCGCCCTTCAGCGTCAGCCGTCCGTCCCCGCCCCGCGACCATGGCGTCTGGCCCGAGCCCTTGGTGCCGAGGTCCAGCAGCCGCCCGTCCGCAGCGCGCAGCTGGGCCGCGAGGAAGCCGCGGCCGTCGCCGAGGTCCGGGTTGTAGGTCCGGAACTGGTGGCCGTGGTAGCGCATCGCCACCGGGCCGGGCTGTCCCGGGAGGGGCTGGAACCGGCCGAAGTGGGCGATCCATTCGGCGTCGTCCAGCGTCTCCAGCCCCACGGTCGCCGCCGCCGGGTCGTTGCGGAAGCGCAGGATCGTCTGCGGGAAGTCGGCGGGCCGGACGGCGTCGCCGTAGTCCTCCCCGAGGTCGAAGAAGCGCGGCTCGGGACGATAGGCGGCGGACACGGGCATGGAGGGCAAATGCTCCCTGCCGGGGAAGGCTGCAACGACCTGATCGCCGGTCAGCCGCGCCGCTTCTCGCCGGATCCGGCGGTCGGCGCCTCGTCGGCCGCGCCGTGGAACGTCGCCCAGTCGTCCCCGTCCGGCGACGCCGGCAGGCCGCTGACGATGCCGTCGGCGGGATTGGGATCGATGCCGTGGCCCTGGCGGTGCAGGTGCGCCTTGGCGATCATGTTGGCCGAAACGGGCGCGGTGAGCAGCAGGAAGACGGTGACCAGCAGTTCGTGCGCCGACCATGCGCCGCCGGTCGCCGGGAAGTAGATCATCGAGGCGATCAGGCAGGCGCCGACCCCGAGGGTGCTCGCCTTCGTCGGTCCGTGCAGCCGCGTCATGAGCGACGGCAGCCGCGCGAGCCCCCAGGAGCCGATCGCGATGAAGGCGCCGCCGACGACCAGCAGCGAGGCGATGACGATCTCGGCGACGAGGCTCATTCGATGATGTCCCCCCGCAGCAGGAATTTGCAGTAGGCGACCGTGCCCACGAAGGCGACCATGGCCAGTAGCAGGGCCGCCTCGAAATAGGTCTGGGTCGCGTGGGCCACCCCGAACACGACGATCAGGGCGATGGCGTTGATGGTCAGGGTGTCGACGGCGAGGATGCGATCGCCCGACGTCGGCCCGCGCACCAGCCGGAACAGGTTCAGCAGGATCGCCACGCTGACGCAGGCCAGGGCGAAGGCGAGCGCGGCGGGCAGCAGGGAGCCGGTCATCGGAACACCTTCAGCAGACGGGACTCGTACCTCTGTTTGATGCGGGCGACCTCGGCTTCGGGGTCGGCGACGTCGAGCGCGTGCACCAGCAGCGCCCGCCCGTCCGCCGAGACGTCGCTGGTCACGGTGCCGGGGGTCAGGCTGATGGTGCCCGCCAGGACGGTGATCGCCTCCGGCGAGCGCAGCTCCAGCGGCACCACCAGCCAGTGCGCGCGCAGGTCGCGATTGCGCCGGCTCAGGATGATCCACGCGACCTGGAAGTTGGCGACGACGATATCGTGCAGCACGATGGCCACATAGGCCAGCACGTCGCGTCCGAAGCGGATCCTCGGACGGTCGGGCCAGAACCGGCTGGTGACCAGGGGCGCGAGCACGGCCACGACGAGCGCGAGAAAGAGGCCGCCTGGGTTCAGTTCGTTGACCAGCAGCATCCAGACCACGGCGATCAGGACGCTCAGCGCCGGGTGGGGCAGCAGGCGGCGGATCATCGGCGGCCTCCCGCGGCGTCGCCCAGCACGGCTTCGATGTAACGGCCCGGCTCGAACAGCTGCGCCGCCGCCGCCCGGGTGTAGGCCGTCACCGGTCCGGCCAGCGTGGTCAGAAGCGCCAGGGCCGCCAGCAGGCTGGCGGCCGCCGTCAGCCCCGCCACGGGTCCGCGCAGCGCCCGCGTGGGGATTTCGCCCTCCACCTCGGTCGTCTTCCAGAAAAGCAGGCTGCCGGCCCGGGAGAAGGCCAGCACGCCGATCAGGGTCGTGATCAGGACCGCGGCCCAGATCCAGACCGCGCCAGGCGCGCCGCGGACGCCGTCGAGGATCAGCAGCTTGCCGACGAAGCCGGACAGCGGCGGCAGGCCGACGATCCCGATCGCCGCGAGGAAGAACAGGGCCGAGAGCAGCCCGGCCTGCCGGAACCGCGGCGCCAGGGTAAGGGCGTCCCCGTGCTCGCCGCGCCGGTAGGCGATCAGGTCCACCACGAGGAACAGCGCCGCGCCGGCGAGGGTGGAGTGGATCACGTAGTAGAGGGCCGAGGCCGTGGCCTCGACGCGGAACACCGCCACCGCGCTCAGCAGCACGCCCATCGAGCCGACCACCGACCAGGCCGCCATTTCCCGCAGTCCCCGCGCCGCGAACACGGCGATGAAGCCGATGAAGGTGGTCGCGATGGCCGCCGGCAGCAGCCACGGCCCGGCCACGAAGGCGGCCGCGCCGGCGTCGGCGCCGAAGATCAGCGTGCCTGTCCGGATCAGGGCGTAGGCGCCGACCTTGGTCATGATGGCGAACAGGGCCGCCACGGCGCCGGTGGTCGCGGAGTAGGCCCCGGGCAGCCAGAAATGCAGCGGCGCCAGCGCCGCCTTCAGCGCGAAGACGACGGTCAGCACCAGGGCGGAGGCGACGATCAGTCCCTGATCGCCCGGAGGGGCGGCCGCCACCCGCACCGCCAGGTCGGCCATGTTCAGCGTGCCGGTGACCCCGTACAGCAGGCCGACCCCGATCAGGAACAGGGTCGAGCCGACCAGGTTGATGACCACATACTGCACCCCGGCCCTGAGCCGCTGCGGCCCCTGGCCGTGCAGCAGCAGTCCGTAGGAGGCGATCAGCAGCACCTCGAAGAAGACGAACAGGTTGAACAGGTCGCCCGTCAGGAAGGCGCCGTTCAACCCCAGCAGCTGGAACTGGAACAGCGGATGGAAGTGCCAGCCCTTGCGGTCCATCCCCGTGGCTACGGCGTAGCTCATGACGACCAGGGCCAGAACCCCGGTCAGCAGCAACATCATGGCCGACAGCCGGTCCAGCACCAGGACGATGCCGAACGGCGCCGGCCAGTCGCCGAGGGCGTAGCTCTCGATCGTTCCGTCGGAGGCGTGGGCGACAAGCGCGCCGGCGATGCCGGTCAGCAGCAGGCAGGAAGCCAGCGAAACGAGGCGCGAGGCGTCCAGATGATGACGCAGCGTCAGCAGGATGGCGGCGCCGAGCACCGCCGGCGTCACGACCGCCGCGGCGATGAGGAGGGGCGCGATCCCGCTCACGACCCGGCCTCCTCTTCGCCGTGGCCGTCCACGTGGTCGACGCCGGTCTCGAGGAAGGTCCGCAGCGCCAGCACGACCACGAAGGCGGTCATGCCGAAGGCGATCACGATGGCGGTCAGCACCAGGGCCTGGGGCAGGGGATCGGTGTAGCTCTCTGCGGCCTTGTCGTAGATCGGCGGCCGGTTGATCACCAGCCGGCCCATGGCGAACAGGAACAGGTTGATGGCGTAGGACAGGAAGGCCAGCCCCAGCACCACGGGGAAGGTTCGGGCGCGCAGCACCAGATACACCCCCGCGGCGGTCAGGACGGCGATGGCCGAGGCGATCAGCAGCTCCATGGTCATCGGCCGGCCTCCGGCGGCGAGGCGGGCGCGGCGCGCGACGGATCCACGTCCATCGCCTTCAGGGACTCCGGCGCCGGCTGCTTCTCGGCGCTCTGCGCCACCCGCGACAGCTGCGCCAGCGCCAGCATCACCGCGCCGATCACCGCCAGCGCCACCCCGATGTCGAACAGCATGGCGGTGGCCAGCTCGAACTCCCCGATCAGGGGCAGGCTGAAGTAGTCGAAGGCGGTGGTCAGGAAGGGCGCTCCGAACGCCAGCGAGCCAAGCCCGGTCCCCGCGGCGACGAGGACGCCGGCGCCGATCAGGCTGTGATGGTCGGCCCGCAGCCGCTGGTCGGCGAAACTGTAGCCCGAGGCCATGTACTGCATCAGGAGGGCGATGGAGATCACCAGCCCGGCGATGAAGCCGCCGCCCGGCTGGTTGTGCCCGCGCAGGAAGATGTAGAGGCCGACCGCCACCGCCAGCGGCATCAGCAGCCGGGTGGCCACCACCAGCATCATCGGGTGGTGTTCGGGCGACCGCACCGTGTCCGGCTTCCACGCGGCGAGCCGCCGGCCGCTGGCGCCGGTGCCCACCGCCTCCAGCATCGAGAAGATCCCCAGCGCCGCGATGCCCAGCACGATGATTTCGCCGAAGGTGTCGAAGCCGCGGAAGTCGACGAGGATGACGTTGACCACATTGGTGCCGCCGCCGCCCGAATAGGCCTTGTCCCAGAAGTAGCCGGAGATGCTGTCCAGCGGCCGGGTCATCACCGCCCAGGCGGCGGCGCCGACGCCCAGTCCCGCGAGTCCCGCCAGCGCCCCGTCCCGGATGCGCCGCGCCGGTCCGCTCTCCGCCGGGGTGGTCTTGGGCAGCAGGTTCAGCGCCAGCAGCATCAGCAGGATGGTGACCACCTCCACCGAGATCTGGGTCAGGGCCAGGTCCGGCGCCGACAGGTGGGCGAAGGCCAGCGAGATGATCAGGCCGACGATGCCGATGTAGATCAGCGAGACGTAGCGGGCCCGGTGGTTCAGCACGACCAGCGCCGTCGCCGTCACCAGGGCCGCCCAGCCCACCACCGCCGCCGGCGAGGCCGGGACGCCCGGCCGGTCTCCCGCGGCGGCTCCGGCCCCGAGATAGCCCGCGAAGCCGACCAGCACGGTCGTCCCGATCAGGGCGGCCATGGCCCTTTGCAGCGAGCCGTTGTGCACGCCGTCGACGACGCGCCGCGCCGCCGCGGCCGCCGCTTCGACGGCCGCCTCGAACAGCGCCTTGGCCTGCGGCAGCCGCACCGCCTCGAACAGCCGCTGCAGCCGCCCGTGCGTCGCCAGCGCCAGGGCGCCGAGCGCGATGGCGGCCACGCTCATGAACAGGGCCGGCGTCACCCCGTGCCAGAGGGCCAGATGGACGTGCGGGGCCGCGCCGTTGGTCACCGCCTGCGCGACGGCGTCCACCAGCGGGCCGGCGAACAGGGCGGGGGCCAGGCCGATGGCCACGACCAGCGCGGTCAGCGCCGCCGGCGGCCCCCACAGGCCGACGCCCGGATCGTGCGGCGCCTTCGGATAGTCGTCCCGGCGCGGCCCGAAATAGACGTGGACGATGTAGCGCAGCGAATAGGCCACCGACAGCAACGCCCCCAGCGTCGCCAGCACCGGGAACACCCACGGCTGGCCCAGCCAGACCGTGTGCGCCGCCTCCTCCAGCATCATCTCCTTGGAGATGAAGCCGTTCAGCGGCGGGACCCCGGCCATCGACAGCCCGGCGACCAGCGCCAGCGTCCCGGCGATCGGCATCAGGCCGAACAGGCCGCCGAGCCGCTTCAGATCGCGAGTCCCCGCCTCGTGATCGACGATGCCGGCGTTCAGGAACAGCGCCGCCTTGAAGGTCGCATGATTGATGATGTGGAACACCCCGACCAGGGCCGCCATCGGCGTGCCGATGCCGAACAGCATGGTCAGAAAGCCGAGGTGGCTGATCGTCGAATACGCCAGCAGCCCCTTCAGATCGTCCTTGAACAGGGCGACCCAGGCGGCGAACACCATGGTGACCAGGCCGGTGGTCGCCACGATCAGGAACCAGGCCTCCGTCCCCGCCAGCACCGGCCACAGCCGCGCCAGCAGGAACACCCCCGCCTTCACCATAGTCGCCGAGTGCAGATAGGCGCTGACCGGCGTCGGCGCGGCCATGGCGTGCGGCAGCCAGAAGTGGAACGGGAACTGCGCCGACTTGGTGAAACAGCCGCCGAGGATCAGCAGCAGGGCGGGCAGGTACAGCGGCGAGGCCTGGATCGCCTCGCCCCGCTGCAGGATCACGGTCAGGTCATACGAGCCGGCGATCTCCCCGAGGATCAGCAGACCCCCGATGAGGGCGAGGCCGCCGCCGCCGGTGATGGTCAGGGCCATACGAGCGCCCTGCCGCGCCTCCGGCGAGTGCCGCCAGAAGCCGATCAGCAGGAAGGACGACAGGCTGGTCAGTTCCCAGAAGATCAGCAGAAGAAGGACGTTGTCCGACAGGACGATGCCCAGCATCGCGCCCTGGAACAGCAGCAGATAGGTGAAGAAGCGGCCCATCGGATCGGCCGCCGCCAGGTAGAACCGGGCGTAGATGATGACCAGCAGGCCGATGCCCAGGATCATCCCCGCGAACATCAGGCCCAGCGGGTCGAGGAACAGGCTGGCGTTCAGCCCGAGCGCCGGGATCCACGGCACGCTCGCCCGGACCGTTTCGCCCGCCAGCACGCCCGGCGCCAGCACCGCCAGGACGAGGAGGGCCGCGAGGGTCGCGCCTCCCGCCGCCACGGCGGCGGCGTTGCGGCCCAGCCGGATGGCGAGGGCCGGAGCGAGCGCTCCGATCAACGGGAGGAGGGCGAGCAGGAACAGCAAGAAGCGGCCTCGGAAGCGTGGGACAGGCGGGGCGCGGGTCGCCTTGATAGAGGGTGACGGCGCGGATTTCTCCCTCTTTTCGCCGGAGAATGCGCCGCGGACGATGGATCGCGGCGATCCGTCGCCGGCGGTTCGCCGCGCGACCGATGCAGGCCGAACACTCGCGTCGCGCGAACGATTCTGTCCCTCGACGGCCAATACTGGCGGCCTTGGGGGACGAATATTGACCTAACGTCATCGATTTCTGTCGCTTTTGCGTCACAGTCAGGCTGTCGACACGGCTGAAATGCGGCGTGATCGGCGCGCGCAGCTTGTCGGTGAGTCCGGCTTGGATTACCCCGAAAGTCGGAGTTTCGCGCTCCACGCAAGGGCGCGGACCAGGGATCAGGAAACGCCGGGCGCCACGCGACGCCCTGCCAACGTCGGGGAGCCGTGCATGCGCCTTACCAACCTTCTTCGCACCACCGTCTCGGCGGCCGTCGTCGGCTCCGTGGCCTTCGGTTTCGCCGGCGTCGCCGCCGCCCAGGACCAGGAAGGTCCCACCACCATCGACGACATCATCGTCACGGCCCAGAAGCGCGAGCAGAACCTTCAGGACGTGCCGATCGTGGTCACCAGCCTGCCGGCGGAGACGCTGCAGGACGCCGGCGTCCGCGACATCAAGGACCTCCAGATCCTCACCCCCGGCATGACGGTCACCTCGACCCAGTCGGAGGCCTCGACCACCGCCCGCATCCGCGGCGTCGGCACCGTCGGCGACAACCCCGGCCTCGAGAGCTCGGTCGGCGTGGTGATCGACGGCGTCTACCGCTCCCGCAACTCGGTCGGCTTCGGCGACCTCGGCGAGATGGCCCGCATCGAGGTGCTGAAGGGGCCGCAGGGCACCCTGTTCGGCAAGAACACCTCGGCCGGCGTCATCAACATCATCACCGAGGCCCCGTCCTTCACGCCGGGCTACAACGCCGAACTGACCGTCGGCAACTACGGCGCCATGGGCGCCTCGGGCTCGGTCACCGGCCCCATCAACGATCAGCTGGCCTTCCGCCTCTACGCCGGCCGCCGCGTGCGCGACGGCTTCTATGAAGTCGACACCGGCGACGGCCCGCGCGCCAACACCGACGACGCCAACCAGGACTTCGGCACCGTCCGCGGCCAGCTGCTGTGGCTGCCCAACGACAACACCTCGGTGCGCGTGATCGCCGACTACACCTCGCGCGACGAATACTGCTGCACCGGCGTCCAGATCCGCACCGGCCCGACCTATCCCTTCGTCGACGCCCTCTCCGACGGCACGGGCCAGCGTCCGCCGGCGGCCGGGTACGGAGCGCTGCCGTTCTCCCGCCAGGCCTTCGCCAACCGCGACACCGCCCAGGAGATCGAGGACAAGGGCGTGTCCATCGAGGCGAACATCGACATTCCGTCGATGAACGCCACCCTGACCTCGGTCACTTCGTGGCGCGACTGGTCCGGCGACATCGGCATGGATGTCGACTACACGGGCGCGGACATCGCCTACCGTCCGCAGGACGGCGGCTATGCCTACACGGTCGAGAACCTGACCCAGGAGCTCCGCCTCGCCGGCCAGAACGATCGCCTCGACTGGCTGGTCGGCCTGTTCGCCACCAAGGAGGACATCGGCCGCACCGACAGCTGGTGGTACGGGCCGGACTACACGCCGTTCCTGTCCTTCCTGCTCACGGCGCGCCTCAACGCCGCCACCGCCGGCATGCCGACGCCTCCGGGCCCGATCCCGATCAGCCCGTCCCGGATCGGCTGCTTCACGGCCCCCGGCCAGACGGCCGCCGGCCTGCAGGGCTGCCTCTACGGCCTGGTGCCGGCCACCGGGCCCGGCTTCACCGTCGGCCAGGGCTACCAGGACGTCTACGAGCAGGAATCGACCTCGTTCGCGATCTTCACCAACAACACCTGGCACGTCACTGACCAGTTCGACGTGACGCTCGGCCTTCGTTACACGATGGACGAGAAGAGCCTCGACGGCCTGCAGCAGAACCTGAACGGCAACGGCGGGACCTGCGCCGCCGCCGCCGCCAACGCCGCGGCGATCGCCGGGGCTCTCGGCGCCGCCAACGCCCCGGCCATCATCGGCAACTTCTGTCTGCCGTGGTCGAACTTCGCCTACAACAACCGCACGATCAGCGAGAGCTTCGACGACGGCGAGGTCAGCGGCACGATCAAGGCGTCCTATCGCCTGAACGACGCCATCATGGCCTACGCCTCGTACGCCCGCGGCTACAAGAGTTTCGGCTACAACCTCGATCGCGTGCAGACGGGCATCACCCCGGCCGCATCCACGCTGTTCCCGTCGGAAGTCGTGGACAGCTACGAGGCCGGCGTGAAGATGACGCTCGCCGACCGCACCGTGCTGCTGAACGCGACCTACTTCGACCAGACCTTCTCGGACTTCCAGCTCAACACCTTCCTCGGCACCGCCTTCGTGGTGGAGTCGATCCCCGAGCTGACCTCGCGCGGCATCGACGCCGACTTCCTGTGGTTCACCCCGATGGACGGGCTGACCCTGCAGGGCGGCGTCACCTACACGAAGACCGAGTACGGCGAGTTCACCGCCGCCGACCTCTCGAACCCCGGCAACTTCCCGCAGCTGTCGCTGCTGCCGGGCGCCACCGCCTCGTTCGCGCCGGAATGGTCGGCCACGGCCTCGATCAACTACGAGCGCGATCTCGGCAACAACCTGCGCGGCGGCTTCAGCCTCGCCGCCAAGTACATGTCGGACTACAACACCGGCTCCGACCTGCTGCCGTGGAAGCAGCAGGACGCCTTCGCCACGGTCAACGGCCGGATCTCGCTCGGCTCGGCCGACGAGCGCTGGACCCTCGAGCTCTGGGCCCAGAACCTGACCGACGAGGAGTACGTCCAGGTCGCCTACAACGCGCCGCTGCAGGGTTCCGCCTTCCAGAGCACGATCCAGCCGAACGGCACCTACTACAACCCGGCGCTGGACACCCAGACCTACGACGCCTACCTGGGCCAGCCGCGCACCTACGGCATGACCCTGCGCTTCAAGTACTGATCGCTTCGCCCCTGCGGCGAACGACGAACCGGCCGGGGAGCGATCCCCGGCCGGTTTTGTTTGTCGCGGATGTCGTCGGGGTCGGCGGAGGCCGACGTCGGCGGGATCAGCCCCCGGCGTAGGCTATGTCGAACTTGCCGTCGCGCAGTCCGCCAATGCCCCAGTTCAGGGTCTGGCCGCCGGCGAAGCGGACGGCGTAGATCTCCACCCGCCCGTCGGGTCGGTCTTCCGCGCGCACGAACGAAATCGACTCGACCGGACCCAGGCTGGCCAGGCCTGCCGACATCTGCGGCAGCTGCTGCCGGCAGGCGGCGAGCAGCTGATCGCCCATGATGTCGGCCGGGCAGGTTCCGCTCGCGGTCTCGGTGATCATCCGTTGAAGCGCGGCGCGGTACTCTCCGTCCTCGGCGAACGCCGGGGCGGCCAGGGCGGCCGCCGCGGTCGCGGCGGCGATCATCAGTCGGATGCGCATTTCGTCTCCTCCAGTTCGCCGACCATCGCGCGGTCGCGCCGCGCGGACAACCTCCTGCCGTCTACTCCGACAGCTGCGCCGGCGCAGGGCGGGTCGAGGTCTGCGCCCGCCGCGCCGCCAGCCCGCCGCCCAGACGCCGCTTCAGCCAGCCGGCGATGTCGTCGACGATGGTGAAGATCGACGGGATGTAGAGCAGCGACAGGAAGGTCGACGAGATCAGCCCGCCCAGCACGGCGATGGCCATGGGCGCCCGGAACTCGACGTCGGCGCCCCAGCCGATGGCCACCGGCACCATCCCCGCCCCCATGGCGAAGGTGGTCATCAGGATCGGCCGCGCCCGCTTGTGGGCGGCGTCGAGGATCGCCTCGTACCGCGGCATCCCGTCCTTCTCGGCCATGATGACGTAGTCGACCAGCAGGATGGAGTTCTTGGCCGCGATGCCCATCAGCATCAGCACCCCGATCAGGGCCGACATCGAGAAGTTGGTGCCCGAGATCGCCAGGGCGATGATCGCCCCGCCGACGGCGAGCGGCAGGGCCGCCATGATGGTGACCGGATAGGCGAAGCTTTTGAACAGCAGCACCAGCACCGCGTACATCAGCAGGATTCCGGAGGCGAAGGCGATGGCGAAGCCCGTGATCATCTCCTGGATGAACTCGGCGTCGCCGGCCGGCACCTGACGCACGCCGGCGGGCAGGTTCCGCACCGACTCCAGCTGCTGCACCCGCTGCGCCGCCGCGCCGGTGGTGATCCCGTCCAGCTCGGCGGTGATGGAGGCGATGCGCGAACGATCCTGCCGGCTCACGGTCGCCGGGCCGGCTCCGAAGCGGATGTCCGCGACCGAGCCCAGCGGCACGGTCCCGCCGGTCGCCGTCGGCACCTGCAAGGTCTCAAGCACCGACAGATCCTCCCGCGCCTCGGCGGTCAGCTGCAGCCGGATCGGCACCTGGCGGTCGCCGAGGTTGTACTTCGGCAGGGCCTGTTCGACGTCGCCGATCGTCGCCACGCGGATCGCCTGCGAGATGGCCGCGGTCGAGACCCCGACCTGGGCCGCGCGGTCGGCGCGCGGGGTGATCAGGATCTCGGGGCGGGCGATCGCGGCGGTGTTGACCACATTGGCGAGCCCCTCGACGCCCCGCATCTCCGCCTCCACGGCGCGGGCGGCGGCGTTCAGGGCCTGTGGATTGTCGCCCAGGATGGCGAAGGTGTAGCTGGTGCCGTCGCTCGGTCCGCCGCCCTGCTGGGCGATGCCGGCCCGCACCCGGATGCCGGGGATGTCCTTGAATTCGTCGACCATGGTGCGGGCGAATTCCTGCTGGCTCAGCTCCCGCTCGCCCTTGGGCACCATGTCCGCATAGACGTTGGCCTGGTTGACGTCCTGGCCGCCGATGGCGGCGAACACCGAGGTCACCTCCGGGCGCGCCTGCAGCTCGCGGGTGACGCGCTGCACCACCGCATCGGTCTGGCGCAGGGTGGAGCCCGGCGGCAGCTCGACCTGGAAGGCCGCGCGGCCCTCGTCGGCCGGCGACATGAATTCGAACGACATCTGGGTCACGGCCGCCAGCACGAAGGACGACACCAGGAAGGCTCCGCCGGCGATCCACACCTTCCAGCGGTTGGCCAGGGTCCACTTCAGCGCCCGCAGATAGCTGGCCATCCACGGCGGATCGCGATCCTCGTGCTTGGTGTGCTTGAGCATGTAGGCGGCCATCAGCGGCGTCAGCGTTCGCGCGACCAGCAGGGAGAACAGCACCGACACGCAGGCCGCCAGCGCGAACGCCTTGAAGAACTGGCCGATGATGCCCGGCATGAAGCCGACCGGCGCGAACACCGCCACGATCGTCGAGGTGGTGGCCAGCACCGCCAGTCCGATTTCATCGGCCGCCTCCATGGCCGCGGGGTAGGGCGGTTTCCCGTCGCGCATGTGCCGGACGATGTTCTCGATCTCCACGATGGCGTCGTCGACGAGGATGCCGATGGTCAGCGACAGGGCCAGCAGGGTCACCCCGTTCAGCGACTGCCCCATCGGCGCGAGGATGGCGAAGGTCGGGATCAGCGACATCGGCATGGCCGTCGCCGCGATCAGCGTCGCCCGCCAGTCGCGCAGGAAGATGAACACCACCGCGACGGCCAAGGCGGCGCCCAGCGCCAGCGCCTCCAGCGAGGCGAGGTAGCTCTCCTCGATGTACTTCACGCTCGAGGTGACCTGGGAGATCTCCAGCTCGGGGTGGGCCTCGTCGATGCGCGCCACCTCGGCCCGCACCTTCTTCGCCAGGTCGACCTCCGACGCCTCACGCGAGCGCAGGAAGTTGAAGGTCACCGCCTCCTGTCCGTTGTAGCGGGCCAGCCGGCGCGGCTCGGTCCACTTGTCCTCGACCGTGCCGAGGTCGCCCAGCCGCACGGTGCGGCCGCCGCCCAGCGGGATCAGCGTCTCGCGCAACTGCTCCACCGAGCCGGCCGCGCCGAGGGTGCGGATCGACCGCTCCGAGCCGGACACCGTCACCCGGCCGCCGGGCATGTCGCTGTTGACGCTGGTCAGCGCCTGGCTGACCGCCTGGGCGGTGACGCCGAAGGCCGCGAGGCGGTCGGGGTCCAGTTCGACCCGGATCTCGCGATCCACCCCGCCGGAGCGGTTGACCTCGCCGACGCCGCCGAGGCCGAGCAGGGCCCGGCTGACCTCGTTGTCGACGAACCAGCTGATCTCCTCAGGCGTCATCGTCGGCGAGCGCACCACCCAGGTGATCAGGGCGTCGCCGGTGATGTCGATGCGCTGGACCGTCGGCTCCTGCATGTCCTGCGGCAGCGAGGCCCGCACGCTGCTCATGGCGTTGCGCACGTCGTTGGTGGCGCGTTCGGTGTCGGTCGACAGCTCGAACTCGATCGTCGTCGAGGACACCCCGTCCGAGATGTTCGAATAGATGTGCCGCACCCCGGACAGGCCGGAGATCGAGTCCTCGATCAGCCGGGTGACCTGCACCTCCATCTCGCTGGGGGCGGCGCCGGGCCGCACCGCCGTCACCGCCACCAGCGGGAAGTCGATGTCGGGGTTGTTGTTCACCCGCATGCCCATGAACCCGACCACCCCGGCGAGGGTCAGCAGGACGAACAGCAGGATGATCGGAATGGGATTCCGGATCGACCAGGACGAGATGTTGCGCATGGTCGACCCTTACTTCTTCGCGGCGGGCGCGGCCGCCGCGGGGGCGCGCGCCGCCGCCTGCGCCGGGGCCGTCGGGGCGACGACCCGCACGCGGGCGCCGTCGGCCAGGAATCCGG
>Ga0154912_129_pt1 | contig 23084 bp, 24 predicted proteins | sample RifCSPhighO2_01_FD_105881 | JGI IMG/M metagenome (GOLD analysis project Ga0154912, IMG submission 105881) | Caulobacterales bacterium RIFCSPHIGHO2_01_FULL_70_19 | reverse complement strand
AGTTCTCGTTGAACCGGTAGCCCAGCCGCGCAAAGCCGGCCCAGCTGTCTTCCGTATCAAAGTCGGCGCCCTGCGCCGTCTCGACGTCCGACGTATGCCAGCCGGCGTCAAGCGCCCCGTACCAGCCGTTCGGCTCGGCAGACGCTGCGCCGGCTGCAAGCAGCCCGGCCGTCGCGACGCCGGCGAGAAGTTTCACCTTCATCATATCCCTCACACTCATGGTTGCCCGAATGCCCACGCTTATACGGGGCGGCTCGGGAGGCCTAACCACAATGTACGGTTCCGGTTCCTCGACAATCCATCGAATGCGGCGACTGTGGCGCCGTTTCAACACAAATTCGGGGGCTTTCCCTGTCTGAAACGCCTGCTAGGACAAAAGGGCACGGGCAAGTGAGGCGAAATGGCGATGAAATTCGACGGGCGGGTAGCGATCGTCACCGGCGCCGGTGGCGGGCTGGGCCGTGAACATGCGCTGGCGCTGGCCCGGCGGGGCGCGCGCGTGGTGGTGAACGACCTCGGCGGCGCCCGCGACGGATCCGGCGGCTCCGCGACGGCGGCGGAAGCGGTCGTGGCGGAGATCACAGCGGCGGGCGGCGAGGCCATGGCCAGCGCCGCCTCGGTCACCGACTTCTCGGCCGTCCAGGCGATGACGGCCGAGGCGATGGATCGCTGGGGACGCGTGGACATTCTCGTCAACAACGCCGGAGTCCTGCGCGACAGGACCTTCGCAAAGATGGAGCTGGACGACTTCCGTTTCGTCGTCGACGTCCACCTGATGGGGGCCGTGAACTGCACCAAGGCGGTGTGGGACATCATGCGCGAGCGGAACTACGGCCGCATCGTCATGACCACCTCGTCCTCCGGCCTCTACGGCAACTTCGGCCAGTCGAACTACGGCGCCGCCAAGATGGCGCTGGTGGGCCTGATGCAGACCCTGTCGATCGAGGGCGCGAAGCACGACATCCGGGTCAACTGCCTGGCCCCGACCGCCCATACCCGCATGACCGAGGATCTCGGCGCCCGGCTGCCGCTGGAGATGCTCGAACCCTCGCTGGTCACCCCCGGCCTGCTGCACCTGGTCAGCGAGGAGGCGCCGAACCGCTGCATCCTCGCCGCCGGCGCCGGCGGTTTCGAGCGCGCCTACGTCACGCTCACGCAGGGGGTCCGGATCGTTGGCGACGACGCGCCCGAGCAGGTGGCCGCGCGTTTCGACGAGATTTCCGACCGCACCGGCGAGATCGTCCCCGAAATGGGCGCGGCGCAAGGCTTCATCGAGCTCTCGAAGGCGCAGAAGGCCCACGCGGACGGCTGACTTGGCTGACGCTGCGGCAGGGCGCTAGGGTGACGCTCTCCCTGCGCTTGCGCCGCGAACCATTGCGCTGCGAGCGCCAGCGCCTCCCGAAGGAGCCTCGCAGATGCGACGCGAAGCCGTCATCGTCTCCACCGCCCGCACGCCGATCGGCCGCGCCTATCGCGGCGCGTTCAACGACACCCAGGCGCAGCAGCTGGGCGGCCACGCCATCCGCCACGCGGTCGCCCGGGCCGGGATCGATCCGGCCGAGGTCGAGGACGTGGTCATGGGCGCCGCCCTGCAGCAGGGCTCGACCGGCACCAACATCGGCCGACAGGCGGCGCTTGCCGGCGGCTTGCCGGTGACGACCGCCGGGATGAGCCTCGACCGCCAGTGCGCCTCGGGCCTGATGGCCATCGCCACGGCCGCGAAACAGGTGCTCCACGACGGGCAGGTGGTCGCCGTCGGCGGCGGGCTGGAGTCGATCTCGCTCGTGCAGAACCAGAACATGAACCTGCACCGCCTGCACGACCCGGCGCTGAAGGCGATGCATCCGCACATCTACATGTCGATGCTGGAGACGGCCGAGGTCGTCGCCGACCGCTACGGGGTCGGGCGCGAGGCCCAGGACGAATACGCCCTGCAGTCCCAGCAGCGGACGGCCCGGGCCCAGGCCGAGGGCCGGCTGGACGCCGAGATCGCGCCGATGACCACCACCATGCAGGTCGTCGACAAGGCCACCGGCCAGACCTCGGCGAAGGAGGTCACCCTGACCCGGGACGAGGGCAACCGGCCCGACACCACCCTTGAGGGCCTGTCCTCCCTGAAGCCTGTGTTCGGCGGCGGCGAGAAGGTGCAGCAGGGCCGCTTCATCACCGCCGGCAACGCCAGCCAGCTGTCCGACGGCGCCTCGGCCTCGGTGATCATGGAGGCGAAGGAGGCCGAGCGCCGCGGACTGCAGCCGCTGGGCGCCTTCCGCGGCATGGCGGTGGCCGGCTGCGAGCCGGACGAAATGGGCATCGGGCCGGTGTTCGCCGTGCCCCGCCTGCTGGAGCGGCACGGCCTGACCGTCGACGACATCGGCATCTGGGAGCTGAACGAGGCCTTCGCCGTACAGGTCATCTACTGCCGCGACCGCCTCGGCATTCCGAACGACCGCCTCAACGTTTCGGGCGGGGCCATCTCGATCGGCCACCCCTACGGCATGTCGGGCGCCCGCATGACCGGCCATGTCCTGATCGAGGGCAAGCGCCGGGGCGCGAAATACGGCGTCGTCACCATGTGCGTCGGCGGCGGCATGGGCGCCGCCGGACTGTTCGAGATCTTCTAGGCCCGCTTCTCCGGCGGCGGCTTGCCGGCGGCGATCCACGCCGCCCGCTCGGCCTCCATCTTCGCCATCCAGCGGGCGCGCAGCGCGGCGGGCCGCGCCGGGTAGCGTTCGTCGAGAAAATCGGCCGCCGCCACCCGATCGGTGCGGAAGGTGCGGAAGTCGTCGCGCATCTCGCACCAGCCGACCAGCAGCCGCGTCGTCTCGCGATAGCCGACCAGGAAGGGCCAGACCACGCGCCGGGTCTCGCGCTCCCGCTCGTCGCGATAGACGAGCGCCAGCTTGCGCCCCGCGTGGATCCAGGCGCGGGCCCGCGCCATGTCCAGCACCTCCGGCTTTCGATCGTCCCACACCGGCGCGCTGGCCACCGCGGGCTCGAGCAGCACCGGCCGCAGCCGCTCCGGCACGGTGGCGGCGATCTTGGCGATCAGGTCCCGCGCGGCGCGGGCCAGGGCCGGATCGCCGCGGCCGGCCACCCACTGCGCCCCCAGCACCGCCGCCTCGACCTCGTCGGACGTCAGCATCAGCGGCGGCATGTCGAAGCCGCCGTCCAGCACATAGCCGACGCCCGCCTCGCCGCGGATCGGGACGCGCTGGCCGATCAGGGTGGCGATGTCGCGGTAGATCGAGCGCTTCGAGGTCTCCAGCTCGGCGGCGATGGCCTCGGCCGTGACCGGCCGCGACGAGCGCCGGAGCACCTGGATGATCTGGAACAGCCGGTCCGCGCGTCTCATGTCGCCACCCTTGCGTACGGTTGCTGACAGCATGCTGTCAGCAGGATGTCAGTAGTCAATCGGTGACGGCGACGAGGGCGCTCAAGCAGGGCGCGACCGCGTCGCCAGCAATGCGCCCCAACCGGAGAGAGACATCATGCTGACCCTGTTCCACGCCCCGCAGTCGCGCTCGGGCCGCATCGTCTGGCTGCTCGAGGAGATCGGCGCTCCCTACGAGATCGAGTACGTCGACATCTTCCGCGCCCTGTCCGGGACCGGGAAGGCCGACCCGGCCAATCCTCACCCGGACCGCAAGGTTCCGGCGCTGCTCCACGACGGGGCGCTGGTGACCGAGTCGGCCGCCATCGCCCTCTACCTGACCGACCTGTTCCCTAAGGCCGACCTCGGCGCGCCGGTCGGCGCGCCGGAGCGGGCGGCCTATCTGACCTGGCTGGCCTGGACCGCCGGCGAGATGGAGCCCGCCTACTGGAGCCGGATTCGGGGCGAGACCGAGACCGATCAGCTGGCCCGAAAGCGCTACGATGCGGTCAACGCCCGCATCCTCGGCGCGCTCGATCACGGCCCGTGGCTGATGGGGCGCCGGTTCACGGCCGTCGACGTCATGGTCGGTTCGGCGATGCTGTGGGGCCGGGAGTTCGCCCCGCGCAGCGCGGCCATGGACGCCTGGCTGGCGCGGCTGTCGGAGCGGCCCGGCGCCCTGCTGGCCGCGGCGAAGGACGGCGCTCCCGCGCCACTGGCCGAGGTGGCCTGAGGTCAGGCCGCGCGGGCGGCGGAGCCGTCGCCGTCCGCCGGCCGGTCCACCGCCCGCAGGCAGGCGACGAAGTCGTCGCGCCAGATGGACACGTCGGTGTCGCGCACCACCTGCATGAGCGACGCCCATTTCCGCTTGCGCTCGTCCAGCGGCATGGTCAGGGCGCGTTTGATCGCGTCGGAGAGTTCCTCGCGGCTGAACGGATTCACCAGCAGGGCCTCGCCCATCTGCTCCGCGGCGCCGGCGAAGCGCGACAGGATCAGCACCCCCGGGTCGTCGGGATTCTGGGCCGCCACATACTCCTTGGCCACCAGGTTCATGCCGTCGCGCAGGGGCGTCACCAGGCCCACGCGCGCGGCGCGGTAGATGCCGGCCAGCTGGTCGCGGCGGTAGGTCCGATTCAGATAGCGGATCGGCTGCCAGTCCATGTCGGCGTATTCGCCGTTGATCCGGCCGGCCAGCGCGTCCAGCCGCGCCCGGATGTCCTGGTAGGCGTCGACCTCGTCGCGGCTGATCGGCGTCACCTGCAGCAGGAAGACCTCGGCGCGCATGTCGGGATTGTCCGCTAGGAACTGCTCGTAGCCGAGCAGCCGCTGCTCCAGCCCCTTGGAGTAGTCCAGCCGGTCCACGCCGACGATCATCGAACGGAACGCCGCCGACGCCGCCATCCGGTCGTAGGTGCGGGTCCCCAGGGGCGAGTTGCGCGCCGCGAGGAAGCCGTTGACGTCGATGCCGATCGGGAAGACGCCGGTCTGCACCGTCTTGCCGAACGCCTCCAGCTCGTCGTTGGGCAGCAGGCGGCCATTCACGCTGGGCTCGGAGGCGACGTAGTCGCGGAACAGGTCCAGCCACTCGCGGGTGTGGAAGCCGATCAGGTCGTAGTCGAACATCGACTCCACCAGCCGGCGATGGTGCGGCAGGGTCACCAGCAGCTGCCGCGCCGGCCACGGCGTGTGAAGGAAGAAACCGATGCGATTGCGCAGGCCGCGCCGCCGCAGGTCCCGGGCCAGCGGGATCATGTGGTAGTCGTGGATCCAGATGACGTCGTCGGGCCGGATCAGCGGCGCCAGCACCTCGGCGAAGCGGGCGTTGGTGCGCTCGTACCCCTCGCCGTAGGAGCGCTCGTATTCGGTCAGGTCGACCCGATGGTGGAACAGCGGCCACAGGGTCTTGTTGGCGTAGCCGTTGTAATACTCCTCGACATCCTGGGCCTCGAGGTCGACGAGGGCGACCGTGACGCCGGCGCGATCCTCGATCTTCGCCTCGGGGACGAAGGTCTCCACCGTTTCCCCGGACCAGCCGAACCACAGGCCTTCGTACTTGCGCAGGGCGGCGGACAGGGCCATCGCCAGCCCGCCGGCCGAGCCGGCGGCCGGATCCTTGGGCGCCGAGACGCGATTCGAGACGACGATCAGGCGGCTCATGGCAGCAGAACCGCCGGACGAGGGCTTTGGCGCCAGCGCGATCTCGTGAAGCCGTTCACCGGACGTCCGTCCACGAGCGGCTGAGCAGGACGGCGCAGTTGATGATCCCGACCAGCGAATAGGTCTGCGGATAGTTGCCCCACAGTTCGTTGTCCCCCAACGCGATATCCTCGCTCAGCAGGCCGGCGTGGGTGCGCCGGTTGAGCATCTCCTCGAAGATCGCCCGCGCCTCCTCGGTCCGGCCGTTCAGGTGCAGCGCCTCGATGAACCAGAAGGTGCAGAAGTTGAAGGCCGTCTCCGGCTCCCCGAAATCATCGGGCTCGACGTAGCGGAACAGGTACGGCCCCTTCTTCAGGTCCCGCTCGATGGCCTCGAAGGTGCCCACCTGGCGCGGATCCAGCGGATCGAGGAAGCCGAGGTCGGTCAGCTGCAGCAGCGAGGCGTCCAGTTCGCGGTTGCCATAGCTGGCGGCGAACCGGCCCTCGTCGGGCAGATAGGCCTCCGCCTCGATGCGCTCGCGGATGATCCGCGCCCGGTCGCGCCAGACCTCGCCCCGGCTGATCAGGCCCAGGTGGTCGGCGGCCTTGGCCAGCCGGTCGCAGGCCGCCCAGCACATCACCGAGGAGTAGGTGTGCACCCGCGCGATGGTGCGGAACTCCCACAGGCCGGCGTCGGGCTGGTCGTGCATGGCGAAGGCGCGCTCGCCGACCTTCTCCAGGGCGTAGAAGTCGTCGATGGTCGCCGGCCGGATCAGTCGATGATCGTAGAAGGCCTGCACCAGCGGGAGCACGATCTGGCCATAGACGTCATGCTGCAGGTGTTCGTGGGCCTGGTTGCCGACCCGCACCGGCTTCATGCCGCGGTAGCCCTCGACCGTGTCGATGATGCGCTCGCCGATGCCGGGCTCCAGCCCGACGCCGTACACCGGCTGGACATGCCCGCCGCCCGAGTTGTCGACGAGATTGCGCAGGTAGCCGAGGTAGTTCTCGAGGATGTCGACCGCGCCGAGGCGGTTCAGCGCCCGCACCACATAATAGGCGTCGCGAATCCAGCAGTAGCGGTAGTCCCAGTTGCGCCCGCTCTCCGGAAACTCCGGCACCGAGGTGGTCATGGCCGCGACGATGGCCCCGGTCTCCTCGTAGGCGCAGAGCTTGAGGGTGATCGCGGCGCGGATCACCGCCTCCTGCCAGTCCAGCGGCAGGTAAAGCTTGCGCACCCAGTCCTGCCAGTAGGCGATGGTGCGGTCGAGCGCCGCGGTCACGCCCGGCCCCACGTCCTGGTCATAGCCCTCGTCCGGTCCGAGGAAGAAGGCGCAGGGCCGCTCCAGCCGGAAGGTGCGTTCGTTCATCACGTGCGAGACGGGGCAGTCCGTCGTGAGCCGCATGGTGACGTCGGTGCACAGATAGCGAATGTGGTTCGACCCGCTGGTCCGCTCGGCCGGCCGGCCGCCCCAGTCAGCGGAGGGCCGCAGCCGCACCCGGATCCGGGGCGCGCCTTCCAGCGGCCGCACCACCCGGCCGAAGGCCAGCGGCCGGTAGGTCCGACTGTGCTTCGGATGACGCGGGGCGAAATCGATGATCTCGACCGCCGCCCCGTCCTCGGCGGTCAGCACGGTGCGCAGCACGGGCGTGTTGCGGATGTAGGCCTGGCTGACGTGCTTCACGCCTTCCAGTTCGATGTCCCAGAAGCCGTGCGCCGGGTCCGAGCCGTCCATAAGGGCCGAGAAGATCGGGTCTCCGTCCACGCGCGGGGCGCACGCCCACACGTATCGGCCGCGCCTGTCGACGAGGGCGCTGATCGAACAGTTGCCGATCGGCGCCAGGTCCAGGTCAGGGATCACGCGACCTCCTGCAGTGTCTCGAGCCAGTCCAGCACCGCATCAACGTCCGGCAGGCCGTATCGCGCCGCGGTCGCTCGCGCCGGCCCCACCAGAACGCCGAAACCGCCCAGTTCGTCTGCGGCCCGGAAGCCGTACTCGTCAGTCAGGTCGTCGCCGAGCATGACCGGTACGGCGCCCGCGAACGGCGGTTCGTCCATGAAGGCGGTGATCGCCGTGCCCTTGTCGGTCCCCGGGGTCTTCAGCTCGACCACGAGGTTGCCGGGTTGCATGACGAGGCCGGTGCGCTCCGCCAGTCTGCGCGCCAGCGCCATCGCCTCGTCGCCCGCCTCCCGGGCCTGGCGGAAATGCAGTCCGGCGGAGACCGCCTTGTCCTCGACGATCACCCCGGGGCGCTCGCGGGCGAACGCCTCGAAGGCGTCGACCGCCGCGCGGACGCCCTCGGCCGGCTCCAGTCGGTGCAGGGAGCCGTCCGAGCGGCGGCGCTCCAGGCCGTGCACGCCGGAGGCGGCGTCGAGCACCCCGTCGGAGATGCGGTCGATCTCGGCGATGGTCCGGCCGCTGACAATCGCCACACGCCCGTCGAACCGGGCCAGGGCCTGACGCAGCACCCGGCTGCGGCGCGGGTGCGGAACCACCGCCTCGGGCGTCTCGGCCAGCGGCGCCAGCACGCCGTCGAGGTCGAGGAAGAGGGCCGGCTTGTGGATTCGCGACGGCGGCGTCGGCAGGTTCGGAGCGGCGGAATCGACGGCCTTGGCGGCGGCGTCGGTGATCGGATGTGACGTCCCCATGGCTCTCCCTAACGCGAAACGCCCCGTGGAGTTGACCCCAAGCGTCGCTTTTTTCGCGCCGGCGCGGCGTGGCGGGGTTCGCCCGACGCGGATTGTGCATCCCGGCTGGATGGGCCAATTCCCCGCCATGACCGAGCCTCGCCCCACCCTCGCCGCCGAACCCGCCGCCATGATCGACCGCGCCCGCGAGGTGGTGCGGCTCAACGTCGCCGCCCTGCAGGCGCTGGAAGCGAGCATCGGCGACGATCTGGTGCGGGCGGTCGAAATCATCCTGTCGCGACCCGGCTATGTCGTCGTCACCGGCATGGGCAAGTCCGGCCACATCGGCGGCAAGATCGCCGCGACCCTGGCCTCGACCGGCACCAACGCCTTCTTCGTCCACCCGGCGGAGATGAGCCACGGCGACCTGGGCATGCTGAGGAAGGACGTCACCCTGCTGGCGATCTCCAATTCCGGTGAGAGCCGCGAGCTGCGCGATCCGCTGATCTACTGCCAGCGCGAGGGCATCCCGGTGATCGGGATCACGCAGCGGCCGAACAGCTTCCTCGGACGCTCGTCCGCGGTCTGCCTGGCCCTGCCGCAGGTGGCGGAGGCCTGCCCCAACGGCCTGGCCCCCACCACCTCGACCCTGATGACGCTGGCGATAGGCGACGCCCTGGCCATGGTGCTGATGGACCGCCGCGGGTTCACCGCCGAGGACTTCGGCCTGCATCACCCGGGCGGCAAGCTGGGCATGAGCCTGCAGAGCGTGAAGGACTGGATGGGCGACCGGCCGCCGGCGCCGGCGCTGGTGCCGACGACTGCGACCTTCGCCGAGGTGGTGTCCGCCATCACCGAGGGCCGCAAGGGAGCCACGGCCGTGGTCGACGCCGACGGAAAGCTGGCCGGGATCGTCACCGACGGCGACGTGCGCCGCGCCTTCGCCCGGGCTGACGCCGGCGGCCTCACCGCCGCCGACATCATGAGCCCCCGCCCCAAGGTCATCGCGCCAGACGCCCGGATGAGCGACGCCATCGACCTGATGACCCAGAACAAGATCGCCACCCTGCTGGTCCTCGAGGACGAGCGCCCGGCGGCCATCATCCACATCGCCGAGCTGATGCAGGCGGGCTACGTCAGCTGAGGGTGTGGGGCGTAGGGTGTGGAGAGCTGCCGGGGGCGCCGTCTACGCGCCGCGTAGACCCCACACCCCACGCCCTGCACCCCTCTCTTCAGTACGCCGTGCGCCCGTCGATATTCCCCGGCGGCGCGGAGCGGCAGGCCAGCACCGAGCGATCGCCGCGGGCCTCGACGGCGCAGCCGACGTGGGTCGTGTCGCGCCACACCAGCTGGGTGTAGTGGGCCACGTCGACCCAGTTTCCGGTGCGGCTGACGTTCGGAAATGGGCCGGGCCGGTAGTCGGCCCGCTCGGCCGCCCACTCTCCCACCATCTCCTCCGGCGTCCAGACCCGGCCGCCCCAGCCGGTCCACAGGTTCTCGCCGTGGCCATGCGGCGCGGGATCGTGCGCGAATGTGTTGCTGCCGACCAACTCGCGGGCCCAGATCCGGGCCTCCCCTTCCAGCGAGTCGGCCCAGCGCAGCGGCGCGACCCCGACCCGCGCCCGCTCGGCGTTGTGCGCGTCGAGAAGCCGGCGCTCGACCTCGCTGGACGGCGCGGTCGTGCGCGGCGGGGCGATCGGCTGAACGGTGCGCGGCTGCTGCGGCGGCGGCACGACGCGCAGGCCGGGTTCGGCGCAGGCGGCGAGCCCGGCGGCGAGTAGGGCGAAAGCGGCGGACCGTCCGGAAAGCATCGCCGGCCTCAGCGGGGCTGCGCCCCTTCCCCAAACGGCTGGTCCGTCTGGGCGCTCTCCACGTCGTCGCCATGCAGGGTGCGGGTCTCGGCCGGCTTGCCAGCCTGGAATTCCTCCATCGCCGAGCGCTTCCGCAGCCGCATCTGGTCGGCCAGCTCGTCCATGTCGAGGCCGGCCGCGCGGGCCTGGCTGAACATGCCCTCCGAGCGCTTCTCCTCCTCCTCGACGTGGTGCTCGATCATCTCGGACAGCACCTTGACCTTGGCGTCGTAGAAGGCCTCGTCCGGCCCGCCCGCCTCGATCTCGTTGATCAGCAGCTTGGCGGCGTCGTGCTCGACATAGGCCTCGTCGACCAGCTCGTCCTCGATCTTGCCGCGGCAGGCCGGGTAGAAGATCTCCTCCTCCATCGCCGTGTGCACCTTCAGCTCCAGGCAGATCTGCCCGGCCAGCTTCTGCTTGGTGGCCTTGCCGTTGGTGTTCTCGAACTTTTCGAACAGCTCCTCCACCTTGCGGTGGTCCGCCTTCAGCATGGCGATGGCGTCCATTTCTTCGTAGCTCTGGGCCATCTCGGCTCCTCCATCTTGGTTCGGCGACAGAAGCCGCAAGGCGGCCGCCCGTTCCGCGCGTCCGCCAAGCTGAGAGTCGTTCGCGCGCCCCCGCCGGCATCGCCCCGCCGGAACTCCGCTGCGACGCGGCCTTGTTACTTGACGTTGACGTAAACGTAGGGTTTCTGACAGGCGCGTTTCGAAACCGCACCCTCCCTTCGAAGCCCCCAAGGAGCTCTCCATGGCCGACGCCTACATCTACGATGCGGTCCGCACCCCGCGCGGCAAGGGCAAGAAGGACGGCTCGCTGCACGAGATCACCGCGCTGGGCCTCGCCACCCAGGTGCTGGAGGCCCTGCGCGACCGCAACGGGCTGGACACCTCGAAGGTGGACGACGTCATCCTCGGCTGCGTCTCGCCCGTGGGCGAGCAGGGCGCCGACATCGCCCGCACCGCCGTGCTCAACGCCGGCTGGGCCCAGACCACCGCCGGCGTCCAGATCAACCGCTTCTGCGCCTCGGGCCTCGAGGCGGTGAACATGGCCGCGGCCAAGGTGAAGGCCGGCGAAGCCGACTTCGCCGTCGGCGGCGGGGTCGAGGCCATGAGCCGGGTGCCGATGGGCTCCGACGGCGGCGCCTGGCCGGTGGATCCGTCCTCGGCCTTCTCGACCTATTTCGTGCCGCAGGGCGTCTCGGCCGACATGATCGCCTCGAAGTGGGGCTTCAGCCGCGACGACGTCGACGCCTATTCGGTCGAGAGCCACAAGCGGGCCGCGCGCAGCTGGGAAGAGGGCCGCTTCGCCAGGTCGGTGGTGCCGGTGAAGAACCAGCTCGGCCTCGTCCAGCTGGACCGCGACGAGACCATCCGCCCCAACACCGACATGCAGACGCTGGGCGCGCTGAACCCCTCCTTCGCCATGATGGGCGAGATGGCCTTCGACAGCGTGATCAACCAGCGCTACCCCGAGGTCGAGCGGGTCAACCACGTCCACACGCCGGGCAACTCCTCCGGGATCGTCGACGGTTCGGCCGGGGTGCTGATCGGCTCGCTGGAGGCCGGCCAGGCGCTCGGCCTGAAGCCGCGGGCGAAGATCCGCGGCGCCGCCTCGATCGGCTCGGAGCCGTCGATCATGCTCACCGGCCCGGAGTTCGTCACGCAGAAGCTGCTCGGCAAGCTCGGCATGACCACCGCCGACATCGACCTGTGGGAACTCAACGAGGCCTTCGCCGCCGTGGTCCTGCGCTACATGCAGGCGCTCGACATCCCGCACGACAAGATCAACGTCTGCGGCGGCGCCATCGCCATGGGCCACCCGCTCGGCGCCACCGGAGCCATGATCACGGGAGTCGTCCTCGACGAGCTGGAGCGCTCGGACAAGGAGACCGCCCTGGTCACCCTGTGCATCGGCGGCGGCATGGGCACCGCGACGGTCATCGAGCGCGTCTGATGACGCTTCGCCCCGTCAGCTTCGGCGACCTCGACCTCGTCTGCGACCATCGCCGGCGGATGTTCGAGGCGGCGGGCCGCGACGGGGCGACGCTCGAGCGGATGACCAAGGCCTTCCGGCCGTGGCTGGCGTCCCGCCTTCGCAGCGGCGAGTACGGCGGCTGGGTGGCCGAGCACGACGGGCAGGCCGTCGCCAGCGTGGGCCTGATGTTCATCGACTGGCCGCCGCATCCGGAGCACCCCGACTGCGACCGGCGCGGCTATGTGCTGAACCTGTTCGTCGAGCCGGACCACCGCAGACGGGGCCACGCCGCCCGGCTGATGGACCGGGTCGAGGCCGAGGCCCGGGCGCGCGGCGTGCACTACCTGATCCTTCACCCGACGGCCCAGGCGCGGCCGATCTACGAAACCATGAACTGGCAGGCGACGTCCGAAATGTCGCTCCGCCTCAGCTAGAGCCGAGGATTCCGATGGAAAACTTCAAGATCGACGTCGACGCCGACGGCATCGCCCTGATCACCTTCGACGTGCCGGGGCGGTCGATGAACACCCTGACCTCGGGCGTCATGGCCGAGATCCCGCAGTGGGTCGAACGGGTGAAGACCGACGACGCCATCAAGGGCGCGGTGCTGACCTCGGGCAAGACCAGCGGCTTCTGCGCCGGGGCGGACCTCGGCGACATGGCGGCGGGCATGCTGGGCGGGACCGACCTGCAGGCGGCCTATGACGCCGGCTGGCGGCTGAACGGCGCTCTGCGCGCCCTCGAGACCTGCGGCAAGCCGGTGGCCGCCGCGATCAACGGCCTCGCCCTCGGCGGAGGTCTGGAACTGACCCTGGCCTGCCACTACCGCGTCGCCGGCGACGATCCGAAGATCCAGCTGGGCCTGCCCGAGATCAAGGTCGGCCTCTTCCCCGGCGGCGGCGGCACCCAGCGCCTGACCCGCTTGGTCGGCGTGCAAGCCGCGATGATGGCCATGAGCGAGGGCAAGTCCTTCCGCCCCAATGACGCGAAGGGCGCCGGCATCATTCATGAGGTCGTGGCGAAGGGCGGCGAGGTCGAGGCGGCGAAGGCCTGGATCAAGGGCGGCGGGAAGGCCGTGCAGCCGTGGGACGAGAAGTCGTTCAAGCTTCCCGGCGGCGGCCCCTACCACCCCGCCGGCATCCAGAACTTCCTCGTCGGCAACGCCATGCTGCGCAAGCAGTCCTACGGCAACTACCCGGCCGTGCTGAACCTGATGAAGGCGGTCTACGAGGGCGTGCAGGTGCCGATGGACGCGGCCCTGCGCATCGAGACCCGCTACTTCATCAAGACCCTGATGACGCCCCAGGCCCAGGGCATGATCCGCTCGCTGTTCCTGTCCAAGCAGGAGCTCGACAAGGGCGCCGTCCGCCCCGCCGGGGTGGCGAAGTCGGACCCGAAGAAGGTCACGGTGCTGGGCGCCGGCATGATGGGCGCCGGCATCGCCTATGTGCAGGCCATGGCCGGCATCGAGACCATCCTGATCGACCGCGACCAGGCCGCCGCCGACAAGGGCAAGGCCCACGTCGAGGAGCTGCTGAAGAAGCGCCTGTCGCGCGGCCAGCTGACCCAGGAGAAGTTCGACGCCCTTCTGGCCTCGGTCACGGCGACCACCGACTACGACCTGATCAAGGGCTCTGACCTGGTCATCGAGGCGGTGTTCGAGAACCGCGAGATCAAGGCCGACGTCACGAAGCGGGCCGAGGCCCAGCTGGAGCCGGGCGCCGTGTTCGGCTCGAACACCTCGACCCTGCCGATCACCGGCCTGGCGGAAGCCTCGGCGCGGCCGGAGAACTTCATCGGCATCCACTTCTTCTCACCTGTCGACAAGATGATGCTGGTCGAGATCATCATGGGCGAGAAGACCGGCCAGGAGGCCCTGGCGAAGGCGCTCGACTATGTGATGAAAATCCGCAAGACGCCGATCGTCGTCAACGACAGCCGCGGCTTCTACACCTCGCGCTGCTTCGGCACCTATGTCGCCGAAGGTCTGGCCATGCTGGAGGAGGGCTACGCCCCCGCCCTCATCGACAACATCGGCCGCATGACCGGCATGCCGCGCGGCCCGCTGGAGATGCACGACGACGTGGCGCTGGACCTGTCGGTCAAGATCGCGAAGCAGACGAAGGAAGACCTCGGCGACGCCTACCAGCCCCTGCCCGGCTGGAAGATCGTCCAGACCATGGTCGAGGACCTCGGCCGCTACGGCCGCAAGAACGGCAAGGGCTTCTACGACTACGACAGCAAGCCGAAGAAGCTCTGGTCGGGCCTGTCCGACCTCGCGCCGGTGACGATCAACGATTCCACGCCGGAGATGGTCGAGGACCAGAAGCGGCGCCTGCTCTACCGCCAGGCGATCGAGGTGGCCCGCTGCTGGGAAGAGGGCGTCATCGACGACCCGCGCGAGGCCGACGTCGGCGCCATCCTCGCCTGGGGCTTCGCGCCCTGGACCGGCGGCCCGATCACCATGATCGACCAGATCGGCCTCGAGGCCTTCGTCGAACAGGCCGACGCCTATGCGGCGAAGTACGGCGACCGTTTCTCGCCGCCGCAGCTGCTGCGCGACATGGCGGCGAAGGGCGAGACCTTCTACGGCCGGTTCGCCGGCCGCAAGGCCGCGGCGTAATCCTGCCCTTCTCCCCTTGCGGGAGAAGGTGGCCCGCGAAGCGGGTCGGATGAGGGGGCGCGCACACGGCTACCGTGCGACCCCTCACCCGACCGCACAAGGGCAACGACTTCGCCGCCGCGTGCGGTCTCCCTCTCCCGCAAGGGGAGAGGGGACCTAGAGGTTCACCACCTCGAACCCGTCCTCCGCCTGCAGCCGTTCGGCCAGCACGGCGCGATGGCAGCCCGCGTGGTCGGCCTCGAAGCACAGCAGGGCGGTGGGACGGTCTTTCGCGATCTCGCGCAGCCGCTCGTACGCCAGCTGCGACGGCGGCTCCTGCATGTGTTCCGCGAAGATCGACCGCATCTCGCCGATCCGCCCCGCCCGCGCCGCGTCCCGCCCCGCCTTGGGCGTGCCGAGGTCGCGCAGGTGGACGTATTCGATCCCCGCCTCGGCGAGGCTGGAGCCCAGCACCGTCTTGGAGAAGCCGGCCCGCCGCGACGCGGCCACCGCCCGCACGTCGGCCAGCACCTTCACGCCCGCCGCCTTCAGCCGGTCGATCACCGCCGCCTGCGGCTCGCCCTCGTAGCCGATGGTGAACAGCTTCATTCCGGGCCCATCCCCGGCACGGCCCCCGCCTCGATGGCGACGTCGACGCAGGCCTGCCGCTCGGCCCTGAACTGCTCCGGCTCGGTCACGCTCATGGCGCCGAGGCCGGCCATGGCGGCGGCCAGCTCCGCGTCATCGTCTTCGGGAGCGCCCGCCTCGATCGCCTTCAGCGCCCACCAGTCGCGGATGAACCACGTCGGCCCGGCCACGTGGCCGCCTTCGCGGGCCACATCCTGGATCATGATCTCCATGTGCGCCTGACAGGTGCGGGCCTCCTCCAGACTCGGCGCATCGGCGGCCAGCAGCACAAGCATCGGAAGGATCATCGGCGGCTCCTGTTCGTCCGCGAGCTTGACGCAGCCCCCGGGATATTGCGAGTCCGGAGCCCGCCAGTCTCAGGAACCGTCAGATGCGCCGCACCCTGCTCCTCGCCCTCCTGCTCGCCGGGGCGGCCACGTCCGCGCAGGCCCAGAACCTCGTGATCCGTGGCGGGCCGATCTACACCGGCGTCGACGCCGCCCCGACCGCCGAGGTGGTGCAGGTGCGCGAAGGACGGATCGTTTACGTCGGCGCCGCCGCCGGCGCGCCCGCCGCCGACGGGCTGGAGTCAGTGGACCTGAAGGGCGCCGCCCTGTTCCCCGGCTTCACCGACGGCCACGCCCACCTCGACGGGATCGGCTGGCGCGAACTGACCCTCAACCTCGAGGGCTCGGCCTCGGTCGCCGAGGCCATGGCCCGCCTGACCGCCTGGGCCGAGGCCCACCCCGAGGGGCCGATCGTCGGCCGCGGCTGGATCGAGACCCACTGGCCCGAGGCCCGCTTCCTGACCGCCGCCGACCTCGACGCCGCCGCGCCGGGCCGCGTCGTCCTGCTCGGCCGCGCCGACGGCCACGCCGTTGTCGCCTCCTCCGCGGCGCTGGCCGCCGCCGGGATAGACGCCTCGACCGAGGCCCCGTCGGGCGGCGAGATTCTCAAGGACGAGCAGGGGCGGCCGACCGGCCTCCTGGTCGACGCCGCCGAGCAGCTGGTCGCCCGCCTGACGCCCCAGGCCGACCCGGAGGCCCTGCGCGAGGCCTACCGCGCCGGCTTCCGGGTCGAGGCCGAATACGGCTGGACTGGCGTCCACTTCATGAGCGCCCCGTGGCGCGACATCCCCCTGCTGGAGCAGATGGCCGAGGCCGGCGAGGCCCCGCTGCGGGTCTACAACAGCGTCACCCCGGACGGGGCCCAGGCCCTGTTCGCCTCGGGCCCGCGCAGCGTCGCCGACGGGCGGGTGATCACCCGGGCGGTGAAATACTACGCCGACGGGGCGCTCGGCTCACGCGGCGCCGCCCTGTTCGCGCCCTACGCCGACCGGCCCGACACCACCGGCCTGATGCAGATCGGCGAGAAGGAGATCGTGCCGCTGTACCAGCAAGCCCTGCGCGCCGGCATCCAGATCGCCACCCACGCCATCGGCGACCGCGGCAACGCCTCGGTGGCCGAGTGGTACCAGCAGGCCCTCGCCGGAGTGGCGCCGGTGGAGCGGCCCAACGGCGCCGACGTGCGCTGGCGCATCGAACACGCCCAGATCCTGCGCCCCGGCGACTACCACTGGTTCGTCGACCTGCCGATCATCGCCTCGATGCAGCCCAGCCACGCCATCGGCGACCTGCATTTCGCCCCGGCCCGTCTGGGCGACGCCCGGCTGGACGGCGCCTACGCCTGGCGCAGCCTGGTCGACCGGGGCGTCATCGTGGTCGGCGGCTCCGACGCCCCGGTCGAGCGCGGCTCCCCCCTGATCGAGTTCTACGCCGCCATCGCCCGCGCCGACCTGCAGGGCTTCCAGGGCCCCGACTGGCGGCCGCTGGAGGCGGTGGACCGCGCCACGGCGTTGAAAATGTTCACCTTCTGGCCGGCTTACGCCAGCTTCCGCGAAGCCGAGCTGGGCACCATCGAGGTCGGCAAGCGCGCCGACCTGACCGCCTTCGACGTCGACCTGATGACCGCCGCGCCCGCCGACATCCTCGACGGCAGGGCGACCCTGACCGTGGTCGACGGGGTCGTCGTCCACCGCGCCGAGTGACGCGAAACGGGGCGGCCCTTTCGGAGCCGCCCCGCTTGATGCTTTCCGCCGTTCGCCCTAAATCTGCGTCCGGCTCCGCGGGCATGATGTAGTGGTAGCCTGAAAGCTTCCCAAGCTTTTCGTGCGGGTTCGATTCCCGCTGCCCGCTCCAGCCTCCCTCCTACTGCACCGTCTCGACGTCCACGCCGCGCTGCTCCAGCAGGCGCTGGACGCTGTCATCGCCCGCGAGGTGGGCGGCGCCGACAGCGACGAAGGCCGTCCCCTCGCCCGCCAGCAGTTGCTGGATCTGCCCGGCCCAGTCGGCGTTCCGCTGCACCAGCAGGGCCTGGTAGATGGCCTCGCTCTCCTCGCGCATGTCCGACACGCCCAGCTCCTCGACGACGGCGACATCGCCGCGGGCCCAGGCCTCGACGAGCCGGTCCAGATCGACCGGGGCGTCCTCGAAGGCGTCCAGGGTGCTGGTCAGGAAGGCCATCTGGTCGGCCTCCGGGAAGCCGGCGAGGATCCGCACCTGCCGGTCGATGGTCTCGAACCCCTTCACCGGCTTGCCCGCCGCTTCGGCCCGCGCCTTGAGCATCAGCTCGACGCCGGAGGCCGGGTTGTAGCCCGCCCGCGCCAGCGGCGCGATCGACAGGGTCAGGGCGGCGAGCCATGGCCGCGCGTGGTCCATGCGTATGGCGTCCGAGCCGATGGTCCGGGCGGCGTTGTCGAGCAGGGTCAGCTGGCCGGTGGAGAGCTTCAGGGTCAGGCGCTGGGTCGGGTCGACGCCGTGCTGCTGGATCAGCGGCTCGAGGGCCGCCTGGTCATCGGGGTTGGAGATCTCCAGCCACAGCTCGTCCGCCTCGGCGAAGGCCCGCTCGACCCGCTCGGAACCCCAGGCCGTGGTCGGGCGCAGCATGTGGACGGTGCCGAACAGGTAGATGGTCGAGTCGGCGTCGCGCACCACCCACAGGGCCGGCCCGGCGCCGTCGGCGCGCGGGATGGCCGGCAGGTCGGCGGCGGTCGCCGCGGGCGCGGTCGCCTGGGCGAAGGCCTGGGCCGGCTGGAAGGCGATGGCGGCGGCGAGGCCGAGCCCCAGGGCGGTTCCGAGGGCGGCGCGGGCGACGCCGGCGGCGAGGCGGAGGGGGCGGAAGGTCATGCGACGGAATCCTGGTCGGAGAAGATCGATTCGATGGGCTGGCCGAAGATCCGGGCGATCCGGAAGGCCAGCGGCAGGGAGGGGTCGTAGCGGCCGGTCTCGAGCGCGTTCACGGTCTGGCGCGACACCCCCAGCGCCTCGGCGAGGTGGGCCTGACTCCAGTTGCGCTCGGCGCGCAGCACCTTGAGGCGGTTGTTCACGGGGCGCTCCTCACCGGCGTCGCCACCACCACCACGCCCAGGCGAGGGTGTAGCCGGCGGTCATCAGCAGGGCGAGGATCGCCCCGCCGGTGGCCATGTAGGCGGCGGGGTCGGTTCGCCCGCCGAACCAGGAGGGGAGCTGCAGCGACTCTGCCAGCGGCGTCGAGGCGAGGATGAAGAACACTCCGCCCACAGCCATGCCGCCGCAGCCGCCCCAGAACCAGGCCGACTTGTGGGCCTCGCGGGCCGCCTCGTCGATGGCGCGCATCCAGCCGATGGTGACGGCCATGGCCCCGCTCATGCAGATCACCGCCACGCCGCTCGCGATCCAGAAGGCGATCCGGTCGGCGTCGATACCGGCGCCCCCCGCCGACTGACGGGCGACAAACGCTCCGACGCCGACGGTCGCCAGAATGACCAGCGCCGCGAGAGCGAGGAAGCCGAGCAGGGTGTAGAGGGCGACGCGTTTCAGGCCTTTGGCCATGGCAGGCAAACATCCTTGTCCAAATGACAAGGACGCTTTACCTGCTCGCAGAACCTGTTGTCAAGCGTCCTTGTCTACTCGGTGGACCCGGCGACGAGACGGGGCCCCTCGGGCTTCTCGGCGGCGAGCAGTTCGGGCCGTGTGAGGCCCCGCGGCGACTGCTCGACCGGCGGCAGCTCGGGCAGCTCCTTGCCCTCGTGGTCGACGTGCAGGTCCTCGAAGCGGCGTGCCGAGACCATGACCTGGCTCTCCAGCGAGCCGACGAACTGGTTGTATCGGCCGACCGCCGCCTCCAGCGCCTTGCCGACTGAGGCGGCGTGGCCGCCCATCACCGACAGGCGCTTGTAGAGCTCCTTGCCCAGCTTCGCGACCTGCTCGGCGTTGCGCGACTGCTCCTCGGCGCGCCAGCCGTAGGCCACCGCCTTGCACAGGGCGAACAGGGTGGTGGGGGTGACGATCACCACCCGCGAGGCCATGGCCGTGGTCATCAGATCCGGCTCGTGGTCCAGCGCCGCGGCGAGGAAGGCGTCGCCGGGCACGAACATGGCGACGAAGTCCGGGCTGGGCTTGAACTGGTCCTGGTAGGCCTTCGACGACAGCTGGCGGACGTGGGTCTTCATGCTCGCGGCGGTGCGCATGGACGCGGCGCGGGCGCGGGCCTCCTCGTCGCCCTCCCCCTCGTCGGCGAAGGCCAGCGGCACCTTGGCGTCGATCACGAACATGCCGCCCCCGGGCAGGCGCACGACGAAGTCGGGCCGCTGCTGACGTCCCGCCTCGTCGGCGGTCGAGGTCTGTTCCTCGAAATCGAAGCGGCCGGCCATGCCCGCCGCCTCCAGCACGTTGCGGCAGGTCTGCTCGCCCCAGCGGCCGCGGCGGCCGGTATTGCCCCGCAGAGCCTCGGTCAGCTTGCGCGCCTCGTCGCGGGTGGCGCTGGACGCCGCCATCAGCTGGGCCAGCTGCTCCTTCAGACCGCCGGTCTCCTCGGTGCGGGCCTTCTCCAGCGCCGCGACATGCTCCTGGAACTGCTTGAGCGTCTCGGCCACCGGCTTCAGCTGCGCCTCCATCCGCTCGCGGGCCATCAGCTCGCGATTGCGGAAGGTCTCGTCGGTGCGCTTGAGCAGCTCCTCGGCCACGGTGCTGGCCGACTCGCGGGCCTGGGCGCGGAGCAGCTCGGCCTGGGTGGCGGCCTGGTCCTCGACCAGACGCAGGCGGGCCTCGGCCTCGGCGTGGCGCTCGCGCAGCTCCCAGTTCCGGGTCTCGGCGGCGGCGGCGCGCCGGCGCTCCATCAGGGCCCAGGCGAGGGCGATCAGGGCGGCGACGGCGGCGGCGAGGAAGGCGACCAGATAAGCGTTCATGCTCCGTTCCTTACCGGGAGTCGGCCGCGGCCGCCACGGCGGCAGACAAACGACAAGCCATCCGGCCTCCGCGAAGACCCGTGGACACATCCGGACGGCTTCGATCGCTCACCTCCGGAGGGCGGGTTACACACCTGCTACGTCAGTTCCGGACGCAGGCGGCGACTTCACGGAAAGAGGCGAATCGCCCTTGTCGCGCATGTCGACGTCGTCCACCCGACATGTCGCGCTTGTAGCGGCGGAAATATAGCGCTTGTCCTCACGCCGGCCGCCGGGCCCGCAGCGCCTGCACGATCGTCCCGTCGTCCAGCCAGTCCAGCTCGCCGCCCACCGGCACGCCGCGGGCAAGCGAGGTGATCTCCACGCCCATGCCGGCCAGCCGTTCGGCCAGGTAGTGGGCGGTGGTCTGGCCGTCGACGGTGGCCGGCAGGGCCAGCACCACCTCCTTCGCCTCGCCGCCCTTCACCCGGCCGACCAGTTCGGCGACGCGCAGGGCGTCCGGCCCGATCCCGTCGAGCGCCGACAGCAGGCCGCCCAGCACGTGGTACTTGCCGCGGAAGGCGCCCGAGCGTTCCATGGCCCACAGGGCGCCGGCCTCCTCGACCACGCAGATCAGTCCGTTGTCACGGCTGCCGTCCGAGCAGATCGAGCACGGGTCGCGGGTGTCCGGAGCGCCGCACACCGAGCAGGAGGTCACCTTCTCCGCCGTCTCGGCCAGCGAGGCCGCCAGCGGCACGAGCAGCTGTTCGCGCTTCTTGAGCAGGGCCAGGGCGGCGCGCCGGGCCGACCGCGGGCCCATGCCGGGCAGCTTGGCCAGCAGCGATATCAGCCGCTCGATCTCGGGTCCGGCGGAGGCGGCCACGCGCGCTTCGTCAGAACAGCTTGGGCATGCCGGGGATGTTCATCCCCGCCATCGGGCCGGCGGCCTCGCGCATCAGGGCGGCGTTGACCTCGTCCAGCTTGCGCTTGGCGTCGGCGTGGGCGGCGACGATCAGGTCGGCGAGGATCTCGCCCTCGCCGGGGATCATCAGGCTGTCGTCGATGGTCACCGAGGTGATCTCGCCGGGCCCCTTCAGGGCGATCGAGACGAGGCCCCCGCCGGAGGTGCCGACGGCGGTGCTTTCGGCCATTTTCGCCTGGGCGTCCTGCAGTCGCTGCTGCATCGCCTGGGCCTGTTGCATCAGGGCGTTGAGGTCTTTCATGGCCCCTAGATAGGCCGATCGCATCGCCGGCGACAGGGGGGCGGCGCGGCGCCGCACGGGCCATCTGCAACAGAATTTGTTCCAGAACCTCTGGCGCGAGCGGCCGCTCTTCCTAATTGATACCGCACTCGTTGCTGTTCCAGATCAAAAGGGTTCCCCCATGGCTTTCGACGCTCTCGCCGCCCGCGACGTCCCGCTGGCCGAGCCGGCGCTGGCGCGGCTGTTCACCGAGGCGCGCACGCGCAACGCCTGGACCGACCGGCCCGTGTCCGAGGACCTGCTGCGCCGGCTCTACGACCTGACCAGGTTCGGTCCGACGGCGGTGAACAACACACCGGCTCGCTTCGTGTTCGTGACCTCGCCCGAGGCGAAGGCGCGGCTCGCGCCGCTGATGAGCGAGGGCAACCGGGCCAAGACCCTGCAGGCGCCGGTGAACGTGATCATCGGCATGGACCTCGACTTCCCCGACACCCTGCCCCGGCTGTTCCCGCACGCGCCGGGCGCGAAGGACTGGTTCGCCGACGAGGCCGCCCGCCGCGAGAGCGCCTTCCGCAACAGTTCGCTGCAGGGCGGCTACTTCCTCATCGCCGCCCGCGCGCTGGGCCTCGACGTCGGCCCGATGTCGGGCTTCGACCCGGCGGGGGTGAAGGCGGAGTTCTTCGCCGGAACGAACGTGGAGCCGAACTTCATCGTCAACCTCGGCTACGGCTCGGACGAGAACCTGTTCCCCCGCTCGCCGCGTCTGGCGTTCGAGGAGGCGGCGGTCATCCTGTAGGGGGCCACGCCCTTGTCATCCCGGCCGAAGCGAAGCGGAGAGCCGGGACGGGGCCCGCCCAAAGTCGCTGACCCTCCCGGAAGCCGCGCAGCGGCTGTCCGGGAGACGGCTGGCTCCGGGCTCCGGCCCTGACCTGTCTCCCGGCTCGCTACTGACGCAGCGTCCGGGAGGATGGATTGTGGGGTCAGGCGTCCCGGATCGCCGCTTTGCGGCGTCCGGGATGACAAGGCGGGTGATGGAGCCCCAAGCGGACGTCACCAAGGGCAGCTGTGGGTGGTTAGCGGACGTGTGCTTCAAGTGACTGACGACACTGCTGAGCCGCCTGCAACACGTCGTTCTCGTCGCGATAACTCGGAATCCGAGCGCGTTCGTCGGGATAGGGCGAGTAGTAAACAACCACGTCGAACATCCGCTTGATGGCAGCCTTCTCGGGCTCGGCGAGCGTCGCGCGCTCGTCCCCGAAGTTCCATTCGTGCTCGACCGATGATGAAAAATCGCCGACCGACATCGATCCTTGTTGGACCGCCTCGATAAGGTTGAGGAAAGTCTTCGGCATCAGATCAGCCAACGCGGTTCACTCGCTCCCGTCAATGTCTCCTACGGGTCGAGGCCGTGTAGAAACGCGCTGAGCTGGCGTGGGGCGGAGGTGTTATCGAGGCGCAGAGCGCCTCCTTCTCAGGCTCTGATCGCTTCCAT
>Ga0154912_101_pt3 | contig 23594 bp, 25 predicted proteins | sample RifCSPhighO2_01_FD_105881 | JGI IMG/M metagenome (GOLD analysis project Ga0154912, IMG submission 105881) | Caulobacterales bacterium RIFCSPHIGHO2_01_FULL_70_19 | reverse complement strand
GACGGTCCAGGGCGAGCTGTACCTGGACCGTCCGGCCGCCGCCGCGCCGGCTCCGGCTCCCGCCCGCGAGGAGCCGGCCTACGACGACTACGACGACCGTGACCATCGCCGCAGCGGCTGGAGCCTGTTCGGCCGGAAGCGCCAGCAGCCGCAGCCGACCTATCCCTCGTCCGGCTCGCGCCAGACCGAGATGCGCGCCACCAGCCAGGTCCAGCCTGCGCCGCAGCAGCCGGAGCCGGGCGAGGCCGAGGACGACCTCGAGATCCCGTCCTTCCTGCGGCGTCTGGCCAACTAGGGATTGGGCAGTAGGCAGTAGGCAGTAGGGAAGGGCGGTCCGCGGGCCGCCCTTTTCCGCGCGTGCGGAGCCGGGGCTCATGTGCGCCCTACTGCCTACTGCCTATTGCCTACCGCCTACTGCCTCTCCTCCCGAAACAATCCGAAACCCGACTTTCATTTTCCGCTGGCGGCCCCGCCGTTAAGGAAACCGTGGGGCGAACTCCGCACGCAGAGGCGGAGCGCAAGACAGAAGCGAGTAATGAGTTTGCCGGTCCGGAACGACCATCGCCAGAAGACGACCGTTGCGCCCGCGATCATCGCCGGCGTCGGCGTGCACACGGGCGACCGCGTGCGTCTGGCCGTGCGTCCGGCCCCGGCCGGCACGGGCATCGTCTTCATCCGCACCGACGTGACCGACCGCGACAACCGCCTGCCTGTCTCGGGCGAGGCCGTGGTCGACGCGCGCCTGAACACGATGATCGAGAACGCCGCCGGCGTGCGCCTGTCGACGATCGAGCACCTGATGGCCGCCTTCGCCGCCCTGGGCGTTTCCAACGCCGTGGTCGAGGTGGACGGGCCCGAGCTGCCGATCCTCGACGGTTCGGCCCTGCCGTTCGTCCAGCTGCTCGATCGCGCCGGCTTCCGGCGTCAGGAAGCGCCGGTCCGCTATATCGAAATTCTCGAGCCGATCCGGGTGGAGGAGGGCGACAAGTCGGCCGTCCTGCTGCCCTGCGATCGCTACGAGATGCGTTTCGAGATCGACTTCCCGACCCCCGTCATCGGCAACCAGGTGGTCGACTTCGTCGTCGACGAGGAGACGTTCCGCAGCGAGATCATGGCCGCCCGCACCTTCGGCTTCGCCCATGAGGTCGAGGCCCTGCGCCAGGCCGGCCTGGCCCGCGGCGGTTCGCTGGAGAACGCCGTGGTCATCGACGGCGACGAGATCCTCAACCCGGGCGGCCTGCGCATGGAGCGCGAGTTCGTGCGCCACAAGGCGCTGGACGCGATCGGCGACCTCTACGTGCTCGGCGCGCCCCTTCTGGGCCGCTACGAAGGCGTCAGGGCCGGCCACGCCCTGAACAACAAGCTGGTCCGCGCCCTGCTGGCCGCGCCGCAGGCGTGGCGCGAGGTGACGCGTGTCCCTCAAATGGCCATGGCGGGCTGATCAGCCGAGGCTGATCGCGCTCATCTGCCGGCCGAAGTCCGCCTCGCCGTTCAGGAAGGCCCGCCGGTTGGAGAAGAACCGCGCCGCGTCCGCGCGCGTGTCCTCGCCCGTCCACGCCGCCTCGCCCACGCCCGCCTGCTCCAGCCGCCAAAGCACGAAGCCCGGCAGGTCGAACAGCCGCTTGTCGGGCGATCCACCGAGGCGGAAGAAGCGGGCGCTGCCCTCATCGTGGTGTCCGAACCGTTCCTGGAAGTCCGCACCGACTTCGTAGCTGTCCTGCGAGATGCAGGGGCCGACCACGGCCACGATGCGGCCGGTGCTGGCTCCCAGCGCCTCCATCGCGGCAACCGTCGAATGGATGATCCCGCCCAGCGCCCCCTTCCAGCCGGCATGGGCCGCGCCGACCACGCCCGCCTGTGCGTCCGCCAGCAGCACCGGCGCACAGTCCGCCGTCAGCACGGCGCAGATCACGCCCGAAGTCGCCGTCACGCTGGCGTCGCCCTCGGGCCGCTCACCCCTCCAGCCGGTCTCGGCCACGCGGGCGACGGCGGAATGGATCTGGTAGCAGGCGGCCAGATCGTCGGCCGTCCCGCTGAGGTGCGCGGCGACGCGCCGCCGGTTTTCAGCCACCGCCGCCGGGTCGTCGCTGGAGCCCACGCCGGTGTTCAGGCTCTCGTACAGGCCCGTGGAGACGCCTCCCTGCCGGGTGAAGAAGCCGTGCCGCACGCCGGCGCGCTGCAGCAGCGGATGGGTGACCGGGGCGAGGGAGGAAGCTGACGAGCTCATGCGTCGCTCCTTCTACGTCATGACACGCCAAGCCGCGACCGCCGGGCGCGACCGAATCTGACGGATCGGGCGTGCATCCCGTGGCCGTGACCTGTTTGCGGCCGGTCGGGAGGAGCCCAGGCGAACAGCGCGAACACAGCCAAGTCCGTGGGCTGCGCTTTCGGTCCGCTCAGTCCTCGAAGCCGGGCGCCTCCAGGCTGCGCGGCGAGAAGATGGCGCAGGCCTTGAACAGGGTTCCCATCTGGTCATCGCCGACCAGCCGGTTGAGCTGGCGGTCGATCGTCGCGGCGGCGTCCGGCCGCCCGGCCCTGAGCGCAGCCGCGCGGTGTTCGATCCCGAGCCGGCGGAGGAACTCGCCCTGGCTCCGGCAGCCGGTCACGTCGGCCCCTGCGTGAACGGCCGCCTCCAGCACGGTCGGGAAGTCCGCCCATTGGGTCAGGTCGGCCTCGCCCGGCGTCTCGAGCGGATCCACCTTCCGGTGCCGCTTCAGCGCCTGCAAGGTGTCGCCGGCTTCGGGTTTGGCGCGGCCGTAGTCGATCAGCAGGGCCGCCCCGCCGGCGGCCTTCACGAGGGTTCCGAGGTCGCGCCCGAAGGCCGCCTGCTGTTCGGAGATCTCCACGGTCTGGCCGGGCTCGACCGGAAACGCCGGCCGACGGAAGCCGCCGGTGATCTTCACCAACCCGAAGGTCAGACCGCCGTCGTCGTCCACGCCGATCCGCCGCTCGGCCCAGCCGTCTTGCGTCCGCACGAACTGCCGCGCCGGGAGGCAGTCCAGCACCTCGTTGGCGATGAGGATCACCGGCGCGTCGCTCTCGATCCGGTCCAGCGCGGAGACCCAGCGCGGATGGACGTCGCTGTCCGCCAGCATCCGGGCCTGGGCGGCGCGCAGGGGCGGGGAGGGTTCGATGAGGACCAGATCGACCGCGTGGAGGAAGTCGGGATCCAGCCGGGCGGCGCGCAGGGCGTCGGCCATGAGGGTGCCGTCGCCGGGCCCGACCTCGACCAGCCGCACCCGCTCCGGCGCGCCGAGGCGACGCCACAGCTCGATCGCCCACAGGCCGATCAGTTCGCCGAACATCTGGCTGACCATCGGCGCCGTGATGAAGTCGCCGCTCGCCCCTATCGCCGGTCGCGTCGCGTAGTAGCCGTCCTGCGGATCGTGCAGGCAGCGGACGACATAGTCGGCGACCGTCATGGGCCCGGTGAGGGCGATCTCGCGGGCGAGGCGGTCCTTCAGGCTCACGGCTCAGCCGGCGGAGGGCGCCGGCGGACGGCTCCACGCCCGCCAGATCAACCAGGCGCCGATCAGCATCATCGGGATCGACAGGATCATGCCCATGGTGAGCCCCAGAGGCAGGTTCTCCAGTCCGGCGTCCGGCTGCCGCACGTTCTCGAGCGAGGCGCGGACGAGGCCGTAGCCGAACAGGAAGACGCCGGCGACATAGCCGGGCTTGGCGAGGAGCTTCGCCTTGTGCACGGCCAGCCACAGGACGCCGAACAGGACGATCCCCTCGAGTCCGGCCTCGTAAAGCTGGCTCGGGTGCCGGGCGACGTCGCCGGGGCCCACGACCGAGCCGTTGTCCGCGACGAACTGGCAGGTCTGGCCGTAGATCTCGCGGGCGCGCTGGCTGCAGAAGTTCACGCCCCAGGGAAGGGAGGTCTCGCGTCCCCACAGCTCGCCGTTGATGAAGTTCGCCAGCCGTCCAAAGCCGAGGCCGATCGGCACCACCGGCGCCACGAGGTCGCCGAGGCTGAGCAGGTTCACGCGGTTGCGGTTGGCGAACAAGACGATCGCCAGCGATACGCCGATCAGGCCGCCGTGGAAGGACATGCCGCCGTCCCACAGGCGGAACAGGGCGAACCGCTCGGCAAAGCCGTCGCCGGTGAACAGCTGGGCGTAGAGCGACGGCTGGTAGAACAGGCCGTAGCCGAGGCGGCCGCCGAGGATGATGCCGAGGGTGATCCACAGGACGAGGTCGTCCAGCTGGCGGGTGGTGACCGGCGGCGCCCCCGGCGCCCACAGGGCCTCCGCCTTGGCCAGCCGGGCGGCGTACCACCAGCCCAGGACGATGCCCGCGACGTAGGCGAGGGCGTACCAGCGGATGTCCAGCGGGCCGATGCTGAACAGGACCGGATCGAACTCGGGGAATTGCACGGGCGCTCCTGCGGCGGGTTGGAGAGGTGGTTTAGCAAGCGTCGCCGGATCAGTCCCCGAAAAATCCGTAGCCTTTCGGGCGCGAGCGGGGCATGGACGGCAAGGTTTCGTTCACCATATCCGGCAACCATCGTTAACACGGCCGCCGCGCCCTGAGTCGGAGTTCCCATGCAGACGCGAAATCCCATCCTCGACGAGTTCGCCAAGCTGACCACCGGCGCGATGGGGCTCGCCCAAGCCGCCGGCGAGGAGGCGAAGACCGCCTTCCGCGCCCAGGCCGACCGGTTCGCCGCCGAGATGGACCTGGTGCGCCGCGACGAGCTGGACGCCCTGAAGGCGGAGGTCGCGGCCATGCGTGCGGAGATCGCTGCGCTGAAGTCGGCCAAAACGCCCCGAAAGGGAACGTCCACAGGGGCCGTTCCCCCCCAGGACGCAGCCGGTTGAGCCGAATCTGCGAACCCGCCTACCGTTTCGGAAGAGGGCGTGAGTCGCGCCCGGAGACGACTTGATGGACGCCGCCCGGCCCGAGGAAATCGACACGCCGCACGACCCGCTCGATGTGGTCGAGCACGTGCTGGTCGCCGAGAACCTGCCCTTCGACCGCACCGACGAGGGCGACCTGGCCTTTTCGCTGGCCGGCGACTGGAAGGACTACGAACTGTGGTTCGCCTGGCGGCCGGAGGGCGACTGCCTGCAGCTGTGCTGCGCCCTGGACCTGCAGGCCTCCAAGGCCAAGCGGGCCGCGGCCTACGAGCTGGTCGGCATGATCAACCAGCGCACCTGGATGGGCCATTTCGAGGTCTGGGCCGAGGACGGCGAGATCGTCTTCCGCCACTCGCTGGCCCTGCCCATGGGCGAGCGTCCGACCCTGGCCCAGGCGGCCTCGATGATCGACGCCGCGGTCGAGGCGGCCGACCGCTACTATCCCGCCTTCGATTTCATGATCCGCGGTTCGAAGAAGCCCCAGGAGGCGATCGACGCCTGCCTGTTCGAGACCGTCGGCACGGCCTGAGGCCATGACCGCCGCCGCCAAGACCCCGGTCGTGGCTCTCGTCGGTTGCGGCCGCCTCGGCTCGGCGCTCGTGGAAGGCTGGCTGGCGTCGGGGGCTGTCCGCCCCGCCGACCTCATCATCCTGACGCCCTCGCCCAAGCCGGCGGCCGAGACGGCCCGGGCCGCCGGCGCCCGGATCAATCCGGAACCGGCGGAGCTCGCCGGGGCGGACGTCGTGGTGCTCGCGGTCAAGCCGGCCGCCTGGGAAGCCGCGCTGGAGCCCCTTGCGCCACACCTCGGCCCGGAGGCACGGGTCGTGTCGGTGATGGCCGGCGTTCCGGCCGCCCGGATCGCCGCGGCGGCAGGCCGCCCCACCGCTCGCGTGATGCCGACCACCGCCGTGGCGCAGGCGCGGGGCGTCGCCGCCCTCTGGTCGGAAGACGCAGGGGCCCTGGAGGCGGCGCGGGCGCTGTTCGGGCCGGTGGCCGCGACGGTCGTTCTTGAAGCCGAAGACCAGATGGATGCGGCGACTGCGGTGGCCGGGTCCGGCCCCGCCTTCGTCTATGCCTTCGTCCAAGCCCTCGCCCGCGCCGGCGTCGCGGCCGGACTGTCCCCGGACGCGGCCGACGCCCTGGCCCGCGGCGCGCTCAGGTCGGCCGGCGCCGGGGTCGAGACGGGGGCGGCCCTCGACGACCTCATCGGGCGCATCGCCTCGCCCGGCGGCACGACCCGGGCCGGGCTGGACGCCCTGCGCGACGGCGGCGATCTCGAGCGGGCCGCAGACGCCGCCATCGGGGCCGCCGTGCGGCGGGCGCGCAGCTTCTAGCGCTGGACGTAGCGTCCGGCCTCCAGATTGGCGGCGAGACCGCGCCAGGCGCGATCGGCGTCGTACCAGACGCCGACCCCCTGGACCTCCGCGAGGGTGTGGGAGAACCGCTCATAGTGGACCGGCAGCTCGCGGCCGTCGGCGGTGACGATGCGGCCGTCGACCACGGCCCCGCCGATCGAAATGCTGCGGACCGGGTCGAGACCGGGCCGGTCGCGGAGCTGCTCGGCGGTCGGCCGATTGGGGCGCAGATCGGTCAGCACCAGCTCGATCCGGGCGCCGGCGAGGTCGGGGTCGTCGGCGAGCTCGCGGGTGACGATTTCGACCAGTCGGTCCATCTGCGCCTGCACGTCGGCGCGGCCGAGATCCTCGGCCGAGCTCTCGAATTCGGGGGCGAGGGCGACGGTGACGGCGGCGGGCTGGGCGTGCGCGGCGGCCGCGAGGGCGGCGGCGAGCGTCAGCGGCGCGAGGAAGGCGAATTTGCGCATGAAACAGGTTCTCCTGACCCCCCGGTCGGAATTGAAGATATGCCCGACGCCAGGCTTCGCCAGAGGGTGTGGGGAAATGTGATCAGCCGGGCAGGCGGATCAGGGCGCGCAGGCCGCCGAGGTCGCTGCGGCCGAGGGTGATGTCGCCGCCGTGGCCGCGAGCCACGTCGCGGGCGATGGCGAGGCCGAGGCCGACTCCCTTGCGGTTCTGGTTGCGCGAGTCGTCAAGGCGGGAGAAGGGCCGGAACGCCTCCTCGTGCATCTCGTCGGGGATGCCCGGGCCGTCGTCCTCGATCGCCACCTCGATCCCGCCGGAGGGCAGGGGCCGGGCGCTGAGACGGACGTGGTCGCCATGGGCGGCGGCGTTGCCGGCGAGATTGGTCAGGGCGCGCTTGAAGGCCAGCGGGCGGACGGTGGCGGTGAGGCCCTCCGGCGCGGCGATCTCGACCTCGGCGCCGGCGCGACGGGCGTCCTCGCCCGCGCCGGCCAGCAGGTCGGCGACCGACACCTCCTGCGCAGGCTCCCCGGCCTCGCCGCGGGCGAAGGCGAGGTATTCGTCGATCATGTGCTCCATCTCGTCGAGGTCGCCGCGCATGGCGGCGGCGCGCTTGAAGGGGGGCGCGAGGGCGAGCTCAAGGCGGAGACGGGTCAGGGGCGTGCGCAGGTCGTGGCTGACCGAGGCGAGCAGGGCGGTGCGCTGGTCGATGTGGCGCTGGATGCGGTCGCGCATGTCCATGAAGGCCTGGGCGGCGGCGCGGACCTCCCGGGCGCCCGAGGGCTTGAAGCGCTCGCGCGCCTCGCCGCGGCCGAAGGCCTCCGCCGCCTCGGCGAGGCGTTCGATGGCGCGGACCTGGTTGCGGATGAACAGGATGGCGACGCCCATCAGCAGGACGGTGGCCACGAACAGCCAGAGCACGAAGATGTGGGCCTGGGTCGCGACGGCGCGCTCGCGCGGGGCGATGATGCGCAGCACGCCCTGGGGCTGCTGCACCCGAACGTCGACGTAAGCCGGGTAGCGGGTGGTGTCGAACCAGAAGGGCTGGTCCAGCCTGTTGGCGAGGGCCTTCTCGAGTGTGCGGTCGACGACGCCGATCGCCCCGCGCCGGGCCTCGGCGGGCAGGACGTCGCCTTCGCGCAGGTCGACGGAGAGCGACATCGACCGCTCGGCGCGCTCGGCGATGATCTCGAGGTTCTGCGGGGTCGGGTCGTCGGCGTAGCTCTCGACCGCCCAGGCGATGTCGCCGGCCAGGCCGTCGGAGAGGCGGGCGGTGACGGTCTGCCAGTGGGCGTCGAAGAAGGCCCAGGTCACCGCCACCTGCATGATCAGCACCGGCAGGACGATGATCAGCAGGGAGCGGCCCCAGAGCGAGGTCGGCAGGCGCCGCTTGAGGAAGCGCGGCCAGAGGCTGGCGGGGAGCAGTCTCACGATACTCCGCCCCCACGGGGGGAGGGCGACCATCCGGAGGATGGTGGAGGGGGCGGGACCGGGCTCGGGCGACGGGGGCGGACCCCCTCCACCGCTTCGCGGTCCCCCTCCCCCTGCGGGGGAGGAATGCGCGACATCAGTCCGGGGCCAGCATGTAGCCGACGCCGCGGACGGTCTGGAGGTAGCGCGGGTTCTTGGGGTCGGCCTCGAGCTTCCGGCGCAGGCGGGTGACCTGGACGTCGACGGCGCGGCCGGTGATGTCGGCGGTGTCGGGCGACAGGCTCATGCGCTCGACCGGGGCGTGGGCGTGGATGGCCAGGGTCTTGAGCAACTGGGCCTCGGCCTCGGTGAGGCGCTGGGGCTTGCCGTCGCGCGACAGCTCCAGCCGCTCCATGTCGAACACGGCGGTTCCGAGCTTGATCTCGCGCGGGGTCAGGGGCTTGCCGCCGGTGCGGCGAAGGATGGCGTCGATGCGCAGCGCAAGCTCGCGCGGATCGAAGGGCTTGGACATGTAGTCGTCGGCGCCGCGCGACAGGCCCTCGATGCGGTCGTCCGGGTCGCCGCGGGCGGTGAGCAGCAGCACCGGCGTCTTCGAGGTTTCGGCCTTGGCGCGGACCCAGCTGGTCAGGTCGAAGCCGCTTTCGCCGGGCATCATCACGTCAAGGATGACCAGGTCGAATTCGATAAGCTCCATCAACCGCTTGGCCGCGGCGGCGTGGGCGGCGCCGGTGACGCGATAGCCCTCGCGGGTCAGGAATTCCTTGAGCAGCTCGCGGATGCGATCGTCGTCGTCGACGACGAGCAGGTGGCGGCCCACGCCCGGGCCGGCGATCGGGCCGGAGCGGCCATGCGGGCGAACGTCGGTCATGCGGCGTTGACCTGGGCGGTTGCGGCGGCTCTAACCCGTGGGACTGCGCAGGAGACGTTCTTCAATGGCCTTCGTTCCTTTCGACGATCGTGACGGCTGGATCTGGATGGACGGCGATTTCGTACCCTGGAGGGACGCGAAAACGCACGTTCTGACCCATGCCCTTCACTACGGCTCGTCGGTGTTCGAGGGTGAGCGTATGTATGGCGGCGAAATCTTCAAGCTGACGCCCCATTCGGAGCGTCTGAAGCGGTCGGCGAACCTGCTGGATTTCGACCTTCCCTACAGCGTGGCCGAGATCGACGCCGCCTGCAAGGAAACCTGCGCGAAGATGGGCCTTTCCGACTGCTACGTGCGGCCGGTGGCCTTCCTCGGGGCCGAGCAGGTCAGCGTCACGGCCCGGAACAGCAAGCCGCACCTGGCCATCGCCGCCTGGGAGTGGCCCAGCTACTTCGATCCCGAGGTCAAGGCGAAGGGGATCCGGCTGGAGTGGGCGAAGTGGCGCCGGCCCGATCCGGCCACCGCGCCGTCGGCGGCCAAGGCGGCGGGCCTGTACATGATCTGCACCATGTCCAAGACGGCGGCCGAGAAGCGCGGCTTCGCCGACGCCATGATGCTGGACTGGCGCGGCTATGTCGCCGAGGCGACCGGGGCCAACGTCTTCTTCGTGCAGGACGGGGTGCTGCACACGCCTCCGGTCGACGCCATCCTGGACGGCATCACCCGCCAGACGGTGATCGAGATCGCCGCCGAGAAGGGGATCGAGGTGATCGTGCGCCACATCCGGCCCGAGGAGCTGTCGACCTTCTCGGAGTGCTTCCTGACCGGCACCGCCGCCGAGGTGACGCCGGTGAGCGAGATCGGGGAGTACCGGTTCACGCCGGGGCGCCTGAGCCTCGACCTGATGGAGGCCTACGGGCGGCGGGTGCGGCGCCAGGACTGAACTGACGATTCCGGCCAGTCCACGGGGCGGAAGGTCGGGCGACTTCGGACAGTTCGGACAGGCGAACCGGGAGACAGGGCCGGGACATCGCCGATACATCGCCGATACACCGTCGATACACCGCCGATACAATCGTGGATACGGCGGGACATGCCTCCGACAAGGGGGACATACGCGACGCTGAACTCGTTGCAGGCCCGCTGAGGAAGCCCGGCCCCGGTCAGGTCTCCGCCGGCGGCGAGACCGCCCGCTTCGCCGCCGCTCGCCGCTCCCGCTCGCGCCGGCGCCAGCGCAGCACAAGCCAGACGAGGGGCGCGCCGACGAGGACGAGCGGCAGGGCGCCGGCGAAGAACAGGATCAGGGCGCCCACCATGCCCATGAAGACGGTCAGGGCGTTGTCGAGCGCTTCGGTCGCCGGGCGGAAGGCGCTGTCGGGGGCGAGCTGGCCTTCGGCGGTGTACTCGATGATCAGCCGCGAGGTGGCGACGCGGGTGCGCATCACCTCCAGCGAGGAGCGGGCCGCGTCGAGCTCGCCCTGGACGCGGGCCAGTTCGCGCTCCGTGGCGAGGAGTTGCTCCAGCGGGCCGGAACGGGTGGCGAGCAGCTGCTGCAACCGGTCGCGCAGGGTGGTCAGGGCGCGCAACCGGGCTTCGGTGTCGACCATGACCCGCGTCAGGTCCTCGCTTTCGGTGGCCGCTTGGGCGATGCGGCCGCCGGCCGCTTCAGCGTCCCCGGCCAGACGGCGGCGGAAGGCGGCGATGAAGGCGGGCGTCGCGCGGATCTCGAGCTGGGCGGTCAACTGGTCGCGACCGTAGCGGCTCGATCTCGAGCCGATCACCTGACAGACGGCGGGCCCGGCGGCCGTGCACGCCTGTTCGTGTCGCGCCATGAGGGCCGGAGCCTTCTCGACGGGGAGTTCAAGGCCGTATCGGTAGACGTAGGCGATGCGGGCCGCCTCGGGCGCCAGAGCGGGCGCGGCCGCGGCTGGTTCGGCGGGCGCGGAAGCCGGCGCCGCCGGAGCGGCGAAGGCGGGGGGCGGGGCGGCCACGTCCGCCGCCGGCGCCGCAATCTCCAGGTTCACCGCATCGTCGGAGTTTGCGATCTCGCCCGCGGGCTGGCCGCAGCCCGCCGCCGTCGTCGCCAGAAGCAGGCAGAGGCCCGCCGTCGCTGTCTTGCGCATCGCGTTCTCCCGGCCGTGCGGATCACGGTTTCGTGAGTGAGCGACCGCATCGTGGCGGAAGCTTGGCGCAGGCCTGCACGACAGCGGCTTGCCACGGGGCGCGCCGTGGCGTTCAACGGGGCAAGGTCCGGCGGGGGGTTCCGGACAGGGAAAGCCTCATGTTCAGCCTGCTGAATCTCCAGAGCCTGTTCGGGCTGGTCGTGGTCGTCGCCGCCTGCTGGGCGCTGTCGGAGAACCGGCGGGCCTTTCCGTGGAAGTTGGCGCTGGGCGCCATGGCGGTGCAGGCGGGGCTGGTGCTGGCCCTGTTCGCCATCCCCGGCTCGCAGGCCGTGCTGGCGGCGATCACCGGCGCGGTCGACGGGCTGAACGCCGCGACCCAGCGCGGGACCCAGTTCGTGTTCGGTTATCTGGCCGGGGGCGACCAGCCCTACGCCGTGACCAACGACGGGGCGCTGTTCACCTTCGCCTTCCAGGTGCTGCCGCTGATCCTGGTGATCTCGGCCCTGTCGGCGCTGCTGTGGCACTGGAAGGTGCTGAAGTGGATCACCCACGGCTTCGGCTTCCTGTTCCAGCGCACCATGGGGCTGGGCGGGGCCTCGGCGCTGGCGGTGGCGGCCAACATCTTCCTCGGCATGATCGAGAGCCCGATCGTGATCCGCGCCTATCTCGACAAGCTGACCCGCTCGGAGCTGTTCCTGCTGATGGTGGTCGGGCTGGCGACCGTGGCGGGTTCGACCATGGTCGCCTACGCCGCCATCCTCGCGCCGGTGCTGCCGAACGCCGCCGGACACGTGCTGGTCGCCTCGATCGTCTCGGCCCCGGCCGGCATCCTGCTGGCGCGGGTGATGGTGCCGGAGAAGCCCGGCGAGGGCGGGGCCCACGCCGACTACGATTCGGCCCTGAAGTACGACAGCGCCATCGACGCCATTGTGAAGGGCACGGCCGACGGCCTGATGGTGGTGCTGAACATCTCGGCCGTGCTGATCGTCTTCGTGGCGCTGGTGGCGCTGGCCAACGTGATGCTGGGCGGCTTCTGGCTGTTCGGCGGAGAGGTGACGGTGGAGCGGCTGCTGGGCTGGGTGTTCATGCCCGTGGCCTGGCTGACCGGGGTCGAGTGGTCGGAGGCGGGCCGCGCCGGCTGGCTGCTGGGGGTCAAGCTGACGCTGACCGAGTTCGTGGCCTTCATCGAACTGGGCAAGGTCCCGGCCGCCGAGATGAGCGAGCGCACCCGGATGCTGATGACCTATGCCCTGTGCGGCTTCGCCAACATCGGTTCGGTTGGAATCACCGTGACCGGCCTGAGCGTGCTGATGCCGGAGCGCCGCGAGGAGGTGCTGGGGCTGGTGTGGAAGGCGCTGTTCGCCGGCTTCCTGGCCACGCTCATGACCGCCTGCGTGGTCGGGGCCTTGCCGTCGACGATCTACGGCTGATAGCGTTGCGATAAGCAACGGAGGTCCCGATGAAGCTCTACACCTCGCACCGCGCGCCCAATCCGCGGCGGGTCCGCTGGGTCATGGCCGAGAAGGGGATCGAGGACGTCGAGATCGTCGAGATCGACCTGCTGGCGGGGGAGAACCGGACGCCGGAATACCGGGCGAAGGTCGGGGTGCCGCACGTGCCGGCGCTGGAGCTGGACGACGGGGTCGTGATCTCCGAGTCGGTGGCCATCTGCCGCTATCTTGAGGCGCTGTATCCCGAGCCGAACCTGTTCGGCCGCGACGTCCGCGAACAGGCGGTGGTCGAGATGTGGACCCGGCGCTGCGAGTTCTACCTGGCCAACCCGATCATGCTGAACGTCCGCCATTCGCACCCGGCGCTGGCGGCGCTGGAGGCGACCCAGCTGCCGCAGGTGGCCGAGTACAACCGGGTCTCGGCCGAGAAGTTCATGAAGTCGCTGGACCGACGACTGGGCGACAACGAGTTCGTGGCCGGGGAGCGGTTCACCATCGCCGACATCGTCGGCGTGGTCGGACTCGAGTTCGCCCGGCTGATCCGCTACCGGCCGCCCGAGGAGCTGACCCACCTGGCGCGGTGGCTGGACACCTGCAAGGCGCGGCCGGCGGCGGCGGCGGGGGTCTGACGCCGACGCGACGCAGAGGCGGCTGGACGGACCGGCCGCGATCATTTTAAGCTTCAAGTATGCCAGCCGACGCGGTCCGCACCGTCGCCGTCGTGGGCGCCGGACCCGGCGGCCTGTACCTGGCCATTTCCCTGAAGCTGCGCGACCCGTCGCTGAAGGTGACGGTGTACGAGCGCAACCGGCCGGACGACACCTTCGGCTGGGGCGTGGTGTTCTCGGACCAGACCCTGGCCAATCTCAAGGCCAACGACCCGGAGACGGCGGCGCGCATCGAGGCGGCCTTCGTCCACTGGGACGACATCGACGTGCACATCCGCGGCGAGACGATCCGATCGGGCGGGCACGGCTTCGCCGGCGTCGGGCGGGTGCGCCTGCTGGAGATCCTGCAGGCGCGGGCGGCGGAGCTGGGCGTGGCGCTGCGCTTCGAGACCGAGGTGGAGGACGCCCGGGCGCTGGACGCGGACCTGGTGGTGGCGGCCGACGGGCTGAACAGCCGGGTGCGCAACGCCGCGCCGGAGGTGTTCGGCGTCGACGTCGACGTGCGGAGGAACAAGTACGTCTGGCTGGGGACGAGGAAGGCTTTCGAGGCCTTCACCTTCGCCTTCGTCGAGACGCCGCATGGCTGGGTGTGGGCGCACGCCTACGGCTTCGAGCCGGGGCTCTCGACCTTCATCGTCGAATGCACCGAGGCGACCTGGCGCGGGCTGGGCTTCGACCGCATGGACCAGGACGAGACCTGCCGCGCGGCCGAGGCGCTGTTCGCCGAGTGGCTGGACGGCCACGCGCTGATGAGCAACGCGCGGCACCTGCGCGGCTCGGCCTGGCTGAACTTCCCGCGGGTGGCGTGCGCGAATTGGCGCGACGGCAAGGTGGTGCTGCTGGGCGATGCGGCGCACACGGCGCACTTCTCGATCGGTTCGGGCACCAAGCTGGCCTTCGAGGACGCCATCCGGCTGGCGGAGGCGGCGACCGCCGGCGGCGATCTGGAGGCGGCGCTGTCCGCCTATGAGGCCGAGCGGCGGGTCGAGGTGCTGAAGCTGCAGAGCGCGGCGCGCAATTCGACGGAGTGGTTCGAGACGGTCGAGCGCTACGTGGGGCTGGAGCCGCTCCAGTTCGCCTACAGCCTGCTGACCCGCAGCCAGAGGGTCAGCCACGAGAACCTGCGGCTGCGCGACGCGGCCTTCGTGGCGCGGGTCGAGCGGTGGTTCGCCGGACGGGCCGGGGCGGAGCCGGGGGACAGGCCGCCGCCGCCGATGTTCGCGCCGCTGCGGCTGCGCGGGCTGACCCTGCCCAACCGCGTCGTGGTGTCGCCGATGTGCATGTACTCGGCCGAGGACGGGACGGTGGGAGACTTCCACCTCGTCCACCTCGGGGCGCGGGCGATGGGCGGGGCGGGGCTGGTGTTCACCGAGATGACCGACGTCTCGGCCGACGGGCGCATCACGCCCGGCTGCGCCGGCATGTACCGGCCGGAGCACCGCGACGCCTGGCGGCGGATCGTCGACTTCGTGCACGGGCAGGGGACGCGGATCTGCCTGCAACTGGCGCACGCGGGGCGGAAGGGATCGGTGGAGCGGCCTTGGGGGCCGCGCGCCGATCAACCATTGATCGAGGGCGGCTGGGAGCTGATCGCGCCGTCGCCGATCGCCTGGGACGAGGGCGACCAGGTCCCGCGCGAGATGACCCGGGCGGACATGGACCGGGTGCGCGACGACTTCGTCCGGGCCGTGGGCGGGGCGCTCGAGGCGGGGTTCGACATGGTCGAGCTGCACTGCGCCCACGGCTATCTGCTGTCGTCCTTCCTGACCCCGGTCTCGAACCGGCGCACGGACGCCTACGGCGGGTCGCTGGAGAACCGGCTGCGCTTCCCGCTGGAAGTGTTCCGGGCGATGCGGGCGGCCTGGCCCGACGACCGGCCGATGTCGGTGCGCCTGTCGGCGACGGACTGGGTCGAGGACGGGCTGACGCCGGAGGAGGCCGTCGCCGTCGCGCGCGCCTTCGCGGAGGCGGGCTGCGACCTGATCGACGTGTCGGCGGGGCAGACCACGCCGGAGGCGCGGCCGGTGTACGGGCGCATGTTCCAGACCCCGTTCAGCGACCGCATCCGCAACGAGGCGGGGGTGGCGACGATGGCGGTCGGCAACATCTACGAGCCCGACCATGTGAACGGCATCCTCGCCGCCGGGCGGGCCGACCTGTGCGCCCTGGCGCGGCCGCACCTGGCCGATCCGAACTGGACGCTGCGCGCCGCGGCGGAGCTGGGCTGGCGCGGACAGGCCCCGCCCGTGCAGTACCGGCAGGGCTTCGCCCAGTTGGCGCGGAACCTTGAACGGCAGCAGCAGGCGGGGGCGATATGAGCCTGCAGGGACGGCATGCGGTGGTGACCGGGGCGGGGTCGGGCATCGGCCGGGCCACGGCCGAGCTGCTGGCCCTGAACGGGGCGCAGGTGACGCTGGTGGGACGGCACGTGGGGCGGCTGGCGGAGACGGCGGACCGCATCGGCGACGCGGCCTTCGCGGCGCCGGGGGACGTGACCGACTTCGACGCCCTGGAGGCGGCGCTGGACGCCGGGCGCGACCGCTTCGGGCCGATCGACATCCTGGTGAACAACGCCGGCGGCGCGAGCTCGGCGCCGTTCCTGAAGGCGGACGCAGGGGCGCTGCGCGAGATGCTGGCGCTGAACCTCGAGGCGCCGGCGCAGGCGATGCGGCTGGTGCTGGACGGCATGCTGGCGCGGCGGCACGGCCGGATCGTCAACGTCGCCTCGACCGCGGGGCTGAAGGGCTACGCCTACGTCTCGGCCTATGTGGCGGCCAAGCACGGGCTGGTGGGGCTGACGCGAGCCGCGGCGCTGGAAGTCGCGGCGAAGGGGGTGACGGTCAACGCCGTGTGTCCGGGGTTCACCGACACCGATCTGGTCGCGCGCTCGGTGGAGGCGATCGTGGCGAAGACCGGCCGCACCGGGGACGAGGCGCGCGCGGCGCTGGCGGCGGGCAATCCGCAGGGGCGGCTGATCACGCCAGACGAGGTGGCGGAGACCATCGTCTGGCTGTGCGGCGACGCCGCCTCGGGCGTGAACGGGGCGGCGATCCCGGTGGCGGGGGGCGAGACGTGAGCGGCGCCGGGAGCAAGGCGGCGCTGCGCCTGTGGCTGCGGCTGCTGGCCTGTTCGACGGCGGTCGAGCGCGAGGTCGGCCGGCGGCTGCGGGAGGAGTTCGGTTCGACCCTGCCGCGCTTCGACCTGCTGTCGGCGCTGGACCGCGCGGGCGAGGCCGGGCTGAGCATGGGCGAGGCGGCGGAACGACTGCGGGTCACCAACGGCAACGTCACCGGACTGGCCCGGCGGCTGGAGGGCGAGGGACTGATCGAGCGGCTGGCCGGATCGGACCGGCGGGTGCAGCGACTGCGGCTGACGGCGCAGGGGCGGAGCCGTTTCGCGGCCATGGCGGCGGCGCACGAGGGCTGGATCGGCGAGCTGTTCGCCGGGCTGGGCGACGGCGAGGTCGAGGAACTGGGCGGCGGGCTGGAGCGGGCGCGGCGCTCGATCCGGTCGGCCCTGCGCGAGGAGGCGGCTCATGAAGGCGCGTGACTATCGGGCGGAGCATTTCCTGTGGTCGGTGGACGACGACGGGGTGGCGACGCTGACGCTGAACCGGCCGGAGCGGAAGAACCCGCTGACCTTCCAGTCCTACGCCGAGATGCGCGACCTGTTCCGTGGACTGGTCCACGCCGGAGACTGCCGCGCGGTGGTGGTGACCGGCGCCGGGGGCAACTTCTCCTCGGGCGGGGACGTGCACGAGATCATCGGCCCGCTGACGGAGATGGCGGCGCCGGAGCTGCTGAACTTCACCCGCATGACGGGCGATCTGGTGAAGGCGATGCGGGGCTGTCCGCAGCCGGTCATCGCGGCGCTGGACGGAATCTGCGTCGGGGCCGGCGCGATCATGGCCATGGCCTCGGACCTGCGCATCGCCACGCCGCGAACGAAGACGGCCTTCCTGTTCACCCGGGTCGGGCTGGCCGGGTGCGACATGGGCGCGTGCGCCATCCTGCCCCGGATCATCGGTCAGGGCCGGGCCTCGGAGCTGCTGTTCACCGGGCGGAACATGACGGCGGAAGAGGGGGAGCGCTGGGGCTTCCACAACCGGCTGGTCGAGCCCGAGGCGCTGCTGGAGACGGCGCGCGAGCTGGCCTGCTCGCTGGCCAGGGGCCCGACCTTCGCCCACGGCATGACCAAGAACCAGCTCAACGTCGAATGGGACATGAGCCTGGACGCCGCCATCGAGAGCGAGGCCCAGGCGCAGGCGATCTGCATGCAGACGCAGGACTTCCGGCGGGCCTACGAGGCGTTTGCGGCGAAGCGCGAGCCGGTGTTCGAGGGGAACTGAGCCATGGCCGACCGCAGCTTCCTGGACTGGCCCTTCCTCGAGGATCGACACCGGGCGTTCGCGGCGGATCTGGAGGCGTGGGCGGAGCGCGAGGCGGCGCTCGGGCTGCACGGGGATCACGACCTCGACGGCGACTGTCGGGCGATCCTGAAGGCGCTGGCGGCGGGCGGCTGGCTGAGGCACGCCGTGCCGGACGCCGAGGGGCGGCTGGACGTGCGCACCCTGTGCCTGACGCGCGAGACGCTGGCGCGGCGCTCGGGCCTGGCCGACTTCGTCTTCGCCATGCAGGGGCTGGGATCGGGGCCGATCAGCCTGTTCGGGACGGACGCGCAGAAGGCCCGCTGGCTGGCGCAGGCGGCGGCGGGAGAGGCGATCGCCGCCTTCGCCCTGTCGGAGCCGGAGGCGGGTTCGGACGTGGCGGCGCTGGCGACCACGGCCCGGCGCGAGGGCGACGGCTGGGTGCTGGACGGGACCAAGACCTTCATCTCCAACGGCGGACTGGCGGACCGCTACACGGTGTTCGCGCGCACCGGCGAGGCGGGCGCGAAGGGGATCAGCGCCTTCGTGGTGGATGCGGACACGCCCGGCTTCGAGGTGGTGGAGCGCATCCCGCTGATGGCGCCGCACCCGCTGGCGACGCTGAGGTTCGCGGATTGCCGCGTCGACGGCGACCGGCTGCTGGGCGAGCCGGGGCAGGGGTTCCGCATCGCCATGGCGACGCTGGACGTGTTCCGCTCGACGGTGGCGGCGGCGGCCCTGGGCTTCGCCCGCCGGGCCTTCGACGAGGCGGCCAACCGGGCGGTGAGCCGCCGGCTGTTCGGGGCGCCGATGGCCGACCTGCAGCTGGTCCAGGCGGCGCTGGCCGAGATGGCGCTGAAGATCGACGCCTCGGCCCTGCTGATCTACCGCGCCGCCTGGCTGAAGGACCGGGGCGCGCCGCGGGTGACCCGCGAGGCGGCGATGGCCAAGCTGTACGCCACCGATGAGGCGCAGGCGGTGATCGACCAGGCGGTGCAGCTGTTCGGCGGGCTGGGGGTCGTGTCGGGCAGCCCGGTCGAGCGGCTGTACCGGGAGATCCGGGCCCTGCGTATCTACGAGGGAGCCTCGGAGGTGCAGAAGATCGTCATCGCCCGGCAGGCGCTGGGCGCGCTGCGGGGAGGCGGCTGATGGGGGAGAGCGCGCACGTCGACCGTTTCGTGCTGGAGCGGCTGCCGCCGCCGGGGCAGCAACCGGACTTCATCTTCGATCTGCCGGAGCTGCAGTATCCGGCGCGGCTGAACGCGGCGGCGGAGCTTCTCCGCCGCGCCATGGCGGCCGGGGGGCCGGAGGGGCGGGCCCTGATCGACTTCGACCACGAATTTTCGTGGGCGCGCGTGGACGCGATCTCGGGCCGGATGGCGCGGGTGCTGGTCGAGGATATGGGACTGGTCCCCGGCAACCGGGTCCTGCTGCACGGACCGAACTCGGCGTGGACGGCGCTGGCCTGGTTCGCGATCCTGAAGGCCGGCGGCGTGGTGGTGGCGACCATGCCGATGCTGCGGCCGTCGGAGCTGGCGACCGTCATCGGGAAGGCGCAGGTGAGCTACGCCCTCGTCTACGAGACGCTGGCGGAACCCGTGGCCGAGGCGCAGGGCGCGGCCTCGTCGCTGACAAAGGTGATGACTTCGGCCGAGCTGCAGGCGGCGGCCATGGCCCTGCCGCCGGGAACGGGCTTCGAGCCGGTGGACACCGCCGCCGACGATCCGGCGTTGATCGCCTTCACCTCGGGCACGACGGGCAAGCCGAAGGGCTGCGTCCACTTCCACCGCGACGTGCTGGCCATGGCCGACACCTTCGGCCGGCACATGCTGGACTTGGGCCCGGGAGACGTGGTCGTCGGGACGCCGCCGATCGCCTTCACCTTCGGCCTGGGCGGACTGGTGGTGTTCCCCGCCGCGGCGGGGGCGGCGACGGCCTTCCCGAACCGGCCCGGCTTCGAGGCGCTGGCGGAGACCATCGAACGGCAGCGGGCGACGGCGATCTTCACCGCCCCGACCGGCTACCGCGCGCTGCTGAAGCTGGCGGACCAGCACGACCTGTCGTCGTTGCGCACCTGCGTCTCGGCGGGGGAGACCCTGCCGGCGGCGACGTCCGAGGCCTGGCACGACGCCACCGGCGTGCGGATCGTCGACGGCATCGGTTCGACCGAAATGATCCATATCTTCATCTCGGCCCGCGGCGACGACATCCGGCCGGGCTGCACCGGGCGGGCGGTGCCCGGCTACGAGGCGCGGATCGTGGACGAAGCGGGCCAGCCGCTGCCGGCAGGGTCGACCGGCCGGCTGGCGGTGCGGGGGCCGACCGGCTGCCGCTACCTCGAGGACGAACGGCAGGCGGCCTATGTGCAGAACGGCTGGAACCTGACGGGCGACGTCTACCGTCTCGACGAGGAGGGGCGGTTCTGGTTCGTGGCCCGGTCGGACGACATGATCATCTCGTCCGGCTACAACATCGGCGCGCCCGAGGTGGAGAACGCCCTGCTCGGCCATCCTGCGGTCGCGGAGGCGGCGGTGATCGGGGCTCCGGACGAGGAGCGCGGCCAGATCGTCAAGGCCTTCGTGGTGCTGCATCCGGGACGGGAGCCGTCGGATGCGCTGCGCTGCGAGCTGCAGGCGCACGTGAAGGCCGTCATCGCGCCCTACAAATATCCGCGGGCGCTGGAGTTCGTGGACAGTCTGCCGAAGACCCAGACCGGCAAGCTTCAGCGCTTCCGGCTGAAGGGCGGCGCATGACCGGCCAGGTGTTCACCGTGCGGCGGCGGGTGCGTTTCGCCGACTGCGACGCGGCGGGGATCGTCTTCTTCCCGCGCTATTTCGAGATGCTGAACGGGGTGGTGGAGGACTGGTTCGCCGGCCCCCTTGGCGTGTCGTTCCGCGAACTGCACCTGGAGCGCGGCGCCAGCGTGCCGACGGCGGCGGTGGAGGCGACGTTCAGGGCGCCCTCGCGGCTGGAGGACGACCTCGACTTCTCGCTGAGCGTCACCCGGCTGGGCGGCGCCTCGTGCGGACTACGCCACCGCATCGACTGCGGCGGCGAGCGGCGTTTCGAGGCGACGCAGACGATCGTCCACGTCGGGTCCGCCCTTAAGCCGGAGCCCTGGCCCGAGGAGCTGCGGGCGCGGATGGCGCCCTTTGTGGAGAGCGCCGCATGAACCGCGTCCTGTTGCCGGAGGGCTGGCCCCGGCCCAGGGGCTATTCCAACGGAATCGCCGCCGAGGGCCGGATGGTGTTCGTCGCGGGCCAGATCGGCTGGACGCCCGAGGGCGTGTTCCCGCAGGGCTTCGCGGCCCAGTTCCGCCAGACCCTGGAGAACACCCTGGCGGTGCTGGCCGAGGGCGGCGCAGGGCCGGAGCATATCGTCCGGATGACCTGGTTCGTGGTCGACCGCGAGGAGTACCTGGCCAGCCTGCGCGAGATCGGCGCCGCCTGGCGCGAGCTGATCGGTCCGCATTATCCGGCCATGGCGGTGGTCGAGGTGAAGGGGCTGATCGAGGCCGAGGCCCGGCTGGAGATCGAGACCACGGCCGTGATCGGCTGACCCGGCCGATCTCGCCCTAGTGCGCCGCGGAGCCGCTGCGCGGCAGGCTGGCGAGGGCGTCGCGGCAGGCGCGCTCGCATTCGCGGCAGGCCTCGGCGCAGATGCGGCAGTGCTCGTGCTTTTCGGCGTGCTTGTCGCACTCGGCGGCGCAGCGGGCGCAGGCCAGTTCGCAGGCGCGCAGCTGGGCCTCGATCACCGGCACGTCGCCGCCGGAACGGCGCGTGGCGATGAGGCCGCTGGTCAGGCAGACGTCGGCGCAGTCCATGTTCAGGCGGATGCATTGCACCAGCTCGGCGACCATCTCCTCGCCCAGGCAGGCGTCGGCGCAGGAGGCGCAGACCTGGGCGCAGTCGAAGCAGGCCTCGACGCAGCGGGCGAGGGCGGTGTTGACCTCGCCACGAACGTGCGGGTGGGTGGCGATCATCTGTTCGGCGCGCATTTTCGGGCTCCCTGAATGTCCTTGCGCCCCCGTCGGTGGGGCAGCAGGGCAACCCGTCGGAACGCCGGAAGTTCGGCCCGCCCGCGAATATTGCGTCAGGCGGCCCGTCGGCGGGCGCCGCACAGGTCGCAGAATTCCCGGCCCTCGCGCCGCCGATCCGGCCGCCATCGGTGCCGACGACAACGCAACTGACGGACGAGCCGCCGGATCGCTGCAAGCATGTAGACGCCCCTGAACTCAACCTTGCGTCGAACGGTCTAGCGGGGTGGGCCGGGCTGGAAAAGCCCTTCTTCAACCGCCGGACGCGCGGAGGGCCTGTTTGCGCCCCGGTCAGGCGGATGCGCGCCGGCCTTCGCGCACGGAACCCCGCGCGTCCCCGGCGTTTAATTGAGGCGGAAGGAGGCGGGCCGATGGCGATCGAACGGACGGGGGCGGCAGGCTGGGCGGTGCGGGCGCTGGCGATCGTGCTGGTGCTGATCGGCGCCGTGCTGGCCTTCGGCGGCGCATGGCTGCTGTCGCTCGGCGGATCGTTCTACTACCTGCTGGCGGGGCTGGGGCTGATCGCATCCGGCGTGATGCTGTTCCGGCTGCGGCCGACCGGGGCGTGGATCTATGTCGCCGTCTTCGTCCTGACGGTGCTCTGGGCCTTGTGGGAGGTCGGCCTCGACGGTTGGGCGCTGGTTCCGCGCATCGTCGCTCCCGCCGTGCTGCTCGTCGGCGTGATCGCGGCCCTGCCGGTGCTGGATCGGCGGCGCGGCGGCCGACTGGCCCTGATCGTCGGCGGCGTCTTCGCCCTTGCGGCCATCGGCTTCGGCGTGGCGGTCGCCCAGGCCAACCGGCCGATGACGCCGCAGCCGGCCGCCGGACCTCTGACGGCGGGCATGGCCGAGCCGTCGTTGCGCGATGTCGGCGCCGACTGGCCCGCCTACGGCGGGACCTACAGCGCCCGGCGCTACTCGCCGCTGGCGCAGATCACCCGGGACAACGTCGGAAACCTGGAGCGGGTGTGGACCTACCGCACCGGCGACCTTCCCGAGGACAAGTGGGGAGCCGAGACGACGCCTCTGAAGGTCGGGGACACGGTCTATCTCTGCTCCGCCCGCAACGTGCTGATCGCGCTGGACGCGCGCACCGGCGAGCAGCGCTGGCGCTACGATCCGCAGGTGTCGGACGAGTGGATTCCCTACACCGCCGCCTGCCGGGGCGTGGCCTACTACGACGTCGCCGCGGCGGCGACCGGAACCCCGCCGACGGCGACCGCTCCGACGGCCGCGACGCCGCAGGGCGCCCCGGCGACGGGCGCGCGGACGATGCCCGCTCCGGCGGCCCCGGCCGCTGCGCAGCCCGCCGCGGCCGCCGCGGCCTGCGCCCGGCGGATCATCGAGGGGACGCTGGACGGCCGCCTGATCGCGGTCGACGCCCGTACGGGCCGGCCCTGCGCGGACTTCGGCGACAACGGGTCGGTCGACATCAAGGTCGGCATGGGCGAGGTCATCCCCGGCATGGTGTCGATCACCTCGGCCCCGACCATCGTGCGCGGGGTGGTGGTCACTGGCCACCAGGTGCTGGACGGCCAGTACAACGAGGCCCCGTCGGGGGTGATCCAGGGCTTCGATGCGGTCACGGGCGAGCTGCGCTGGGCCTGGGACATGGCGCGGCCGGACCTCACCGGGCGGCCGGAGGCGGGCGACAGCTACACCCGCGGCACGCCCAACATGTGGACCACGGCCTCGGGCGACGAGCAGCTGGGGCTGGTCTACCTGCCGATGGGCAACTCGGCGGCGGACTACTACAGCTCCGACCGGTCGGAGGCGGAGAACCGGTACGCCACCTCGCTGGTGGCGCTGGACGTCACGACCGGGCGCCCGGCGTGGCGCTTCCAGACCGTGCACAAGGATGTCTGGGACTACGACCTCGGATCGCAGGCGACGCTGATCGACTATCCCGTCGGCGGAGCGATGGTCCCGGCCCTGGTGCTGCCCAGCAAGCAGGGCGACCTGTACATCCT
>Ga0154912_119_pt2 | contig 24312 bp, 21 predicted proteins | sample RifCSPhighO2_01_FD_105881 | JGI IMG/M metagenome (GOLD analysis project Ga0154912, IMG submission 105881) | Caulobacterales bacterium RIFCSPHIGHO2_01_FULL_70_19 | reverse complement strand
TCGGCGCCGTCGGAGCCGCGCACGACGGCGCCCGGCTGCAGGGTCAGCTGTTGCGGTTGCGCCGCCGTTTGTCCGGCGGGCTCCTGGGTCGGCGAGCTTTGCGGGGCCGTGCTGTCCTGGGCGAACGCCGGAGCGGTCATGAGGAACAGGCCGGCGACCCCCGTGAGGAGCGCGGTCTTGCGCATTGGTCAGCCTCGGTTCTGAAGCGGGCAGGAGCGCCCGCAGCGGAACAACCCGGCCTGCGCCCGGCGGTTTCCGCCGCCCCGAAATGACCTTGGCTGCGCCCGAATTGGCCGATTTCGGCTCGACGAGCGCCCGATCAGTCCTCGCGGACCCGCTTCTTGCGGAAGCTGGGGTTCAGCACCGCCTTGCGCAGACGGATCGACTTCGGCGTCACCTCGACCAGCTCGTCGCTCTCGATGTAGGCGATCGCCTGCTCCAGCGACGGCCGCCGCGGCGGGGTCAGGCGCACGGCCTCGTCCTTGCCGGCGGCGCGGACGTTGGTCAGCTGCTTGCCCTTGATCGGATTGACGTCGAGGTCGTCCGAGCGGCTGTTCTCGCCGATGATCATGCCCTGGTAGGTCTTCTCGCCGGCGCCGACGAACATCACGCCGCGCTCCTCGAGGTTCCACAGGGCGTAGGCGGCGGTCTCGCCGTCGGAGTTGGAGACCAGCACGCCCTTCAGGCGGCCCTCGATCGGCCCCTTGTGCGGCTCGTAGTGGCTGAACACGCGGTTCAGCACGCCCGAGCCGCGGGTGTCGGTGAGGAACTCGCCCTGGTAGCCGATCAGCGACCGCGACGGGCAGGCCAGCTGGATGCGGGTCTTGCCCGCGCCCGACGGCCCCATGTCCTTCAGCTCGGCCTTGCGGGCCGACAGCTTCTCGATGACCACGCCGGTGTATTCATCGTCGACGTCGATGACGACGTCCTCGATCGGCTCCAGCCGCTCGCCGTTCTCGCCGGTCTGGTAGACCACGCGCGGCCGGCTGATGGAGACCTCGAAGCCCTCGCGGCGCATGTTCTCGATCAGCACGCCCAGCTGCAGTTCGCCGCGGCCGGCGACCTCGTAGGCGTCCTTGCCGCTGGTCTCGGTGACGCGGATGGCGACGTTGCTCTCGGCCTCCTTCAGCAGGCGATCGCGGATGACGCGGCTCTGCACCTTGTCGCCCTCGCGGCCCGCCAGCGGGCTGTCGTTGACGCCGACGGTCATCGAGATGGTCGGCGGGTCGATCGGCTGGGCGTCCAGCGGCTCGGTCACCTCCAGCGCGCACAGGGTGTCGGCCACGGTGGCCTTGGACATGCCGGCGATGGCGACGATGTCGCCGGCCTCGGCGCCCTCCTCGACCGGCTGGCGCTTGAGGCCGCGGAAGGCCAGCACCTTGGTGATCCGGCCCTGTTCGATCTGCTTGCCGTCGCGCGACAGCGCCTTGATCGGCATGCCGGGCACGGCCTTGCCGCTCTCGATGCGGCCGGTCAGCAGGCGGCCCAGGAACGGGTCGCTCTCGATCAGCACGTTCAGCATCCGGAACGGCTGGTCGACGTTCTGCGCCACCGGCGGCGGCGGCACGTGGTCGACGATCAGGTCGAACAGCGGGGCCAGGGTCTCGGACGGCTGGTTCAGGTCCAGCGTCGCCCAGCCGTTGCGGCCCGAGGCGTAGATGTGCGGGAAGTCCAGCTGCTCCGGCGAGGCGCCGATGGCCTCGAACAGCTCGATCGTCTCCAGGTGCACCCGGTCCGGGTCGGCGTGGGTGCGGTCGACCTTGTTGATGCACAGGATCGGCTTCAGGCCCATCTTCAGGGCCTTGGTCAGCACGAACTTGGTCTGCGGCATGACGCCTTCCTCGGCGTCGACCAGCAGCACGCAGCCGTCGACCATGCCGAGGATGCGTTCGACCTCGCCGCCGAAGTCGGCGTGGCCCGGCGTGTCGATGATGTTGATACGGGTTTCGCCGGCCTTGCCGTTCCACAGCACCGAGGTCGCCTTGGCGAGAATGGTGATGCCGCGCTCGCGCTCCTGGTCGTTGGAGTCCATGGCGCGCTCGGTGGTCGCCTCGTTGGCGCGGAACACGCCCGACTGGGCCAGAAGCTGGTCGACCAGGGTTGTCTTGCCGTGGTCGACGTGGGCGATGATGGCGACGTTGCGCAGGTTCATTTCGGGCTCGGGCGGACTGTGTTCGGTCGCGGAGAGGTCCGCGCCGCTGCAGGTAGGGGCGTGATTGCGGGGAAGGCGCGCCTCATACAGGCGCGAGCGGCGAAACGCCAGTGCGCGGGGAGCACGCACTGGCGTCGCCGGACTTATGGCCGCCGAAAGCGGCGGGCTGAGGGCGGCGCCTAGACCTTCGCCGAGCGGCCCCGCACCCACAGGTACAGGCCCGCCGTCAGGGCGGCGAAGGCAGCGATCCCGGCCCCCATCGCCGGCCAGCCCGAGCCGTCGGGCAGGACCACCGCCCATTCACCGTTCTCCGTGGCCACGATGATCCCGGCGTTGATCACCCCGAACAGGCTCTCCCCGACGATCAGGCCGGAGGCCAGCAGCACGCCCATCCGGCGACCCACGTCGGCGAAGGCCGTTCCGCGGATCGCCTTCTCGTAGATCCAGCCGCACACGGCGCCGATCACCAGCATGGTCGTCACCGCCGCCGGCAGGTAGAAGCCGATCCCGACCGCCAGCGGCGGCAGCTTGACCTTGCCGCGGGTGCCCCGGTCCAGCGCCACGTCCAGCGCAATGATGACCACCCCGATCACGGCGCCGAGGCCGATCAGGTCCCAGCGCAGATCGCCGCCGATCACCCCGCGGGCCAGCGCCGATATCAGCGTGGCCTGCGGCGCGGCGAGGGTGGTGGCGTTCTCGGCGATGGCCGGCGGGCCGCCCTCGAAGCCGAAAGCCTGGTTGAGCAGGTTGAGGATCAACGGAATCACCAGCGCGCCGGCGACCACCCCGACGATCAGCGCCGTCTGCTGCCGCCACGGCGTCGCCTCGACCAGCTGGCCGGTCTTCAGGTCCTGCAGGTTGTCGTTGGCGATCACGGCCACGGCGAAGACCACCGCGGTGACGATCAGGGCGAAGGCGATGATCGACGGATCGGCCGGCACGCCCGCCAGGGCCATCACGCCGAGCATCAGCAGCGACGCGATCACGATGGCGAGGATGCCGACGCCGGACACCGGGCTGTTCGACGAGCCGATCAGGCCGGCCATGTAGCCGCAGATGGCGGCCACCGCGAAGCCGATGACGATGACGTAGACCAGGCCGCCGCCGATCAGCAGCGGCGCCGACCCCGCCAGCGTCGGCGAGGTCTGGGAGAACCACGCAAGCAGGGCCGCAATGCCGACCAGGGCCGCCACCGACAGGCCGCCGACGAGGGTGATCGGAATGTCCTGCTCGGTGCGCTCAAGCGTTTCGCCGCCCTTGCGCCGGGTCTGCGCCGCGAGGGCCGAGGTCAGGCCGGCGACCAGCGGGCCCGCCAGCTTCATCAGGGTCCAGATCGCCGCCACGCCGATCACCCCCGCGCCCATCAGCCGGACTTCGCGGCCCCAGACCGTCCCGGCCAGCTCCTCGGCGGGCGCCCCGGCCGGCACCGTGGCGGCGATGGCGGGAATCCCGTGAGCCGTCATCCACGCCACCGCCTCGGGCGAGGTCAGGATCGGCACGGCCACGCCCCAGGCCAGCAGCAGGCCGAACAGCTGCGCCAGCCCGACGGTCAGGCCGATCAGGTGCCCGGCGCCGAGCAGGGCGAACTGCATGCTGAAGCCGAGGCCGGTCGCGCCGCCGCCTAGGGCCGCCGGCAACTTGACGAAGCGCGCCGCCTCGGCGGCGAAGAGGCGCATGGCCACCAGCACCGCGTAGCCGGCCGAGACCACGGCGCCGCCGATCACCACCCACAGGCCGGCCCTGTTCTCGCGCACCGCGCTATCGGTCTGCTCCGCCCCGCGGGAGCCGACCTTCAGCACCTCCGCCGCGGCCACGCCTTCAGGGTAGGGGAGGGTCGAGTTGACCACCAGTGCCCGGCGCAGCGGGATCGAGAAGGTCACCCCCAGCACGCCGCCCAGCACGCAGATCGCCACCGACTCCCAGAACGGGAAGTCCATCCACCAGCCGATCATCACCAGCCCGGGCAGCACGAAGATGATCGAGCTCATCGCCCCGCCGACCGAGGCGACGGTCTGAACCGTCATGTTCTCCCAGATGGTCGAGTTGCGGACCGCCCGCAGCACCGCCATCGAGATCACCGCCGCCGGGATGGCCGAGGCGAAGGTCAGGCCGACCAGCAGGCCCAGGTAGGTGTTGGCGGCGGTGAACACGACCGCCAGGGCGCAGCCGAGCGCCAACGCGCGCAGGGTCAGTTCGAGGCGGCGGCCGCCGCGGGCCGGGGTGGAAGCGTCGCTCATGGGGTCCCTCTCCCGATGTCGGCGGGGAGGAAAGCGCGAAACGGACCGGGCGCCTAGAGGCGGCGGCGCCGGCGGTCAGGACTGCGGCGGGCCGGACGCGTCGTCGCCCGTGGCCGGCGTGGCGGCCTCCGCCTGACGGGCGAGCGCCGACGGATCGTCGCCGAGGCCCGGAGCCACCATGGCGGGGAATTGGCAGACGCCCGGGGCGCCCGGGGAGCCCGAGCCCGAGACCGGCTCCAGCCGGCCGGCCATCCGCGCCTCGATCGCCTGCCGCACCTCGGCCGCCGTCGGCGGGCCGTTCCGGAACATCTGCAGCGTGGCCCGGCCGTCGCAGCGGTACTCGTCGAGGAACCAGCTCCGACTGTCCGGGTCGAACAGGTCTGGCGAACTCGTCACCCAAAAGGCCCGCGGCCGCGTCTCCGGTGCGTCCGGCTTCACCAAGGCGACCATGTGGGCGTCCAGCGTCGGCGTCAGGTTCGCAGGCCGTTCGAACAGGACGGCCTCGCCGCTCTCAACGGAGAAGCCCTCGATGCGCCGGGTGCCGAGCTCTGCTCCGAGAGCCGCGAGTGAGGCGGCGGTCAGGCGGTCCCGCTCCCGCGCGTGCGCCGGCCAGTCCTCCCGCGCGGCGTGGGCCGCCATGACGACAAGACTGGCGTAGCCGCCGACGGGGGCCGGCGCCGGCAGGGGCACAGGCTCCATGGTTGCGAGGGCGAGGCCGGGATCCCCGGCGTCCAGGGCGATTTGGGCGCGCATGACGCGCGCGTGCCAGGACTCCGGGGCCGCGCCGCAAAGGTCGATGATCCGGTCGGCGGCGTCGGCGGCTTTCCCGTGGTCGCCGAGGCCCATGCGCAGCGCCGCGTCGCTCCACAGCGCATCGGTGGCGGCGCAGTCGGAAACCGAGGCCGGGTCGACGGCGGGCAAGTCGGAGAGGGCGGTCGCCATCATCTCCCGGCGCAGGGCCACCGCGCCGGGCAGCAGGTCGATGTAGGCTTCGGGTGAACCGCACATCGCCCCGCCCATGGCGGGCCGGCCCAGCATCAGGGCGGCGCCGCACGCGTCCAGCCGTCGCGCCTCGCCGTCGCTGACGCCCGGTTCGGTGATCGGCGCCATCATCACGTGACCCGGGTTGCCGTTGACCCCCGGCACGTAGATGGCGGCGGACCGGCTGATCGCCTGGCCCGCCCGGGCCCGCAAACCCTCCGCGGCCACGGGGTCTCGCTCGACTCCGCGCAGGCCCGTCCGCATCAGGAAGGAGAGGGCGTACTGGGCCTGACGGTCGCCGGCGTCGCTTCGCTGGCGCAGGCTCTCGACCGGTTCGGTCATGGCCAGCTTCAGCGGCGCGTTGCGCGCGATCGGATCCGGCGCGGTCGCGCAGCCCGCCGTCGCCGCCGCCAGGACGACGGCCGCCGCATTCGTTCGCCAAGCCCTCGACATGGCCGCCTCCCCGCAAGCCGCGCCCCATGCGTGCCCCAGGATAGCCCGGCCGTCCAGTCGCAGGGCGCGACTGGCGCGCGCCGGCGGCGGCCGCTATCGCATGGGCTATGCCTGAACTGCCCGAAGTCGAAACCGTCCGTCGCGGCCTGGAGCCGGTGTTGGCGGGCGCACGGCTGACGCGGGTGCGGCAGAACCGGCCGGACCTGCGCTTTCCCTTTCCCGAGCGTTTCCCCGACCGGCTGGAGGGCGCGAGGGTCGAGCGCCTCGAGCGCCGCGCCAAATACCTGCTCATGCCCCTGTCGACCGGCGAGACCTGGGTGACCCACCTCGGCATGACCGGGCGGTTCACGCTGGACGGCGACCAGATCGGGGAGTTCGAGGAGGCGGCGCCCGCCACGGGCAAGCATGAGCACTTCAGCCTGTGCGCCGTCCGCGACGGCCGCGCGACGCGCGTGGGCTTCGCCGACGCCCGCCGCTTCGGCTTCATGGGCCTGATCCCGACGGAGGCCGTCGAGACCCACCCGTGGTTCGCCGCCCTCGGGCCGGAGCCGCTCGGCAACGCCTTCTCAGGCGCCCATCTGGCCGAGGCGTTCCGCGGCAAGAAGCAGAACGTCAAGGTCAGCCTGCTGGACCAGCGCATCGTCGCCGGCCTGGGCAACATCTACGTCTGCGAGGCCCTGTTCCGCGCTCGCATCTCGCCGCTCACGGCCGCGGGCAAGGTCTCCCGGCCGCGGCTCGAGATCCTCGCCGCCGAGGTCCGCAACGTGCTGAACGACGCCATCGCCGCGGGCGGCTCGACGCTCCGCGACTTCGCCAACGCCGAGGGCGGCCAGGGCTATTTCCAGCACCGCTTCGACGTCTACGGCCGCGAGGGCAAGCCCTGCGCCGGCGACGGCTGCTCCGGCGTGGTCAGACGCACGGTGCAGGCCGGCCGGTCGACCTTCTGGTGCCCGGCCTGCCAGAAGCGGTGACCATGGCCCACCGCATCATCCTCTTCCGCGGCATGAACACCGGCGGCGTCCGCGCCCCGGTCGCGGAGCAGCGCGCCATGGCCGTGGAGATGGGGCTGGAGAACCCGCGCACCCTGCTGGCCAGCGGCAACCTCGTCGTCGACAGCGACCGCGATCCCCGGTCGCTGGAGGCGGAGATCGAGGCCGCGATGGAGAGGCGCTTCGGCCTGACCCTCGCCGCCGTCGTGCGTACGCCGGAGCAGTGGGCGGGCCTGATCGCCGCCAACCCCTTCCCGGACGAGGCGAAGGCGGCGCCCTCCAAGCTGCTGGTCATGCTCATGAAGGACGGCGTGCGCGACGGCGCCCTCGAGGCCCTGCGCGCCGTCGCCGCCCCCGGCGAGCGTGTCGAACCGGCCGACGGCGCCCTGTTCTTCTGGCATCCCGAGGGGATCGGCCGTTCGAAGCTGGCGGAGAAGGCCCAGCCGCGGCTGATCGGCGTCGGGACGGGCCGCAACTGGAACACGGTGCTCAGGCTGGCGGAGATGGTCGGCCTTCCGTCCCGCTGACCGGCTCGCTATGCAGGCCGCCAGACGAGGAGATCCCGATGGCCGACGCCTACGACAACCTGCTGATCGAACGCCACGCCGACGGCTATGCGGTCGTGACACTGAACCGGCCCGAGGCGCTGAACGCGCTCAACTCCGCCCTCTTCAAGGATCTCGCCGACTTCCTCGACGCGGTCGAGCACGACGACAGCGTGCGCTGCCTCATCCTGACCGGCTCGGGCGACAAGGCCTTCGCCGCCGGCGCCGACATCAAGGAGATGGCCGACCAGTCCTACGCCGACATGTACAAGGCCAACTTCTTCTCGCTCGGCCACGATCGCATCGTCCGCTTCCGCAAGCCGATCGTCGCCGCGGTCAACGGCTTCGCCCTCGGCGGCGGCTGCGAGCTGGCCATGCTGTGCGACTTCATCGTCGCCTCGGAGAAGGCGAAGTTCGGCCAGCCCGAGATCAACCTCGGCGTCGCCCCCGGCATCGGCGGCTCCCAGCGCCTGACCCGTCTGGTCGGCAAGTCCAAGGCCATGGACATGGTCCTGACCGCGCGGATGATGGACGCCGCCGAGGCCGAACGCGCCGGCCTGGTGTCCCGCGTCTTCCCGCATGAGACCCTGCTCGACGAGGCCCGCGCCATCGCCGCGAGGATCGCCGCCCAGAGCCCGCTGGCGGTCATGGCCAACAAGGAGATGGTCAACGCGGCGCTCGAGACGACCCTGACCCAGGGCGTCCAGTTCGAACGCCGCCTGTTCCATAGCCTGTTCGCCTTCGACGATCAGAAGGAGGGGATGGCGGCGTTCGTGGAGAAGCGGAAGCCGAGGTTCACGGGGCGGTGATCAGCCCGGGAAGGTCAGACTGGCCGTCATGTTTCGCGCTGCGGCCTGAGAACCCGCCGCGAGGCGAAGGGTGACCGGCGCAGCGTGGCGGCGCACCGTGCCGTCGGCTCCGCGGATTTCCCCGACGAGTTGGTAGACCCGGGGGCGCTCCCGCATCGGGGGGAAAGCGGCCCGCGTCAGTGGGATTCTGGCGAGCCCCGCCGGCCCCTCGCCCTGCGGGGTTGCCGCGAAGGTCTCCGCCACGATCGCGCCGCGCTCATCAACCAGGGCCATGCGCAGGTGCTCATCCGGCCCCATCGTCGACGACGCCCCGACCAGCTCGACGGGCACCCACGCCTCGACCTGATCGGGCTGGATTCCCGGCGAACGCCAGATAGTTGGACGCGGCCGGGCGCTCTCGCAGGAATAGGCCCGCGACAGCGCGGCTCGCGCCACTTCGGCTGGCCGATCCCCGGGCGGGATCGTGGCGCGGGCGATCTCCGCCTTCGTCCGCTCGACCAGCGTTCCCAGCGCCGCGCGCCGGGCCGCCTCGTCGCCCTGCTCCAGGTCCGCCGGCAGGCAGATGTCGCCCCTGCTTCCGCCGCCGCTTGGGAACTGCGAGAAGATGACGCCGGCGCAGAACCCGTCGTCGGCAGGATCGGTCGAGGCGCACAGGTCCTGATACTGCTGACCCGTCGGATTGCGGAAGCGGGCCTGCTGCTCAGGCGTCAGGCTTCCGAAGGCCGCCGCAGTCGCGGCATGCGCCCCCGTATCAGGGACGGCCTGCGTGCGTCGCGCGCGGCGCACTTCCGCTTCCGGTTTCAGGGTGAACATCACGTGGTCGCCGACGATCTCCATCTGCGCGACGGCGTCGGGATTCACCCCACGGGCCGGGAAGCCGATGGGCAGGCGGCGACCGTCGACACTCACCGGGGTTCGGCCTGTGTACGAGAGGATCAGGTTCATCTCGCCCGAGCCGGCGGGCGGCGTGCGCACGTCGATCCGGTCGGGCGCGACGGCCCACATCGGCAGGCCTTCGGGCAGGGGCTCCCCGTTCAGAAGCACCCGGGCGTCAGCGCCCATGTCGATCACCCGCGGGTTTCCGGATGCCGGAACGGGCGTTTCGGGGGAAGCGGTCTGCAGCCGCAGAACCGGCTCGCGTTCGGCGGCGACCGCCAGCGATCCGGCGCCGGCGGCCGCGGCGACGGCCAGGGCGGCTCCCGCGGAGACCAGGCGCGTCCGGCGCCCGGCCGGGGCGGCGGGGGTCATCACAGCCTTGAGGCGATGCATGGCGGACTTCCTTCCGGCGCCGGTGAAGGTGAGAGCGGGCAGGGCCTGAGGGCCGGCGCGGCTTCTCAAGGCCTCGATCAGGGACTGGGCGTAGGCCCGACGCGTCTCTGCGCCGGCTCCATCGAGCGCCTGCACGTCGCAGGCCTCCTCACGCGCGGCCGCCCGCCGGGCGCGCAGCGCCGGCATCAGCGGGTTGGCGGCGAGCAGGGCGAGAAGGGCTTCCTCGAGCCAGATGATCCGATGGTCGTTCCGCTTCAGGTGGACCAGTTCATGGGCGATCATGGCCCTCGCGACCGCCCGGTCGCCCGCCGTCGCCAGTCCGGCGGGCAGGATGAGGCGCGGCCTCGTGAATCCGGCGAGGAGGGGCTCGGTCGCGCCCGGGCTGACGCCGACGCGCGGGGGCCGAAGCGACAGGCGGCCGGCGACTTCGTGGACCATCGCGACCGTTCCGGCGTCGGCCTCTCCAAGCCCGCCCGTCAGGCGGCCCAGCCGCCAGGCGCCGAGCCCGAGCCGCCCCAGCCGCCAGACCGCCGCGATCGCCGCCGCGGCCAGTATCACGGGCGCGATCAGAACCGGATCGAACGCCGGGGCCATAGGCGCCGTGGCGGACAGGGCGGAGGCCTCCAGCAGCGTCGGGGCGGCGGCGAGAGGCGTCGCGACGGCGATCTCGCGCACCGGCGCGGGCGTCAGCAGCAACAGGCCGACCGCCAGCGGAGGCAGGGCGGGCAGGGCCAGGGCGGCGGCCCACATCCGGTCGCGCAGCCGCGGGTCCGCGGTCCGCACCTCGACCAGACGCCCCCCGATCCACGCCATGCCCGCCGTGGCCACCGAAAGCCCGAGCGACAGCGCCAGAAGGTCGGGAGCGTTCATCAGCCTTCCTCCGTCCCGGAAGGCTCGGCCGCCAGCGCTTCCTCCAGCGCCGCGATGTCCGCCTCGCTCAGCAGCTGGCTGCCCGAAAAGGCGGCGGCCGGGAGCGGGCCGTCCACCTCCAGCAGGGCTCCCAGCCGACGCATCAGCCCTCCGATCACCGCCACCTTCGGCTGGCCCGGCTCATAGACGGCGACGCCGTGCACCTCGCGCCGGACCAGCAGCCCCTTGGCCCGCATCCGCTCCAGCACCGTGCGGGTGGTGGACGAGCTCCACGCCAGCCCGTCCGCGATGCGCGTCTGGACCTCGCGCGAGCTCAGCGGGCCGTCCCGCCAGAAGGTCTTGAGGATGTCCAGTTCGGCGTCGGTGGGGACGGCGGGGTCGGTCACGGGCGGCTCTCTCGCTATGCAAGTAGCTCTTACGTTACAGTTGTAACGCGATCCGTCAACCCTCGTTATCCGCCCCCGTGGCGAACACCAGTTCCGCCCGTTCCGCGCCCTGCCGCGCCCGCAGCTGGCAGGGGCGGCCGCGGATCCAGAGGCGGTCGCATTCGATGGCCTGCCAGCCGGCCGGGAGCGTCACCGGCCGCTGCGGCCAGTCCTCGGGCGGGGCGGACGAGATCCTCAGGCCGGGCAGGCCGAGCAGCAGGCCGGTGACGAAGCCGCCGATGTTGGCGAAGAAGGGGCCCGAGGCGATCGGATCGGGCGCCTTGTCCAGCCGGTACTCCAGCGTCTGCTGGAAACGGCCGTACTGGAACTTGCCGTAACCCTCCTCGAACAGCTTCAGCGACAGCGCGCGGTCGCCGGCCCAGGCCGCCCAGGTCCCGTAGAGGGCCGACAGCATCGGCGCGCCGACGTAGCCGTCCCACAGGCCGAGGTAGAAGCCCAGGGTCCGGCGCATGGTCTCAGGCTCGACTTCGGCCCAGTAGGGGAAGAAGCCCATCAGCGGCGACGGCGTCGCGCCCTTCTCCTCGTCCTTCCGGTAGCCGGCGTGCTGGGCGACGACCCCGTCGCGGCGCATCGGCAGCTCCAGCCCCGCGGCCACCCGCGCCCAGGCCGGGTCCGGGGCCATGCCGATCTCGCCGGCGGCCTCGATCGTGCGCTGCAGCACGATCCGCCCGGCCATCAGGGTCAGGGAGTCGTCGTCCTCCGTCTCCGGGCGCTCGGCCGGGCCGCCGCCCTCGCGGATGCTGTAGCGATCGCCGATCCGGTCGACGCGGTCGACCAGCCAGTCCGCCACCCCGGACAGCACCGGCCAGGCGTCCTCCTTCAGGAAGCGGGCGTCGCCGGTGGCGTCGGCGTGAAGGGCGAAGGCGCGGGCGACGTGCAGATTGACGTGATCCTCGCGCGCGGCGGCGCTGGCCCCGCCGGGGGTGGCCTCCTCGCCGCGCGCCGGGCCCGCTTCCCACGGGAACTGCACCCCCCGCCGGCCGAGCATGCGCGCGTGGTCCCGGGCCGCCGGCAGGTTCCGCCGGCGGTAGGCCAGCATCGACAGCGCCGCATCCGGCTGCAGCAGGCTCAGCGGCGGGATCGCGAACGCGTCGACGTCCCACATCACATGGCCGAAATAGTAGTGGTAGTCCCGCCAGGTCGCGAGGCCGTAGATCGAGGTCGACGACGGCGAGGCGTGGTGCACCGAGCTGTTCAGGTAGAAGAAGGCCGCGTCGGCCATGGCCTGCCAGCGATCCTCCGCCCCGACCAGCCGGATGCGCCCCCGCCAGAGGTCGCGCCACGCGGCCCTGTTGCGCCGGCGCAGCTCGTCGAAGCCCAGATCCCCGGCGATGGCGACCATGCGCACCGCGTGCCGGTGCGGCTGGTGGTGCATGACGTCGGGAACGAGGCTGGTCATGGTGTCGAAGCGCAGCCGGCGGCCCCTGGTCGCCCGCTGCGTCCAGGTGGTCGACAGCGACCCCAGCGCGTCCCACGGCTCCTGCGTCCGCTTCGCCTCGTGGCCCACGGAGGTCATCATCGCCAGGCCCAGTCGGCCCAGCGCGCCCTCGGATTCCCACAGGATCGAGCCGTCGCAGACAGGCTCCGCCTCGCCCGGCGTATCCAGCCGCCGCTCAAGCATCCGGCCGCGCAGGCCGTCGACGTCGAGGCGGCAGCGCACCATCAGGTCGCAGGCGGCGTCCACCTCGACGGTCGCCTGCTGGCAGACCAGCGTCGGATGGGTGCGGCTGGCGAAGGTGACGATCTCGACCTCGGCCCGCCGCTGTCCGATGCGGACGGCGAGCCGGCTGGTCAGCTCGCCGGTGGCGAAGTCGTAGGCCTGCTCCAGCGGCTCCACCGCCTGCGGCTGGTCGGCCGCCCACAGGCCGTCCAGGGCGATGTCGCCGCCGAGGGGCCAGGGCCCGGCCGCCGCCGCCTCCACCCGTTTCCCGTGATGCTCGCCGACGAAGCCCGACACGATGCACATGCCCGCCTGCCACGGGTTCTCGCGCACGCGCAGGCCGATCAGCCCGTTCGAGACATAGGCCGGCAGGTCGCCCCCCCGCGGGCCGCGGGCCGCCGGCGGGCTGATCGGAACATGCGGATCCATCGGCTCAGACAACGCCGGCGCTCAGCCCCCGTTGCAGAGGGAACCGCCTCCCGGGGGTCGGCTCAGACGATCCGGTCCGGGTGGGTCTGCGTCCCCGGGGGCCGGGCGCCCTCGGAGACCTCCTGATAGTCGTCGTCGGTCTCGTGGATCGACAGGATGCTCTCGCCCTCCGACATCAGCGGCGTGGCGGCGTCGGCGGCCTGCACGTCGGTCTTGGAGGGCACCTTGAGGACCCGGCTCTCGCCGCCCTCGCGCCCCACGGTCACGCGGTAGATGCGCATGCTCAGTCTCCGGTCCCGAACCCGCCCGGGCCGCCGGCGCCCGCGGCGCCGTCGCCGCCGGTGGCCGGCTGCGGTTCGGCCTTGCCCGGAGGCGCCCCGCCCTGATCGGGACGGCGATGGCCGGCCGAGCCGCCGGTGGCGGCGTCGGTGGGATCCGGAGTTCGGTCGTTCTGGCTGATGTCGGTCTGCGGCTTGTCGGTCATGGCGGGGTCCTTTCGCCTGAGGGAGAACGGCCGCGAGGTCAGTGCGGTTTCAGGACCACCTTGGTCCATTCGTTCTGGTTCGAGTGGAAGTTGCGGTAGGCCTCCGGCCCCTGCTCCAGCGGCAGGCGGTGGCTGATCAGGTCGGTGGTGTCGACCTTGCCCTCGAGGATCATCTCCAGCAGCTGCGGCAGATACTTCTGCACGTGGGTCTGGCCGGTCTTCAGGGTCAGCCCCTTCTGCATGAAAGCGCCGATCGGCAGCTTGTCGCCGATCCCGCCGTAGACGCCCGGCACCGACACCCGGCCCCCCTTGCGGCAGGCCATGATGGTCTCGCGCAGCACGTGCTGCCGGTCGGTGCCCAGCTTCGTCTCCTGCTTGACCGCATCGATAATGTTGTCGGGCGCGAAGCCGTGCGCCTCCATGCCGACCGCGTCGATGCAGGCGTCCGGTCCGATGCCGGCGGTCATCTCGGTCAGGGCCTCGCGCACCTTGACCTCGTGATAGTTCAGCACCTCGGCGCCGTTCTTCTTCGCCAGCTCCAGCCGGCGCGGATGGTGGTCGATGGCGATGACCCGTCCGGCCCCCATCAGCAGGGCGCTCTTGATCGCGAACAGGCCCACCGGCCCGCAGCCCCAGACCGCGATCGTGTCGCCCGGCTCGATCCCGGCGTTCTCCGCCGCCATCCAGCCCGTGGGGAAGATGTCGGACAGGAATAGCACCTTCTCGTCCTCGATCCCGTCCGGCACCACGATCGGGCCGACGTCGGAATAGGGGACGCGGGCGTACTCGGCCTGGCCGCCGGCGTAGCCGCCCGTCATGTGCGAGTAGCCGTAGATGCCGCCCATCGGATAGCCGTAGGCGATCTCCGAGGCGTCCGACTTGTCGGCCGGATTGGAGTTGTCGCAGGCCGAGTACTGCTGCTTGCCGCAGAAGAAGCAGGAGCCGCAGGAGATGGTGAAGGGCACCACCACCTTCTGGCCGAGCTTGAGGCTGGAGCGCGGCCCGACCTCCTCCACCACCCCCATGAACTCGTGACCGAGGATGTCGCCGTTCGACATCCCGGGGATCATGCTGTCGTAGAGGTGCAGGTCCGAACCGCAGATGGCGGTGGCCGTGATCCTTATGATGGCGTCCCGCGGGTTGATGATCTGCGGGTCGGGGACGGTGTCCACCTGGACATTGTGCTTTCCGTGCCAGGTCAGGGCGCGCATGCGGGTCTCTTTCGTTCGGGGGGATTCAGGAGTGGCGATCGGCGCGCGGCGCCGCGTCAGGGGCCTTCGAGGTCGCGACCTCGCCGGTCTCCATCAGCTGCTTGAAGCGGCGCAGCTCCCGGCGGGCCTGCACCCGCGGCTCGCGCTGCATGACCTTGGCCACCACCTTGCCCAGCGCCCCGGCCGGCGGGTCGTAGCTGATGAACACGCGCACCTCGACGCCGCGGCCGAAGGGGTTGTCGCGGAACTCGATCCAGCCCTCGTGATCGATGTCGCTCTCCTCGAGCGAGCGCCAGGCGATGTACTCCCCCGGCCTGTCCTCGGTGATCTCGCTGACCAGCTCGATCTCGCTGCCGGCCGGGCCGGCCACCAGCCAGCTGGAGCGGTCGCCCTCCAGCAACTCCACGGATTTCACATTCTCCATGAACAGGGGCAGGTTCCGGACGTCGCGCCAGAAGTCGTACAGCTCGCGGCGGGGGCGGTTGATCATCACCGCGCGGATGCTGGCGGCGTCGAACTCCCCCTCGACCTGGTCGGTATGGAGGAAGGCGGGCGAGCGGACGTCGGCGTCGGTCGACATCGGTTGTTCGGACATGGCGGCTCCTTTCGGTCAGCCAACCCGCTCGCCGCCGGCTTCGTTCCAGCGGAACCCCCGCGCTCGCGTGCGGTTGTCCGGGCGAAGGAGATCGCGATGTCCGACCTGTCCGCCACCGCCGCCGAAGGCGTCCGTCCGCTCGCCGTGGTCACCGGCGCCTCGACCGGGATCGGCTACGAACTGGCCCGCCTGCTGGCCGACGACGGGCACGATCTGGTGGTCGCCGCCGACACCTCGCTGGCCGAGGCGGTGCAGACGTTCGAGAGCCTCGGCGCCCGGGTGGACGCGGTCCAGGCCGACCTGGCGACTGCGGAGGGGGTGGCGTCGCTCGTCGCCTGCATCGCCGGCCGGCCGGTCGACGTGCTGGCGGCGAACGCCGGCCACGGCCTCGGCCACGCCTTCCTCGACCAGGATTTCGCCGAGGTGGCCCATCTGATCGACACCAACATCACCGGCACGCTGCGGCTGGTCCACCAGGTCGGCCGCGCGATGCGCGAGCGCGGCCGGGGCCGCATCCTGTTCACGGGATCGATCGCCGGCCTCATGCCCGGCAGCTTCCAGGCCGCCTACAACGGCTCCAAGGCCTTCATCGACAGCTTCTCCTTCGCCCTGCGCAACGAACTGAAGGACACCGGCGTCAGCGTCACCGTCCTGATGCCCGGCCCGACCGACACCGAGTTCTTCGCCCGCGCCGGCCTGGAGGACACGGCGGTCGGGCAGGGCAGGAAGATGGATCCCGCCAGGGTGGCGGAGATCGGCTACAGGGCCATGCTGCGCGGCGACGGCGACGTGGTGGCCGGCCTGGGCAACAAGCTGCAGGCCGCCGCCGCGGCCGTCACGCCGCAGTCGGCGCTGGCCGAGATGCACCGCAAGCAGGCCGAACCGGGAGCCGGCTGAGCCGCGCCCAGACTCGCCTTGAACCGGTCGGACGTTTCGGCTATAGCCGCGCGCTCTTGAGATTTTCCGCGCCGTGGACGGTGTTCCGCGGCGTTTTCCGTTCGATAGGTTTTACCGATGGCCAACAACCCCGGCGCCAAGAAGGCGATCCGCAAGATCGCCGCCCGGACCGAAGTCAACAAGGCGCGCCGCACGCGCGTCCGCACCTTCCTGCGCAAGTTCCAGGAAGCGGTCGCAGGGGGCGACGCGGGCGCCGCGAAGACCGCCTTCGTCGAGGCCCAGTCCGAGCTGATGCGCGCCGTCTCCAAGGGTGTGGTCCACAAGAACACCGGCTCGCGCAAGGTCTCCCGCCTGGCCGCCCAGCTGAAGAAGATGTCGGCCGCCTGATCTGTCGGCCAGCGGACGGAGCTTCACTGTTCCGTCACGGGAATTCCAAGTGATTTCAACGGCGAGGGCGCTTCCGCTCCCTCGCCGTTTGCATGTCCGTCGCTAACCTTGATGGCCCGCATCCGTGCTCGCCTCTGTGGCGAAAACCGGATTTTTCGAGGCCGTCGCGGCCTTTAGCGGAGTCAACAATTTTAACTTCGAATTGACTCGCGAATCAGCGTTGACGCCCCCCTCGCCCGGCGTAAGTTTGGCGTCTGACGCACTTCCATCCCCACACGGATGAAGACGGCGCGGGACCCGGTTTCGCGACGGCGTGAGATGTCTGATTGAGAGAACGACCCCGACCGGGGCGGCCCCAGCCGCACCCGACAGGAGAAGTCGTCCCTGCGTCAGCCCGTCTCGAAGAGCGTCCGGTGATGGATTTAGAGCGGGTGGGCTGACCGATGATGGGGGGCGCGAGGATGGCGGGCATGACGGATCCGGATCGTATCTGGACCGAGGCGGCGGGGCGTCTGCGTGGCGAGATCGGCGAGGGGGCGTTCAGCTCCTACATCGCGCCGTCGGCCGTGCGGGTGGACGGTTCCGGCCAGCTCATCCTGGTGACCCCCACCGCCTACGCCCGCGACTGGGTTCGCAAGAACGCCCTGCGTCGCATGAACGAGCTGTGGCTGGGCCTCGACGGCCTCAATCGCCGGCTGGACGTCCGCTGCCGCGCCGAGATGGGCTCGACCCCGCCCGCCTCCCAGGTCGCCGCCGGCCGCGCCCCGACCCATTCCGGCAACGTCGTCTCCATGCCCATGGCCACGGTGGCGCCGGTCGCCGACGGGGCCCGGGCGGTGCGCGCCGCCGGCCTGCAGGAGCGGCTCACCTTCGACAGCTTCGTGGAAGGGCAGGGCAACGCCTTCGCCCTGGCCATCGCCCGCCAGGCCGCCGCCTGGGCCGACGGCCACTTCAACCCGATCTTCTTCTGCGGCCCCTACGGCTACGGCAAGACCCACCTGCTCAACGCCATCGCCTGGGAGGCCCAGCGCCTGCGCCCGGACGCGAAGGTGGTCTATCTGACCGCCGAGCGCTTCCTGTCGACCTTCGTGCGCGCCATGCAGGACCGCTCGACCGCGGCCTTCAAGGACAGCCTGCGCTCGGCCGACATGCTGCTGATCGACGACGTCCAGTTCGTCGGCGGCAAGACCTCGACCCAGGAAGAGCTGCTCTCGACCCTCACCGCCCTCATCGAGGACGGCAAGAAGATCGTGCTCTCGGCCGACAAGCCGCCGATGGCCCTGACCGAGATCGAACCGCGCCTGCGCAGCCACCTGGCCTCGGGCCTGACCTGCCCGGTCGAGCCGGCCGATCGCAGCCTCAAGCTGGCGGTCGCCCGCAACCGCATCGAGGCCCTGGCCCGCCTCGGCGTCGTCTCCGGCGAGATCCGGCCAGAGGTGCTGGAGCATCTGGTCGACCGCACCCCGGGCTCGATGCGCGAGCTCGAGGGTGCGGTGAACACCCTCGCCGCGGTCGCCGGCGCCCGGCTGTCCAGCCTCGGCCTCGACGAAACCCAGGCCCTGCTCGGCTCGGCCCTGCGCGGCGGCCCCGAGCGGCGCATCACCGTCGACGAGATCCAGAAGACGGTCGCCGAGCATTTCACCCTGAAGCAGGCCGATCTGCTCAGCGAGCGCCGCACCCGCTCGGTGGCCCGCCCGCGCCAGATCGCCATGTACCTGTGCAAGCAGCACACGACCCGCTCCTATCCCGACATCGGTCGCCGCTTCGGCGGGCGCGACCACACCACGGTCCTGCACGGCGTGCGGAAGATCGAGGAGCTGATCGCCCAGGACGAGCAGATCGCCCGGGACGTCGAGGCGCTGACGCGCAAACTCAGGGGCTAGGTTATAGGGATTAGGTTCCAGGGGTGACGCGGCTCCGGTTGTCCACAGCTGGTCAGCCCATCCTCCCTAGAACCTGGAACCTGGTCCCTAGCACCTTCCTTGCCCCGCCCCGCCAATCCGCTAGTGTCGCTGGCCCATAGTGCAGAGGCGACCGGCTGAGTCGCCCAAGGTTCCGAGGTTGGGGCGAGACCACCACATGCAGCTGACCATCGAACGATCCGCGCTCCTCAAGGCCCTCGGGCATGTCCAGAGCGTGGTCGAGCGGCGCAACACCATTCCGATCCTGTCGAACGTGCTGCTGAGCGCCGGGCGCGACCGCCTGTCCTTCGCCGCCACCGACCTCGACATGGAGATGGTCGACGAGGCCGAGGCCCAGGTGAACGTCGAGGGCCAGATCACCGCCCCGGCCCACACCCTGTACGAGATCGTCCGCAAGCTGCCGGACGGCGCCGAGGTCTCGCTGTCCTATTCCGGCGACGACCCCCGCCTGGTGGTCCAGGCCGGCCGCTCGAAGTTCAACCTGCCGGTGCTGCCGGCCGGCGACTTCCCGGTGATGTCGACCGACACCTCCGGGGCCCGCTTCGCCCTCGCCAAGGAAGACCTCGCCCGGCTGATCGACAAGACCCGCTTCGCCGTCTCGACGGAGGAGACCCGCTACTATCTGAACGGCCTCTACCTCCACACCGTGGCCGAGAACGGCATCCCGCTGCTGCGCGCCGTGGCCACCGACGGCCACCGTCTGGCCCTGGCCGAGACCCCGGCCCCCGAGGGCGCCGCCGGCGGCCCCGGCGTCATCGTCCCGCGCAAGACGGTCGACCAGGTCCGTCGCCTGCTCGACGACGGCTCCGGCCCGGTCGAGATCATGGTCTCGCCGCAGAAGATCCGCTTCGAGTTCGGCCAGGCCTCCCTGACCTCCAAGGTCATCGACGGCGCCTTCCCCGACTACATGCGCGTCATCCCCAAGGGGAACGACAAGCAGGCGGACATCGACAACACCCTGTTCGCCCAGGCCGTCGACCGCGTCGCCACCATCTCGGCCGAGAAGAGCCGCTCCGTGAAGCTGGCCTTCGAGCTGGACCGCGTCACCCTGACGGTGCGCAACATGGAGGCCGGGCAGGGGGTCGAGGAGGTCGAGATCGGCTACTCCGACGAACCCTTCGAGATCGGCTTCAACGCCCGCTACCTGCTCGACGTCGCCGGCCAGATCACCGGCGAGACCGCCATGTTCAAGTTCGCCGACCCGGCCAGCCCGACCCTGGTGCTCGATCCGGGCGATCCGGGCGTGCAGTACGTGCTGATGCCGCTGAGAGTCTGATGCGATCATTCCTCCCCCGCAGGGGGAGGGGGACCATGCGCAGCATGGTGGAGGGGGCCCAACCCGCACTGCGCTTCAGCCCCCTCAGTCCGCTTCGCGGACAGCTCCCCCAAAAGGGGAGCAACTGACGATGATCACCTCCCTCGCCCTCACCGACTTCCGCTCCTACGCGGCGGCGGCCCTGTCCATCGAGGCGGCGTCGGTGGTGCTCCACGGGCCGAACGGGGCGGGCAAGACCAATGTGCTGGAGGCGCTCAGCCTGTTCACCCCGGGCAAGGGCCTGCGCGGCGCCTCGGCGCCCGAGATGGGCCGCCGCGAGCCGGGCGAGACTACGGGACGGGCGTGGGCCGTCGCCGCCATGCTCACCGACGGCGAGCACGAGGCCCGGCTCGGCACCGGGGTCCAGACCCCCGGCGCGGCGCGCCGTATCGTGCGCATCGACGGCGAGACCGCGCCGCCGGGCCGGCTGCTCGACCACCTGCGCCCGGTCTGGGCCACGCCCGAGCAGGACCGGCTGTTCTCGGATGCGCGGGCGGCGCGGCTGAAATTCTTCGACCGGCTGGTGTTCGCCGCCGACCCCGACCACGCCGCCTCGGTCACGACCTACGAAAAAGCCCTGAAGGAGCGCCTGCGTCTGCTGGTCGACGGCGCCGAGGGGCGCGAGGCCGACCCCCTGTGGCTCGACGCGCTGGAAGTCAGGCTGGCGGAGTCCGGCGCCGCCGCCGCGACGGCCCGGGCCTCGGCGCTGGAGACGCTGCAGGCCGCCATCGACGCCCGGGGCGACCGGCCCTTCCCCCAGGCCGACCTCGGCCTGACCGGCGAGGCCGAGCGAATGGCGGCCGACGGCGCCGGCCCCGACGCCATCGCCGCCCGCCTGCGCGAGGGCCTGCGCGCCGCGCGCGCGCGCGACGCCGCCGCCGGCCGTTCCCTGTTCGGGCCGCACCGTTCCGACCTCACCGCCCTGCACCGCGAGAAGAACCGCCCCGCCGGCGAGGGCTCCTCGGGCGAGCAGAAGGCGCTGGTGCTCAACCTCATCCTCGCCCAGCTGACCCGTCTCGCCGGCCAGAGCGCTCCGCCCGTGCTGCTCCTCGACGAGGCTCCCGCCCACCTCGACGCCGCCCGCCGGACCGCCCTGTTCGACGAGATCGAGGCCCTGGGCCTGCAGGCCTTCCTGACCGGCACCGAACGGGCGCTTTTCGAGGGTCTGGAGGGCCGCGCCCAGTTCGTCCGCGTGGAGGCCGGGCGGTTCGGCTGAGCCGCGGGTTCCGCGCCCTCGGGAACCCCCGCTTTTCCTCGCAATTCCCGCCCGAATTCCTATATCTTGCGGGCTTCGGCGCGGATCGGATTCGCGCCCGTCCCACCGTCCGTTCCAGGCGGTCCCAGAACCGCCTTTCCGGGCCCCTCGCGGGCCGTCTCACCGACCGAATTGATGACCGACCAGACTGTCCCCTCGCCGGAATACGGCGCCGAATCCATCAAGGTGCTCAAGGGCCTCGACGCGGTGCGCAAGCGCCCCGGCATGTACATCGGCGACACCGACGACGGCTCGGGCCTGCACCACATGGTCTACGAGGTGGTCGACAACGCCATCGACGAGGCGCTGGCGGGCCACGCCGACCTCGTCCAGGTCATCCTCAACGAGGACGGCTCGGTGACGGTCACCGACAACGGCCGCGGCATCCCGACCGACATCCACGAGGGCGAGGGCGTCTCGGCGGCCGAGGTCATCATGACCCAGCTGCACGCGGGCGGTAAGTTCGACCAGAACTCCTACAAGGTCTCCGGCGGCCTGCACGGCGTCGGCGTCTCGGTGGTCAACGCCCTGTCCGACTGGCTGAAGCTGGTCATCTACCGCAAGGGCAAGCGCCACGAGATGCGCTTCGAGCGCGGCGACACGGTCGAGAGCCTGCGCGTCACCGGGGACGCCCCCATCCGCGAGGACACCGGCCAGCCGCTGACCGGCACCGAGGTGACCTTCTACCCGTCGGTGACCACCTTCTCGCACATCGATTTCGACCTGAAGACGCTTGAGCACCGCCTGCGCGAGCTGGCCTTCCTCAACTCCGGCGTGGTCATCAAGCTGGCCGACCACCGCGGGGCCGACCCGTTCGAGGAGGTGCTGCACTACGAGGGCGGGGTCGAGGCCTTCGTGCGCCACCTCGACAAGTCCAAGTCGCCGCTGCTCAAGGACGTCATCGTCATCCGCGGCAAGAAGGAGGGCATCGAGCTCGATCTCGCCCTGTGGTGGAACGACAGCTACCACGAGACCATGCTGTGCTTCACCAACAACATCCCGCAGCGGGATGGGGGCACGCACCTGTCCGCCTTCCGCGCGGCGCTGACCCGGGTGATGGGCAGCTACATCGACGCCGCCGGCGCCGCCCGCAAGGAAAAGGTCTCGGTTTCGGGCGAGGACGCCCGCGAAGGCCTGACCTGCGTCCTTTCGGTCAAGGTGCCCGACCCCAAGTTCAGCTCCCAGACCAAGGACAAGCTGGTGTCCTCCGAGGTCCGGCCCGCTGTCGAGGGCCTGTGCTCGGAAGGCCTCTCGACCTGGTTCGAGGAGCACCCGGCCGAGGCCAGGGCCATTGTCGCGAAGATCGTCGAGGCCGCCGCCGCCCGCGAGGCGGCGCGCAAGGCGCGCGAGCTGACCCGGCGCAAGTCGGCGATGGAGATCAGCTCCCTGCCCGGCAAGCTGGCCGACTGCCAGGAGCGCGACCCCGCCAAGTCCGAACTGTTCATCGTCGAGGGCGACTCGGCCGGCGGCTCGGCCAAGCAGGCGCGCAACCGCGAGAACCAGGCCGTGCTGCCGCTGCGCGGCAAGATCCTCAACGTCGAACGGGTGCGCTTCGACCGCATGCTCTCGTCAGAGACCATCGGCACCCTGATCCTGGCGCTGGGCACCGGCATCGGCCGCGATGACTTCAACATCGACAAGCTGCGCTATCACAAGATCATCCTGATGGCCGACGCCGACGTCGACGGCGCCCACATCCGCACCCTGCTTCTGACCTTCTTCTTCCGGCAGATGCCGGAGCTGATCGAGCGCGGCCACGTCTTCATCGCCCAGCCGCCGCTCTACAAGGTCTCGAAGGGCAAGCAGCACCGCTACATCAAGGACCAGGCCGAGATGGACGCCTACCTCATCGAGGAAGGCTCGGCCGAGGCGACCCTCGAATTGGCCGACGGCGTGCAGCGCGCGGGTCTGGACCTGCAGGCCCTGGTGCGCGAGGCCAAGGCCTTCCGCGCCGGCGTCGATCGTCTCTCCCAGCGCGCGCCGACCTTCGCCATCGAGCAGGCGGCGCTGGCGGGCCTGTTCGACGAGGCGGCCGGCGAGGCCGCGGCCGCCCGCGCCGCCGCCCGCTTCGACCTCTACGCCGAGGAGGGCGACGGTCCCTGGTCCGGCGGCCCCGGCGCCCAGGGGGCGGTGGCCTTCGAGCGCGTGCGCCGCGCCGTGACCGAGAAGGTCGTGCTGGAGGAGCCGCTGATCCGCTCGCTGGACGCGCGGCGTCTGGCCGAACGCGCGGCCGCCTTCGAGGGCCTGTTCGAACGGCCGTCGGTGTTCCGCCGCAAGGACAAGGCCACGACCATCCGCGGCCCGCTCGACCTGCTCGAGGCGGTGCTCGAGGCCGGCAAGAAGGGCATCGCCATCCAGCGCTACAAGGGTCTCGGCGAGATGAACCCCGAGCAGCTGTGGGAGACCACGCTCGACGCCAACGCCCGCACCCTGCTCAGGGTCGAGGTCGAGCACGAGGAAGAGGCCGCCGACCTGTTCGCCAAGCTGATGGGCGACGTGGTCGAACCCCGCCGCGAGTTCATCCAGGAAAACGCGCTCGACGCCGCCGTCGACGCCTGACCGCCGTCAGGGGCGGCCGGCGTCGATGAAGGCCCTTATCGTGGGCCAGGTCGGCGGGTCGGCCCGGGATCCGTCGCAGGCGATCTGCTTCAGGTAGTCGGGCATGGTGTTGGACCGCACCGGCTCCCACGCCGCGCCCTCCTCGGGGAAGCGGTCCAGCTCCGCCCCGTCGGGCCCGATCTCGACCACGCCGGCCGGGCGCCACCGGCCGCCGCCGCACTGGAACTCGTAGGTCTCCAGCGAGTGGCTGTAGTCGCCCGCCTCGGTCCGCAGCGGGACCATGGCGATCACGATGGAGGTGACCCCGTCCGTCGTTGCGATACTGTCGACGTCCGCCATGAACACGTTGTTGGGGCTGCGCGAGTAGGAGTTCCAGTTCTCCGCCGCGGCCGGTCCCGCCGCGATCAGCAGGGCCCCCGCCCCGATCAGGATACGCTTCATCGATGTCCTCCCCAGAACCTCGTTCCCCATGATGCGCCGACCGGCGCGCTTGGCAAGGGGAGGGGGGATCAGGCCGCCCGCGGCAGGGCCTCGCCGGTCCGCACCAGCGGCTCGAACAGCCAGTGCGCCAGATGCCGCACCACGGGCACGGCGACGCCGTCCCCGGCCAGATGGCAGGCGGCGCTGTGCGAGGCCGGCAGACGATAGCTGTCGGGCAGGCCCATCAGCCGCGCCATCTCGCGGGCCGTCATCAGCCGCGACCGCACCCGGCCGTCCTCGACGATCAGCAGGGTCTGGCGGCTGGAGCCGCCCCCGGGAGTGCGCAGGCAACCGGCGAGATCGAAGCGCACCTCCGCCCGCTGCGCCTTGCCCCCGCCGGGGATCGTCCGGGTGCGCCGGTACAGGG
>Ga0154912_103_pt2 | contig 24818 bp, 19 predicted proteins | sample RifCSPhighO2_01_FD_105881 | JGI IMG/M metagenome (GOLD analysis project Ga0154912, IMG submission 105881) | Caulobacterales bacterium RIFCSPHIGHO2_01_FULL_70_19 | reverse complement strand
CGGCCGGCGCGGCGCCGCCCTGCAGAACGGCGGCGAGGAACGGCGCCAGCGGCAGGCGGAGGATCGCCCCCGGCGTGCCGAACGCCCGCGCCCGCCCCAGTCTGAACCGCCGGAGGCGCCCCGCCCTCCGCGGGTGGAGGCTCCCGCCGATCGTCGCGAGAACAGGCAGGACCGCCGGGAGGATCGGCGGGAAAACCGCGAGGATCGGAGGGGCGATCGCCAGGAGCGGCGTGAGAACCGTCGGGACGACCGGCAGGAGCGCCGGGAGGAGTGGCGCGCCGATCGCCCCGAATGGCGGCAGGAGCGTCGCGAGGAGCGGCGCGAGGATCGTCGCGAATGGCGCCAGGATCGTCGGGAAGACCGTCGCGAAGGGCGCCAGGACCGGCGGGAGGATCGTCGCGAAAGACGCGAGGACCGCCGCGAATACCGCGAGTTCCGCAACCGCTTCAACGCCGACCACTGGCGGCGCGACTGGAGCCGCCGGCACGGGCGCGACTGGTGGCGGCATGACCGGCGCTGGCGCGGCTTCTCGGGGGTCCGGATCGGCTTCTACTTCGCGCCCGGCTACGGCTACTACAGCGTGCCGCGCAGCTACTGGGGCCAGCGCTGGCACGTCGGCCAGTACCTGCCCTCCATCTTCTGGAGGTACCAGCTGAACGACTGGCGCACCTACGGCCTCGGCTATCCGCCGCCTGGCGCGCGCTGGGTCCTCGTCGACAACCACATCTACCTGATCGACGAGTTCGACGGGTACATCATCGACGTGGTCTACGACGCCTGGGCCTGGTAGGCCGTCCGTTCACGGAGCATGCGCCGGCCGGTCCCCGCGACCGACCGGCGTTTTCCTGTCCGGAGCGAGGTTGCAGCGACCGGCCGGCCGCGTCAGAACCGAAGTATGAGCGACGCGGCGATCAGCGACGACACCTCCGGGGCGGAGGTCCCCTCCTCCCGCGCGCCCCAGTTACACCTGTCCGAAGAGCTGATGGCCTCGCCGGCCCGCTTCTTCAACCGCGAGATCTCCTGGCTGGCGTTCAACGGCCGCGTGCTGGAGGAAGCCGCCAATCCCGCCCACCCGCTGCTCGAGCGGCTGCGATTCCTCTCCATATCGGCCAACAATCTGGACGAGTTCTTCATGACCCGCGTCGCCGGGCTCAAGGGCCAGGTGCGCGAGCGGGTGCGGGTGGTCTCCGCCGACGGGCTGACGCCGCAGGAGACGCTGGACCGGGTCAACCGCGCCGCCGGCGGACTGATGGCGGAGCAGCAGCGGCGCTGGCGCAAGCTGCGCAAGGAGCTGGCGTCCGCCGGCATCGAGGTGGTCGACGCCGGCCGCATCACCCGCACCGAACGCGAGCGGCTGGAGCCGGAGTTCCTCAGCCAGTTGTTCGCCGTGTTGACGCCGATGGCGATCGACCCGGCGCACCCGTTCCCCTTCCTGCCCAACCTCGGCTTCTCGCTGGCGCTGAAGGTGAAGCGCCGCAGCGACGCCCGGGTGCTGTACGCCCTCGTGCCGGTCCCCACCCAGGTGAAGCGCTTCTGGCCGCTGGCCACCGACGGCCGCTCCACGCCCGGCCGCAAGCGTTTCGTCACCCTCGAGAGCCTGCTGACCCTGTTCATCGACCACCTTTTCCCCGGCTGTGACGTGCTGGAGCGGGGCGTGTTCCGGCTGATCCGGGACTCCGACATCGAGATCGAGGAAGAGGCGGAGGATCTGGTCATGGAGTTCGAGGAGGCGCTGAAGCAGCGTCGCCTGGGCTCCGTCGTGCGCATCAAGATCGAGGCTTCCATGCCTGACGACCTGCGCAGCTTCATCACCGGCCAGCTCGAGGCGGCGCCCGAGGATACCGTCCTCGTCGACGGGATGCTGGGCCTCGCGCAGCTGGCGGAACTGATCCCGGGCGGCCATCCCGACCTCAAATTCCCGGGTTACGAGCCCCGCTACCCGGAACGGGTCCGCGACCACGGCGGGGACATCTTCGCCGCCGTCCGCGAGAAGGACATGCTGATCCACCACCCGTTCGAGAGCTTCGACGTGGTGGTCCAGTTCCTGCGCCAGGCGGCCCGCGATCCGAACGTCATCGCCATCAAGCAGACCCTCTACCGCACCTCCAAGGACAGCCCCATCGTCGCGGCCCTGATCGAGGCGGCCGAGAACGGCAAGAACGTCACGGCCCTGGTGGAGCTGAAGGCCCGCTTCGACGAGGAAGCGAACCTCCGCTGGGCCCGGGCCATGGAACGTGCGGGCGTGCACGTCGTCTTCGGCTTCGTCGAGTACAAGACGCACGCGAAGCTGAGCGTGGTGGTGCGCCGGGAGGGCGAGGCGCTGCGGACCTACTGCCACTTCGGCACCGGCAACTATCACCCGATCACCGCCCGCATCTACACCGACCTGAGCCTGTTCAGCTGCGATCCCGTGCTCGCCCGCGACGCCACCCGGGTCTTCAACTACATCACCGGCTACGCGCAGCCGGACGAACTGGAGGCGCTGGTCGTCTCTCCCCTCAACATGAAGCGCACCCTGATCGACCTGATCGGGCGGGAGATGACCGCGGCGGCGCAGGGAAAGCCCGCCGCCATCTGGGCCAAGCTCAACGCCCTCGTGGATCCCGAGGTTATCGACGCCCTCTACCGGGCCAGCCAGTGGGGCGTGCGTATCGAGCTGGTGGTTCGCGGCATCTGCTGCCTGCGACCGGGCGTGGAAGGCCTCAGCGAGAACATCCGGGTCAAGTCGATCGTCGGCCGCTTCCTCGAGCACAGCCGGATCGTCGCCTTCGCCAACGGCCGCGATCTGCCCAACGACCGGGCCTCCGTCTTCATCTCGTCCGCCGACTGGATGCCGCGCAATCTCGACCGCCGGGTCGAGCTGATGACGCCGGTGCGCAACGCCACCGTCCACGACCAGGTGCTGGACCAGATCATGGTCGCCAATCTGAAGGACGACGCCCAGAGCTGGGTGCTGGAGCCGGATGGCGACTATCGCCGGCTGGCCCCGATCGATCCGGAGCGCCCCTTCTCGGCGCACCGGTATTTCATGACCAACCCCAGCCTTTCCGGGCGCGGCCGCAAGGTGAAGACCCTTCCCGGCCAGCTCCGCTACGATCGGCCGGAGCGGAAGAAGAATTGATGCCCGAGACTCTCGGCTCAGCGTCCGGCGCGCCCCGCGACGTCGCCGCCATCGACATCGGCTCCAACTCGATCCGTCTGGTGCTTTACCGCCTCGAAGGCCGCGCCATCTGGACGGTCTTCAACGAGAAGGTGCTCGCCGGGCTCGGTCGCGATCTGACCCGCACCGGTCGCCTCTCGGTCGGCGGAGTCGAGCAGGCGCTCGTCGCCCTGAAGCGGTTCGCGGCCGTGCTCGAGGGGGTGCAGCCGTCCCACGCCTTCGTCGCCGCCACCGCCGCGGTCCGCGAGGCTTCGGACGGGGCGGAATTCTGCGCCAGGGTCGCGGCCGAGACCGGCCTGCAGGTGCAGGTGCTGTCGGGGGAGGAGGAAGCCCGTCGCGCCGCTCTCGGCGTGCTGGCCGGCATCCCCCATGCTTCGGGGGTGGTGGGAGACCTCGGCGGATCCAGCCTCGAGCTCGTTCCGATCGGCGACGGCGAGGTGGGACGCGGCGTCACCCTGCCGCTCGGCCCCTTCTCCCTGGGCGAGTCGCTGGACCTTGACGGACGCCGGGCGGAGATCGCCGATCGACTCGCGCCGGCCCGGGAATTCCGCGCCGACACCCTCTACGCCGTCGGCGGCGCCTGGCGCACGCTCGCCCAGGCCCACATGAGCCTCAGCGCCTACCCGCTCCACATCGTCCACCAGTACGAGATGGAGGCCGCCGAGGCGCGCCAGACCGCCCGGCTGGTCGCCCGTCAGTCCCGCGAGTCCCTCGAGAAGTGGCCGGGGCTGACGAAGAAGAGGGCCGAGACCCTGCCGCACGCCGCTCTCGTCCTGGAGGGGCTGATCGACCGGCTGGACATCAGGCGCATCGTGCTCTCGGCCTGGGGGGTGCGCGAGGGCCTGCTGTACGAGGCGCTGGACCCGGAGACGGCGGCGGCCGATCCCCTCCTCGCCGGCTGCACGGCCCTGGGAGCCCGGCAGGGCGTGTCGCCGGCCCTGTCGGGCGCGCTGAAGGCCTGGATCGCGCCCATGCTCGTCGCCCTGCCGCCGTCGTTCTCGCCGGAGCGGGACGCCGTGCTGGCGGACGCCGCCTGCCGGCTGGCCGACATCGGCGCGCGCCTCCATCCCGACCATCGCGTCGAGCTGGCCTTCGACCAGGTGCTGCGTGCGCCCGTGCCGGGCCAGACCCACGCCGAGCGGGCATGGCTGGCGACGGCGATCAACGCCCGCTACGGCGGCCCGGCGACGACTCCGTCGCCCGAGCTGGTCCGACGGCTCTTGACCGACGAACAGCGTCGTTCCGCCCGCGCCGTCGGCCTCGCCATCCGCATGGCCTGCGACCTCTCCGGCCGCTCCCCCCAGCTTCTGGCCAATGCGCGCGCCGAGGCGCGCGACGAACGCCTGATCCTGTCGGCCGCCGAAGGCTACGCCGACGTCCTGCTGGGCGAGCAGACGCGCAAGCGCGGCAAGGCGGCGGCCGAGGCGCTCGGTCTCAAGCTGGAGATCGAGGGCGGTACGACGGCCTAGTCGCCCATCCACCAGCGAAGGCGCACCGCCTGCGGCGCGGCGTCGCCGACCTTGAGCGAGCCGGTCATGACCACGCCCTCGTCGCCGAGGTTGCGCCGCGAGGTCGCCAGCGCGCCCTGGTCCATGCGGCCGTCGAAGATCACCCGTCCCAGTTCGGGCGAGCTTCCCTCGAACCTCAGCTGGACGTCGTCCACGGCGTAGACGGTGGGGAGCACCCGCACGGAAACGCTGCGCGTTTCTCCGAGCTCGGTCTGCGTCAGCGGACTCGTGACGTCATCGAACACCAGCATGACGGGCGCGAAGGTCGCGCTGCGCCTGCCGCCGTCCCAGGCCTCGAACTCGGCCGCCTGACCGACGAAGACGTGCCCAAACGACCACTGGCCGAAGCGCGTCTCATCCAGAGGCATGTAATAGCCGGAGATGTCCCCCGCGGCGTTGTAGGCGAACGATTCCGCGGGAGTCGCCGGCGCGGGGACGCGGTCGCTTCCGCCGTCGCATGCGGAGAGTCCCAGCAGCACGGCGGCGAGACAGGCGAGACGGCGCATGGGGAATCTCCGGCGGATGTCGGCCGATACCCAACACGTCGGGTCGCGCCTGTCCACGCGCAGCGTCAGGGCAGGTGCGCGAACACCCGCAGCCAGTGGGCCGACTGCCCCATGTCGATCAGCTCGAACAGGGGGATGGCGAGAAGAAAGACCAGGCCGTCGCGGATGGTCAGCAGGAAGAGCGACGGCCGGATCATCAGTTGATCCTCGTCGCGCCAGAGCGAGAAGCGGGGCCAGAACCTCGGCGTGCGCGCCTTGTAGGCACGGTAGGTTTCGCCGAACTCACGCGCCAGGAAGGCCTCCTCCCGCTGCACCGTCAGGGAGAACACCAGCAGGGCGACAAGGACGAACAGCAGGGCGATGGTCACGCTGCCGCTCTGCGCACCAATGCCGAAGGCGCCGATGAAGCTGAACAGGTACAGCGGGTTGCGGGTGATCGAATACGGGCCGCGATCGACGATCTCGGCCTTCTTTCGGCCGCCGATGTACAGGGAACACCAGGCCCGTCCGACGATCGACACGATCATGGCCACGAAGCCGGCCAGTTCGACCCTCTCGTGCCACGCCCCGTCGACGCCGCCGACGGACTGGCTGACCAGCGAGAGGCCGACGAGGACGACAAGGCCGACAAGCACCGCCGCCTTGCGGATCTTCTGGACCGTCCCGAGATCGGCGGCGGGTGGGGTGAGCGTGGTCATGGTCGCGGTCTCCGCTCGCACGGAAGCGCCGGAGCGCGACGAATTCAAGGCCTGTCTTTGCGAGCGAAAGGCGTTTGCGATCAGCGGTCCAGCGCGCGGTCGAGAGACCGGAAGGAGGCGATCGCGAGCTGCGTCACATCGGTGAAGACGGCCGGATCGATGCGCTCGAAATCGTCCGAGGGTCGGTGGTAGTCCGGATGGTAGTTCACGCCCAGATACAGGAACGGAACGCCTGCCCGATGGAAGGCGGCATGGTCCGAAGCCTCGACCCAGTTGTCCTCCCCGGTGTCCTGCGGCGTGTCCTTGCCGAAGGCCAGGGACACCGCGCCCTGCGCCGGCAGCGCCTCGAGGATCGGCCGGAACTGCGGGTGCTGATAGGTGCCGGTGACCCAGAGCCTGCCGTCCGTCTCCGCCCGGGCCGTCATGTCGAAGTTCAGGTTCATGGCGATGGAACTGAGCGGGAACGGCGGCGCCTCGACGAAATGCCGGGCCCCCAGCAGGCCCCGCTCCTCGCCGTCGAGCGCAACGAACAGCACGTTGTGCTCCGGCGCCTCGCGCTTCAGCTCGGCCGCGAGCGCGAGCATCGTCGCCACGCCCGAGGCGTTGTCGTCGGCGCCGTTGTAGATCTGGCCGCCGTGTTCGCCGACGTGGTCGTAGTGGGCGGTGACCACGATGTAGCGATCGGTCGCGCGCGTCCCCCGCACCAGCCCGAGGACGTTGACGCCGTTCCAGGTCTTCGCCCCCTCGCGGCCCCGGCCCGTCAACTCCCACGGCTGCAGGCGGCCCATCATCGGGGCCTCGACGCCGAGCGCCTCCATGCGGCCGACGATATAGGCGCGCGCCGCCTCGCCCCCCGCCGATCCGGTGTCGCGCCCCTGCATCTCGTCCGAAGCCAACACGCGGACGTCCTCGAGCAGCTGCGCCTGGAAGGCCGGCGCCGCCGACGCGACCGGCTGGGGCGTCGGCGGGGCGGCGCATCCCGCGAGGACCAGCGCAGCGGCGGCGACCATGGCCGGCGCGGGGTGACGGAACAGACGCATGGGAACTCCTTGATGGGCGACCGACGCTAGCGGGCCGAACCCTCCGCGTCAGATTAACTCTCTGTCATGGCTCCGTGCGCGCCCGCCCGATGCTAGAACCGCCTCGCGAATCCGGAGCGATGCATGTCCGAGAAGCCCGTCGACCAGCTGAGCGAAAGCGAGGCCCGCGCCGAGTTGGACCGCCTGACCGCGGCCCTCCGCCATCATGACGCGCTGTACTTTCGTCACGACGCGCCCGAGATCTCCGACGCCGAGTACGACGCCCTCAAGCGCCGCGCGCTCGAGATCGAGGACCGCTTCCCCGACCTGACCACGGCGGAGTCGCCCTCACAGACCGTCGGCGCCGCCGTCGCCGCCCAGTTCGCGCCGGTGCGCCACGGCGTGCCGATGCTGTCGCTCGACAACGCCTTCGCGCCTGAGGAGGTGACGGACTTCGTCGCCCGCATCCGCCGGTTCCTGAAGCTGCCCGCGGACGAGTCGGTCGCCTTCGTGGCCGAGCCCAAGATCGACGGCCTCTCCGCCAGCCTGCGCTACGAGGATGGCGTGCTGGTCACCGGCGCCACCCGGGGCGACGGCCGCACCGGAGAGGACGTGACCGCGAACCTGCGGACCCTCGACGACATTCCTGACCGCCTCGCCGGCTCCGGCTGGCCGTCGGTGGTCGAGGTGCGCGGCGAGGTCTACGCCCCGAACGACGCCTTCGACGCCTTCAACGACGCCGCGGAAGCGGCGGGGACCCGCACCTACGCCAACCCGCGCAACTTCGCCGCCGGCTCCCTGCGTCAGAAGGATCCCGCCATCACGGCGACCCGGCCCCTGCGCTTCTTCGCCTACGCCTGGGGCGAGACTTCCGAGCCGATCGGGCAGACGCAGTGGGAGGCGCTGCAGGCGCTGCGGACGTGGGGCTTTCCCGTCAACGACCGCTCGCAGCGGGTCGAGGACGCGGCGGGCCTGATGGCGCTCTACGACCGCCTGCAGGCCGACCGGGCGACGCTCGGCTACGATATCGACGGCGTGGTCTACAAGGTCGACCGGCTGGACTGGCAGGCCCGCCTCGGCTTCATCGCCCGCACTCCCCGGTGGGCGATCGCGCACAAGTTCCCCGCCCAGCAGGCGCAGACGGTGCTGGAGGGCATCGACATCCAGGTCGGCCGCACGGGGTCGCACACGCCGGTCGCGCGTCTGCACCCGGTCACGGTCGGCGGCGTGGTGGTGCGCAACGCCACCCTGCACAACGCGGACGAGATCGCCCGCCTGGACGTCCGCCTGGGCGACACCGTCACCCTGCAGCGGGCCGGCGACGTCATTCCCCAGATCCTCGCCGTGGTGAACCCGGACCGCCCCGGCCGCGGCGAACCGTACGAGTTCCCCGGAACCTGCGTCTGTCCGCTGAAGACCCCGCTGGTGAAGGAGACCACCGCCTCCGGGGCCGAGTCGGTGGTGCGGCGCTGCACGGGCGAGCTGGCCTGCCCCTTCCAGCGCATCGAACACCTCAAGCATTTTGTAAGCCGCCGCGCCTTCGATATTGAAGGTCTTGGCGAAAAGCAGCTTATCGTCTTCCACGAGCGCGGCTGGATCAGTGAGCCAGCCGACATCTTCCGCCTCGCCCGGGACGAAAGCCGACTGGCCGAACTCCGCACCGAGGAAGGCTACGGCGAGACCAGCGTGCGCAATCTCGTCGCCGGCATCGAGGCGCGCCGCACCGTCGCCCTGGACCGCTTCATCTACGGCCTCGGCGTGCGCGACATCGGCGACCAGACGTCGCTCGTCCTCGCCCGCGCCTTCGAGACCTGGCCCGCCTTCGAAGCCGCCTGCGTCGCCGCCGCCTCGGGCGTGCCGTCCGAGGCGTGGACGCGGCTGGCCGAGACCCACGCGGTCTCGCCGCGCGTGCTCCAGATTCTCGCCGCCGCCCGGCCGCCGGCGACCGACCCCTGGCCCGAGGCCCCGCTGGACCAGAAGATCGCCCTCGCCTTTCCGGGTCTCGCCGCCCCGGCCCGCCGGGCCCTCGCCAGTCTGGCCGCGGACTGGAGCGGTCTGGTCGAGCTGGCGCGCGTCGCCCGCGAGGAAGGCCCTTCCGACGCGCTCGGCCAGATCGCGGGCGTTTCCGGCGTCGGCCCTGTCGCCGCCCGGGCGCTGGCCCTGTTCTTCCGGGAGCCGCACAACCGGGCCATGGTGGACGCTCTCGTGGCCGAGCTTGATCGCATCGAGGACGCCGAGCGACCGAAGACCGACACCGCCGTCGCCGGCAAGACGGTCGTGTTCACCGGCGCCCTTGAGCGCTTCACCCGCGACGAGGCCAAGGCGCGCGCCGAGAGTCTCGGCGCCAAGGTCTCCGGTTCCGTCTCGAAGAAGACCGACTACCTCGTCGCCGGCCCCGGCGCGGGCTCCAAGCTGGCCGACGCGCAGAAGCACGGCGTGAAGGTCCTCTCCGAGGACGAATGGCTGGCGCTGATCGGCTGATCAGTAGAAGTCGCGGCTCTCGAGCACCCGGGTCTCGCCCCCCTCGAGGGTCAACCGCACCGTTCGTCCGGCCGGCCCGGTCACCACCATTCTGAGCGCCGCAGCGTCCAGTTCCGCGGCGGGGACGCCGTCGATGGCCGCGATGGTTTCGCCGGCGACCCACCCCGCCTCGGCGGCCGGAGAATTCGGGGACACGCGCTGCACCACCACGGCCGCGCCTTCCTTGCGCAGGCTCAGCCCCAGCCGGTCCCGCGCAAAGGGCTGCGCCAGGGCTCCGGAATCCGCACCCAGCCACAGGCGGTCGCCGGCGAAGTCGGTGACGAGACGGAACCGGCCGAGCACGCCGAGGCCCACGTTGCCGGCCGTCCGGTCGCCGTCCACCGCCGACGGCCCGGCCGGCGGGAAGACGGTCGGAACCTCTCGCACCTCGAAACCGGCGAGGGCGATCGAGCGCATGGTGGCGATGCCGCTCTCGCGCACGCCGCCCACGGCTCCGGACATGACGGTGGACTGCGGCCGGTCCTCCAGCAGCCCTTCGGCCTCGGCGTAGGCCGGATAGATGATGAGGGCGCCGCCGTTGCCGGTGTCGAAATCGAACAGGACAGGCTCGCGGCCCTCCACTGACAGGGGCACGGCGCGGATCGACCCGGTGGAGACCAGCGGGAGCTCGGACAGTCCCTCCGGCGGCCGGAATCCCTCGCGCTCGTGGAAGGCCAGGCGGCGTCCCGGGAAGTCGATGTCGATGATCAGGTCGTTGAAGGCGTCCTTGCCGAGGACGATCGGCAAGGGCCGGCCGATGGCCCGGGCGATGTCCGTGAAATCGATCACGGCCACGGTGCGGTCGGCGAACGATATCCCCTCAAGCTCGATCGTGACGCCTGACGCGAACTGCGCCGAGCCTACGCCGCCGGTGCCGACGGCCGCCACGTCGCCGCGGGGCGCCAGCCCGAGACGTTCGGCGAACGCCTTGTCCAGCACCGTCATTTCAGCCCCGCTGTCGAGCAGGGCCTCGGTCTCCACGCCGTTGACGACCGCGGGAATGTAGATGCGGGATCCGGCGAACAGGTCGAACGGCATGAAGCCGGTCGAGGCCGTCCCGCCGGCGATCACGTGGGCCGCCGCCCGGACAGGCCGCGAGAAAGCCTCCTCCGTCAGCGCCGGATTGGTCTCGACGGATGTCCAGCGCACCGCCGCCTCCTCGCCGGTGGACTCGACCGAAAGCTCCGCGAACGGCATCCGCACGCCCTCGACGACCCTCCAGTCCTCGAAACGGACGAAGGACTCCCGGCGGTCGCGCACCCGGCGCAGGCCATGGAGGGCGCCGGTTTCGGGCTCCAGGTAGAGCTCGTGCACGTCCTGGTCGCCGAAGTCGACGCCGACGACGGCGAAGGCGCGGCCGTCGCGAACCGCGTCGGCCTTGCGGTCCAGCCGCGCCGGATCGTCCAGGATCGCCTCGAACATCAGCAGGGCGTCCCGCCGCAGGTCCTCGACAGAGGCCGGGGCGGCCGCCTCGATCTGCCCCGACGGGGTCAGGGTCCAGCCCTCCGGCCCGCGTCGCGCGCTGGCGGTGCGGATGATCCCGAGATCGACGTCGCGGCGCAGGTCGCCGGCGGCGGTGGCGATCTGCTCGATCGTCCCCTCCAGCCCCGACCCCGTCATTGCGCCGGAGGAGCGGACGGCGACCAGCGCCTCGAAGGCGTCTCCGCCGCGCCACTGCCGGTAGCGCTCGAGAACGCCGGTCGGATCGTCCGCATAGGCGCCCGCAGGCGCGAGCAGGACGATCAAGGTTGCGCCGACGGCGAAAAGGGCGCGTCTCATGCGACGATCTCCGGGTTCTCATGCGAAGGGGGAAGCGGTTCGGGCCCGATCAGGGCGCGCAGGCCGCGCGGCGCGGCGCCGAGAAGGGACAGGCGGGAGAGCGGCCCGACGGCGGCGTCCTCGACGCCGGTCAGGCGGATCTCGGCCGAAAGGCCGCTGTGCTGCAGACAGCTGAGATAGGCGCTGTCGCTCCAGATCGCGCGCCGCACGCCGTCCATGGCCGGCGTCATCAGGGCGACCAGGTGCTCCGCCGCGTCGACCACCAGGGTCAGCTGCGCCCCGGGCCAGCGATCCCGGGCGACCGAGGCGCCCGCGGCCGGACGGGCGGTCACGCCAGCCATCGGCGGCGTCGGTCCGTAGACCAGCCCGGCCACGGTCACGCCCCGGGCCGCCGTCGCCTCGAGCGGGTCGCGCAGGATCGCCAGGGGCGCCTCGAACAGGTCGAACAGGACGATGTCCCGCGCGCCGGCGAGCATCGCCCGCGCCCGCTCCACCACCTGGTCCGGATCGGTGATCTGGTAGATCCGGTCGTCGGCCGGCGCCGTCGCCAGGCCGGACAGACGGCGCTGCGCCTCCTCCTGCCGCTGGGCGAAGGTTCCGCCCAGCACCGCCAGCAGTTCGGCGGGCCGGGCGGCCCGCCAGGTCCGCGGTTCCGTGTCGTCCACCAGCACCGCAGCCTTGCGGGAAAGCGCCGACAGCGCCTGGTAGACGTTGGGCGGAGCCTTGCCGACCAGCTTGGCCAGCCGATAGCCGGTCGCGGGGCCGCTGGTCAGCAGGGCGCAGTAGATCCGCGCCTCCAGCTCCGTGAAGCCCAGCGCCGTCAGAGCCTGCTCCGCTTCACTCTGATCCGATGTTATTTGCATCCGCAAATACTACGGACGTGCGCAGGCCTCCCGCCAGTTAAATCGCCGTAAGGCGGCTACCGGTTGAGCGCCCCGCGCGCCGCGTCGGCGTAGCGGTGGCCCGATGCGGCGCCCTTCGGAAAGACGCTCTCGATGCGGCGCAGATCCTCTTCGGTCAGCACCATCTCCGTCGCCGCGACGTTCTCCTCCAGCGTGCGGATCCGCCGCGTGCCGGGGATCGGCACGAGATGCTCCCCCTGCGCCAGCACCCAGGCCAGCGCCAGCTGGGCGGCGGTCACGCCCTTGTCGGCGGCGATGGCCTTCACCGCCTCCACGAGGTCCAGGTTCCTGCGGAAGTTCTCGCCCATGAAGCGGGGATTCGAACGCCGGAAGTCGTCGTGCGCCAAGTCGTCGATGGAGCGGATCTCTCCCGACAGGAAGCCGCGTCCCAGCGGACTGTAGGGCACGAAGCCGATGCCCAGCTCCTCGCAGGTCGCGAACAGCTCGTCCTCCGGATCCCGGCTCCACAGCGAGTACTCGGTCTGCAGGGCCGTGATCGGGTGCGTCGCATGCGCCCGCCGCAGGGTCGCCGGCGCGGCCTCGGACAGGCCGAGGAACCGAACCTTGCCCTCCTTCACGAGCTCGCCCATCGCGCCGACCGTCTCCTCGATGGGCGTGTCGGGGTCGACGCGGTGCAGGTAATAGAGGTCGACGTGGTCCATCCCCAGCCGCTTCAGGCTGCCCTCGATGGCCCGACGGACGTTGGCCGGAGAGCCGTCGACCGTGAGTTTCGTGCGGTCGGCGTTGTAGCCGATGCCGAATTTGGTGGCCACGAACGCCCGGTCCCGCCGGTCCGCCAGCGCCTTGCCGACCTGGATCTCGTTGGTGTGCGGCCCGTACATCTCGGCCGTGTCGAAGAAGGTCACCCCCAGATCCAGCGCCCGGTGGATCACCGCCGTAGCCTGGCCTTCGTCCGAAGGCTGGCCGTAGAAGGCGGCCATACCCATGCAGCCGAGGCCGATGGCCGAAACCTCAGGGCCCGAACGGCCCAGCTTGCGCGTCTTCATGAGCGCATCTCCTGAAATGTATGGGGGCCGGCGGGCGTCCGCCGACGCTGCCGAGATGGGCGCCGTGTCGCCTTATTTCAAGGCGTCGCCAGCGCGCGGAGGACCGCCGACCTGTCCATGACGTCGGGCTCCACCGGATCGGCGCGAAGCTTCAGGTGGGCGAAGACCGTGCGGGCCCCGGCCATGTCCATCTCCGCGACGGGCCGCGCATGCGCCGCCCCCTCCGAAGTCAGCGGCAGGATCGTAAGGCTCACCCCCTGCACCACATTGCCGCCGACGACGTTGATCCGGTCCTCCGCCACCCGCACGACGATGTCGCAGTGCGCCGGGGCGTAGGCGCCCATGTCAATCCGGCGGTCCGCAAGACGCCGGTAATCGACGCCGCTGCGGCTGTTGCACACCAGATCACCCGGCTCGATCGGCCGCTCGCCCGCGTCCCAGGCCTCGTAGGCCGCCTCGGGCGCCTCGCCGTCGCGGGCGCGGATGGCCTGGTCGATGTAGACGCGGTGGGAGATGTCCCGCTCGAACTGCTCCGGGTCGCCCAGGCCGGCCTCGCACATGACCCAGCTGACGAAGGCCGCCGACCAGGGCTGGACCCAGTCCACCGGCCCGTCGCTGCCGCCGCGCCACTGCCGGTTCTGGCGGCTGAGGATGGCCGGACCGTCCGGCGTGGCGCTCCAGTAGCCGGCGATGGTCGCATCGGCCTTGGGATCGCTCTCCCAGGTTCCCAGCCGCAGGAGATGGCGCGCGTTGCGCGGCGAAGCCCGCCTCGGATTGGCCGCCTCGCCGACAACCCCGTCCGGGAGGCGTCGCGTCTCCACGGCGCGCGCGTCTATGGTCTGGAAGCCGAAGGCCGCCCACTCCTGCACGGCCAGATCCACGATCCGCCGCCGGGTTTGTCGCGTGGGTTCGACCCGGCACAGCGACTGGACCACCCGCATGCGGCCGCGCTCGCCGGCGACCCGCCACGGAGGCGGAATGAATTCGAAGGCCGGCGCCGGCGCCGCCGACTGGCCGGCCGCCGGCGTAGCCAGCGCCGCCGACAGCAGGATCGCTACAGCGGCGCGCAAGTCCGCTCCAGCCAGGCCTTCGCCTCGCCGTCCAGCAGCGGCCCGACCTTGGCCAGGGTCTCAGCGTGATAGGCGTCGACATAGGCCCGCTCGTCCGCGGTGAGCAGGGCGACGTCGATCAGCCGGCGGTCCAGCGGCGCCAGGGTCAGCTGCTCGAAGCCGTGCATCGGCCGCTCGCCGCCCGGAACGGGCTCCGGCGGCGTCACCACCTGCAGCGTCTCGATGCGGATGCCCCAGTGGCCCTCGCGGTAGTAGCCGGGCTCGTTGGACAGGATCATGCCGGTCAGCAGCGGCTGGGTGTTGACCATCTTGGCGATGCGCTGCGGCCCCTCGTGCACGCCGAGGTAGCTGCCGACCCCGTGCCCGGTGCCGTGATCGTAGTCGAAGCCCTGCATCCACAGCGGCAGCCGCGCCAGCGCATCGAGCTGATGCCCGGTCGTCCCGGCGGGGAAGCGCACCGTCGCCATGGCGATATGGCCCTTCAGCACCAGGGTGAACATCCGCCGCTGGTCGGCCGAGGGCTCGCCCACGGCCATGGTCCGGGTCACGTCGGTGGTGCCGTCCAGATACTGGCCGCCGCCGTCGACGAGCAGCAGGGAGCCCTTCTCGATGCGCCGGATCTTCGCCCCCACCGGCTTGTAGTGCGGCAGCGCGCCGTTCGGCCCCGCTCCTGCGATGGTGTCGAACGACAGGTCCTTCAGGGCGCCGGTCTCCTCGCGGAAACGCTCCAGCGTCTCGGCGATCTCCCGCTCGTCCGGCAGGGTCTCCTGCGCCACGGTGTCGACCCAGTGCAGGAAACGGCTCAGGGCGGCGCCGTCGCGGATGTGCGCCTGCCGGCTGCCCTCGATCTCCACCGGATTCTTGGCCGCCCGCGGGAGGGTGCAGGGGTCCATGGCCCGCACCACCTCCACCCCGGCCGCCGTCAGCCGGTCGAAATACCAGGCCGAGGACTGGGCGGGATCGACGAGCACCTTGCGGCCCTTCAAGCCGTCCAGCGCCCCCTCCAGCGCCTCCGGCGCCTCAAGTCGCACGGAATCGCCCAGCCAGCCGGGAAGCTCGTTGGTGACCTTGCGCGGATCGAGGAACAGCCGCGCCGAGCCGTCCGCATCGACCACCGCCTGCCCGAGCGGCAGGGGCGTGCGGATGACGTCGCCGCCGCGGATGTTGAACAGCCAGGCGAGAGAGGCCGGCGACGTCAGCACCGCCGCATCCGCGCCCCTCTCCCGGATCGCCGCCCCGATCCGCGTGCGCTTCGAGGCGCTGGACTCGCCCGTGTAGCGGTCCTCGTGAGGGACCACCGGCGCGGCCGGCTGGGCCGGGCGGGCCTCGCCCCAGGCCAGGTCCAGCGGGTTGGCCTCGACGGGCCGCAGCGTCGCCCCCGCCTTCTCCGCCGCCTGCCGCAGCGAGGCCAGGGCGTCCGGGCTGTGCAGCCGGGGATCGTAGCCGATCATGGAGCCGGCCGGCACGGTCTCCAGCCAGCGGGCGAGACCGTTGTCCTCAAGGGCGTGGATCTCGAACTGGGCGGGATCGACCTGCGCCCTCACCTGCACCGTGTAGCGGCCGTCGGCGAAGATCGCGGCGCGATCCCGCAGCACCACGGCGGCCCCGGCCGAACCGGTGAAGCCGCTGATCCAGGCCAGACGCTCGTTGGCTTCCGGCAGGTACTCGTTCTGGTGCTCGTCCTCGTGCGGGACCAGCAGGCCGTCGAGGCCCTGCTCGGCCATCTTCGCCCGCAGGAGGGGCAGGTGCTTCGCCGCAAAGGTCGGGTCGGTGGTTTCGTCGAAGGACTGGCGCATGCGCGAGCCATAGCACCGCGCCCACGAAAAAGGGGAGAGGCGACCGCCTCTCCCCTTCCCTTGGTCAGGCCTCGTAGCGGTCGGCCACCATCCGGTCGAGGGTGCGGACGCCCCAACCGACCGCCCCGTCCGGCACGGTCGGATTCCTGCTGTCCTTGACCCAGGCGGTCGGCGCGATGTCGATGTGGGCCCACGGCACGCCGTTGGTGAAGCGCTGCAGGAACAAGGCGGCGGTGATCGATCCGCCGGCGCGACCGTTGCCGGTGTTCTTCACGTCTGCGATCGGGCTGTCGATGTGACGCTCGTAGGCGGCCGGAATCGGCATGCGCCAGACATTCTCGCCGACCTTCGGCGCCGCCTCGAGGATGGCGCCCGCCACCTCGTCCGAGTTCGAGAAGACGCCGGCGTACTCCAGACCCAGCGAAACGATCATGGCGCCGGTCAGGGTCGCCAGATCGATCATGAACTTCGGCTTGAAGCGCTCCTGGGTGTACCAGAGGCAGTCGGCCAGCACGAGGCGACCCTCGGCGTCGGTGTTCAGCACCTCAACCGACTGACCCGACAGCGACATGACCACGTCGCCCGGACGCTGCGCCTTGCCGTCGGGCATGTTCTCGACCAGGCCCAGCACGCCGACGGCGTTCACCTTCGCCTTGCGGCCCGCCAGCGCATGCATGACGCCGGCCACGGCGGCGGCGCCGCCCATGTCCCACTTCATCTCCTCCATGCCGTCGGCCGGCTTGATCGAGATGCCGCCGGTGTCGAAGCAGACGCCCTTGCCGACGAAGGCGATCGGCGCGTCCCCGGCCTTGCCGCCGTTCCATTTCATGATCGCGACCTGGCTTTCGCGCTCGCTGCCCTGCCCCACGGCGAGCAGGGTGCGGAAGCCGAGGTCCTCCAGCTCCGATTCGCCAAGGATCTCGACCTCGAGTCCCAGCTTCTCCAGCGCCTTGGCCCGCCGGGCGAACTCGGCCGGGTACAGGACGTTGGCCGGCTCGCTGACCAGATCGCGCGAGAATTCGACCGCCTCGGCCACGGCCGCGAAGGCGTCGTAGGCGGCGCGGGCGGCGTCCACATCGGCCGCAACGACCCGGATCGTCTCGATCGACGGCGTCTTCTCCGGCTTCAGCGTCGTCCGGTACTTCAGGAAACGATAGCTGGCGAGGCGCGCGGCGAAGGCGGCCCGGGCGGCCTGGTGCGCAGTCAGATGCGCGGCGTCGATGGTCAGGGTCTTGGCGCCCGAAAGCTTGACGGCCTGGTAGGCGGCGCCGGCCGCGGCCTCGAGCGCGAGGTCGTCGAACTTCTCCGCCTCGCCCGCCCCGGTGAGAACCACGGTCTGCGCTTCCACGCCCGCGGGAGCCGCGACAATCAGGGTGCTGTTTGAGCCGCCGATGAAGCGGCTGGCGTTCATCGCCCGCGTCAAGGCGCCCGAGGCCGCCTCGTCGAGCTGTCCGCCCGCGCCGCACAGCTTGCGACCTTCGTTGACCAGCACCGCCAGAACCTCGGCGGCGCCCGCGGACGCAACAAACTCGATATTCATCTACAGCTCCCGCCGGGATGTACGCCCCGGTCTCGCGCGATTGGGCAGTGGGCGCGCGGTTTCACCGGCGCGACTGGCTGTGTATTAGATGCGCTCCCGCACCGCCACCCGCAACCGGGCGATTTCCTGCCGCGCATGACGCTGATTCAAGGCTATCTTTTTCGCCAGATCGCGCGGCCCGTCGTCGGGGCGTGCGCCGCCTTGGCCGGAATCGGCATCCTGAGCCAGAGCCTCGATCAACTCGAGATCATCGTGGAGCGCGGCCAGAGCGTCTGGGTCATGGTCAAGCTGACCCTTCTGGCGGTGCCGCAGCTGCTGGCGGTGATCATACCCATCGGACTGTTCGTCGGCGCCCTCATCGCCTTGACGCGACTGCAGCGGGAGCAGGAGCTGACGGCGATATTCGCCTCGGGCGTCACGCGCTGGTCGGCCATCAAGCCGGCCGTGCTGATCGCCGCCATCGCCGCGGTTCTGACCTTGGCGATCACCACCGTCCTCCAGCCCTGGGCCCAGCGACAGGCGCGGGCCGAGGCTTTCGCCGTGCGAACCGACCTCGCGGCCCTGCTCGTGGAGGAAGGTCGCTTCGTACAGGGACCGGAGGGCCTCACCGTCTACGTCCAGCAGATCGAACAGAACGGCCTGCTGAAGAACATCTTCATCTACCAGACCGACGGCGACAGGGTCGCCACCTGGGACGCGGCGGAGGCTCGCTTCTCCCGTATCGACGGCGAGCCGATTCTGACGCTGATCGACGGCTCATGGCAACGCTACTCGAGCCGGGGCGTGCTTGAGCACCTGTCCTTCGGCCGCCAGGACGTGCCGCTCGGCGCCTACGCCGAGGTGACCGAGGACGTCCGTTACAAGCCTTCGGACCTTTACCTGCCCCAGTTGTTCAACCCGTCGCCGCGCGATCTTGAGCGGGTCGGCACGGCCGGAGAACTCGCGGCCGAGGGCCATTCGCGTCTGTCGGCTCCGCTCTACGCCCTGATGGCCGTCGCCATGACGCTGGCCGCCATCCTCGGTGGAGCCTTCAGCCGGACCGGCTACGGTTTCCGGATCGCCCGGGCCTCCGCGGCCTTCCTGGTGGTCCGCATCATCGGCTACGGCGTGGTCGCCGCCAGCGCCTGGAACGGCTGGCTGAACGTCCTTCAGTATCTCCTCCCCCTGGCCGCGACGGCCGTCGCCCTGCGCCTGCTGTTCCAGGCGTTGAAGCCGCGGAAGCGGCGGAGCTGGGGTCCCTATGAGCGGCTGAAGGCGAGGTTCGCGTGAGCAGCCGGACATCCCTCCCCGTTCCCTGGGTTCGGCTCGGCCGGATCGAGCGTTATGTGCTGATCCAGCAGGCGCGCTCCCTGGCGATCGCCCTGGGCGTGATCGCCGCGCTGATCATGCTGATCGACTTCGTCGAGATCTCCCGCGGCGTTGGCTCGGACGTCGACCTGCCGGCGGCGCGCATTCTGGGCCTGATGCTGCTGAAGTCTCCGCAGGTCATCATCCAGCTGCTGCCGTTCGTCTTTCTGTTCGGCACGCTCGCCGCCTTTGTCGGGCTCAACCGGCGCAGCGAACTGATCGCCATGCGAGCTGCGGGCATCTCGGCCTGGCGCTTCGTCCTGCCCGCGGCAGGCGCAGCCTTCATGGTCGGCGTACTGACGGTGACGGTGCTGGGCCCTGCGGCTTCCGCGGCGGACGGCCTGTTCCAGCGCGAGCGCGCGCGACTCTCGGGCGCCGCCGCCGGTTCGGACGCGCCGCAGGCGGTCTGGATTCGCGAGGGCGACGACACCCGCCAGATGATCATCCGCGCCGAACGACAGGACCGCGCCAACGCCCGGCTGCTCGACGTCAGCTTCTTCATCTACAGCAACGATCCGGCCGGCTCCCGCACCTTCTCCGAGCGCATCGACGCTGTGTCGGCGACGCTCAGCGCAGGCCGCTGGCGGCTGGTGGACGCCGTCGGGGCCCAGATCGGCCAGCGCGCCGTCCGCTACGCCACCCTGGACCTTCCCTCCAGCCTGGCGGAGGACGAGGCGTTCGAACGCTTCGCCCGGCCGCAATCGACCTCCTTCTGGGCGCTCCCGGCGCAGATCGGGCGGGTCGAGAACGCCGGCTTCTCCACGACGGCCTATCGGCTCCGGCTGCAGCAACTTCTGGCGACCCCGCTGATGTTCGCCGCCATGTCGATCCTTGCCGCGGCGTTCTCGCTGCGCCTGATGCGGCTGGGCGACCTCGCGAAGATGAGCGTCGCGGCCGTGCTGCTCGGCTTCGGCTTCTTCTTCGTCAACCAGGCGGCCTCGGCCTTCGGCTCGGCCGAAGTCATCCCGGCCTGGCTGGCCGCCTGGCTGCCGCCGATGCTGACGGCGCTCGCCGCCTTCACCTTGCTGTTTTATACCGAGGACGGCTAAGCGAGCCTCTCATCCGTCCGCCTTCCCGAGTCCAACGCATGCAGCGCGCCTGTCCCGTATCCCGCACGGCAGCCCTGCGCCTCCGCCTCCTCGCCGGGGGGGCCGTGGCGGCGCTGACGATCACGTCCGGGACGGCCGCGGCGCAGGAGGCTTCTCCCCCACCGCCCCCCGACGGCCTCGGTCCCAACGCCGTCTACCTCGAAGCCGACACCGCCACCCGAACGGGCGACGTGATCACCGCCGCCGGAACCGAGCAACGGGTCCTCGCCCGCTTCCGCAACAGCACCCTGCGGGCGGGTCGGCTGACCTACGACACCAACCTGGGGCTCGCCACGGCGGACGATCGGGTCGAATTCACCGACCCCGAAGGAAATGTCGTCTTCGCCAGTCACCTCGAGCTGGACTCCGACCTCAAGGCCGGGGTCGCCGTGGACTTCGCCACGCGCTTCCGCAACGGCGCGAGTCTGATGGCCGCCACAGCGGTCCGCCGCAGCGAGAACGTCAACGAGCTGAACTACGCCCTCTTCACGCCCTGCCCCATCTGTGACGCCGAGGGTCGGCCGAAACAGCCGAGCATCGCCATCCAGGCCGAGAAGGTCGTGCAGGACGAGGAGCTTCGGGCGGTCCTGTATCGCAACGCCGTGTTCCGCGTGGGGGGCGTGCCAGTCTTCTATCTGCCGGTCTTCGCCCACCCGGATCCCACCGTGGAGCGGGCGTCGGGCTTCCTCGTGCCGACCCCGAGCTATGATGAAGGTCGGGGACTGAGTCTGGAGGTTCCCTACCTGCAGGTGGTTTCACCTTCGGAAGACTGGCTGATCAGTCCGCAGCTGAACACCGACGTCGCCCCGCTGTTGAACCTGCAGTGGCGGCGCCGCTTCAGCGACGGGACGGTCGTCGTTCGCGGCGGCTACACCTATGAGCGCAACTTCGGGGACTTCGACCTCGATGGAGACGGCGACGCCGAGAGCAACGTTCGTTTCGACGACCGGACGAGCCGCAGCTATCTTCTTGGCTATGGCCGCTTCGATCCGGAGGGGCCGTGGCGCTGGGGGTTCACGGCCGAACAGACGTCCGACAAAACCCTGTTCGATCGCTACGATGTCCGTGACCCCTATCAGGACAATGGCCTCTACTATGGCGACCAGCGCCGCCTGATCACCCAAGTCTACGCCGAGCGGCAGACGGAGCGCTCGTACCTGTCCGTCGCCGCCTTCCGCATCCAGAGCCTGCGCCTCGACCCGAGGTTCGCGGCCACGGACTTCCGCGACGCCCAAGGTTTCAAGGTATTCGAGGACGAGGGAACCCTGCCCCTCGTCGCCCCCCTGGTCGAGGCCCGCTGGGAGCCGTCCGGCCCCATATTGGGTGGGCGCCTCCGCCTGCGGGGCTCGGCGGCGTCGCTGTACCGGGACGACTTCGTCGGCAGTCCGGTGCTTCGGCCCCAGGCGATCCCCGCGGGCCCGACCGCAGGACTGCCGGGCGTCGACAGCCGCCGCATCTCCGGCCAGGCCGAATGGCGGCGCGCACTCATCTCGCCTCTCGGAGTGAGGTGGGAGCCGTTCGTCGACGTGCGCGCGGACCTCTATTCCATCGGCGACCTGCCGCCGATGCTGGGGCTCGAGGCGGAGGCGTTCAGTCGGGGTCGAGCGACCGCCGGGATTGACGTCTCCTACCCGCTCATCCGGCGCATGGGCGGCGACGCCGACCTCATTCTCGAACCGATGGCCCAACTCTCCATCTCGACCGACCCCGACCTCGACCCCCGCATTCCGAACGAGGACAGTCAGACTCTCGAACTGGACGAGAGCTCGCTGTTCCGCATCGACCGCTTTCCCGGCTACGACCTTGTGGAGGGCGGCCTGAGATTGACCGCCGGAGCGCGGGCCACCTTCAGGTGGGGTCAGGGCCGGCAGGCCAGCCTGTTCGTCGGCCGCAGCCTCCGCGACGCCGACGAGCCCGCCTTCCTGACGCCCACGGCTGACAATCCCGCGCAGCTCTATGACCCCACCGGTCTGGCCAGCGAGGCGTCCGACTGGGTGGTCCAGGGATCCTTCTCACCCTCCGATCGCGTGAGGGGCTGGGGTCATGCCACCATCGACTCTTCCGGCGACGTCCGTCGCGCCGAAGCGGCCGTCGATGGACGCTGGGGGCGGCGCAACGTGGCGACCGTCAGCTACATCGTCGACCGCTCGAACCCCGTCGCCGGGCCGGAAAACCGCAACTACGAGTTCGTTCAGTTGACGGGACAACAGTTCGTCTACGGCAACTGGGGCGTGGCCGCGTCGGGGATCGCCGACCTCGAACGTGACATTGTGATCCGCTCCGAAGTCGGCCTGCTCTTCGACGACGACTGCTTCCGCTTCGAGCTGGGGTGGCGCCGCGACAACACCCGCGTACGCCCGAGCGGCCCTTCCGAGGGCGTCTATATCCGCCTAAACCTCGCCACTTTCGGCGGTACAGGGTAAGGACAGGGCGAAGGGCGCCCGGCGTCGCGCGACTCGGGCGTGCGGTGGGCCGTGGAGCCGGACTAACCGGCGGGCGCCGCTTGAGGAATCGGGACTAGCATGCGTTTTCAGCGTTGTTTGACGGGCGTGGCTATCGCCGCCCTCCTGGCCGGACCGGCTGTGGCGCAGACCGCCCCGGGCCAGCAGCCCGCCGCGGCAGGCGCGCTGGATCCCGCCGCCGGCCAGACGTCGCGGCAGCCGGCCGCCGCCGCGCCCGCCTTTCAGCTGGCCGACGGCGTGCTGGCCACGGTCAACGACAGCGTCATCACCGGTTACGACCTGCGTCAGCGCATGCTGCTGCTGATCGCCATGACCCAGGTGCAGCCGACGCCGGAAAATCTCCCGGCCATCCAGCAGCAGGCCCTCAACGCCCTCGTCGACGAGCGCCTCCAGGCCCAGGAGCTCGCCAAATTCCAGGAAGAGGGCCTGCGGATCACCGACGAGGAAGTCGATCGCGAGATCGCAGCCATGGCCGAGGAGGTGGGAGCGACGCCTCAAGCCTATCTCGACTTCCTCGCCCAGGGCGGCATCCGGCCGCAGACCTTCCGCGAGCAGCTCCGCACCCAGATCGGTTGGTCCCAGCTCGTCCGCGGCCGCTTCCAGAGCCGCGCCCGGCCGAGCCCCGCCGCCGTGGACGCCGCCCTGCGGCAGATCGGCGAAGCCGCAACCAAGAAGCAGTACCTGATCGGCGAAATCTACATCGAAGCCAGCCGCGTCGGCGGGCAGCAAGCCGCCCTGAGCGGCGCCAACCAGCTCGTGGCCCAGATGGTCCAGGGCGCGCCCTTCCAGGCTGTGGCCCAGCAGTTCTCCGCCGCTCCCTCGGCCGCCCGCGGCGGCGACGCCGGCTGGATCGTCGAAGGCTCCGTCCCGCCCGCCCTGCAGCAGGCCCTCGACCAGCTTGAGGTCGGGCAGCTGTCGAGGCCGATTCCGGTGGAGGGGGGCGTGTACATCATCTACATGCGGGACAAGCGGGACGGGAGTTCGGCGAGCCTGGTGCAGCTGAAGCAGGTGATGATCGAGCTGGCGGAGGGGGCGGACGAGGCCGCGGCGCGGCAGCGGCTGGAGGCCATCCGCCCGCAGCTGACCTGCGACAACATCCTGGCCCGGGCCAGCTCGGAGCAGGGCCTGCTCGGCGCCGACCTCGGCGAGGCCGACGTGCAGAACCTCGCCCCGCAGTTCCAGCAGGTCGCCCGCGAGGCCGCCATCGGCTCGATCAGCGCCCCCGTCCGCACCCCGCTGGGCCTGCACCTGCTGGCCGTGTGCGGCCGCCGCGCCGGCGGCGCCGAGGCCCCCGACCGCCGCCAGGTCGAGAACCAGCTGTTCGTGCAGAACCTCTCCACCCTCGGCCGCCGCTACATGCGCGACCTGCGCGAGGACGCCCTGATCGAGATGAAGTGATGGACGGCCCCGCCGCGCCGCTGGCCCTGAGCCTGGGCGAACCGGCGGGCGTGGGGCCCGAGATCGTCGCCGCCGCCTGGGACGCCCTGAAGGCCACCGGCCCCGTCTTCGCCGTGATCGGCGACGCCGCCCTGCTGCGCCGCCAGGGCGCGCCGGTGCAGGCCGTCGCCGACCTGTCCGAAGCCGCCGCCGTCTTCCCGCGCGCCCTGCCGGCGCTGGACCGACCCCTGCCCGCGCCCGTGACGCCCGGCCGGCCCGACCCGGCCAACGCCGCCGCCGTCGCCGATTGGATCGAGGAGGCGGTCGCCCTCGCCGTCTCCGGCGCCGCCGCCGGGGTGGTCACCGCCCCGATCGCCAAGGCCCCCCTGTACGCCGCCGGCTTCGGCTTCCCCGGCCACACGGAGTTCCTCGCCGAACTGACCGCCGACGTCCCCTTCGCCGGGACCCGCGGGCCGGTGATGATGCTGACGGCGAAGGACCTGCGCGCCGCCCTCGTCACCATCCACGAGCCGCTGTCGGCCGTGCCCGCCCTGGTCACCGGAGAGCGGGTCAGGCGCGTCGTCCGGGTCGTCCACGAGGCCCTGCGCCGCGACTTCGGCATCGCCGCCCCCCGCCTGGCGCTGGCCGCGCTCAACCCCCACGCCGGCGAGGGCGGGGCCATGGGGCGCGAGGAGATCGAGATCCTCGCCCCCGCGGCGGCCGACCTGCGCGCCGGCGGGATCGCCGTCACCGACCCGCTGCCGGCCGACACGATGTTCCACGAGGCGGCCCGCGCCGCCTACGACGCGGCGATCTGCCTGTACCACGACCAGGCGCTGATCCCGGTCAAGACGCTGGACTTCTGGGGCGGCGTCAACGTGACCCTGGGCCTGCCGGTGGTGCGCACCTCGCCCGACCACGGCACGGGCTTCGACATCGCCGGCAAGGGCGTGGCCCGGGCCGACAGCCTGATCGCGGCGATCCGGCTGGCCGGAGAGATGGCGGCGGCGCGGGCGGCGGCGGCCAGCGCCTGATCCTC
>Ga0154912_123_pt1 | contig 24846 bp, 23 predicted proteins | sample RifCSPhighO2_01_FD_105881 | JGI IMG/M metagenome (GOLD analysis project Ga0154912, IMG submission 105881) | Caulobacterales bacterium RIFCSPHIGHO2_01_FULL_70_19 | reverse complement strand
GCGGCCAGGCGGGCCCCGCCGCGCTCCGCGACGGAGCCGTCGACGGTCCAGCCCGCATCCCGCTCGCGCAGCTGGATCACGCCGGTCAGCGCGCCCGCGCCCCAGGGGCCGGCGCCGGCGCCGCGCACGATGTCGAGGCCCGACAAGCTCTCCGTCGGGACCTGGGACCAGATCACCCAGCCGCCGAAAGGATCATTGAGCGGCACGCCGTCGAGGGCGACCAGGGTGCGGCCCGCGCCTGACGGGGCGATGGCCCGCAGCGATATGCCCTGGGTGGTCGGATTGGCCGCAAGGCTGGAGGTGCGGCGGAACAGGGAGACGGCGGGCACGGAGGCGAGCGCCTCATCCAGCCGCGGCTGGTCGCGCAGGTCCGTCCCGTCGAGACGGATGACGGAGAAGGCGGCCTCGGAGGCGGCGGGCGGGAGCCGCGCGCCGGTGACGACGACCTCGGGCAGTTCGGGGGGCGGGGGAACCTGGAGCATGAGGCGCTACAATGGCCCGAGAGGCCGACCGGTTGCCAGCCTAGGCGGCTCTGGCCGCGTCTGCTTCTCCGGCGGCGGTCAGCACCCGGCGGATGGCGTCGAGAAGGGCGTCGGGCTGGATCGGCTTTTGCGCCACCCCGTCCATGCCGGCGGCGCGGTACTCGACCTCGTCGCGGGGATCGGCGTTGGCCGTCAGCGCGAGGATCGGCACCGCCGAGGCCGGGCCGGGCAAGGCCCGGATGGCGCGGGTCGCCTCCACGCCGTCCATGACCGGCATCTTCACGTCCATCAGCACCAGGTCGAAGCGCCCCTCGCGGACTCGTTCGACCGCTTCGCGACCGTCCGCCGCGGTCTCGTGCGAGCAGCCGAACAGCTCCAGCACCTTGCCGGCCACGAACCGGTTGGTCGGATTGTCGTCGACGACGAGCACGTGCAGCGTCTCGTGCGGGGTCGGCTCCGCCCGGGGCGGCTCCGTCGTCAGCAGGTCCGCGCCGGCGGGGGGCAGGGTCAGGGCGAAGGCGAAGCGGGCGCCGCCGAGCGGGCTGCGGTCGACGGCGATGGAGCCGCCCATCCGCTCGACGATCTGGCGGCAGATGGCGAGGCCGAGGCCGGCGCCGGCTCCCTCCCGTCCGGCCCGGCCGGTGTTGAACGGATCGAAGATGCAGGCCGCGGTCGCCTCGTCGACCCCAGGGCCGCTGTCGTCGACCGTCCCCGTCAGCGCCACGCGGTCCCCGTCGGACCGGGCGGACAGGCGCACCTCGACCGCCCCCGAGGGCGTGAATTTGATGGCGTTGCCGATCAGGTTGTTGAGGAGCTGCTTGAGCCGGGTCTCGTCGGCGACGACGCCGGCGACCTCGGGCGCCTCGCAGGCGACGGTCAGGGCCAGGCTCTTCTCCTCCGCGCGCGGCCGCCAGAGCGCCAGAAGGTCGTGGGCGACCGCCTGCAGCCGCACCGGCGCCTCCTCGAAGCTCATCAGCCCCGCCTCGGCCCGGCTCATGTCGAGCGCGTCGGTCAGAAGTCGCAGCAGGCTCTGGCCGGAGTCGAGGATGGTGCGGACGTAGGGCCGCAGGGACTCCTGCTCGAGCTCCCGCTCCATCAGCGCCGCCACGCCGAGGACGCCGTTCAGCGGCGTGCGGATCTCGTGGCTCATCACGGCGAGGAACTCGGATTTGGCGCGGCTGGAGGCGCGGGCCTCCTGTTCGGCCAGACCCAGGTCGCGGGCCAGCGCGGCCATGGCTTCCGCCCGCCGACGGTGCACGGCGCTGCCGGCGCGCAGCAGGTGGAGGCCGGCGCCGACGCCGGCGTAGCGGCCGCCGGAGACCACGACGAATCCGTTCAGCAGGGCGCCCAGTCCGGCGGCGTCGACGCTCTCGAACAGGGTGGCGGCATCGGCGTCGGCGTCGAGCACGCGGGGTTCCGGGTCCATGAAGCTGGACGCGGGCCGGCGGGCGTAGAGGGCGCGGCCGAACTCGGCGGCCATGCGCAGGGTGAAGGCGTTGCGCTCGACCAGACCGACCGGCCGGCCGTCGTCGTCGACCACGGCGATGGCGAGGGTGTCGGGCTCGTCCTGGAAGCGTTCGACGATGTGGGCGCCGGGCGTGTCCGGCGACACCGGCGCCGGCGTGCTCGCGAAATCCCCGACCCTGGCCATGATCGCTCCGCTCTGGATGGCAGGGGCGCAGGTAGCGGGGCGGCGCTTAACGGCAGCTTTGCCGTTCGTGAAGTTTTCGCGATTTTCTCTTGTAGATCAATCCGAAGGCGGAGCTATAGCCGCGTCAGAAGATCGGCGGCGAAGGTCGACAGGGTGTCGTCGCGGGCGCCCATGATCACGATGCGGTCGCCGGGGCGGGCGAGCTCGACCAGGCGATCGCCGCAGGCCTCGCGCGTCGGCAGGGCCCCGGCCTGGCGGCCGGCGGCGCGGACCCCTTCGGCGATGTCGCCGGAGCTGACCGACCGGTCGGTGGCGCCGCCGTAGTAGACAGGAGGCGGCATCAGCAGCACGTCGTCCGGCCGCAGCAGGCCGGCGAAGCCGTCGATGAACTCGCGCTTCATCAGCTTCAGCGGCCCGAAGCCGTGCGGCTGGAACAGCACCAGCAGGCGGCCCTCGAAGGCGTGCAGGGTCTTGAGGGTGGCGGCGATCTTGTCCGGGTTGTGGGCGAAGTCGTCGATGACGGTGACCCCGTTCGCCGTCCCGACCGTCTCCATCCGACGGCGGATGCCCGCGAACGTCTCCAGCGCGGCGATCGCCCCGTCGAGCGGCAGGTCGAGGGCGCGCACGGCGGCGAGGGCGGCCAGCGCGTTGGCGACGTTGTGGGCGCCGGGCACCGCGAGAGTGACGGGGCGGCGGGCGCCGGAGGCGCGCTCGGCCAGCTGGAAACGGACGCCGGTCGCCAGCGGCTCGAGGTCGTGGGCGGCGAGGTCGGCGGTCTCGTTTCCGAGCGCGAAGGTCAGCACCGCGCCGCCGCGGCCGGTCTCGACCATGCGCTGGGCCAGGGCGGCGGTCTCGGGGTTGTCGAGGTTGAGCACGGCGGTGCGGGCGCGGCCGGTGAAGCCGCCGAACAGGTCGCGCAGCTCCTCCATCGACTTGTGGTCCAGCGAGACGTTGGAGACCACGGCCACGGTCGGGTCGTAGCGGGCGATGGAGCCGTCGGACTCGTCGACCTCGGAGACGAACAGGTCGGGTCCGCCGACGAGGGCGCTGGCGAACGGATGGTCGGCGTCGGCGAAATTCTTCATCACGGCCCCGTTCATCACGGTGGGCGCGCGGCCGGCGGAATGCAGCATCCAGGCGATCATGCCGGTGATGGTCGACTTGCCCGAGGTGCCGGCGACGCCGACCGAGGTCGCCGCCGCGTTGAACAGCTGGCTGAGCAGTTCGGGGCGGGTGACGATGCGCGCCCCGACCGCCCGGGCGGCGCCGATGTCGGGGACGGTGTCCTCCACGGCGCCCGTGGCGACGACGATCTGGTCGGGTCGGCTGACGCCCGAGCCGTCCTGCGGGTGCAGGGTCACGCCGTGGGCCTCCAGCCAGGCGAACTTCTCGGGCGTGCGGCCCTGGTCGCGGGAGCGGTCGGAGCCTGAGATGCGGTGCCCTTGCGCCTGCACGATCATGGCCAGCGGCAGCATGCCCGAGCCGCCGACGCCGCAGAAGAAGTAGTCGTTCGCCATGAGCCGCTGAGTAGAGGCCGAACGGGTCGAGGGGAAGGGATTGGTTCGCGCGGGCGAGGCGCTCTATGTAGGGCGGGCACAGTCCCGGGGGCGCGTCTTGAAGATCGGCATCGTCAACGCCAGTTCGCGCTTCAGCCGGGAGCGCGGCGAGGCCGTCGAGGCCTGGTTCGCGGCGAACGTGCCGGACGGTTCGGTCAAGGTGGTCTTCCACCCGGCGAGCTTCGGCAAGCACGGCCATTTCGGCGGCGACGACGCCAGCCGGGCGCGCGCCTTCGTGGAGTTCGCCAACGACCCGCGGCTGGACGCGATCTGGTTCGCCCGCGGCGGCTACGGCTCGTGCCGCATCGCCGAGGCGGTGCTGCCGCAGCTGACCGAGGCGGCGCGGAAGAAGCGCTACCTCGGCTATTCCGACGCGGGCAGCCTGCTGGCCGGGCTGTACAAGGCAGGGTTCCCGCACGTGGCGCACGGGCCGATGGCCTCGGACGCGGTGCGGCGCGACGAGACGGCGTGGCGGGCGCTGAACTGGCTGAAGGGGGGCGACCCGGCTTCGTGGGAGCCTTCCCTGCACGAGGACCCTCGACCGGCTGTCGCCTTCAACCTGACCATCCTCGACCAGCTGATGGGGACCTACCTCGAGCCCGACCTGAGCGGCCACGTGGTCATGCTGGAGGAGGTGTCCGAGGCGCTGTACCGCGTCGACCGCATGATGTTCCACCTGACGGCGCAGCCGGGGATGAGGAATGTCGCCGGCATCCGGCTGGGGCGGGTGTCGGACATCACGCCCAACGATCCCGACTTCGGCCTGAGCCCCGAGCAGATCGTCCGATACTGGTGCCAGAGGACCGGAATCCCCTTCCTCGGTTCCGCCGACATCGGCCACGACGGCGACAACAAGGTCGTGCCCTTCGGGCCGCGCTGACGGGCGGTTCGCCCCACCGGCGAACCGGCTCGACAGGCGGCGCGGGGAAGTGCTGGATCGCGCCCGGCCGGCCCGGATGCGCAGGGCCGCGCGACGCCTTTCGGGGATGGGGGCTCGCGGACGGACCGGCCGGCGTCGGGGGGCGCCGGCCGGCCGTCGACCCCGCCGACTGGCGCCGGCGCCGACCACGCGCCATGTTCGGCCGGATGAACCGCCGCAGCCTTCTGATCCGCGCCGCCAGCCTGGCCGCCGTCGCCGGCGGAGCCTGGTGGGTGCGCGAGAACCTGGTGTGGCCGGCGCCGGAGCTGGCCTTCGGGGCCGAGGGGGCCACCGCGTGGATGCGCTACGGCCGGCGCTCGGCGGCCCCGACCGTGCCCGTGACCCTCGGGGGACGAACCGTGGCGGCGCTGATCGACAGCGGGGCCCAGTATTCCGTGATCCACCGCGGCCTGTTCGAGCAGCTGCCGCCGACGGGCCGCTCGATCTTCGACATGCCGCTGGTCGCCTACGGAGTCGGCGGCGGCGCGCAGATGGGGCGCGGCACGACGCTGGAGCTCGGCCTGCCGGGACTGACCGTGCGCAATCTCCGCGCCGCCATTCTCGATCTGGGGCCTCTGGCGGCGGAGGACGGGCTGCGGACGCCCCTGATCATCGGCCAGGACGTGCTGGGCGAGGCGGTGCTGGCGCTCGATCCTGCCCGGCGGCATGTGCGGCTGATCGACCGCCCCGCCTTCGTCGCGCCGCCCGACCTCGCGCCGACCCCGGTGCGGCGGTCGGGGACGGCCCTGTTCGCTGAGGTGACGGTCGAGGGCGCGCCGCTCGAGGCCGTGGTCGACACGGGCGCGTCCGCCCTGCTGGGGCTCAGCCGGGAGGCGGCTGCGGACGCCGGACTGATCGACGGGCGACCGGCCCGGGAAGGGGTCAGCCTGGTGCTCGGCGGGGCGCTGCGGTCCCTGACCGTGGAAGCGCGCACGGTGACCTTCGCCGATCACCTGTACCGCGAGGTGGACGTCGGCGTGTTCGAGCAGCCGCCGCTGCCGAACTTTCCCGGCGGGCTGGTGGGCATGGGGGCCTTCGCCGGCCGACGCGCGGCGCTCGACCTCGGACGCGGACAGATGCTGATCTCACGGCCGCTGGACCTGACGGTCGGCTGACTACAGCGTCGCGAAGGTGTCGCAGGCGGCGGGATCGCCGGCCTCGTAGCCGCGCCGCAGCCACTGCTGGCGCTGGGCCGAGGAGCCGTGGGTGAAGCCCTCGGGGACCACCCGTCCGCCCTGGCGGCGCTGCAGCGTGTCGTCGCCGATGGCCGAGGCGGTGCGCAGGCCCTCCTCCAGGTCGCCGGCGGTCAGCGCCACCTGGCCGTTGGAGACGGCGGCGGCGTTGGCGGCCCAGACGCCCGCGTAGCAATCGGCCTGAAGCTCCAGCGCCACCGAGTAACGGTTGGCCTCGGCCTCGCTGCCCGCCGCCTGCTGCGCCCGCTGCACCTGCTGGGAGGCGCCGGTCAGGGTCTGGACGTGGTGGCCGTACTCGTGGGCGATCACATAGGCGCGGGCGAAATCGGCGCTGGAGGCCCCCAGCTGCGTCTCCATCTGCCGCCAGAAGGACAGGTCGAGATACACGCGCTGGTCGGCCGGGCAGTAGAACGGTCCCATGGCCGACTGGCCGAAGCCGCAGCCGGTGGACGTACCCTGCTCGTAGAGAACCACCGTCGGCGGCCGGTAGCCTGACAGCTGGCGCGACCAGACGTCGTCGATGTTGGCGCCGATCACGTCGACGAACAGCCCGGCCTCGTCCTCCGGCGTGCCGCGCTCGCCCTGCTGCTCCGCGCCGACGCCGCCGAGCTGGCTGGTGATCTGCCGGGTGGTGGACGGATCGATGCCGAAGACGAAGTAGGCGATGGCGGCGACCACCAGGGCGCCCACGCCGCCGCCCGCCAGGCCGACGCCGCCCATGCCGCGACGATCCTCGATGTTGCCGCCGCGCCGTCCGCCCTGCCACCGCATCGCCGCTCTCCCACTGGTCCGAAGCGAGGCGGGAACGCGGTGCGATCGGAAGGGATGCGCGCGCTTCAGTCCGGACGCTGGTCCAGCCAGGCGTCGATCTGGCCGACGCCCTCCGCCGTCGCCCGGCGACGGGCCGCGGCGGCCTCCCGGGCGGCGCGCTCCTCCTCCGGCGTGCGCAGCGCCGGGAGCGTGGCGGGAATGTACGGCTCCGGCTGACGGCGGGCCTCGATCTCCATCCGCGTCAGGCGGCTTTCCAGCGCCTGCTGGCGCGCGGAGGCCTCGCGCTGGTCGGCGCGGGCGCGCAGGCGCTCCATCTCCAGCCGGTGCTGGTCGGCCTGCCAGCGGTGGCGCTCGTACGCGTCGGCGGGCGGGACCTGGGCCGCGGCCGGCGCGGCGCAGAGGAGGGCGGCGAGGGCGAGCAGGCGGATCATGCCGCAAGAATGCGCCTGCGAGCCTCGATCGCCAAGCGGAGCCGCAACCCGACCGGCCGCGAGCGGTTCCCGGAATATCCCCCGAACGCAGATAAGGAGTCGCCCATGAGTCGTCTCAACGGAAAGACCGTCGCCGTCCTCGCCACCGACGGGGTCGAACAGATCGAACTGCTGGAGCCCTTGAAGGCGCTGAAGGAGGCGGGCGCGACCGTCGAGGTGGTGTCGCCCAAGGACGGCGAGATCCAGGGCTTCGAGCACCTGACGCCGTCGCAGAAGGTCCCCGTCGACCGTCCGCTGAAGGGCGCCGACGCCTCGACCTACGACGCCCTGCTGCTGCCGGGCGGCGTGGCCAATCCCGACCAGTTGCGCGGCGACGAGACGGCCGTGGCCTTCGTCCGCGCCTTTTTCGACGCGGGCAAGCCGGTGGCGGCGATCTGCCATGCGCCGTGGCTGCTGGTGGAGGCGGGCGTGGCCGAGGGGCGCACCCTGACCGGCTATCACACCATCCGCACCGACCTGGTGAACGCCGGCGCGACGGTGGTGAACGAGGCGGTGGTGGTCGACGACGGCCTGGTGACCAGCCGCTGCCCCGACGACATCCCGGCCTTCAACGCGAAGATGATCGAGGAATTCGCCGAAGGTCGGCATCGCGAGCAGGCGAGAGCCGCCTCCGAAACGCCGCAGCCGACGACCCACTGAAGGAGGATGACCATGCACGAGGAACAGCAGGTGCGCGAAGGCGAACCGGGCTTCGGCCGCGAGGAGGACCTGGAAGACGCGCGCCGCACGGGCCGCCCGGCGGAAGCCGACATGGACGCCGATCCCAAGGCCGCGGCCGAGGACCCGATCACCGTCTCGCCGGACCCGGACGCGGAAGACAACCGCTAGAGGGCCCAGACGGAGGACCGCTTGACCTCCTGGTCCTCCAGCTCACGGGTCGTCGGCACGCGGTATTCGGCGAGGAAGGCCAGGCCTTCGCGCGGGAAATAGGTGCGCCCGGGGTCGCCGATCAGCACCCGGGCGCCGTTCGCCTTCGCCCGCGCCAGCCAGACGAGCACGCGGTCGGTCATCGGCTTTTCGTAGCAGACGTCGCCGGCGCAGATCACGTCGACGTCGGGCGGCGGAGCGTCGAGCAGGTCGTCGGCCGTGAAGTCGAGCGCCACGGCGTTGACGGCGGCGTTGGCCGCCACCGCGGCGGCGCAGAAGGGGTCGATGTCGGCGCACAGGACGGAGGCCGCGCCGGCCTTCATGGCCGCGATCCCGACGAGGCCGGAGCCGGCGGCGAAGTCGAGCACGCGCCTGCCGGCGACCTCGTGCGGGTGATCGAGCAGGTAGCGCGCCAGAGCCTGCCCGCCGGCCCAGGCGAAGGCCCAGAACGGCGGCGGCAGGCCGAGCTCGCCCAGCTCCTCCTCGGTGAGCCGCCAGATCGGCGTCACCTCGTCGGCCAGATGCAGCGAGATCTCCGGCGCGTGCGGCACGGGCTGCAGCCGCGTGTTGGCGGCGACGAAGGCGGCGGGGTCGGCGATCACGCGCGGCCGGAGGCGGTCTTCAGCACCTCGACATAGCCCTCCGCCACCTCCATGCGCGCGCCCTGCGGCGTGGCGCGGACGGCGCGGTGCAGGGCGGGCAGCTTCCAGCAGGGCACGTGCATGAACAGGTGGTGCTCGGCGTGAAAGTTGACCCAGTAGGGGGCGATGAAGGCGCGCTCCCACCAGCTGGCCCGGGTGGTGCGCGCCGCGCGGAAGGGGTCGGTCGCCGAGCCCTCGACGCAGGCGTGCTCGGCGATGTTCCTCAGTCGGGTGACCATCGGGAACCAGGTCGCCAGCGGCAGCAGCCACAGGACGAAGTACGCCCACCAGAGGCCGAGCAGGCCCAGCCCGACGAGCAGGGCGAGGTTGACCAGCAGGAAGGGCGCGACGGACCGGCCGGTGACGACGGCTCCCTCGGCGATGTCCTCGTCCCGCTTCGAGGCGAAGGCGCGGAAGAGGAACAGCACCCGCTGCTTGAAGAAGGTCTGGCCGGTCAGGTCGCGCACGATCTTGCGGCGCAGCGAGGCCCGGCTGACGGGGAAGGGGGCGGAGAGAACGAGGTCGGGGTCCTCGGGCTGCTGGGCGAACTTGTGGTGGCTGAGATGGTAGGGCCGGTAGAGCGACAGCGAGGCGCCGACCGGCGCCGCGCACAGCCAGTGGCCGAGGAAGTCGTTGAGCTTCGCGTTCGGCGACAGGCCGCCGTGCGCCGCCTCGTGCATCAGGATCGCCAGGCCCAGCTGGCGCGTGCCGACGACGGCGATGCAGAGCGGAATCAGCCACGGCCAGAGCGCGCCGGCGGCGATGGCGAGGGCGATCACGGCCCAGCAGTGGGCGACCAGAAGCGGGCCGACCCACCCGGACCGCGCCTGGAACGGCTCCCAGGCCTCGGGCGTGAACAGGTCGGACGGACGGGCGCGGGGCGCGGCGGGCATGACCGAAGGATACGCCCGGGGGCGGGGCTCGCAAGCGACACGGTGCATGTCAGGCAAGCCTTGCAAAAAGTCATGTTGACATGACATGCAGTCGATGTAAGGTAAGCATTACATCACGTCAGGAGGACTTGTCATGCACGCCATCGGAAAGAACGGCACGCCGGCCGGCCGGCGCTACGTGGTCCGCACCTTCGCCTTCATGGCTCCGTACGTGGCCGTCAACGTCGCCGCCATCTTCGGGGCTTTCGATGAGATCTACGGCAGGCCGCAGGCGTGGGCCCTCGCCCTGGCGGTCTCGGCGCCGGTGATCGGGCAGATCTGGGCGACCCTGTCGCTGATGAACGAGTCCGACGAGTTCATCCGCGCGCTGATCGCCCGCCAGTTCATCCTCGCCGCCGGCCTCGCCATGGCCATCGCCAGCGTCTGGGGCTTCGGCGAGAGCTACGCCGGCGCCTTCCACCTGCCGGCCTGGCTGATCTACCCGCTGTTCTGGGCCTGCTTCGGCGTGATCGCTCCGTTCGTGCGGAGCAGCCGATGAAAAACCGCCTCAAGCTGCTGCGCGTCGAGCGCGGCTGGACCCAGGAGCAGCTCGGCCAGGCGCTGGGCGTCTCCCGCCAGGCGGTCAACGCCCTCGAGACCGAGAAGCACGACCCGTCGCTGGACCTCGCCTACCGCATCGCCGTGCTGTTCGCCCGGCCGGTGGAGGACATCTTCGAGAATCCCCACGCCTGACCGGCGCGGACGCCACCCAAGGACATCGCCATGCTGCACCTCCGCCACTTCGTCGGGCGTTCGACCCTGCGCGCCCTGTTGTTCGCCTCGGCTGCCGCGCTCGCGGCCGGCGGCGCCCTCCTCGCCACCGACGCCCTGGCGGCCCCGGCCGCAGCCCAGGCGCCGGCCCCCTTCGCCTCCGACCGGCTGTCGGTCGAGGTGGTCGGCGCAGGGCCGGACGTGATCCTGATCCCGGGCTTCGCCTCCTCGCGCGAGGTGTGGCGGGCCGAGGCCGAGCGGCTGAAGGGGTCGCACCGGGTGCATCTGGTGCAGCTGTCGGGCTTCGCCGGCGAGCCGTGGGGCCACGGCGACGGACCCTTCCTCGAGCCGATGCTGGCCGAGCTGGCCCGCTATGTCCGCGAGGCCGGGCTGGAGCGGCCGGCGGTGGTCGGCCATTCGATGGGCGGACTGACCGGGCTGATGCTGGCGCAGCGCCATCCGGAACTGGTCGGGCGGGTGATGAGCGTCGACAGCCTGCCCTTCTTCAGCGCCCTGTACGGACCCACGGCGACGGCGGAGACGGCGCGGCCGTTCGCGGAGCAGGCCGCCGCGGCGATCCGCGCCATGGACGACGCGGTCTTCCGGTCCGGTCAGGTCCGGACGGCGATCACCATGTCGCGGGACGAGGCGACGCGGGCGGCCATGGTCGAGTGGTCGGCGGCGTCCGACCGGCAGGCCATGGCGGCGGCGATGCGCGAGGTGATGACCACCGACCTGCGACCGGGCCTCGCCACGATGTCGACGCCGGTGTGGGCGATCTACGCCTCGGACGCCGACGGCGGCGCGCCCGCAGGCATGGCCGACAGCCTTTGGGCGCGCGAGTACGCCGGCCTGGCCGGCGCGCGCCTGATCCGGGTCGACGACAGCCGGCACTTCATCATGGCCGACCAGCCGGCGCGGTTCGCCGAACTGGTGGATCAGTTCCTGGCCGACTGACCGCCGCCCACGCCGGGGGTGACGTCGCCGGTCCGCGCCGGTTGCCCGCCGAACTCGCCGGCGTAGGCGACGGCGAGCAGGGAGCGGAACACGGTGGCGGGCACGACGATTTCGTAGCCGCCCTCGGCGTAGGGACCGACCTGGTAGGGCCCGATCAGGAAGGTCAGGCCCGCGGCCTTGCCCTGAACCGAGCCGGGCGTCAGCACGAAGGGGGTCGTCGAGGCGCGGGGGCAGGACCACTCGCCGCCGCCGAGGGTGAGAGAGGCGCTGTCGGGGACGCGGGCGCGCTTGGCGGCGTTGATGGCCGAGCACAGGGCCTGGTCCATCACGGACACGTCGACGCCCTTCCGGAAAAGGTCGCCGAAGCCGATCTCGCGCTTCAGCGCCTTGTCCCACAGCACGCCGGTCGAGAGGGTGTTGGGGTGGGCCCCGCCGGAATAGTCGTAATCGACCCGCTTCAGGCTGAGCAGCTTTCCGGTCTCGCCGGCGACGCTGAACTCGATGGTCTTGGCGTAGGGCGGCATCGACTCGTCGAAACCGGCCTCGGTGCGCTCGCCCTGGGCGCCCTCGACGAACTGGCGCAGCTTGCGCACCTCCGCGGCGTAGAGGCGGGCGTGCAGGTCCGGCTGCGGCTTGAGCCGTTCGGGGAGGGTGAGGCTGACCTCGGCCCAGGGCGTTTTAGATTCGAACGACAGGGGGGCGGCCGCGTCGGCCGGCGTGACAGTGGCGGCTGCGCCGGGGGCGGCGGGGGCGACCTCGGGTTCGCGCTCCCGGTTGCAGGCGGCGAGGGTCGCGGCGACGGCGGTGGCGATCAGCAGCAGACGGGCGGGGGCGGTCATGCGGGACTCCTTCACAGCGGCAGCATAACCGCGCCGAGGATGATGGCGAGAAGCAGGACGACGCCCGCGTCGCGATTGGATTTGAACAGGCGAAGGGCGAGCGCCGGATCGTCGGGCCGCATCCGCCGGGTCTGGCGCAGCAGGTGCAGGGCGTAGAGCGACAGCGCCAGCCAGAACAGCGGACCCAGCCCGGCCGCCGCGCCGGCGGCGCCGGCGAGGATGGCGGCCAGCAGGTAGAACAGGCTGACCCCGGAGCGGACGCTCCCACCCAGCCGGCGGGCCGAGGACTTCACCCCGACCATGGCGTCGTCCTCGATGTCCTGCAGGGCGTAGATGGTGTCGTAACCGAGGGTCCAGAACACCCCGCCGAGGTAGAGGAGGAGGGCGGGGAGCCAGGCCTGCCACGCCATGGCGAGGGCGTGGCCGCCCCCGGCCGGCGACTGCCACCAGAAGGGACGCAGCTCGTCGCGCAGCTCGGGCGGCAGGATGACGGCGGCGGCCAGCGGCAGGGCGGCGGCGAAGCCCATCAGGGCGCCCCAGTTGAAGGTCAGGCCCAGCCAGGCCTGCGGCCACCAGGTGATCCGCTTCATGAAGGGGTAGGCGGCGACGAGGGCGAGAGAGGCGACCCCCAGCAGGATGGCCGTGGTGTTCAGGGTCAGCAGGATCAGCAGGCTGGCCAGCGAACAGCCGACGACGAACGCCCAGGCCTGCTTCACCGAAATGCGCCCGGACGGGATCGGCCGCATCGCCGTGCGGGCGACGCGGGCGTCGAAATCCCGGTCGACGATGTCGTTGAAGGCGCAGCCGGCGGCGCGCATCAGGCAGGCCCCGATGGCGAAGCCGAGGAACAGCCAGGCGTCGTAGAGGTCCGGCGTCTTGCGGTACTGGGCCAGCGCCAGGGCGATCCCCTGCCAGCCGGGCAGCAGCAGCAGCCAGATCCCGATCGGCCGGTCGAAGCGGCCCAGCTTGAGCCACGGCTTCAGCCCCTCCGGCGCATGCCGGTCGACCCAGTTGGCGCCGGCGTCGGGCAGGGGGGCGGAAGTCATGGTCGTGGTTGTAGCGGGCGGGCGCCGTCGTTCCAACCGGCGGGCTAGACCCCGAGCTTCCTGATCACCGGCCGCAGGTTCGCCTCGGCCGCGCGGAAATCCTTCCACGGGTCCGGCTTCTTCAGCAGGGCGGCGGCGTCGTGCAGGGTGTAGGCCCTGGGGTCGAGGCCCTTCTTCACCTGACCCCATGACAGGGGGAAGGCGATGCCTGCGCCGGGGCGCGCGCGCGGCGACCACGGGGCGACGGCGGTGGCCATGCGACCGTTGCGCAGGTAGTCGAGGAAGATCTTCCCGCCGCGCGCCTTCTTGGCGAGGGTGGTGGTGAAGCGGTCGGGCTGCGCCCGGCGCATGATCTCCGACACCTCCTTCGCGAAGGCCTTGCACTGGTCCCACTCGACCCGCGCCTTCGCGTCGGCGCGGATCGGCACGACCACGTGCAGCCCCTTGCCGCCGGTGGTCTTGACGAAGGGCGTCAGGCCCAGCCCCTCCAGTTCCTTGCGCACCAACTTCGCGGCGTCGATGACGTCGTCGAAGTCGAGCCCCTCGTCGGGGTCGAGGTCGAAGGTCACCTGCTCCGGCGTCTCCGGATCATCGGGCTTGCAGCCCCACGGATGCAGCTCCAGCCCGCCCGACTGGCCGATGGCCACGAGCCCGCCGACATCAGTGACGCCGACGTAGGGTTTCCGCTCCCGGACGTCGATCAGCTTCAGCCGCGGGTTGGATCCGGGCATGGCGTGGCGCTGGAAGAATTTCTCACCGGTGATGCCCTCGGGCGCGCGGATGATCGACACCGGCCGGTCGGCGACGTGCGGCAGGATGCGCTCCGCCGCCATCTCGTAGTAGCGCACCAGCTCCGCCTTGGTGATCGCCGGCTTCCCGTCCGCCGCAGGCCACAATACCTTGTCGGGGTTGGAGATGGTCACGCCGGAGACGACCAGCTTGCCCTTGCGCGGTTTCTCGCCCGGGACGGTCAGGCCGGGCAGGTCGGCGGCGGCCCCTTTCTCCCTTGAGGTCTTCGCCGGCGCCTGCGGCCGGTCGGTGACCTCGGCGGCGGGCTTGTCGTCGCGCAGGCCCTTGAAGGCGGCCTGACGGATCGAGCCCGTGTCGGTGTAGCCGCCGTGCTCGATCTCGGCGACGAGTGTCGGCGTGGTCCAGTGGGTGGTCAGGCCGGCGGTGCGGGTCTTCTTCGGCGCGCCCTTGCCGACGAAGGGGCTCCTGTCCGTCTCCGCCGCCTTCAGCGCCGGCAGCAGGGTCTTGAGCAGGGTCTGGTTGTACCCCGTGCCCACGCGGCCGAGATGGCGCAGGCCGTCCTTGTCGCGGACCCCGACGATCAGCGAGCGGAAGCGGCTCCCCTCGGCGGTCCAGCCGCCGATCACCACCTCGTCGCGGCCGCGGCACTTGGATTTCAGCCAGGTGGTCGAACGGCCCTCCGTGTAGGTCGCGTCCAGCTTCTTGGAGATGACCCCCTCCAGGTCCATGCGGCAGGCGCTCTCGAGGATGGCCTGACCTGTGGTGGCGAAGTGGTCGACGTAGCGGATGCGGCTGCGCGCAGCCTTGGGGATGCGGTCGATATAGGCCTGAAGACGGGCCTTGCGGTGGGCGAGCGGCAGTTTCCTCAGGTCCTCGGGTCCCTCGAACAGCAGGTCGAAGGCGAAGTAGACGAGGTCGCCGGTCTTCCGCTCCGAGATCGCCGCCTGCAGGGCGGAGAAGTCGGGCATGTGGTTCCCGGCCAGCGCGCAGAGCTCGCCGTCCACCACCGCGTCCGGCCATTGCGCCGCGTCGGCGGCCAGTTCGGGGAATTTGTCGGACCAGTCGAGACCCTTGCGGGTGCGGACGGTGGCGCGCCCGCCCCCGGTCCCGACCTGCAGCCGGTAGCCGTCGAACTTGATCTCGTGCGCCCAGCCGTTCCCCTGCGGCGGGTAGTCGGCGATCTTGCACAGCTGGATCGGCACGAAGGGGTGCGGCTTCTTCGCCTGCTCCGTCACCGCCGGGCGCGCCTGCGGCTTGGGCGGGGCCTTGCGCGTGGTCTTCTTCGGCGAGCCCCAGGTCTTGCGGCCTTCCGCGATCTCGGCCAGCGAGCGGCCGGTCGTCACCGAGGCGTCGATCTCCATGTTGGCGTCGCCCTCGCCCGGCACGGCGAAGGCGTCCTTCTCCTTAATCAGCAGCCAGTTGTTGCGCTTCGACGGCTTGCCGCGATCCCCCTTCAGGCGGATCAGCGCCCACTTGCCCGACAGGCGCTCGCCGTGGAGCACCATCTTGACCGAACCTTTGCGGAAGGCGGCCTCGAGGTCGTCCTCCTGCGGCTCCCACTCGCCGACGTCCCACATCTGCACCGTGCCGGCGCCGTAGTTGCCGGCCGGGATGGTCCCCTCGAACGAGCCGTAGTCCAGCGGATGGTCCTCGACCTCCACCGCCAGCCGCTTCACGGCGGGATCGCGCGACGGCGCCTTGGTCACCGCCCACGACTTCAGCACCCCGTCCAGTTCGATCCGGAAGTCGTAGTGCAGCCGCGTCGCCGCGTGCCGCTGGACCAGGTAACGCAGGCCCGACTTGCGGGCGCGGCCCTTCTTCCCCGCGGGCTCGGGCGTGGCGGCGAAGTTCCGCTTCTTCTTGTAGGTGTCGAGTTCGCCCTTGGCCGCCATGTGTCTTCGAACGCCCAAGCTGCGCCGTCGTTGCTAGGGGTGGATGGTCTCGCCGTGCTGGGTGTAGTCGAGCCCCTCGATCTCCTCCTCCTTCGTCACCCGCAGGCCGGTGGTGAAGCGGCAGATCATCAGGATCACGAAGGTGCCGATCCCCGACCAGGCGGCGACGGCGGCCAGGCCGATCAGCTGGTTGAGGAGGTTGGCGTTCGCCGCGGCCGGATTGATGGCCGCGCTGGCGAAGACGCCGGTCAGGACCGCCCCGACAATGCCGCCGACGCCGTGCACGCCGAAGGCGTCGAGGCTGTCGTCGTACTTCAGGGCGCGCTTCAGCCAGACCGCGCCGGCGTAGCAGGCCGGGCCGCAGATCAGGCCGATGAGGAAGGCGCCCTTCGGGTCGACCAGACCGGCGGCCGGGGTGACGCCGACGAGGCCGGCGACCACGCCGGACAACAGGCCCAGCAGGGTCGGACGGCGATGATCGATCCATTCGACCACGGTCCAGCCGATCGCGCCGGCGGCGGCGGCGAGCAGGGTGTTGAAGGCCGCGACCGCGGCGATGGCGTCGGCGGCCCAGGCCGAGCCGGCGTTGAAGCCCAGCCAGCCGACCAGCAGCAGGCCGGCGCCCAGGGCGGTGAGGGCGAGGTTGTGCGGCGCCATGTTGTCGCGGCCGAAGCCGTGGCGGGGACCGAGCACGAGACAGGCGACCAGACCGGCGACCCCGGCGTTGACGTGGACCACGGCGCCGCCGGCGAAGTCGAGCACGCCCAGCGATCCCATCCAGCCGCCGCCCCAGACCTGGTGGCAGATCGGCGCGTAGACCAGCAGGTGCCACAGGGTGAAGAACAGCAGGGAGGCGGAGAATTTGATCCGCTCGGCGAAGGCCCCGGCGATCAGGGCCGGGGTGATGATCGCGAAGGTCAGCTGGTAGGCGATCCACAGGAACTCGGGCAGGCCGGGCGCGAGCCTGTGGGCGGTGTCCGGGGCGACGCCGGTCAGAAGCAGGGCGTCGAAGCCTCCGATGAGGCCGTTGATCGCCGAGGGCCCGGTTCCGAAGGACAGGCTGTAGCCGGCGACGAACCACAGCACGGTCACGATGGCGAGAGCGGCGGTGGAGTGGGCGATCGTGGCGATCAGGTTCTTGCGCCGCACCATGCCGCCGTAGAACAGGGCCAGGCCCGGCAGGGTCATCAGCAGGACGAGGGCGGTCGACGTCAGGATCCAGGCCGTCGAGGCGGGGTCGGGGTCCAGCGTCGCCTGGTGCGCCAGCCCCGGCGCTGCCATGGCCGGCGCCGCGCCGCCGGCGGCTGTGAGGACGGCGAGCAGAAGGACGGTCCGACGCATGGGCACTCCGTATCCGGATGGAATCGGTCCGAAGCCCCGCGCCCGTCCCGCGGAACCGGATAGGAGCTCATTGCGCTGCAACAGGCAATAATTTTTCTTGTGCGGCGCACCATGGGGCGGCTGTTTCCCGGTGCAGGCGCCCGGCGCGCCGCGGGTGCATGATTCCGTCCCTGCCGCCGGCCCGGGTCGAAAATGCCTTGCCACCGGATCGATCGCGGGTACCACTTGCATCCGCACAACCACACGTCGATCCAGGGGGGTCCTCATGCGCACCATCCGTCTCGCCCTGCTCGGAGGCGCGGCCTCGGCCGTCCTGCTTCTCGGCGCCGCCGGCGCCCAGGCCCAGGCCGCCGGCCTCGCCGCCGCCCCGGCCGCCGCGGCCGTTCAGACCCGCGCGCAGCTCCCGCCGCTGCCCGAGGTGGACATCCCCTACACGCGGTTCACCCTGGCCAACGGCCTGACGGTGATCGTTCACGAGGACCACAAGGCGCCGATCGTGGCGGTGAACATCTGGTACCACGTGGGCTCCAAGAACGAGCCGCAGGGCCGGTCGGGCTTCGCCCACCTGTTCGAGCATCTGATGTTCAACGGCTCCGAGAACTACAACACCGACTTCTTCAAGGGCACGGAGCTGCTGGGGGCGACCGACCAGAACGGCACCACCAACACCGACCGGACCAACTACTTCCAGAACGTGCCCACCTCGGCGCTGGACTCGGTGCTGTGGCTCGAGAGCGACCGCATGGGCCACTTGCTGGGGGCCATCGACCAGGCGCGGCTGGATGAGCAGCGCGGCGTCGTCCAGAACGAGAAGCGGCAGGGCGAGAACCAGCCCTACGGGCGGGTGTGGAACGCCATTACGGCGGCCACCTATCCGGACGACCATCCGTACGGCCACACCGTGATCGGCTCGATGGACGACCTGAACGCCGCCGACCTGCCGACGGTGCAGCAGTGGTTCCGCGACTATTACGGTCCGGCCAACGCCACCATCGTGCTGGCCGGGGACATCACCCCCGAGGAGGCGCGCGAGAAGGTCGAGCGCTACTTCGGCGACATCCCGCCCGGCCCGCCGGTGACCCAGCCGGTGCAGATGATCTCCCGCATGACCGGCGAACTGCGCGAGACCATGTACGATCGGGTCGGGCAGCCGCGCCTCTACAAGGTGTGGAACACGCCGCCGGGCGGCTCGGCCGAGTCCGACTACCTCGGCATGCTGGCCCAGGTGCTGACGTCGGGCCGCAGCTCGCGGCTGTACCGCCGGCTGGTGTTCGACGAGCAGATCGCCACCCAGGTCGCCGCCTTCAACGCCGAGCGTGAGATCGGCAGCCAGTTCATGGTCATGGTCACGGCCAAGCCGGGCCAGGACCTCGACCGCATCGAGGCCATCGTCGACGAGGAGATGGAACGGCTGCTCCGCGACGGGCCCACGGCCATGGAGCTGGAGCGGGCCCGAACCAGCGTCGGCGCCGCCTTCGTCCGCGGCATCGAGCGCATCGGCGGCTTCGGCGGCAAGTCCGACATCCTCGCCGAGAGCCAGGTGTTCCAGGGCGATCCGGGCGCCTGGAGAGCCTCGTACCAGCGACTGCTGGCGGCCCAGCCAGCCAACCTGACCGAGGTCGGTCGCGAGTGGCTGACCGACGGCAGTTATTCGCTGCAGGTTCTGCCCTTCCCCGACTACGCGGCCAGCGGCGCGGGCGTCGACCGGAGCCAGGGCATGCCGCCCCCGGGGGCGACCGAACAGGCGGTCTTTCCGGACATCGAACAGGCGCAGCTGTCGAACGGCATGAAGGTGCTTTTCGTGCAGCGCGAGAGCGTGCCGACCGTGTCGATGAACCTGATCCTCGACGCCGGCGCGGTGGTCGACCCCGAGACCAAGGCGGGGCTGGCCCAGCTGACGCCGTCGGTGATGACCAACGGCACCGACGACCTCGACGCCCTCGAGATCAGCGACCGGCTGCAACTGCTGGGCGCCACCCTGGGCGCCGGCTCCGGGACCAATGCGACCAGCGTGTCGATGACCGCGCTCAGCTCGCGCCTCGATCCGTCGCTGGACCTCTACGCCGACGTGATCCTGAACCCGGCCTTCCGCCCCGAGGACTTCGAACGGGCACGGGCCCAGCAGATCGCCGGCATCCAGCAGGCCGACCGCAATCCCGGCGCCATCGCCCGGCGGGTTCTGAACCGCGAAATCTACGGGGCGGGCAATCCCTACGGACGTCCGGCCTCGGGCACCGCGGAGACGGTCTCCGGCCTGACCCCGGCGGACGCCGAGGCCTGGCATTCGACCTGGTTCCGGCCCGACAACGCCACCCTGGTGGTGGTGGGCGACACCACCCTGGCCGAGCTGACGCCGAAGCTGGAGCGGGCCTTCGCCGGCTGGCGCGCGCCTGCCACGCCGCTGCCCGAGCGGCCGGGCCCGGCTGACGCGCCCGAGCCGGGCCAGCCGCGGGTGCTGATCGTCGACCGGGCCGGGCCGCAGTCGACCATCGTCGCCGGCCGCGCCGTGGCGGCCTTCGATCCGGCCACCGAGGCGGCGATCGACACCATGAACACCGCGCTGGGCGGCGCCTTCACCAGCCGCATCAACATGAACCTGCGCGAGGACAAGGGCTGGTCCTACGGCGCGGGCGGCGGCGTGCCCTTCGGCCGCGGCGAGCGGATCTACGCCGTCAGCGCCGGGGTGCAATCGGACAAGACCGCCGAGAGCCTGGTCGAACTGCGGCGCGAACTGACCGAGGTGGTCGGCGACCGTCCGCTGACCGACGAGGAGATCGCCGCCGCCCGCGCCAACATGGTCCAGGGCATGGCCGGCAACTGGGAGACCAACGCCGCCATCGCCGGCGAACTCCAGAACATGGTCGTCTGGGGCGTGCCGCACGACTACTACGACACCTATGCGGCCCGGGTGAGCAGCATGGACGGGGCGCGGGCGACCGAGGCGGCGCGGCAGATCGTCGGCGACGGACCGACGACCTGGGTGGTGGTCGGCGACCGGGCTTCGATCGAGCCCCGCATCCGCGCCCTCGGCATCGGCGAGGTGCAGGTGGTCGACATCCACGGTCAGCCGGTCCCGTAGGGGGCGCGGCGCCGCAGGCGGAAAGGGGGCGGGTCCGGGGAGGGCCCGCCCCCTCTTCGTCGGCGGCTCCTAGTCGAGCGCCCGGCGCATCTCCGCGACCACGTCGGCCGGCGGTCGGCTGCTCAGGCTGCCCACGTTCGCCAGCCACGCGTCCAGCCTCGCATTGATGGCGTCGCACGGGGCGATGTCGACGACCCGGGCGATGCAGACGGTCTGCAGGACGAGGACCTCGTCGCCGGTGCAGGCGGCCCCCTCGCGCCAGCCGGCCTCGCTCAGGCAGCCGCGGCCGTAGCGCCAGAAGTAGGCCGATCCGCCGGTGCGGCCGTAACGCCAGAAATAGGCCGAGCCCTCGGTGCGGCCGTAACGCCAGAAGTAGGACGACCCGACTTGGTCGCCGAAGATCAGGTAATAAAAGGAGCCGGCGTTGCGCCCGTAGGCGAGCTCGTGGCCGGACGGATAGCGATCGCCGTATTCGAAGTAGTGGCGGGAGATCGGGCCGCGTCCGTACGTCCATTCCTGCTCGCCCCACGCATGGCCGGGCCGGTCTTGCGGGGCTGTGGCCAGAACGGCGGCGGCGAGGGCGGCGGCGACCATCGCCGGCTCACCCGTTCGGTTCGCGCATGCGCGCGACGACGTCCGCGGAATGGCCGGAGCTGTAGAAATCCGAGCGGGACAGCCAGTCGTCGAGCCGAGCGTTGACGGCCCGGCAGGGTGCGACGTCGATCTTCCGGGCGATGCACAGCACCTGGAAGACCACGACCTCACTCCAGCTGCAGGCGGTGGTGTTCGCCCAACCATACCGGCTCAGGCAGCCGCGACCGTTCTCCCAGTAGTACCGGCTCCCCGGCTCGCGGCCATTGTCCCAGTAGTAGCGGCTGCCCGGGCGGACTCCGTTCTCCCAGAAGTGCGACGACCCCGCCGAAGTGGCGTTGAAGAGGTGGTGTATCGAGCCAACCTGCGTGCTGTTGAGCAGATGGTGAGCCGACGGGAATCCGGTCCGGTTCTCGAAATAATGGCGGGACAGGAAACCCGTGCCGTTGATCCACTCGTGCTCGCCCCATCGCGCGGCCTGGCCGGAGGTCGGGGCGGCCGTCTGGGCGGCCAGGGCGAGGGCGAGGGCGGCGGCGAGCATCGAGACTCCGTCGTGGCGCTGACGCCCCGAGGCTGCTGCTGGGCCGGCGCAAGGTCAATGCGACGGCCCTGTCGGGACCTGACGGCCCGCTGAGGGCCAGTTGCGCTCAGACGCCGTAGAAGCCCCGATACCACTCGACGAAGCGGTGGACGCCGACGTCGATGGGCGTCTTCGGGTCGTAGCCGAGCGCCGTGCGCGTCTCGCTCACGTCGGCCTCGGTGCGGGTCATCTCGCCGTCCTGGGTCGGCAGGACGTTGAGAATGGCCTTCCTGTCCAGCGCCTGTTCCAGCACCTCGATGTAGCGGGACAGCTTTTCGCGCCGCCCGGCGCCGAGATTGAGCAGTCGCCACGGAGCGACGCCGCTGGTGGCTTGGCCGGGGGCGTCGGCGCGCCAGGCCGGGTCGGCGGCCGGGACGTCGTCGAGGGCGGCGAGCACACCGTCGACGATGTCGTCGACGTATGTGAAGTCGCGCTCCATGGCGCCCGCGCCGTAGACGTCGATCGGCCGGCCCTCGAGGATGGCGCGGGTGAACCTGAACAGGGCCATGTCCGGCCGGCCCCACGGGCCGTAGACGGTGAAGAAGCGCAGGCCGGTGGAGGGGGTGCCGAAGATGTAGGCGTAGGAATGCGCCATCGCCTCATTGGCGATCTTGGTGGCGGCGTAGACGTTCAGCGGATGGGCGACCCCCTGCTGCACCGAAAACGGCAGGGCGGCGGACGCGCCATAGACGGAACTGGTCGAGGCGAACACCAGATGCTCGGCTTGAACGGCGCGCGCGCCCTCGAGCACGGTCAGGAAGCCGACCACGTTGGAGTCGACGTAGCTCTCCGGGTTCTCGACGCTGTAGCGGATGCCGGCCTGGGCCCCGAGGTGGACGATGCGGCGCGGGGCGTGCTCGGCGAACAGGGCGCGCATGCCCTCGCGATCGGCGAGGTCCAGGGTGTGGTGGACGTAGCCGGGCAGGGCCTGGAGCCGCTCGAGCCGCGCCCGTTTCAGCGCCGGGTCGTAGTAGGCGTTGAGATTGTCGACGCCGACCACGGTCTCACCGCGCGCCAGCAACCGGCGGGCGGTGTGATAGCCGACGAAGCCGGCCGAGCCGGTGACGAGGACGGGACCCTTGCTCATCCGCCCTCGTTAGACCCGGCCGCACGCCGGCGCTAGCGGGCGTAGCGTTCCTCGACGGGGGCGTAGCGATCCCATACGGCGCGGTCGGCCAGGGAGCGGAGCAGCTTGACGTACTCGGCGTGGGTCCAGGCCAGCGGGGTGGCGGAGTTGGTGCCTTCGCCGAGCTCGTAATCGTGGGCCGTCGGGTGGCCGACGCCGTCCCACGCCTGTTCGGGCAGCAGCAGGCCGCCGTTGGCGAAGGACTCCATGCCGCGGACGTAGACGTCGCGGATCGGGGTCAGGTCGGTTTCGCCGCGGGCGAGGCGGGCGGAGAGTTCATAGTGCCCACGCTCGCCGGTGAAGAAGGGCCACAGCCGGCCGCGCTGGCCGGGGTGCATCTCGCCGCCGACGCCGTAGTTGCCGCCGGTGTCGGTCTGCTCGCCATAGCCGTCGTTGCCGTAGCGGCGGAAGGCGGGAACGCCGTCGACGTCGTAGCGGACGCGGAAGCGGTCCTCGCGGGTCTGGTCGTCGTATTCGGGCAGGCTGGTGAGGATGGACGGGGCGTCCGGGGCGCGGACGCCGTAGCGGACCAGTTCGAGGAAGCCGCCGTCGACGATCTTGTCTTCCGCATGGGCGGGCTGGCCGTTGTTCTCGCCGATCGGGGCGTGGTCGTTGGGGTCCTCGTTCCGCGTGATGCGCACGAAGTAGTCGCCGTCGCCCCACGGGCCGGAGGTGGTGAACATCCGAGCCTCGACCTTCGACTCATAGTCGTCGGCGGCGGCCTGATATCTCCGCGCCGAGGACTCGTCGCCGGCCGCGCGGGCGATGTCGGCGGCGACGGTCAGGCCGGCGATGACGGCGGCGGTGGTCGAGGGGGAGTGGCCTTCCTGCTCTTCCCAGCGCTCCTGCTGGGTCCAGGGCGGGGTGATGGTGCGGTCGTTCCACAGCAGGCCCACCGTGCCGCCGTCGACGAGGAAGTCGGCGGCCGGCCTGATCATGCCAGCGTACATGCGCGCCATTTCGGCGTCGGAGACCAGGCCGGCCTTCCACAGCTTCCAGCCCAGCATGATCGGCATGGCGGTCTGGTCGAGCTGGACCCCGACCCATTCGATCTCGCCGTCGACATGGGTCTTCTGCAGGAACCAGCCCGTCGCGCCTGTGTTGCCGGGCGTCTCGGCGTCGACCTGCACCTGCGGCAGGTAGCGGAAGGCGGCCAGGGGAGTCTCGGCATCCCCAAGCGCCAGCAGCGCCATGGCCACCTGGTAGAAGTCGCGCGGCCAGACGGCCTTGTAGCCGGTCGAGGGGTTGGTGGCGTCGACCGTGTCGCCCCACGGATTGCTGAGCGAGGCGATCAGGGCCCCGGCGTGGGTGCGGTCCTCCTGCACCTTGAGCATCAGGGCCGAGGCGTACGCCAGCCGGCCGCCGTCGGTGGCCTGTTCGGCGAGGCGGGGAAGCTGGTCGAGGGAGGCGATGTAGTCCTCCCAGCCGACGTGCTGGCCCTCGCCGTTGAAGCGGGCGAGAACCTCGTCGAGGCCGGTCTCCATGCTCTTCCACGCCGCGACCCGCGCCATGCGACGGTTCGATCCGAATCCGATGACGAAGTCCTGCTCGAAGGTCTCTCCCTCACGGATGGTCGGGAGCTGGCCGGTCAGCATGATGTTGCCGGCTTGGTCGCCGGTGGTCTGATAGAGATGATCCAGCCGGCCGTCGGCGAGATCGGTCAGGCCGTCCGACACGCCGACAAAGCCGACGCTGACGGCCGAGAAGGCCTTGGCCGTTTCAAGGGAGAGGTGCACGTCGCCTTCGGCCGCATGCAGCGCGGCGCCTGCTTCGACAATCGAGTCGCCCTCTGCGGAAGGCTGGGTGTTCCACACGTCGCCGCGGTCACCCACACCGGTGTTGGCCATGTGCGGCTCGAGCAGCAGGTAGGGGGTGAGGTCGCCGCGCAGGGCGCGGATGGTGGCCCGCACCACAAGAGACTGGCTGTCGGGGTCGGTGTAGATCCGCTTCTCGATCTCGTAGCGGCCCTGTTTGTCCGTGGTGATCACCCGGTAGGCCGGAGACAGCGGACGGCCTTGGCCGTCAACGTGCAGATATTCCGTGCGGCTGGTGGTGTCGGTTCCCTCGACCGACAGGCCGTCCCCGGTGACGACGGCGAAGCGCAGTTGCTTGATCTGGGCCTCATGGATCAGGCCGTACATGGTCTCGGTCAGGACGCCGTCGGCGATGGAGAACCAGACGCGGCTGACGTCGCCGGTCAGCCCGCCGTCGCGATACTGGCCGTCGACATAGGCTTCGTAGGACGCGCCGGCGCCGGTCTTGGCGGCGTTGACCCAGGTCGGCGTCTCGCCGGGCGCGCCGGGGGCGACCTGGGCGAGGGCGGGCGCGGCGGCCATGAGGGCGAGGGCGGCGACGCCGGAGAGGAGGGCGGACAGGCGCATGGCGGAACTCGTCAGGCTGGATTGAGGGGCGGAACGGGGACGGCATTCCT
>Ga0154912_125_pt2 | contig 25226 bp, 17 predicted proteins | sample RifCSPhighO2_01_FD_105881 | JGI IMG/M metagenome (GOLD analysis project Ga0154912, IMG submission 105881) | Caulobacterales bacterium RIFCSPHIGHO2_01_FULL_70_19 | reverse complement strand
TACGGCAACTCGACCGCGGCCGGCGTCGGGGTGGGCGGCCTACTGCGGGCGGCGACGGCGCGGTTCCTCACCCGAGGTCGCGGTCGAGTTGCCGTAGATGTCGGCGCTCGTGCCGTCGCGGCTCGTCTCGCCATAGGCGTCGACCGTCGAACTGGTGGAGTTCACCCCGGTGCCCGAGGCGGTGGCGCCGGAACTGACCGCAGCGCTGGTCGAGTTGCGGTCCGTGTAGACGGCGCCCGTTCCGTAGGTGCTCGTGCTGTTGGGCTGAACCGCGTCGGCCTGACGATTGCGGCGGTCGCGGCGCGCACGACGGTCGTCGCGACGTTCCTGGGCGGCTTCGGCGTGGGACGCCACGACACCGGATGCGATGGCGCCGTGATTGTCGGCGGCGGCGACGCCAGCGCCGATCGAGCCGGCGTCCTGGGCCGAGGCGATGCCGGCGAAGCCGAGCACGGCGGCGGCGGCGGCGGCGAGGGGAGCGATATTCTTGATAGTCATGGGCGGATCTCCTTGAGGATTTGCCATTCCGGCCTCCCCAGCGGGAGATGTATCGTTTCGCGAATAGATAGGTTCCGCAGGAGTGAAATAAATAAAGTGGCCGTATAGCAAAGTTAAGAGACATGAATACAGCATGACTATTCGCGTCATGAAGTATCGGAATACAGTCAAACATGCGCCACATCTTGGCCACAGATGCGGTGGTCGTGGAGCCGCCGCCAGCCGGCAGGGCGGCGCTTCGCCGGAACCGCAGAGGCCGTCCCGGCCCGCGACACGTCCGGCGCCGCTCCCGGTTGACGCCGCGGCTGTCCCTCTCTATAGGCACCGCTCCCGCCGCAAGGTCCGCCTCGCGGCTTTTCTGTTTTCGCTTTTCCGAGGCCCGACGACCATGAAGGTCCGCAGCTCGCTCAAGTCGCTCAAGACCCGTCACCGCGACTGCAAGGTCGTGCGCCGCAAGGGCAAGGTCTATGTGATCAACAAGACCGACCCGCGCTTCAAGGCGAAGCAGGGCTAGGGTCTTACCGGTGCGCTGACGCCGGCGACGCGGTCGCCGGCTGCCCAAGCGCCTTCTTTCCCAAGGCTGCGGATTTTGTCCGCAGCCTTTTTCGCGTCCGGCCTTCCGCATGCGGCCGCGACGTGATTAGCCGTTTCCAACTGTTCTGACCGGAGTTCCCCCGCCATGGCCGACGACGCCGCCTTCGACGCCTCGCCCGACGTGCTGACCGCCACCGCCCAGGGACGGCTGCGCACCATCATCGAGCGGCTGGAGCGGCTCGAGGAGGACAAGCAGGCGGTGATGACCGACATGAAGGAGGTCTTCGCCGAGGCCAAGGGCGAGGGCTACGACGTCAAGACGCTGCGCAAGGTCATCCGCATCCGCAAGCAGGACAAGGCCAAGCGGCAGGAGGAGGAAGCGATCCTCGATCTGTACCTGTCGGCGCTCGGAGACGTCTGAGGGCGGCTTCGCCGTCAAGGATGAGGGATGACGGATCATGGATTAGGATGCCGTAGCCACGGCCCGACTGCCTCCTCAGCCCTCATCCCCGTTCCCTCATCCCTCCCGTGAAACGAAAACCGCCGCCCAACCCCTTCGAAGCCCAGCGCAAGGCGGCGCAGCGGGCGGCGCTGAACGCGCTCAGGCGGGCGCGGCGGACGGCCGAAAAGGCCGGGGTCAGCCTGTCGGAGTGGGAGGGGGAGTTCCTCGACTCGGTCAGCGAGCGGGTGAAGACCCACGGCCGCGCCTTCGGCGACCCGGAGCTGGGCGCGCCGGGGCAGGCGCTGTCGGCGATGCAGGGCCGCAAGCTCAAGGAGATCGCCGCCAAGGCGAAGGGGGAGCCCCCGAAGCCGCGGTGGGGCCGCCGACTGAAGAGCTAGCGGGGGCGCGGCAGGACGTTGATCTGGATGAAGGCGCGCAGGGTCTGGTCGCCTCGTCCGGAAGGGCGGCGGCTCCACGGCCAGGTCATGCCCACCCGCGGGGCGTCGGCCAACTGGCGAATCTCGTGATCCGCCCGGGCCCGCACCAGCCGGGCCGTCTGCCGCGCGGTCCAGTCGCGGACCGGGTGGCGTCGCTCGACGGGGGCCGGCGGCAGGGCGGCCGCGGGGTCGTCGCGGACCGGGATCAGCTCGCCCGCGCCGCCTCGCGGGCCGAGGCTTTTTTTGCCGAAGCCTCCTGGGCCTCGGCGCTGTGGCGCAGGGTGTCCGAGAAGGCGGCCGAGGCGGCGGCGAAGGCCTCGCGCAGGGCCTCGGTGGAGGCGGCGCCCCGCACGCGGGCGTCCTCCGCGATGTGGGCCAGGCTGGCCAGCGGGTGATCGGCGAAGCGGCGCGCGGCCGAGCCGGGTTTGGCCTGCCGGCCGGCGGCCCACGTCCCGGCGGCGACGGCGGCTTCGGATACGAGGGCCACGCCGAGCGGGGAGGCGAGAAATTGGCCCGCCCGTCCCTTGCGCAGACCCTTCGGGACCTTCACCCCGGCGATCCGCTTGGGCAGGAACGCCTGCGTCTTCTTCTTCGACTTGCCCATCGGGGGCCTCCGATACCTTGCAGCGTCAACGGAGATTCATCGTAGCCGTTCCGTCAGAAGAGGATCTTGCGAAAAGTCAAACGCACCGTCCGGCCCTCGGGGTCGAGGAAGTCGGGCTGGTAGGTCAGGGGGACGTCGGCGCCGTCCGCTGTGGCCTCGGGGCGGCTGTCGAACAGGTTCTGGACGCCGAGCTGAATGCGCGCGCCGCTGAGCCAGGGGAAGCGCTCGACCCAGGCGGTGCGCTGGTTCAGGTCCATGAAGACGTTCAGGTTCACCGTCAGCTGATCGGAGAACTCGAGGTCCGGGCCCGTTCCGCCGTCGATGCGGGTGCCGTCGCGCCAGTTGGCCATCACAAAGGTCCCGATGCCATTGCGGAACACGCCGCCCATGGCCTGAATCTCGTGGCGGGGGCTGCCGCCGCGCGACGAGGTGGCGGCGCCGTCGAGCAGGTCGAGCACCGGCAGGCCCTCGGCGATGACGATCTCATCCTGGAGACGCCAGGTGTGGTAGATCGACACGTGCAAGCGGCCCTGGCCTGGCTGCATGCCGCCGCCGCGGCCGCCGCCCATCCGCATCTGGGGACCGCCGCCGCCGCGGGCGCCGCCCGGCGGAGGGCCGCCGCCCTCCACCCGCATCACCACAGGGCCGCCGGCGGGACCGCCCGCGCCGCGTCCACCGGGGCCGCCGGCGCCTTCCGCGCGGGGCGTCGGGGTGCCGAAGGCGCGCGAGAAGTTGAAGCCGGTGCGCAGGTCCTGCCGCTCGTAGCGATCGAAGTTCAGCGGCCGGGCGTCGATGGAGACGAGGTTCCCGTCGACATCGCGGACGAACCGATCGGGCAGGGCGGCTTCGAGGTCCGGGGTGATGGTGGGGAAGGAGGCGATCTCGTTTTCGGTGCGGCTCCACGTCCAGGTCGAGCTGAGCGACAGGTCGGTGTCGGTCAGGGGGCGCAGGGTGCCGCCGATGCGGACCACCTGGCGGCTGTCGGAGTCGAGGGCCGGATTGCCGCCGCTGAACTGGGTGACCAGCACGGTCTGGCCGGTGCGGAAGTCGTAGACCGGCACGTTCGGCGTGGCGATCAGCGGATCGTTGAGCTGGCTGATGGTCGGGGCGCCCTCCTCGTCGGTCCAGCTGGCGAGAAAGGACAGCTTCTCGATCGGCGACCAGTTCACGGTGGTCCCGAAGGTCGACAGGCCGCCGAAGTCGGACAGCTCCTCGAAGCCGGCGTCGACGCTCACCGACAGGTCGCCCAGACCCGTCAGGATCTCGTTGCGGCGGCTGGCGATGGGGAAGTTGAGGCTGCTCTGGCCGCTGAGCCGGTCGCGCGACTGGCCCCGCTCGGTGGTCACGCCGCCGCGGGTGCTGGTCGAGTCGAGCGACAGGGTGTCCGCCCCCACCTTGAACGTCGAGCTGACGTCGCCGGCCGGCAGCTCCCAGACGTCGCCGGTCAGCACGAGCTCTGTGTCCAGCCGCTGGGACACGGAGCGGGCGGTGTCGTTGGCGACGCGGGCGAAGTCCGCGGGATCGAGCAGGCCGAACGGATTTGCGGTCGGATCCCCGGCATCGAGGCGGGCCTGGAAGGGCGTGGCGGCGTAGCCGCGGCCGGTCACGGTGTCGGTCTCGGTGCGGGTGTACTGGCCGGTCGCGGTCCAGCGCCACTCCTCGCCGATGAAGCCGTCCACGACGAAGCCGAGTTCGCCCTGCAGGCGGTCGGTCTCGCGCCCGAGGGCCGAGGCGTCATCCAGATAGCGGAAGACCTGGACGTCGTCCGAGAAGGGCGAGAAGGGGTTGGTCTCCGGCAGGCCGAGGCGCACGCCGGGCAGGCCGTTGAAGCTGCGGCTGGAGTTGTCCTCGAGGCTGGCGCTGAGGGTGCCCTGGGTGGTGCTGTTGAGGTCCCTCTTGATCGTGCCGCTGACCTGGGCGCGCTCGGAGGCGGAAAGAAGGGTCCGGTAGGCGCTGAGGTCGCCGGTGCGGGGGTCGCCGGCGGCGCCGACGAAATCGGCCAGCGTCGGGGTCGTGGTCGATCCGGGCACCGGGGTGATGGCCACGCCCAGCGCCGGATCGATCGCCGTGCAGGTGGCCGGCGTGGCTGTCAGGCAACCGGGCGAATAGGGGTCGCTGGTGACGTTGCCGATCAGGTCGTAGGGGGTCGAGCCCGGATCGCGGGCGATGTCCCGCTCGGTTTCGTAGAGAGGCGTCGAACGCTCGTACTCCACGTCCATCGACCAGCGGTTGGCGCCGGCGATGCGCAACAGGTCGGCCTCGGCCTCGACCGTGGTGCGGCCGCCCTGGGTGGGGACGCGACCCGTGAGCTCGAAGGTGGTCGAGCGGAAGTCGGCCTTGAGAACGAAATTCACCACCCGCTGCTCAGGGCGATAGCCGAACTGGACGGCGACGGCCTCGGGCAGGACTTCGGTCCGCTCGATGGCCTCCGTGGGGATGCCGCGGATCTCGCGGAAGCCGGAGATGCGGCGGCCGTTGACGAGGAAGACCGGCTGCAGGTCGGTGCGGCCGCTGGAACTGCGGGTGATCGGCTCCAGGTAGGTCATCAGCTCGGCGATGTCGGAGGCGCCGTAGGCCATGATCTCGTCGGCCGTCAGGGTGACGTCCGGCGGGATGTCGGTATCGACGCTGCCGCGCTGACGCGTGCCGGTCACGGCCACCGTGCCAAGGTCGTAGGAATCCCCGTCGGCGGCGGGCGCGGTCTGCGGCGTTTCGGGCTCCGGCTCGGTCGCGGGGGCAGGCGTCTCCTGCGCCGTCGTGGTCGGCTGCGGCCCCGGCGCCTGCGGCGCGGGCGTCGTCTGGATGACGCCGGCCATGAGTCCGGACAGGGCGGTGGTGACAAGAAGCATGATCGGGGTCCCGGGGAAGGTACGAGCCGCTAACGTTCCGCGTCCGTGTTTCCGTCGCGTTTCAGTGAAGAAACCCGGGGACGACCAGGACACGGTCCGCGCGAACCGTCATCGACGCGTCCGTGCGCCCCGCCCAGTGAACTTTCGTTCAGGAATCAGGCTTCGTCGCAACCGACGGCCGGGCGCGAGGCGATCAGCCCGCCTCGCGCAACGCGCCCTCGAGACCCTGTTCGCGCACCTTGCGGTAGAGCGTGGAGCGACCGATGCCGAGGCGGCGGGCGATCTCGGACATGTGGCCGGCATACACCTCTATGGCGTGCTGGATCAGGTCCCGCTCGATTTCCTCGAGCGTGCGCAGGTGGCCGCGCTCGTCAAGGATGCGGATCGGCGTATCGGGGAGGGCGGGGAGGTCGGGAGCGGCGCTTCCGGCCGATCCCTCCGCCACGCCGCCGTCCTCGCCCTTACCCTGTTCCCCGAGGAGGAGCGTTGCAGTCTTCCCCGAGATGGCGGGGAAGTCGTGGGGCTGCAGGAAGGGGGCGTCGGCCAGCACGATGGCGCGATACACGGCGTTTTCGAGCTGCCGGACGTTGCCCGGCCAGTCGAAATCGCACAGCAGGGCCAGGGTCTCGCCGGTGCAGCCGGCGACGCGCTTGCCCTCCTCGACATTGAAACGGGCGATGAAGTGCTCGACGAGGGCGGGGATGTCCTCGCGCCGCTCGCGCAGGGCAGGCGCCTCGATCGGGAAGACGTTCAGCCGGTAGAACAGGTCCTCGCGGAAGCGGCCCTCGCGCACCTGTTCGGCGAGGTCGCGGTTGGTCGCCGAGACGATGCGCACGTCGACCTTCACCGCGCGCTTGGCGCCGACCGGGTCGATCTCGCCCTCCTGCAGGGCGCGCAGCAGCTTGACCTGCATGTCCAGCGGCAGTTCGCCGATCTCGTCGAGAAACAGGGTGCCGCCGTTCGCCTCGGCGAACTTGCCGAGGTGCTTGTCGTGGGCGCCGGTGAAGCTGCCCTTTTCGTGTCCGAACAGGATCGATTCGACGAGGTTGGCCGGCAGGGCGCCGCAGTTGACGGCGACGAACGGTTTGCCGGCGCGGTCCGAGGCGCCGTGCAGGGCGCGGGCGATGACCTCCTTGCCGACGCCGCTTTCGCCGGTGATCAGCACCGGGATGGTCGACTTCGCCGCCCGCTGCCCCAGCGAACGGACGAGACGCATCGGCGCCGACTGGCCGACCAGATCGTCGAAGGAGGTGCGGCCCGAGACGTGCTTCTTCAGGCGGCCGACCTCGGCGGTCAGCTGGGTCAGCTGCAGGGCGTTGCGCACGCCGACCAGCAGGCGCTCGGCCGAGACGGGCTTGACGAAGAAGTCCTGGGCTCCGGCCTGCATGGCCTTGACCACGGCCTCGACCCCGCCCGAGGCGGTCAGCACGATGACGGGCGTCTGGACGCCGGCGGTGCGGATCTCGGCCAGGGCCTCGAGCCCGCTCATGCCCGGCATGACCATGTCGAGCAGGACGACGTCGGCCCCGCCGCCCCGGGTCAGGCGGTCGATGGCCTCGCCGCCGGACTCGGCGTGGACGACCGCATAGCCTTCGCGCTCCAGCACCGCCTGCGCCAGGCGGCGCTGGGTCGGATCGTCGTCGACGACAAGTACGGTCTTCGCCATGCGGGCGGCCCCTGTTCCATCAAATCCGGCCGGCCCCCTTACGGTGGAGCTGGCTCATTCCGGGACGGTTCTAGGCCCGACAAGGTGAAGATCGGGTTGGGGGGCAGGGTGAGCGGAGGGTTAAGGGAGGGGGCGAAGGGCCCCCGGATATCCCTCGGGGACCCGCACCGGGTCCGGCTGGGGGGGCATCCTTTCCGCTGACGGGCATTCGGGCTCACCCTCTTCATGCCGCAACCGGGCGTCGCCCACGATCAGGTCGGGGAAGACGGGCGGCGCAGTTCTGAATCGGCCCGCGGCGAAGTCGGAGCCAAGATCGGTCGTCGGGTCGGCGCAGCTCGACGCGTGGTACACGGCCCATTCGAACCAGAGACCGTCTTCTTCCCGCCTGAAGACTGATATGGCGCGACGGCCGGCGACAATGACCTCGGAAGCGCCGTCGCGGTCGAGATCGAAGATGCGCGCCTGGCATGGCTCATCCTCGGTGCAGTGGTCCAGAATGTAGAGGAAGCGCCGGTCCTGATCGATGAAGCTGGCAGGCAGTGCTACGCCCTCCGGATTCGCGTGGATACGGGCTGTCACGGGCGAGAGCTTCGGTCCGGGGTCCATATTGAGGGCGCCTTCGGCGAGCGCCGCGGCGGCGTGGGTGCGAACGGCAGGATCGGAGGATCGCGCCAGCCGGCCCAGCGCGGCCTGCCCGGCCTTGCCGCTCCCGAACCGCAGGAAGTCGTAGTCGAACTTCTCCGGCGTCACGGCGCCGCGCTCCAGCCGGGCGACCTGATCGGCCACGGAGAGGCGGGCCGGATCAAGGAGGGGGCTGAACAGGGCGACGATGAGCGTAAAGGCGACGACCGCGCCGGCCAGGGCGGTCGGCTCCAGCGGGCGCATCCAGTCGTCCCTGCGCAGCAAGGTGCGGAGCGAGGCCCAGCTGTAGCCGGCGGCGAAGACGGCGCCGACGAGGGCGCAGGCCAGGGCGATGATGCGGTCGGGCGTCAGGCCGTGCTGGCCGATGCGCAGGGCGAGACCGAAGAGAGCGATGACGACCAGCGGCCCCAGCAGGAGCGAGCCGACCTGCACCGCCAGCCGCACCGGCAGCGGCGGCCGGTTCTCGGGCCGGCCGTCCTGGTAGGCGGCGTTGATCAGGATGATCAGGGCGGCGGCGGCCGCCAGCACCAGCGAGGTTCCGCTGCCGGTGTCCCACAGGCCCTTCAGCCCGGTGAACGGCAGGGCGAGGACGAAGCCGGCGGCCAGCACAGTCATGACCAGCAGCAGCCACGACAGCAGCATCAGGCCGACCGTGCGGACGCCGCGGATCAGGCCGTCGCGCACGTCCGTCAGGTGGACGGCGGTGGCGAAGGCGAGCGTGGTGACCGGAATGTAGAACCAGTTCTTCCGGGTCAGGTCCTCCAGGAAGTCGAGGCCGATGATCCGGAACAGGGCCGCTCCGAGGAACAGCAGGACCCAGAAGGCTCCGGTGAAGCCGATCGACAGCACCAACTGCACGCCGGCCTTCCAGGCGGTGTCGAAATAGACAGGGAAGGGCGCGATCCAGCGCCGCTCCATGTCGGCGGCGAGGACGAGGTGGTGGCCGATGAACAGGGCGGCGACGGCGAACAGGGGCATGGGGCCGTTGATATATGGCGGCCCGTGCAGGGCGTCTGACGACTGACGCGCCACCTCGTGCCAGCCCATGAGGGCGAGAAGGGCGGTGGCGACGGCGGCCCAGGCGGCGAGAGTCGTCCACCGCATGCGGCCAACCCCGGCCAGCGCGAGGACCGGTAGGAAGAGCAGGATGAGGGTTAGCGGGCCGAACAGTTCGGGGACGGTCGCGGGCCAGAAGGGCTGGAGACACCGCGTCTGGTCCGCCTCGTCGCACAGCCAGCCAAAAGCCTCGGCGGACCGGTAGAGCCACCACAGGGCGAGACCCTGGAGGAGCCCGAGGACGAGACGGACCGGGCCGAGCCAGGATGGGGTAGCCCGACCTCCGGCGCCGTCTTCATGGGCAGCAGTCATGCGTCATCTCCCCTCGACCGGAAGAGGAGAGCCCGGATTCACCAGCCTGACCAGTGGCCCGGCTTGAGTTTCCGCCGCGTCCGTGTATAGAGCGCGCCTTCTCCGTCATCGCCTCCGGGCAATGGCGGTCCTGTCCGAGAACTTCGGGGCGTGGGGGCCACCCATGCCGTAACCGCCAGAGAGCCCTCTGGCGCCGTGGGGAGATGGGGATGCAGACGATCCGACGTCGGCCCGGCTCCGGGACGGACGGGGATATGAGCTTCCTTCGGACAATACGACCGGCGTGAACGCCCCGCAGCGATGCGCGGCGCTTTCGCCAATCCGGCGTCGGGAATAGCCCCGGCGTCGAACGACTGACTGGAGACCGCAATGGACCGCGCACAAAAGGCCGAGTCGATCGAAACGCTGAAGGGCGTTTTCGCCGACGCGGGCGCCGTGGTCGTGACCCACAACCTGGGTCTGACCGTTGCGGACATGGAAGACCTGCGTGGCCGCCTCCGCAAGGAAGGCGGCACGTTCAAGGTGGTCAAGAACCGCCTGGCGCTGAAGGCGCTCGAAGCCGAGGACGGCAGCGACTACCACGGCCTGTTCAAGGGCCCGGTGGGCATCGCCTACGCCGCCGACCCGGTGACGGCCGCCAAGGTCACCGCCGACTTCGCCAAGGGCAACGACAAGTTCGTCGTCCTCGGCGGCTTCATGGGTGACAAGGTTCTGGACGCGAAGGGCGTGGAGACCCTCTCCAAGCTGCCGTCGCTGGACCAGATCCGCGCCTCGCTGCTCGGCCTCATCAACGCCCCGGCCACCAAGGTCGCCGGCGTGCTGCAGGCCCCGGCCGGCCAGCTGGCCCGGGTGTTCAACGCCTACGCCACCAAGGACGCCGCGTAAGCGGACCTTCCATCTCTGCAAACAACTCCCTGAACCCATCCTACCGAAGGAACTATCCCTATGGCTGACCTCGCCAAGATCGTTGAAGACCTGTCGGCGCTGACCGTCCTGGAAGCCGCTGAACTCTCGAAGCTGCTGGAAGAAAAGTGGGGCGTCTCGGCCGCCGCTCCGGTGGCCATGGCCATGCCGGCCGGCGGCGCCGCCGGCGGCGCTCCGGCGGAAGCCGCTGAAGAGCAGACCGAGTTCACCGTCGTCCTCGTCGACGGCGGCGACAAGAAGATCAACGTCATCAAGGAAGTGCGTGGCGTTCGCTCGGACCTCGGCCTGAAGGAAGCCAAGGACCTCGTCGAAGGCGCTCCGCAGAACGTCGTCGAGAACGTCTCGAAGCAGCAGGCCGACGAAATCGCCAAGAAGCTGACCGAGGCCGGCGCCAAGGTCCAGATCAAGTAAGACTGGTCCAGCGCAAGCTGAACGATGGACGGGCCGGGGAGCGATCCCCGGCCCGTTTTTCGTTCGTCCCCGGGAAGCGGAGGGGCGGAACGGGCCGTCCCTACCGCCGCCGCGGCGCGAAGATATCCGCGAGCCGGTCGCGGGTTCCCTCGATGCGGACGAGGCGCGGGTAGCGGAGGCCGCCGTGGTATGGCAGCTCCAGGGTGCGGAACTCCTCGCCGCGCTTCATCACCAGCCGGATCGGCTCCTGCCCGCCCTTCGCCGCCGTCACCGCCTCGCGCAGCGCCTCGGCCGAGGCCACGCGATCGCCCACGGCGACCAGCTCCCAGCCGTGGCCAATGCCGGCCTCGAAGGCCGGCGAGCCCCAGCGAACGCCCGTGACCCGGTTGCCGCCGCCGAGGGTGAAGCCGAGCGAATACTGGAAGTCGTTGGCCCAGCCGCCCATCATCCGCTTCTCCAGCGGGGTCAGCTCGTCGACGTACGTCAGCCGCCAGCCGGCGCGCTCGATCCCGTCCAGCGGGGCCTCGGCGTCGGGACCGACGGCGTCGAGCCGCGCCCGCAGGAAGGTCGCCCAGTCGTACGGATGGACGGCGTTGAGGTGTTCGACCACGTCCTCGAAGGTGTAGGGCCGGGCCTCCCAGACGCCGTCCTCGACGCCGTAGAAGGCGCGGGCGAAGTCGTCGAGCGACTTGCGGTCCCCGGTGGCCTCGCGGATCAGGGTGTCGGCGTCCAGCCAGATCAGCGCCGCCTCGCGATAATAGTCCCCGGTGCCGCGCATCCACGACGGCCACGGGTTGGAGGTGCGGTAGCCGAGCAGGTTGTGGTTGGTGGTGTCCTGCAGGGCGCGCCAGGCGCGGCCGGGCTGCCGGTCGTAGAAGCCGGCGATCTCCGCGAGATTGACCACCGCCTCCTCCAGCGTGCCGAGGCCGGAGCGGGCGGTGAGCACGTCGCCCCAGTACTCGGTCTGGCCTTCATAGACCCACATCAGGCTGTTCTGGGTGGGGACGTTGAAGTTGGGGACCAGCTCGTCGGAGGGGCGGCGGAACTTGCCGTTCCAGCTGTGCACGTATTCGTGGGGCAGCAGGCCCCGCGAGCCGAAGGCCGGGGTTGCCGAGGCGAAGTAGTTCGGCGCGGCGGTGTTCTCGGACGAGCGGTGGTGCTCAAGGCCGATCCCGCCCAGGCGGGAGGTCAGGCCGAACAGGAACTCGTAGCGGTCGTAGTGGCGGGCGCCGAACAGCCGATCGGCCTGCTGGACGAGGTTCTCATACTTCGCCGTCCACTCCGGCGTGATCTCGATGGCGGCGGCGGTGTCGCCGACGAGGTTGAGATGGACGTCGTCGCCGCGCGGATCGATCTCGACCCGGCGATAATGGCGGCCGGCGAACATCGGACTGTCGGCGAGGTGTTCGAGCGAGATCGGGGCGAAGGTCGCGACGCTCCCCTCCCGGGAGACCGTGTCCAGCGCCACGCCGTAGTTCCAGCCTTCCGGCAGGACCACCGACGGGGCGAAGGTGATGCGGTCGTGATGGTAGCCGGCGGGGTAGAGGAGCGCCTTCTCCCACTGCAGGTTGACGATCTCGTCGGTCATGACGACGCGCCAGGTCGAGTTGTCCGGCTGCGTCAGCCACTCGAAATCGACCTCGATCGTCTCCACTCCGGCCGGGATGTCGAGGTGGAACGCGTGCGGGTCGACCGTGTCGCGCACCCACTCGATGCGACGGCCGTTTCCGGTGACGGTCAGGCCGGAGACCAGCTGGATCGGGCCCGTGTCGGCGTGGTTGCCGGGGAGGAATTTCGGATACTGCAGCACCAGCGGACCGGGGCGCACCGGGACGGTCTGGTGCGTGCGGATCACCTTGTGGGCGAGGTCCGTCAGATCGACCCGGATGCCGATGGTTCCGGGATAGTCGACGTCCTGCGGCGCCGGGATCGGCGGCAGGGCGCGCGGCAGGCTGGTGGGGGCCGGAAGCGGGGTGTGGGCCTGGGAGGTCTGCGCCAGGGCCGCCGGGGCGGTCGAGGCGAGCAGCAGGGCAAGGGCGGCGGTGCGGATGATCATGGTCGGGCTCCTCGCGGTCAGCGGCGGCGGGGGGCGAGGATGTCGCCGAGACGGTCCGGGGTTCCGGGAATGCGCTCGAGGTGCGGGTAGCGCAGGCCGCCCGTGTAGTCGAAGCGGATGGTGCGGAAGCGCTCGCCGCGACGGACCATCAGCTCGACGGGGCTGGCGGGGTCCTTCGCGGCGGTGAGGGCGTCCGCCAGCGCCTTGGGGCTGGCGGCGCGGCCGTTGACGGCGACGATGTCCCAGCCGGAGGTCAGGCCGGCCTCGAAGGCCGGCGAGTCCCAGCGGACCGAGGTGATGCGGTTGTCGCCATTGGTCATGATCCCCAGCGAGTACTGGAAGTCGTTGCGGCCGTACTCGGCGTTCAGCGCCTTCTGGTAGTCGTTCTCGGTCTCTCGCCAGACCAGGCGGTAGCCGCCCCGCTCGATGCCGCCCAACGGACCCTCGGCGTCGGGACCGGCGGCGTCGAGGCGAGCGCGCAGGAAGGCGGCCCAGTCATGGGCCTCGACGCCGTTCAGGGTCGAGGTCACGTCCTCGAAGGTGTAGGGCGCGGGATCCCAATTTCCGTCCTGCACGCCGAAGAAGGCGCGGGCGAAATCGTCGAGCGAGCGGCGTCCGCCCGAGGTCTCCCGTATCCAGGTGTCGGCGTCGAGCCAGATCATCGAGCCTTCGCGGTAGTAGTCCTCGCTGCGCTGGCGGCTGGACCAGGGCTGCGGGCGGCGCTGGGCGATGATCGGATCGTTGACCGTATCCTGCAGCGCCCGCCAGTCGCGCCCGGGATTGTCGTCGTAGGTCGCCGCCGTCATGGCGAAGACGTCGAGCGCCTGCTGCTTCGTCATCAGCCCGGCGCGGGCGGTCAGCACCAGCCCCCAGTACTGGGTCTGGCCCTCGTACACCCAGAGCAGGGAGTTCTGCAGCGGCTCGTTGAAGGTCGCGGTCAGCTGGTCGGCCGGACGGCGCCACTTGCCGTTCCACGAGTGGGTGTACTCGTGGCCGAGCAGGTCGCGATCGCCGAGGGTGGCCTGCGGTTCGGTGAAGTAGCGCGTGTCGACGCTGTTCTCGGACGAGCGGTGATGCTCCAGGCCAATGCCGCCGAGTTCATCGGTGACGGCAAGCAGGAAGTCGTAGTGGTCGAAGTGGCGGGCCCCGAACAGGCGGTCGGCCTGGTCGACGAGGTTGCGGTGCAGCTCGATATGGGCGTCGGTGGCGGCCAGCATCTCCGGATCGTCGGCGACGACGTTCAGCCGCACCGGCGAGCGCCCGCCCGGATCGAGGTCGATCTGGCGGTAGTGGGCCCCGGCGAAGACCGGACTGTCGGCGAGGTGCTCGAGGCTGATCGGCCGGAAGACGGCGAGGCCGTCCTCAAAGGACTCGGTCTCCAGCGCCACGCCGTAGTTCCATCCGGCGGGCAGGCGCAACGACGGCCGGAAGGTGATGCCGCTGGTGTCGTAGCCGGCGGGATAGAGCAGCGCCTTCTCCCACTGGATGTTGAGCATTTCGTCGGTGATCACCACCCGGCCCTGGTTCCCCTCGATCGGGGTCAGCCATTTGAACGAGACGTCGACGGACGAGGCGCCGGCGGGGACGTCCACCTGGAAGGCGTTGGTGTGGACCGTGTTGCGCACCCACGGCAGGCTCCGGCCGCCGGCGGTGATCTGCAGGTCGGCGATGTCGTCGACCGGGCCGACGGGGCCGTGGTTGCCGGGGATCCACTGCGGATAGAGCAGGACCAGCGGGCCGGGACCGGCGACCGGAATGGTCTGGCGGACCGAGACGATGCGGCGATCGATGTCGGTCGCGTCCACGGCGATGTCGACGACGCCGGGAAAGGGTGCGGCCTGCGGGGCGGGGATCGGGGCGAGCGCCACCGGCAGCGCCGGCGTTCCCACCTGGGCGGCGACAGGTCCCGCTCCCGCGAGAAGGACGAAGGCGCAGGCGGAGACCAGCAGGCGGGCGGACGGACGCATCATCGACGGGACTCGCGACAGCAACGGCGGGAGGCGCAGAACACCCGTGCGCGGCGGGGCCGGTCAACCCGCGACCGGGGCCGTCGCATTAAATCCCTGTCATGTTCGCGGTTCCGGCTCAGTTCGCCGGCTTCACCTCGAGCAGTTCGACGGTGAACAGCAGGGTCGAGTTCGGCGGCAGCTCGTCGCCGCCGACCCAGCGCTCGCCGTAGCCGAGCTCGGCCGGGATGACGAACTCGAAGGTCTCCCCCTCGCGCATCAGGGCCACGCCCTCGGTCCAGCCCTTGATGACGCGGCCGAGCGGGAACTCGGCGGGCTCGCCCCGGTCATAGGAGCTGTCGAACTGGCGACCGTCGACGAAGGTCCCGCGGTAGTGGACCCTGACCGTATCGGCGGCGGTGGGCTGGCGGCCCGTCGGATTGGCCCGGCCGACGCGGCGGTACTGGAGGCCGCTTTCGGTGGTGGTCCAGCCGCGGCGCAGGGCGTTGAGGCGCAGGTACTCGCGGTTGCCCGCGGCCCAGCCTTCGGCGGTGCCGGTCCCGAGCTGGACGGCGGGAGCGGGCTCCGGCGCGGAGGCGCAGGCGGCGAGGACAAGGGCGGCGGCGAGCGGGACGATGTGCTTCATGCGGCGACGCTAGCAGCTTGGCGGCGGTTGGCCAGTGGCCTCCGCGAGCGGGCGTCGAGGCCTCTTCGAACTTTTTCCGCGCCCACCTTTATTTCGCCGTCAAAGCGAGTATATCAGCGCGTTCCGCTAACTCCGTCACGAGTCTGCGCGAAAGCGCCGAGGCCCGGTTTGTCGCCCTCCGACCGGTGCGAAGGCGCGCCCCTCCCCAAGGGGGCCCGAATTTCAGGCGTCCTGGAGCCGGAAGGCCCGAGGGTGGACGCCGACACCGATGGCCGCGGATCGCCTCCTGGCGACCCGTGGCTGCTGCATTGAGCGCGGGCTGCCCGGCCCGCCGCATTGGGAAGACAGAATGGCCAAGTCCAAAGCGGAACTCACCGTCAACGGTCAGTTCCTCACCGCCACCTCGTTCACCGGCAAGAAGCGCATCCGTCACTCGTTCGGCCGCATCCCGGAAGCGGTGCAGATGCCGAACCTGATCGAGGTCCAGCGCGCGTCGTACGAGCAGTTCCTCCAGCGCGAGGGCCGTCCGGGCCAGCGCACCGACGAGGGCATCGAGGCGGTCTTCAAGTCGGTCTTCCCGATCAAGGACTTCAACGAACGCGCCATCCTCGAATACGTCTCCTACGAGTTCGAGGAGCCGAAGTACGACGTCGAGGAGTGCATCCAGCGCGACATGACCTACGCCGCGCCGCTGAAGGTCAAGCTGCGCCTGATCGTGTTCGAGATGGACGAGGAGACCGGCGCGCGCTCGGTCAAGGACATCAAGGAGCAGGACGTCTACATGGGCGACATCCCGCTCATGACCGACAAGGGCACCTTCATCGTCAACGGGACCGAGCGGGTGATCGTGTCCCAGATGCACCGTTCGCCGGGCGTCTTCTTCGACCACGACAAGGGCAAGACGCACAGCTCGGGCAAGCTGCTGTTCGCCGCGCGGGTGATCCCGTACCGCGGCTCCTGGCTCGACTTCGAATTCGACGCCAAGGACATCGTCTACGTCCGCATCGACCGTCGCCGGAAGCTGCCCGCCACCACCTTCCTGATGGCCCTGGGCATGGACGGCGAGGAGATCCTCAAGACCTTCTACGAGACCGTCCCGTACGAGAAGCGCGGCGAGGGCTGGGTCACGCCGTACAAGCCGGAGCGCTGGCGCGGGGTGAAGCCGGAGTTCGACCTGGTCGACGCCGACACCGGCGAGGTCGTGGCCCCGGCCGGGACCAAGATCAGCGCCCGCCAGGCCAAGAAGCTGGCCGACAACGGCCTCAAGGCGCTGTCGCTGGCCGCCGACGCCCTGCTGACCAAGTACCTGGCCGCCGACGCGGTCGACTTCCAGACCGGCGAGATCTTCGCCGAGGCCGGCGACGAGCTGGACCAGGCCACGATCAACCTGCTGGAAGAGAAGGGCTTCACCACCATCGACGTGCTCGACATCGACCACGTCACCGTCGGCGCCTACATGCGCAACACCCTGCGGGTGGACAAGAACACCGGCCGCGAGGACGCCCTGTTCGACGTCTATCGCGTGATGCGCCCGGGCGAGCCGCCGACGCCGGAAGCCGCCGAGGCCATGTTCCAGTCGCTGTTCTTCGACCCGGAGCGCTACGACCTGTCGGCCGTGGGCCGGGTCAAGATGAACATGCGTCTCGAGAGCCCCGAGGTCTCCGACGAGATCCGCGTGCTGCGCAAGGAGGACGTGCTCAAGGTCCTGCAGATCCTCGTCGGCCTGAAGGACGGCCAGGGCGAGATCGACGACATCGACAACCTCGGCAACCGCCGGGTCCGCTCGGTCGGCGAACTGCTGGAGAACCAGTACCGCGTCGGCCTGCTGCGCATGGAGCGGGCGATCAAGGAACGCATGAGCTCGGTCGATATCGACACGGTCATGCCGCACGACCTGATCAACGCCAAGCCGGCCGCGGCGGCGGTGCGTGAGTTCTTCGGCAGCTCGCAGCTGTCGCAGTTCATGGACCAGACCAACCCGCTGTCGGAGATCACCCACAAGCGTCGTCTGTCGGCGCTCGGCCCGGGCGGTCTGACGCGCGAGCGCGCCGGCTTCGAGGTGCGCGACGTGCACCCGACCCACTACGGCCGCATCTGCCCGATCGAGACCCCGGAAGGCCCGAACATCGGCCTGATCAACTCGCTGGCCACCCACGCCCGGGTCAACAAGTACGGCTTCATCGAAAGCCCGTACCGCCGGGTGAAGGACGGCAAGGCCCAAGACGAGGTGGTCTACATCTCGGCCATGGAAGAGGCGAAGCACGTCATCGCCCAGGCCAACATCGAGCTGAAGGACGGCGAGATCGTCGAGGACCTGGTCCCCGGCCGGATCAACGGCGAGTCCCAGCTGCTGACCAAGGCCGACGTCGACATGATGGACGTCTCGCCGAAGCAGGTCGTCTCGGTCGCCGCGGCGCTGATCCCGTTCCTCGAGAACGACGACGCCAACCGCGCGCTGATGGGCGCCAACATGCAGCGTCAGGCCGTGCCGCTGGTGCAGTCGGACGCGCCGCTGGTCGGCACCGGCATGGAGGCGGTCGTGGCCGTCGACTCCGGCGCCGTCGTGGTGGCCCGTCGTGACGGCGTCGTCGAGCAGATCGACGGCACCCGCATCGTCGTGCGCGCCACTGGCGACCTCGACGCCGGCCGTTCGGGCGTCGACATCTACCGCCTGTCGAAGTTCCAGCGTTCGAACCAGTCGACCTGCATCAACCAGCGCCCGATCGTGCGCGTGGGCGATGAGGTGAAGGCCGGCGACGTCATCGCCGACGGCCCCTCGACGGACCTCGGCGAGCTGGCGCTGGGCCGCAACGCCCTCGTCGCCTTCATGCCGTGGAACGGCTACAACTTCGAAGACTCGATCCTGATCTCCGAGCGCATCGTGCGCGACGACGTCTTCACCTCGATCCACATCGAGGAGTTCGAGGTCATGGCCCGCGACACCAAGCTGGGGCCGGAAGAGATCACCCGCGACATCCCGAACGTCGGCGAGGAGGCCCTGCGCAACCTCGACGAGGCCGGCATCGTGGCGATCGGCGCCGAGGTCCAGCCGGGCGACATCCTGGTCGGCAAGGTGACGCCGAAGGGCGAGAGCCCGATGACTCCGGAAGAGAAGCTGCTGCGCGCCATCTTCGGCGAGAAGGCTTCGGACGTGCGCGACACCTCGCTGCGCCTGCCGCCGGGCGTGGCCGGCACCATCGTCGACGTGCGCGTGTTCAACCGCCACGGCGTCGACAAGGACGAACGCGCCCTGGCCATCGAACGCGCCGAGATCGAGCGTCTGGGCAAGGACCGCGACGACGAGCTCAAGATCCTCGAGCGCAACGTCTACGGCCGCCTGAAGCCGCTGCTCCTGGGCAAGAACGCCGTCTCGGGTCCGAAGGGCCTGGGCCGCGGCGAGATCACCGAGGACAAGCTGGGCGAGCTGTCCCGCGGCCTGTGGTGGCAGATCGCCCTCGACGACGAGAAGGCCATGGGCGAGCTCGAGGCCATGAAGAAGTCGTTCGAGGACGCCCGCAAGGCGCTCGACCGCCGCTTCGAGGACAAGGTCGAGAAGCTGCAGCGCGGCGACGAGCTGCCGCCGGGCGTGATGAAGATGGTCAAGGTCTTCGTGGCCGTGAAGCGCAAGCTTCAGCCGGGCGACAAGATGGCCGGCCGTCACGGCAACAAGGGCGTCATCTCCAAGATCCTGCCGATCGAGGACATGCCGCACCTCGAGGACGGCACGACCGTCGACCTGGTGCTGAACCCGCTGGGCGTGCCCTCGCGCATGAACATCGGCCAGATCTTCGAGACCCACCTCGGGTGGGCCGCCGCGGGTCTGGGCAAGCAGATCCAGGGCCTGCTGGAAGCCTGGCAACAGGGCGGCCAGAAGCAGGCGCTGATCGACCACCTGCGCTCGATCTACGGCCCGGAGACCCCGCTGCCGGAGGACGAGGAGGACCTGGTCGAGCTGGCCCGGAACCTGTCGAAGGGCGTGCCCTTCGCCACGCCGGTGTTCGACGGCGCCCACATCAACGACATCGAGAACCTGCTGGAGAAGGCGGGGCTGGACCGTTCGGGCCAGTCGATCGTCTACGACGGGCAGACCGGCGAGCAGTTCAAGCGTCCGGTCACGGTCGGCTACATCTACATGCTGAAGCTGCACCACCTGGTGGACGACAAGATCCACGCCCGCTCGATCGGCCCGTACTCGCTGGTCACCCAGCAGCCGCTGGGCGGCAAGGCGCAGTTCGGCGGCCAGCGCTTCGGCGAGATGGAGGTGTGGGCCCTGGAAGCCTACGGCGCCGCCTACACCCTGCAGGAGATGCTGACGGTGAAGTCGGACGACGTGGCGGGCCGGACCAAGGTCTACGAGGCGATCGTACGCGGCGACGACAGCTTCGAGGCGGGCATCCCGGAGAGCTTCAACGTGCTCGTCAAGGAAATGCGCTCGCTGGGCCTGAACGTGGAGCTGGAGAACAGCTGACCGGATCGAGCCCCGTCCGCGGGAGCGGGCGGGGCGGGTCCCTCAAGCCATCCAGTCTCTCAATGATTTTCGCGGCCTAGTCCGCAGAAGGAAACAAGATGAACCAGGAAGTCCTGAACATCTTCAACCCGGTCCCGGTCACGCCGACCTTCGACCAGATCCGGATCGCCCTGGCTTCGCCGGAGAAGATCCGCTCGTGGTCGTTCGGCGAGATCAAGAAGCCGGAGACGATCAACTACCGCACGTTCAAGCCCGAGCGTGACGGCCTGTTCTGCGCGCGCATCTTCGGTCCGACCAAGGACTACGAGTGCCTGTGCGGCAAGTACAAGCGGATGAAGTACAAGGGCATCATCTGCGAGAAGTGCGGCGTGGAGGTCACCCTGGCCCGCGTTCGTCGCGAGCGCATGGGCCACATCGAGCTGGCCTCGCCGGTCGCCCACATCTGGTTCCTGAAGTCGCTGCCCAGCCGCATCGCCCTGATGCTGGACATGGCGCTGAAGGACGTCGAGCGCGTCCTGTACTTCGAGAACTACATCGTCACCGAGCCGGGCCTGACGCCGCTGAAGCAGAACCAGCTGCTGACGGAAGACGAGTTCTACCGCTACCAGGAGGAGTTCGGCGACGACGGCTTCACCGCCGAGATCGGCGCCGAGGCCGTGCGCAACCTGCTGATGGGCATCGACCTCAACGCCGAGGCCGAGAAGCACCGCGCCGAGCTGGCCGACAACCCGTCGGAAATGAAGGCCAAGAAGGCCTCCAAGCGGCTGAAGCTGATCGAGGCCTTCCTCGAGAGCGGCAACAAGCCCGAGTGGATGATCCTGACGGTCGTGCCGGTGATCCCGCCGGAGCTGCGCCCGCTGGTGCCGCTGGACGGCGGCCGCTTCGCCACCTCGGACCTGAACGACCTGTACCGCCGGGTCATCAACCGGAACAACCGCCTGAAGCGCCTGATCGAGCTGCGCGCGCCGGACATCATCATCCGCAACGAGAAGCGGATGCTGCAGGAGTCGGTCGACGCCCTGTTCGACAACGGCCGTCGCGGCCGCGTCATCACCGGCGCCAACAAGCGTCCGCTGAAGTCGCTCGCCGACATGCTGAAGGGCAAGCAGGGCCGCTTCCGTCAGAACCTGCTCGGCAAGCGCGTCGACTATTCGGGCCGTTCGGTCATCACCGTCGGTCCGGAGCTGAAGCTGCACGAGTGCGGCCTGCCCAAGAAGATGGCGCTGGAGCTGTTCAAGCCGTTCATCTACGCGCGGCTGGACGCCAAGGGCCTGTCGGGCACCGTCAAGCAGTCCAAGCGCATGGTCGAGCGCGAGCAGCCGCAGGTCTGGGACATCCTCGACGAGGTGATCCGCGAGCACCCGGTGCTGCTGAACCGCGCCCCGACCCTGCACCGCCTCGGCATCCAGGCCTTCGAGCCCAAGCTGATCGAGGGCAAGGCGATCCGCCTGCACCCGCTGGTCTGCACCGCCTTCAACGCCGACTTCGACGGCGACCAGATGGCCGTGCACGTCCCGCTGAGCCTTGAGGCCCAGCTGGAAGCGCGCGTGCTGATGATGTCGACGAACAACATCCTGTCGCCGGCCAACGGCAAGCCGATCATCGTGCCGTCGCAGGACATCGTGCTCGGCCTCTACTACCTGTCGCTGGTCAAGGACGGCGAGCCGGGCGAGGGCAAGCTGTTCGCCAACATGGGCGAGATCGACGCGGCGCTCGACGCCCGTGTCGTGACCCTGCACACCAAGATCAAGGCCCGCTGGACCGAGATGAACGCCGCCGGCGAGGTGGTCACCAAGGTGATCGACACCACGCCGGGCCGGATGAAGCTGGGCGCCCTGCTGCCGATGAACCCGAACATCGGCTACCGCCTGCTCGAGAAGAACCTGACCAAGAAGGAGATCGGCAACCTGATCGATCAGGTCTACCGGCACTGCGGTCAGAAGGCGACGGTCATCTTCGCCGACCAGATGATGCAGCTTGGCTTCCGCGAGGCGGCCAAGGCCGGCATCTCCTTCGGCAAGGACGACATCGTCATCCCGCAGAAGAAGGTCGAGTACGTCGAGGAGACCCGCAAGCAGGTCGAGGAGTACGAGCAGCAGTACGCCGACGGCCTGATCACCAAGGGCGAGAAGTACAACAAGGTGGTCGACGCCTGGGCCAAGGCCACGGACAAGATCGCCGACGCGATGATGGGCGAGATCGCCCAGCCCCGCGTGCTGATCAAGGGGCAGAACCCCGACATCAACTCGGTGTTCATGATGGCCAACTCGGGCGCCCGCGGTTCGCAGGCCCAGATGAAGCAGCTGGGCGGCATGCGCGGCCTGATGGCCAAGCCCTCGGGCGAGATCATCGAGACGCCGATCGTGTCGAACTTCAAGGAAGGCCTGACCGTGCTGGAGTACTTCAACTCCACCCACGGCGCCCGTAAGGGTCTGGCCGACACCGCCCTGAAGACCGCCAACTCGGGTTACCTGACCCGCCGTCTGGTGGACGTGGCCCAGGACTCCATCGTCACCGAGGAAGACTGCGGCTCGACCCGCGGCATCACCCTGCGGGCGGTGGTCGAGGGCGGCGACGTGCTCGTCTCGCTCGGTCAGCGCGTGCTCGGCCGCTATGCGGCGGAAGACATCAAGGAGCCCGGCACGGACACCGTGCTGTTCCCGGCCGACACCTATCTCCAGGAAGAGGAGGTCGAGGTCCTCGAGGCCGCCGGCGTCCAGTCGGTCAAGGTCCGCTCGGCCCTGACCTGCGAAGCCGAGGCCGGCATCTGCGGCATGTGCTACGGCCGTGACCTGGCCCGCGGCACCAACGTCAACATCGGCGAGGCCGTGGGCGTCATCGCCGCCCAGTCCATCGGCGAGCCGGGCACCCAGCTGACGATGCGGACCTTCCACATCGGCGGCACCGCCCAGGTGGCGGAAACCTCGTTCTTCGAGGCGACCAACGCCGGTACGGCCAGGATCAGCGGCCCGACCGTCAAGGCCCCGCACGGCGACCTGGTGGCCATGAGCCGCAACGTCGTGGTCACGGTGCTGGTCGACGGCAAGGACCGCGAGACCCACAAGGTCCCGTACGGCGCCCGCATCCGGGTCAAGGACGGGGCGGAGATCGCGCGCGGCCAGCGTCTGGCCGAGTGGGACCCGTACACCACCCCGATCCTCACCGAGGTGGCCGGCACGATCCGGTTCGAGGACCTCGTCGAGGGCCTGTCGGTCAAGGAAGAGACCGACGAGGCCACCGGCATCGCCCAGCGCGTGGTCTCCGACTGGCGCGCCAGCCCGCGCGGCTCGGACCTGCGTCCGGCCATGGGCGTCACCGTCGGCGACGCCTACGCCAAGCTGGCCTCGGGCTCCGACGCCCGTTACCTGCTGCCGGTGGGCGCGGTGCTGTCCGTGAACAACGGCGACGAGGTCAAGCCGGGCGAGATCATCGCCCGCGTGCCGACCGAGGGCGCCAAGACCCGCGACATCACCGGCGGTCTGCCGCGGGTGGCCGAGCTGTTCGAGGCCCGCCGGCCGAAGGACTGCGCGGTCATCGCCGAGATGGACGGCCGCGTCGAATTCGGTCGGGACTACAAGAACAAGCGCCGCATCAAGATCACGCCGGAGGTCAACGCCGACGGCGAGCAGGGCGAGGCGGTCGAGTTCCTGATCCCGAAGGGCAAGCACATCTCCGTCCACGACGGCGACCTGATCCAGAAGGGCGACTACATCATCGACGGCAATCCGGATCCGCACGATCTGCTGCGCATCCAGGGCGTCGAGGCGCTGGCCGAGTACCTCGTCAACGAGGTGCAGGAGGTCTATCGACTGCAGGGCGTGCCGATCAACGACAAGCACATCGAGGTGATCGTTCGCCAGATGCTGCAGAAGGTCGAGATCGTCGATCCGGGCGAGACCACCCTGATCAAGGGCGATCACGTCGACAAGGCCGAGGCGGACTACGAGAACGCCAAGGTCGAGAAGCGCGGCGGCCGTCCGGCCATCACCCAGCCCGTCCTGCTCGGCATCACCAAGGCGTCGCTGCAGACCCGCAGCTTCATCTCGGCGGCGTCGTTCCAGGAGACCACGCGCGTGCTGACCGACGCCTCGGTCAACGGCAAGCGCGACACCCTGGAGGGGCTGAAGGAGAACGTCATCGTCGGCCGCCTCATCCCGGCCGGCACCGGCGCCTACCTCCGCGCGCTGCAGAAGATCGCCAACGAGCGCGATGCGGTCCTCACCCAGGCCCGCGAGGACGCGGTCGAGCCGCTGCCGGCCGACCTGGCGCTGGAGCTGGAGCAGTCGGAAGGCTGATCCGGGTCCTGGAAACCTGACCTGACCTGAAGGGGCGGCTCCGGCGACGGGGCCGCCCTTTTTTGTCCGCAGGCGCCGCCGCTCGCGCCGCGGGCGCTCGCTGCATGAGCGCGGGCGAACCTTCGGCGCCCGTCGCGGGTTCTCCTTCCGGACAGCGAAGGAGACGATCATGGCGACGCCTGAAGGGCTGAGGACGCCAAAACGGCTGGCCCTGGCCGTACCGCTGTTGCTGGCGGTGCTCGTGTTCGGGGCCATGGCCATCTACGGCTGGACCCATTTTGCGGCCAAGACCCCCGCGCCGCAGAGCGACGCGAGCGCCGAGGAGACGGCGACGGCGCAGACCGAACCCTCCCGCGGCCCCTACGAGCCCGTCGACGACCTCGTCGAGCCGAACCTGAAGTAGGCGTCAGTCGCGCGGCGAGGGCGCCCCGGGCGTCAGCGGCGCGCCGCTCGCCCGCGGTCCGTCGCGACCGGTGCGAAGGGGCCCGGTCGCGTCCGGTCGCAGGGACGGATCCAGGTGCGCCCCGGCGCAGCCCGTGCCGAAGTTCGATCCTGCACAATCCGCCGGTCCAACCACGCCGACTCCGCCGGACAGCGGTCGGCGCCGCGCCTCGTAGCGGGCGAGGGCCCGGGCGCCCTCGGCGGCGAAGCGGCTGTCCCGCTCCGGGTCGCCTGTGCCGGTGATGGTCGGCCCCACCCGCGCCGCCGCCCGTTCGTCGCACACGGCCTGCTCGGCCGTCGTCAGCTGGTCCCGGACGGCGCAACCCGGGCCGCGCGTGCGCAGCCCCTGCCCGATGCGGTCGCCGAGGGTGCGCGGCCGCACCCGCCAGGGATCGACGTCGGCCGGCGGCGCGGGCGCGCCGGGAACGGGGGAGGCGAGGCGCGGGACGGGAGCGTCGATGGCCGTCCGCTGCCGGTCGATCGCCGCGGCGGAGGTCGGCGCGGCCCCGGCCGCCGGCCGCGCCTCGGCCGGGGAGGGAACCGGTCGGGGGACTCGCAGCGCCTCGCCGGCGAGCAGCGGCCGCGGCTCCAGCTCCACCAGCATCACCCGCTCGGCGGCCGGCAGCTCCAGCCGCACGGCGCGCAGGCCCAGCAGGCCCAGGACCACGAGGTGGACGGCGACCGAGGCGGCGACCAGCGCCGGCGTCCGCCACCGCCCTCCGCCCGTCGCTGCCACCCACACCGGCGCCCGCATGCGTCCTCCCTGCCAGCCGCGAGGGGAGCGGGCGAGCGTGGCCGCAATGGGGCGCTCGCCGGTCAACGCTCGCTGAACAGGGAGCGCAACCCGGGATAGGCACCGCCCTCGCGGGTGTAGGACCGCCACGCTTCGTTGGCCTCGGCCTGGCGCTCGAAGCCCGCCTCGCGGCGCCGCCCCGGGGCCGGATCGTGATTGGGCAGCAGATCCGCCCGCGTCAGGGGCGGCGGGTCGTGGTCGGGCGT
>Ga0154912_117_pt10 | contig 25748 bp, 27 predicted proteins | sample RifCSPhighO2_01_FD_105881 | JGI IMG/M metagenome (GOLD analysis project Ga0154912, IMG submission 105881) | Caulobacterales bacterium RIFCSPHIGHO2_01_FULL_70_19 | reverse complement strand
CCGCCGAGGTGAAGAAGCTGCGCGACGACGGGGTGCCGTGCGCCCCGCTGCCGCCGGCGCCGCCCGAACTGGACAAGCTGAATTGAGCCCGGCTCCCGCCTGGCGGCCGATGACGGCAGACGACCTTGACGTCGTCGCCGCCCTGGCGCTGGTCGCCTTCCCGGACCACTACGAGGGGCGGGGCTGTTTCGCGAACCGGCTGGCGCTGCACCCACAGGGCTGTTTCGTCCTTGAGGCGGCGGGCGGCGTGGCCGGCTACATGGTCGCCTACCCGTGGCGGGCGGGCGAGGCGCCGGCCCTGAACACCCTCGTCGAGGCCCTGCCCGACGACGCCGACCTGATCTACCTGCACGACCTCGCCCTGCACCCGCAGGTGCGGGGGCAAGGCTGGTCGCGGCCCGCGGTGGAGCGGCTGGCCGGGGATGCGCGCGCCGGCGGCTGGCCTTCGCTGGCCCTGGTGGCGGTGAACGACGCGGCGCCGTTCTGGGCCCGGCACGGCTTCGCGGTCGAGGAGTCGCCGGCGCTGGCCCGCAAGCTGGCCGGCTACGGCCCCGGCGCCCGCTACATGGTGCGGCCGCTCTGACCCGGCCCTCTACTCGCGGGCGCGGGTCCAGCCCTTCTCTGCCATGCAGGTGACGAAGGCGGTCGTGCCCTCGTCGTGACCAGCGCGGGCGCGGCATTCGTCGCGGGCCGCGTCGAAGGGCTGGGCGCCGTGGCCGGTCCAGCCGTAGTCGCTGTCGGCGTCGATGACGGTGACGCACGCGGCCGAGGCGAGGGCGGCGGCCGAGACGGCGGCGAGGATCATGAGGCGTTTCATGCGGAGGACTCCTGAATGGTGGAGCTTCCCGTTCGCACATCCCGCCGCCGGAGGTCCCGTTACAAGACCGCAAGCTGGGTGAATTCGCCGTAAGGCGGCCTCAGTCGCGCAAGGCCACCATCATGTAGTTGACGCCGGCGTCGGCGCTTTCGCTCCAGCGGTCGGCGAGCGGGTCGTAGACGAGGCCGTAGGGGCCCATCACCGTCAACGGCTCGGGCTCCAGCATGGTCCGGATCTCGTCGGGCTTCAGGAACTGGCGCCAGTCGTGGGTCCCCGCCGGCACCCAGCGCAGCACGTACTCGGCCGCCACCTTGCCCAGCGCCAGCGACTTCAGGGTCCGGTTCAGGGTGGCCACCACGAGCATGCCGCCGGGCTTCACCAGCCGGGCGCAGGTCCGAACGAACGCCGCCGGATCCGCGACGTGCTCGATCACCTCCAGGGTCAGGACCACGTCGAACGGGCCCGCGCCTTCCGCCTCCAGCTGCTCGACGGTCGCGGCGCGGTAGGCGATGCCCAGCCCGGTCTGTTCCGCGTGGGCTCGAGCCGTGCCGATGTTCTCGCTCGAGGCGTCGATGGCCGTCACCTCGAAGCCCAGCCGCCGCATCGGCTCGGCCATCAGGCCGCCGCCGCAGCCGACGTCGAGCAGGCTCAGCCCGGCGAACGGCGACCGCGCCCGGACGTCGCGGCCGAACCGCTCCGCAGCGCGGTCGCGCACGAAGGCCAGCCGGGCCGGGTTGAACCGGTGCAGCGGCGCGAAGGGCCCGCGGGCGTCCCACCATTCGGCCGCCTGCGCCGAGAAGCGGGCGACGTCCGCCGGGTCGATCGAGGGGCCCTCGGCCTGCCCGTTGAATTCGCCCGCGCTTTGGGGTTCCCGGCCGTCCGCCGGGTCGTTAGAAGCGACCATGGGCCGAGGGATGAACTCCCGCGGCCCTCCACGCAAGACGGAGCGGTTCGCCACGATGACGCGGCCAGATGCCACGCGGCTGGTGATGAAGTTCGGCGGCACCTCGATGGGCGACCTCGAACGCATCCGTCGGGCGGCGCGCATCGTCGCGGCCGAGGTGCAGGCGGGCCGAAAGGTGGCGGTGGTCGTCTCCGCCATGGCCGGCAAGACCAACGAACTGGTCGCCTGGACCGACGGGGCCGGCCGTCCCGCCCAGGGAATTCCGCTGTCGGACGACGAATACGACGTGGTGGTCGCCTCGGGCGAGCAGGTGACGGCGGGGCTGCTGGCCCTGACCCTGCGCAACCTCGGGGTTCCGGCGCGCAGCTGGATGGGCTGGCAGATCCCCATTCTCACCGACGACGCCCACGGCCGCGCCCGCATCGAGGACGTGCCGGGCGAGGTCATCGGGACCGCCATCGACGGCGGCGAGGTGGCGGTGGTCCCCGGCTTCCAGGGCGTCACCCGCGACGGCCGCGTCACCACCCTGGGCCGCGGCGGCTCGGACACCTCGGCGGTGGCCGTGGCCGCGGCGCTGGGCTGCGCCTGCGACATCTACACCGACGTGGACGGCGTCTACACCACCGACCCGCGCATCGAGCAGAAGGCCCGCCGCCTCGAAAAGGTCTCCTACGAGGAGATGCTGGAGATGGCCTCCCTGGGGGCCAAGGTGCTGCAGACCCGCTCGGTCGAACTGGCCATGGCGAAGCAGGTCCCGGTCCGGGTCCTGTCCAGCTTCATCGAACCGGACGCCGACGGCGTCCTGCCCGACAAGGGCGGAACCCTGATCTGCGACGAGGAGGAGATCGTGGAAAAACGCATCGTGTCCGGCGTGACCATGAGCCGAGACGAGGCCCGCATCACCCTGCTCGGCCTCGCCGACCGCACCGACGCGCCGGCGGACGTCTTCACCCGCCTGGCCGAGGCCAACGTCAACGTCGACATGATCGTGCAGAGCCAGTCGCGCACGGAAGGGGCGGTCAACCTGACCTTCACCACCGGCCGCCGCGACGCGGCCCGCGCCGCCGAACTGATGCGCGCGGCGCAAGGCCAGATCGGCTTCGACGAGATCCGGGTCGACGAGGACGTGGCCAAGGTGTCGGTCATCGGCGTCGGCATGCGCAGCCACGCCGGGGTGGCCCAGACGATGTTCCGGGCCCTGGCCGACAAGGGAATCAAGTTCCAGGCGATATCGACCTCCGAGATCAAGATCAGCGTGCTGATCGACGCCGCCTACGCCGAACTGGCGGTGCGCGCCCTCCACGCGGCCTACGGACTGGAAGCGGTCTGACCACGGAGGAGCCGGACGATGCTGTACGCGGCGGTCAAGGCGCTGGTCTCCGGCCTGCTGGTCGCGCTCGTCTCGGAGACGGCGCAGCGCAACGCGGCCCTGGGGGCCCTGTTCGCATCCCTGCCCCTCGTCTCGGTGCTGGGTATGATCTGGCTGTGGCGCGACACGCACGACGCGGCGCGCCTGGCCGATCACGCGCAGGCGACCTTCTGGTATGTGCTGCCGTCCCTGCCCATGTTCCTGGTGATCCCGGCCTTGCTGCGCCGCGGGTTGGGATTCTGGCCCGCCCTGCTGGCCGGGTGCGTCCTGACCGTTGTCCTGTATGGTGTAACCGTAGCCGTCGCGGCGCGCGTCGGCGTAAGGCTGTAGGAGCGGCGACGGCATGCCGGCAGGCGGATTGACGACGAGGGGGCCGAGGAACCTCCTTCGCCAGATCCGCGAGGCTATGGCGGGGGCGGCGCCGGCCCAGGAGCGGCTGGACACCGTTGTGCGCATCATCGCCCAGTCGATGGTGGCCGAGGTCTGCTCGATCTATCTGCGTCGCGCGTCGGGCGAGCTGGAGCTCTTCGCCACCCAAGGCCTCAAGCCGGAGGCGGTTCACAAGACCCGGCTGCGTCCCGGCGAGGGTCTGGTCGGGGAGGTGGCGCGCTCGGCCCAGCCGATCAGCCTGTCTGACGCGCCCTCCCACCCCAGCTTCGCCTACCGGCCCGAGACGGGCGAGGATCCCTATCACGCCTTCCTCGGCGCCCCCCTGCTGCGCGGCGGCCGGGCCATCGGGGTGCTGGTCGTCCAGAACCGCTCCGAACGGCGCTACGACGAGGACGAGGTCGAGGACATCCAGACCATCGCCATGGTGCTGGCCGAGACCGTCGCCTCGGGCGAGCTGCTGGGCCAGGAGGAGCTGCGCGACATCGAGGTCGCGCCGCACCGGCCCGAGCGCCTGAAGGGTCAGCGCTTCGCCGAAGGCCTGGCTTTCGGCCATGTGGTCCTGCACGAGGCTCCGGTGCCGCCGGAGAACCTGCTGGCGGAGGATCCCCAGGCCGAGGAGGTGCGCCTGCACGAGGCCCTGGTCGGGCTGAAGGCCAACATCGACAAGATGCTGGAAGGCGGACAGGGCAGTCTCGCCGGCCCCTCGTTCGAGGTGCTCGAGACCTACCGCATGTTCGCCGACGACCGCGGCTGGAACCGCTCGCTGGTCGAGGCGGTTCGCACCGGCCTGACCGCCGAGGCCGCCGTGGATCGCGTGCGCAACGAGCATCGCGCCCGCTTCGCCAAGGCCCGCGACCCCTACATCAAGGAGCGGCTGCACGACTTCGAGGATCTCGCCAACCGGCTGCTGCGCGTGCTGGCCGGCGACCGTCCGGGCGAGCGGGAGCTGCCCGACGACGCCATCCTCGTGGCGCGCAACCTCGGTCCGGCCGACCTGCTGGAGTATCCGCGCCACAAGCTGCGCGGCCTGTTGCTCGAGGAGGGCTCGGCCGCCAGCCACGCCGCCATCGTCGCCCGCGCCCTCCAGATCCCCTGCGTCGGCCGCCTCATGGGCCTGCGCGACCGGCTGTCGGAAGGCGATCTCGTCATCGCCGACGGAGAGACGGGAGAGGCCTACCTCCGGCCGCGGCCGGACATGCTGGCCGCCGTCGAGTCGCGCATGCAGGTGCGCAGCCAGCGCGAGGCCGAGTTCGCGGCCCTGCGCGACACCCCCGCCGTCACCCTCGACGGCCAGCGCATCACCCTGCTGACCAACGCCGGCCTGGCCGTCGACCTCGAGAATCTCGACGCGGTCGGGGCCGAGGGCATCGGCCTGTTCCGCACCGAATTCCAGTTCATGGTCTCCGACGAACTGCCCCGCCTCGACAGCCAGACGGCGCTGTACCGGCGGGTGCTGGATACGGCGGGGCGCCGCCCGGTGACCTTCCGGACGCTCGACATCGGCGGCGACAAGGTGCTGCCCTATCTGGAGACGGAGCGCGAGGAGAACCCGGCCCTGGGGCGGCGCGCGGTCCGCCTCGGCCTCGACCGGCCGGGGCTGCTGCGGCTGCAACTGCGCGCCCTGCTGACCGCCGCCGCCGGCCGCGAACTACGGGTCATGTTCCCGATGATCGCCACCGTCGACGAATTCCGCCACGCCCGGGAGCTGGTCGACATCGAATGCGCCTGGGCGCGCCGCCGCGGCCGCGCCCTGCCGGACCTGTTGCGCGTGGGGGCGATGATCGAGTGCCCGTCGCTGCTGTGGCACCTCGACGCCCTGCTGCCGCTGACCGACTTCGTTTCGGTCGGCACCAACGACCTGTTCCAGTACATGTTCGCCGCCGACCGGACCAATCCGCTGGTGGCCGACCGCTACGATCCCCTGTCGCCGCCGGCGCTGAGGGCGCTGGCGGAGATCCAGCGTCGGTGCGCCGATACGGGCACGCCGGTGTCGGTCTGCGGCGAGCTGGCGGGGCGGCCGCTCGAGGCCTTCGCCCTGCTCACCCTCGGCTTCACCCGACTGTCCGCGCCGGCCGGCGGGGTCGGGCCGGTGAAGCGCATGATCCTCTCCGCCGACCTCGGCGCGGCCCGACGCAGCATGACCAGTCTTCTCGGCTCATCGTCCGCCTCGATCCGCGGCGAACTGGAGAGTCTGGCCCGAAAGTTGAACGTCGCGATCTGATCCGCGCCTGGCCGGAACGGCCCAGGTGCTTAACAAATCGTTGATCGGCCGACGCTAATGAGTTATCCACAAGGCGAGCCCGGAGGGTCCGCGGGGGCAGGCCCGGACTGTCATCCCGATATGATACAGGGCCGGGGTTTGAGTACGGCGGGCGGCGTTTCCGCGCCGCCGAGCGTTGGGTGGGGCGTCATGGCGCTGGATGCGGGCAAGGGCCCGGAAGAGTACGGTGCGCAGTCGGACTGGCGGGATGTCATTCCCCCCATCACCGACGCCCCGACTCTCGGCGACGGCCTGCGGGACGCGCGCGAGCGTTCCGGCCGGTCGCTGGTCGAGCTGTCCAGCGTCACCCGTGTGCCGGTGCGCTACCTGGCGGCGCTTGAACAGAACGACTTCTCCGTCCTTCCCAACCGCGTCTTCTCGATCGGCTACGTCCGCGCCTACGCCGCTGCGCTCGGACTGGACGAGCAACTGGCGGTGGAACGGTTCAAGCGCGAGACTCCCGACCCTTCGGTCCCGCTGCAGCCGCCGGTCGGCGTGGCCTTCGAGGAGGTGCGCCGCTACTCGCCACGTCTGATCGCCGCCGGCCTGGCCCTCGTGGTCGCCGTGGTCGGCTGGAACGTGTTCCAGCGCGTCAGCCTGATGCGCGCCCCGCAGCCGTCCGACATCGCCGAGGTGCCCGAAAGCTGGCGGCTGGGCGAGGTGCCGGGGCAGGGGGAGCTGTTCCGGCTGGCCGCGCCGCGACCGGCCCCGCCGGACCAGACCGTGCCGGCGCTCTACGTCACGCCGGGCCTCGAGGCCCAGCTGACCGGCCTTGAACCGGGATCCCCGGAGGCCGAGGCCGCCGCCATCGTGGCCGCCCCGCCGGTGCAGAAGGCCTTCAATCCCCGCGGCGCCATCTACGGCGCCTCGGCCAACGCCTCCCAGGTGGTGATCCAGGCGCGCAAGGCCGCGGGTCTGGTGGTGCGGATGGCTGACGGCCGGGTGCTGTTCGCGCGCCAGCTGGCCGCCGGCGATGCGTGGCGAGCCCCGGTCGGAGTGGCGGCGACGGTCGATGTGTCCGATCCGGCGGCGTTCGACGTCTACCTGAACGGCGAGCACGGCGGCGCGCTCGAGGCCAGTCTGACGCCGCTGGCGCAGCTCAACGCCCGCGCCCAGTCGCTGGCCCGCCAGGCCGCCGCCGAGGTCGCCGTCCGGACCGAAGCCGCCCGCGCCGCCGCTGTGCGGGCGCAGGCCGAGGTGCAGGACCAGGCCCAGCTTCAGGCCGCCTCCATGCAGGCCATGGCGAACGCAGCCACCGGCGGCTGATCTCCGCGACCGTCTGCGTCGTGGCCATGCCGCAATCCGATGCCTATGTTCGACCCCGCATGAGCCTCGACCACACCCACGTCCGTCCCTGGCGCCATATCGAGCGCCGCAAGAGCCGCCGCATCATGGTCGGCTCCGTGCCCGTCGGCGGCGACGCGCCGATCACCGTCCAGTCGATGACGAACACGCCGACCTCCGACGCAGCGGCGACCATCGACCAGATCCGTCGGCTGGAAGAGGCCGGGGCCGACATCGTCCGCGTCTCCTGTCCGGACGAGGACTCCACCGCCGCCTTCAGGACCATCGCCCGGGAGGCCAGGGTCCCGCTGGTGGCGGACATCCACTTCCACTACCGGCGCGGCATCGAGGCGGCCCAGGCGGGCGCCGCCTGCCTGCGCATCAATCCCGGCAACATCGGCTCGCCCGACCGCGTCCGCGAGGTCATCCAGGCGGCGAAGGACCACGGCTGTTCGATGCGGATCGGCGTCAACGCCGGCTCGCTGGAGCGCGAGCTGCTCGAGAAATACGGCGAGCCCTGCCCCGAGGCCATGGTCGAGAGCGCCCTCAGCCACGCCCGCATCCTGCAGGACCACGACTTCCACGAGTTCAAGATCTCGGTGAAGGCGTCGGATCCCTTCCTGACCGTCGCCGCCTATCACCAGCTGGCCGAGGCCATCGACTGCCCGCTCCATGTGGGCGTCACGGAGGCGGGGCCCCTCCGCACCGGCACGATCAAGTCGTCCATCGCCATGGGCAACCTGCTCTGGGCCGGCGTCGGCGACACGATCCGCGTCTCGCTGGCCGCCGATCCTGTCGAGGAGATCAAGGTCGGCTTCGACATCCTCAAGTCGCTGGGTCTGCGCCACCGCGGGGTCAACATCATCGCCTGCCCGTCGTGCGCGCGGCAGGGCTTCAACGTCATCGAGACGGTCGGCATCCTCGAGGAGCGGCTGGCCCACGTGACCACGCCGATGTCGCTGTCGATCATCGGCTGCGTGGTCAACGGCCCGGGCGAGGCGCTCTACACCGACGTCGGCTTCACCGGCGGCGGCGCGGGCTCGGGCATGATGTACCTGAACGGCAAGATCGCCGGCAAACAGGCCAACGAGGGCATGATCGACGAGATCGTCGCCCGCGTGGAGGAGAAGGCTGCCGAACTGGAAGCGGCGCGGGCGGCCCGCGGCGAACCGCTGGCCGCGGCGTAGCGCTTCCGGGAGGCGGAGCCGGCCGCCTCAGCTCTTCAGGCGCCAGCCCGAGCGGAACACGGCCCAGCAGGCGACGGCGAGCCCGGCCGTCAGCGCCGCGCTCATCGCCACCCCGATGCGGATGTCGCCTTCGGCGTGGCCGATAAAGCCCGAGCGGAAGCCGTCGATCAGGTAGAAGAACGGGTTGAAGTGGCTGATCGTCGCGAACGGCTCGGGCAGGTTCTCGACGAGGTAGAAGGCGCCGGACAGGAAGGTCATCGGCATGACCACGAAGTTCTGCACCGCCGCCAGATGGTCGAACTTCTCCGACCACAGGCCGGCGAAAACGCCGAGCGTGCCCATCATCAGCGAGGCCGCGAGAGCGAACCAGACGATGGCCAGCACATTGGTCACGCCCAGGCGGGCGAACGGCAGCACGCAGACCGCGGTCACCAGCCCGACCGCCAGGCCCCGCGTGGCGGCGCCGAGGGAGAAGCCGATGGTCAGCTCCAGCGGGGTGAGGGGCGGGGTCAGGAAGTCCGTCGCCGTGCCCATGATCTTGGCCTGGATGAGGCTGGACGAGGCGTTGGCGAAGGCGTTGTTGAGCATGGCCATCATGATCAGGCCGGGGGCCACGAACTCGGCGAAGGGCGTGCCGTGCAGCGGCGGCCGGGCCCCCTGCAGGGCGACCACGAAGACCATCATGTAGAGCAGGGTGGTGACCACCGGCGCCGCCACGGTCTGGGCGCCGACCTTCCAGAACCGCCGCACCTCCTTGAGGTAGAGCGTCTTGACCCCCTCCCAGTTGACGCCGTGGTAGCGGCGCGGCTGCGGCGGACGGGCGGGCGTGGCGGCGAGATCGGTCATAGCCGGCACATGCTGCGCCGCGTCGAAGAGCGCAAGGGGCCGGGGATCGGGTTCGAGGTCGGCGGGGGGCGTCGCGGACGGGCGATCAGGAGACGCGACCTCCCCTGGCGCCCGGCCTTCGGTCCCTGCCGCTTGCTTAACCATACCACATCTAGTTCCTGTGGACGGACCGATTCGCAGATATTGCGCGTTTTAAGGGGAGGTTTACGATTAGTGGTAGGTCGCGGTCCCGGGAGGAGGGGCCGGACCCCATATGTTGAATCTCACCGGAGGGCGCCCACATGACCCCAGGCTGGACCGAAGATCGCGTCGGTGCGCTGAAGAAGCTCTGGCTGGAAGGCCAGAGCGCGAGCCAGATCGCCAAGGCGCTGGGCGGCGGGGTGACCCGCAACGCCGTCATCGGCAAGGTGCACCGGCTGGGCCTCTCCGGCCGCGCCGCGCCGTCGCAGCCGGCCCGCGCCACCTTCCGGCCGTCGCGTCCCCGCCCGGCGGCCCAGCCTGCCCAGGCGCCGTCCGCCCCGCGCCGCATCGAGGCGGCCCAGCCGCGCCCGGCCGCGCCGGCGGTCCCCGCCCCCATGCCCGACCTGCCTGGCACCGCCACGGTCATGACGCTGGGCGCCCACATGTGCAAATGGCCGATCGGCGACCCGTCGTCCTCGGAGTTCAGCTTCTGCGGCCGCCGCGCCTCGGAAGGCGTCTACTGCGTCGAGCACGCCCGCGTCGCCTACCAGCCGCAGGTCAAGAAGGCCGGCAAGGACGGCGCCGCCGAACTGGCCCGCTCGCTGCGCCGCTACATCTGAGTCCGATCTACCGGGCGCGCGAACCTTTTCGCGCGCCCGTCGTCTTTCGGTCGCGAGACCGTCACAGACGCCCCCTAGAGGGGCCGCCGTCCGCCCCGGAGCCGCTCGCAGCGGCGTCGGGACTGGGGCGGGGCTGCGGTTCTCCGGGTTGACGCAGCCCCTCACCCGTTCGCTGGACGAGCCCATCGCCAACAGCTTTCGCCGTCATCATCGCCAGGAGCCTGGCGGCCGCCCGCCGCCTAGTTCAGCACCCGCCGCTCGCCCGGCACGTCGAGGCTGAAGGCGGGGATGGCCACCTCGAACATCCGTCCCCGGTCGTCGACCATCCGGTAGGCTCCGACCATGGCGCCGGACTGCGTGCGCAGCGGGCACCCCGAGGCGTAGGCGTAGCTCTCGCCGGGCCGGATCGTCGGCTGCTCGCCGACCACGCCGGCGCCGCGCACCTCCTCGACCTGTCCGCGGGCGTCTGTGATCGTCCACCGCCTCGCCACCAGCTGCACCGGTCCGGGCGACAGGTTGACGATCTCGACCTGGTAGGCCCAGACCCAGCGTCCGGCGGCCGGATCCGACTGCCCCGCCAGATAGCTGGGCCGCACCCGCACCAGAATTCCCTCGGTCTCGGCTTCGTAGGCGCGACTGTCGTGCATCCGTCGAATGGGCCCCCGCGCCGCCGCCGGGTCAAGCGGGGCCATGCGCACGGCAGGCGAGACGCGTCGGAAAATCGTGTAAGCGAAGGCCATGACGAGCTTTGATTTCGCCCGCCCCGGCATCCTGCCCTGCCAGTCCATCGAGTCCCTGATCGCCGCCGGCGCGATCGTCTCCGAGACCCCGTTCGATCCCGACCAGGTGCAGCCGGCCAGCCTGGATCTGCGCCTGTCGGACCGCGCCTGGCGCGTCCGGGCCTCCTTCCTGCCGGGCATGCGCCAGGTCGAGGACCGCATCGCCGACGTGGCCATGCACGCCATCGACCTGTCGGGCGGCTACGTCATGGAGAAGGGCTGCGTCTACATCGCCCGGCTGCAGGAGCGGCTCAGCCTGCCGAAGGGGCTGATCGCCCGCGCCAATCCGAAGAGCTCGACCGGGCGGGTCGATGTCTTCGTCCGCCTGCTCACCGATCGGGGCGGCAGCTTCGACGACGTCGACGAGGGATATGACGGGCCGCTGTACCTCGAGATCGCGCCGCAGACCTTCTCCATCCTCGTCCGCCCGGGCACCCGGCTGAACCAGCTGCGCCTCAAGGCGGGCGAGCCGCCGAAGCTGGAGACGCGATCGGTCGGCGTCGACCTGACCGGGGGCGAGGGCGGCGTGGTCGGCTTCCGCGGCCGCCGTCACGCCGGCGTCGTCGACCTCGACCGCATCGACGGCCATGACCCGCGCGACTTCTGGGAACCGCAGGTGCTGCGCCGTGGCGAACTGCTGCTGGACCCGGGCGAATTCTACATCCTGGCCTCGTCCGACGACGTCGAGATTCCGGTCGACCAGGCCGCCGAGATGACCCCGATCGACCCTTCCGTCGGCGAGTTCCGGGTCCACTACGCCGGCTTCTTCGATCCCGGCTTCGGCACCGACGAGGCGCACGGGGCCGGATCCAAGGGCGTGCTGGAGGTGCGGACCCACGACACGCCCTTCCTGCTCGAGCACGGGCAGATCGTCGCCCGTCTGGTCTACGAGCCGCTCACCGAACGCCCGACCCGCCTCTACGGCGAGGGCGGCAGCCACTACCAGCGGCAGGGTCTGAAGCTGTCGAAGCACTTCCGGCCGTGGGGGTGAGAGAGGGGCCAGGTTCTAGGGACTAGGTTCCAAGGAGTAGCCGCCGGTCGACCCTAGCCCCTAGCCCCTAGAACCTCGGACCTACGAGAGCCGGTCCGCCTTCCGCAGCCCCGGGAACATCGCCGCCCAGGCGCCGGTGGCGGCCAGCGCTCCCGCGCCGCCGAACACCGCCGCCCCGACCGCGCCCAGCAGCCGCACCGCGACGCCGGAATAGGCTTCGCCCAGCTCGTTCGAGGCGCCGATGAACAGCATCGACACGGAGCTGACCCGGCCGCGCATGTGATCGGGCGTGGCCAGCTGCACCAGCGTCTGGCGGATGTTGACGCTGATCATGTCGGCGGCCCCGCCGATCAGCAGCGCCAGACCCGAGATCCAGACGATCTTCGACAGGCCGAAGGTCAGGGTCGACAGGCCGAAGACCGCCACCGCCGCGAACATCCAGCGCCCGCCGTGGCGCACGATCGGGAAGCGGCTCAGGTAGATCGCCATCGACAGCGCCCCGACCCCGAAGGCGGCGCGCAGCAGGCCGAAACCCTCGGGCCCGACATGCAGGATGTCGCGGGCGAAGATCGGGGTCAGCAGCGCCACCCCCGCCAGCATGACCACCACCAGGTCCAGCGAGATGGCGCCCAGCACGATCTTCGTCTTCCAGACGTAGGCCAGCCCCTCCTTCACCGCCTCCAGCGCCGGCTGCCTGCCCCCCGGATTGCGCGGCTTGCCGCTGGTGCGGATCATCAGGAAGGCGGAGACTCCCAGCAGGAACAGGCCCATGGCGCAGGCGTAGGCCAGCGGCACGTTGATCCCCACGATCACCCCGCCCAGGGCCGGTCCGGCGATGGCCCCGGTCTGGAAGGCGATGGACTGGGCGGCGATGGCCGGCGGCAGGGCGCGGCGGCCGACCACCATGGGCAGGAAGGACTGGCTGGCCGGGGCGAGGAAGGCCCGGGCCGCGCCGAACACCGCCGCCACCGCCAGCAACCCCCACAGCGGCGGGTCGCCGTGCAGGGCCATCAGCAGGAAGCCGCCGGCGCACATCGCCTCGACCACGATCGACAGGGCCACGGTGCGCTTGCGGTCGCGCCGGTCGGCCATGGCCCCGGCCGGCAGGGTGAGGGCCAGCAGCGGCAGGAACTGGAACAGCCCGACCAGCCCGAGGTACAGGCTGGCCTGCTCCACCGGGTGGTCGCGCCGTGCGATCTCGTAGACCTGCCACAGCAGGGCCGAGGACTGCACCTGGATGCCCAGCACCGCGACGACGCGGCCGAACCACAGCATGCGAAAGTCGCGGATGCCCCACGGACTGGCCGGCCCCTCCGGCGGCTCCGGCGGAGAGGGCGGGGGCGCCGGCGTGGTGTCGAGACTCTCGGTGGTCACGTGCGGCGGGGAACCTTCGGATAGGGTGTGCCGTCGCGGTGGAAATACCCTCCCGGCCGGAAGACCATGTCGATGTCGGGATAGTCGCCGGAGTCCCCGCCGGGCGTCCGGGTTCCCACCTCCAGCAGAACGGCCTCGACCCCTGAACGGTTCTCGATCCTGTGGCCGTTCGGGACGCCGGCCTTGAATCCGGCGCAGTCGCCGGTCTTCAGGGTCGTCTCGCCGTCCTCCTCGACCAGCACCACCTCGCCGGAGACGACCCAGACGAATTCGTCCTCGCCTTCGTGCCAGTGGCGCTGGCTCGACCAGGCGCCCGCCGGCAGGCGCAGCAGATTGACCCCGAACTGCTCCAGTCCGACCGCGTCGCCCAGCCGCCAGCGGCGGCGCGGCTTGCAGGGGCCGGCGAACTCTTCGGGGTAGGAGGTGCCATGCCCGGTCGGGGCGGCGTCGATGTCGATCTTCGGCATGATGGTGAGCCTATTCGCAATCGTCCTGACCCCGTAAAGCAAGGATCCATGAGCGCCGCATCAACTCCGGTTATCGATCCTGTCGAACTGACCCGCGACCTGATCCGCAAACCCTCGGTCACGCCCGCCGACGAGGGCGCGATGGACGTGCTGGAGCGCGTCCTGACCAGCCTCGGCTTTCACTGCCGCCGGATGAAGTTCGAGAACATCGAGAACCTCTACGCCCGGCGCGGAACCGCCGCGCCCAATCTCTGCTTCGCCGGCCATACGGATGTGGTCCCCACCGGTTCGCCGGACGCCTGGTCGGCCGCGCCGTTCGAGGCCGAGGTCCGCGACGGCATCCTCTACGGCCGGGGGACCGTCGATATGAAGGGCGGCATCGCCGCCTGGGTCGCCGCCGTGTCGCGGGTGCTGGCCGAGGGCGAGGCGCCCGGTTCGCTCAGCTTCCTGATCACCGGCGACGAGGAAGGACCGGCGCTGCACGGCACCAAGAAGGTGGTCGAGGCGCTGATGGCGGAGGGCGAGGTCATCGACGCCTGCATCGTCGGCGAGCCGTCCTCGCAGCAGGCGCTGGGGGACATGATCAAGATCGGCCGGCGCGGCTCTCTCAACACCTGGATCACGGTGCATGGCCGCCAGGGCCATGTCGCCTATCCCGACCGGGCCGCCAACCCGGTGCCGGTGCTGGCGCGGCTGGCCGCCCGCCTGGCGGACCACCGGCTCGACGAGGGCTACGAGGCCTTCCAGCCGTCCAACCTGGAGCTGACCACCCTCGATGTCGGCAACCCGGCCACCAACCTGATCCCCGCCGAGGCGCGGGGGCGGCTGAACATCCGCTTCAACCCGAACCACACCGGCGAGAGTCTGATGGCCTGGCTCAACGCCGAGGCCGGCCGGGCCCAGGCCGAGAGCGGACTGCGCATCGAGCTTGAGCACCTGCATTCGGGCGACGCCTTCCTCACCGAGGTCGGCCCCTTTGTCATCGGCGTGCAGGACGCGGTCGAGGCGGTCGTCGGCCGCCGCCCGGAGGCCTCGACCACCGGCGGCACCTCCGACGCGCGCTTCATCCGCGCCATGTGCCCGGTGCTGGAGCTGGGCCTCGTCGGCCAGACCATGCACCAGGTCGACGAGCGCGCGCCCACGGCCGAGATCGAGCAACTGGCCGAGGTGTACCGGAAGGTGATCGAGACCTTCTTCGCGCGCGCCTAGAACAGCACGTCCAGTCCCAGCATGGCCCCGCCGAACATGGCGGCGAAGGCGACGAGGAAGAAGACCAGTTCGCGTAGGGGCCCGCCGCGGCGCTCCAGCGTGGCGGGCGGCAGTCTGACCGGCAACTCTCGCATCGGACCCTCCGTCAAACCGGCCGACGGTGCGCCCGCTTTGTTGCTCGCCGGTTGAGAAAGATGGTTGCCGGCGAGGCGGTCAGGGGCGCTCGAGGAAGCGCACGGCGCTCAGCACATGGGTCTTCACGCCCAGCGGCAGCACCGACTCGTCGACGTCGAAGGCCGGCGAGTGGTTCGGCGGCGCGTTCGCGGGATCGATCCCCGCCGGCGTTCCGCCGAGGTGGTAGAAGACCCCCGGCACCTCCTGCGACAGATAGGAGAAGTCCTCCGCCACCGTCGTCGGCGGGGTGGCGGCGTTGACGTTGTCCGCACCCGCCGCCTCGGCCAGCACCGGCTCCAGCCAGGCCGACAGCGCCTCGTCGTTGAACACCAGCGCCGCGTTCTGGCGCACCGCGAACTCGGCCGTCGCGCCGTAGGTTTCGGCCACGTTGTCGACGGCGATCTCCGCGCGCCGCACCAGGTCGTCGCGCTGGGCGATGTCGAAGGTGCGCAGGGTGCCCGACATCGTCGCCCGGTCGGGGATGATGTTGTAGCGGACCCCGGCGTCCAGCGTGGCGATGGTGAACACCGTCGGCGTCGTCGTCGGATCGATGGTTCGGGCGGTCAGATTGTTGATCGTCTGCACGATCTGGGCCGAGGCGGCGATGACGTCGACGCCCTTCCACGGCCATGCCCCGTGCGTCTGCCGCCCGTTCAGGACGACGTCGACCCGGTCCGAGGCCGCCATGAAGCCGCGCGGCCGGTAGAAGACCGTGCCCGGCCGGCCGGGGACCACGTGCAGGCCGAAGATCGCCTCGGGCCGGGGGTCCGCCAGGGCCCCCTCCTCGATCATCAGGGCCGCCCCGCCCTTGGGCTCGCCGGGGGGCGCCCCCTCCTCCGCCGGCTGGAAGATGAACACCACCGTCCCCGCGAGCTCGTCCTTCATGCCGGCCAGAACCTCGGCGGCGCCCATCAGCATGGCCACGTGGGCGTCGTGGCCGCAGGCGTGGGCCACCGGCACGGTCTCGCCCATGTAGCTTCCGGTCGCGGTCGAGGCGAACGGCAGGCCGGTCGCCTCCAGCACGGGCAGGGCGTCCATGTCGGCGCGCAGCGCCACGGTGCGCCCCGGCCGGCCGCCACGCAGCACCCCGACCACCCCGGTGCGGCCGACGTCCGTCCGCACCTCCAGCCCGAGGCTCCGCAGATGGTCGGCGACCACCCCGGCGGTGCGCGTCTCGGCGAAGCCGAGCTCCGGATGCCGGTGCAGGTCGCGCCGCCACTCGACCACCTGCGGCGTCGCCGCCTCCACGGCCGCCTCGATCCGCTCCAGCGGGACCTGGGCGGCGGCGCCGGCGGCGGAGACGGCGAGCGCCGTCGCGGAGAGGGCCAGCAGGCGAAGGGTCATGGCGTCGTCCTCGTGGTGAGAGAGGCAACCGTCGCGGACCACGGCCGCTTCCGCAAGGCCCCGCCTCAGCCTACGGTCGCCGTGTGAACCTCCGCTCTCCCGCCTTCGCCATCCTGTTCGCGGTCAGCCTGATCGCCGCCGCCGGCAACATGGCGCTGCAGTCGGTGCTGCCGGCCATCGGACGCGAGTTCGGCCTCAGGGACACCCTCGTGTCGGCGGCGTTCGCCATTTCGGCCCTGATGTGGACCCTGACCTCGCCCTACTGGGCGCGGCTGTCGGACCGGCTGGGGCGCAAGAAGGTCATCATGATCGGTCTGGGCGGCTTCGTCGCCTCGATCGGCGGCTTCGGCCTGGCCACCACGGCGGGGCTGCAGCTGTGGCTCGGGCCGCTGACGGCCTTCGTTCTGATGGCGGTGGCGCGGACCATCTACGGCGTGTTCGGCTCCGCCTCGCCGATCGCGGCCCAGGCCTATGTCGCGGACCGGACCAGCCCCGAGCAGCGGACCCAGGCCATGTCGCTCCTCGCCTCGGCCCAGGGGCTCGGCACGGTTCTGGGACCGACCTTCGCGCCCCTGCTGGTGCTCCCGCTGGTCGGCCTGGCGGGACCGATGTACGCCTTCGCCCTGTTCGCGGCCGCGGTGCTGTGGGTGGTCTGGCGACGACTGCCCAGCGGCGAGGTGGTGCGCATCCCGTCGCCGAGCGGCCGCCGCGAGGCGGGCAAGGGACTGTGGAAGGACCGGAGAGTCCGCGACTATCTGCTGTTCGGCCTGCTCGTCACGGGCTCCCAGGCCATCAACATCTCGGTCCTGGGCTTCCATGTGATCGACGTGATCGCGCAGCCGGGCTCGGGGCCCGAGGCAGCCCTGCCCTTCATCAGCATCGCCATGTTCGCCGGCGCGGCCGCCACGCTGATGGCGCAGTGGGGGCTGATCCCGTTGCTCAAGCTGCAGCCCGCCGACCTCATGCGCTGGGGCGCCGGTCTTGCGCTGGCGGGAAACCTGCTGACCGTCTTCGCCCCCGGGTACTACGGCGTGGTGATCGGCTATGCGGTCGTCTCGATGGGGGTCGGCTTCGCCCGTCCGGGTTTCACCGCCGGCTCCTCGCTGGAGGTGGGACCGAACGAGCAGGGCGCCGTCGCCGGTTTGATGATGTCGCTGGCCGGCCTCAGCTTCCTGGTGCCGCCCGTGGTGGGGGTCGCCCTCTATGAACTGGCCGAGCCCGCGCCGTTCATCGCCAACGCCCTCCTGCTGACCGGAGCCATCGCCCTGTGCTTCTCCAGCGTCCGGCTGCGGCGCGGCCCGCCCGATCTCCCCGACCGCGACGAGACGCCCTCGCCCGAGACGCCGCCGGCGTCGCAGCCGGGACCGGAGGGCGGTCGCTGAAGCCTTTTCAGCGCCTGAAACCCGTGTCAGATCGTCGGTCATGGACATCGCCCGTATCGAAAAGCGCATCGGCGTGCGCGCGCCGACCGACCGCATCTGGGACGTGATCGCCGACCTGCCCGGCTGGGACCGCTGGAATCCGGTGGAGCGGGCGGCGGAGGGCGCGATCGCCTACGGCGGCCAGATCACCCTGACCGAGTCGTTCGAGGATCTGCCGGAGCGCCGCGTCGTCGCCAAGGTCGGCGAGTGGCAGCCCTACGCCCAGCTGGTCTGGACCGAGAGCCGCGGCGTCTGGTTCCGGTCGATGCGCTACTTCGAGATCGAGGAGCTGGAGCCGGGCAGCTGCATCGTCTCCAACGGCTTCATCTTCTCCGGCCTGCGCGGCGAGATGTTCTTCGACAAGCACCGCAAGCGGCTGCGCCACGGCGTGGACCGCATCGCCGAGGCCTGGAAGGCGGCGGCCGAGGGCTGATCCGTCAGCCGCCCTTGGCCATCGTGTCCTGGATGCTGATGATCGCCGGCGTCAGGATGACGATGAACAGGACCGGCAGGAAGAACAGGATCATCGGCACGGTCAGCTTGGCCGGAAGCGCCGCGGCCTTCTTCTCGGCCGCCGAAAGGCGCAGATCGCGGTTCTCCTTGGCCATGGTCCGGAGCGCCGCGCCCAGCGGGGTGCCGTAGGTCTCGGCCTGGGTCATGGCCGTGGCCACCGACTTCACCCCCGGATGATTGGTGCGCTTGGCCAACCCCTCGTAGGCCATGCGGCGGTCGGGCAGGTAGCTCAGCTCGGCCGACAGCAGGGTCAACTCCTCGGCCAGGTCGATGGACGAGCCGCCGATCTCCTGGCCGACCTTCTGGATGGCGGCCTCGATCGACATGCCCGCCTCGACGCAGATCAGCAGCAGGTCCAGCGCGTCCGGGAAGGCCTGCATGATCGAGGTGCGGCGCTTGGCGATGCGGTTGGCCAGGAAGATGTTCGGCGCATAGAAGCCGGCCACAGCCGCGGCCATGACCGCCGTGACCCGGGTCATGAAGGGCAGGCCGAAGTCATTGAAGATGAACAGGTAGAAGGCCGTGATCGCCAGGAAGACGAACGGCATCGAGAAGCGGAAGAAGTAGAAGGTCGTCAGCGGCCTGGGCCCGCGATAGCCGGCTTGGGCCATCTTGTCGGCGACCTTCGGGTCCTCGAGCAGCTTGGTCAGGTTCAGCTGCTCGACGACGCGCTTCTTGAAGCCCTCGTCAGTGTGACGAAGTCCCTGCGGGCCCGACGCCTGGGCGGCGATGGCCTGCCGTGAGCGGCGCTTCAGCTCCTCGCGGCGCACGGCGACCGCCTTCATGCGCCCCTCGAGCTTCGCCCCGCCGCCGAACGAGCCGAGCAGGGTGACGAGGGTGGCGAACACCAGAAAGCCGACCACCATGCTGAGGATGTTCACAGGGTCGGTGAAGAAGGGGATGAGGCCCGGCATGTCTGGTCCTCAGAACTTGAAGGAGATCATCTTCTTCATCACGAAGACGCCGAAGCTCATCATGACGACGGCGACCAGAAGCATGAACTGGCCGCGGGGATCGGTGAACAGCTTGGCCATGTAGGCCGGGGTGGTCAGACTGACGAGGATCATCACCGCCGGCGGCAGAGAGCCGATGATGCCGGCCGAGGCCGTGGCCTCGGAGGACAGCGCCTTGATCTTTTCGCCCATCATCTTGCGGGCGCGCAGCACGGCGGAAAGGTTCGACAGGGCCTCCGCCAGATTGCCGCCGGTCTTCTGCTGGATGCCGATGACGATGGAGAAGAACTTCAACTCCGGCGTCGGCATGCGCTCGTACATCTTGTCCAGCGCCTGCGGCAGGGTCAGGCCGACCCCCATGCCTTCGACCAGGCGCTGGAACTCCGGGCCGAGCGGGGCGGGGCTCTCGCGCGCGATGATCTTGAAGCAATCGTGGACCGGCAGGCCTGACTTGATGCCCCGCACGATGACGTCGACGGCGTCGGCGAAATGGCTCGAGAACTTCTTGCGGCGGCGCTTGCCGAGGAAACCGACCACCCAGCGCGGCAAGCCGAGGCCGAAGATCACGCCGAGACCGAGCGCGACCAGCGGGTTGAGGCCGAACAGCATGGGCAGCAAGGCCGCAACCACGCCGAGGACGGCGCTGATGATCCAGAAGGTCTGGACGTTCATCGACAGACCGGCCTGCTTCAGCTTTGCCGGCAGCGTCAGCCGGGCCTTGCGCTCCAGCCGGTCCGCTTCCTGCAGCTGCTGCATGATCTGCTTGCGCCGCGCTTCGGGCGTGTTGGCCGCCGCCTTGCGCGCCGCGGCGGCGGTCTGCTTGGGCGCGCCGAACGACTGCGCCCGCTTCAGCGCGGCCTCGCTGGAATCGCCTCCGCCGACGAAGGCCCAGCCAAGCCCGCCGATGGTGATGAAGGCCAGGACGGCGGCGAGGAGGGGAAGCATGATCTACTCCGCCGCGTCCAGGGCTTCGGCCAGCTCGCGCTCCAGCCCGTAGTAGCGGGCGCGATCCCAGAAGCGGGGGCGGGCGATGCCCGTCGAACGGTGCCGGCCGACGATCTTGCCGTTCTCGTCCTCGCCGGTGATCTCGTAGAGGAACAGGTCCTGGGTGACGATGACGTCGCCCTCCAGCCCCACCACCTCGGTGATGTGGGTGATGCGGCGCGAGCCGTCGCGCAGGCGCGCCGCCTGGACGATGACGTCCACCGAGCCGACGATCATCTCGCGGATGGTCTTGGACGGCAGGCCGTAGCCGCCCATGGTGATCATCGACTCCATCCGGCTGATGGCCTCGCGCGGCGAGTTGGCGTGCAGCGTGCCCATGGAGCCGTCGTGGCCGGTGTTCATGGCCTGCAGCAGGTCGAACGCTTCGGGGCCGCGGACCTCGCCGACGATGATCCGCTCGGGACGCATGCGCAGGCAGTTCTTGACCAGATCCCGCATGGTGATCTGGCCCTGGCCCTCGAGGTTGGGCGGCCGGGTCTCGAGACGCACCACGTGCGGCTGCTGCAGCTGCAGCTCGGCCGCGTCCTCGCAGGTGATCACCCGCTCGGTCGGGTCGATGAAGGCGGTCAGGGTGTTGAGCAGGGTCGTCTTGCCCGAACCGGTGCCGCCCGAGATGATCAGGTTGCAGCGCGACGCGCCGATGACGCCGAGGACGCGCGCGCCCTCCGGACTGATGGAGTTGAACTCCACCAGATTCTTCATCGTCAGCTTGTCTTTCTTGAACTTCCGGATCGTCAGCGTCGGGCCGTCGATGGCCAGCGGGGGGGCGATGACGTTGACCCGCGACCCGTCCGGCAGGCGGGCGTCGCAGATCGGGGAGCTCTCGTCCACGCGGCGGCCGACCTGCGACACGATCCGCTGGCAGATGTTCATCAGCTGGCCGTTGTCGCGGAAGCGGACATTGGTCAGCTGGACCTTGCCGCCGACCTCGATGAACACCCGCCCGGCGCCGTTGACCATGATGTCTGCGATGTCGTCGCGGGCCAGCAGCGGCTCCAGCGGCCCGTAGCCGAGGACGTCGTTGACGATGTCCTGGACCAGGTGCTCCTGCTCGGCCACCGACATCGAGACGTTTTTGATCGCCACCAGCTCGGCGACGATGTCGCGGATCTCCTCCGCCGCCGCCTTCTGCTCCAGCTGGGCCAGCTGGGCGAGGTCGATGGTGTTCATCAGCGCGTTGAAGATCGTCGTCTTCGTGGCGTGATAGTAGTCCGACTGCTCGCGGACGATCTCGGCGACCGCCTGGGCCTTCTTCAGCTGTTCGAAGCCGGGCGTGGCCTTGGGGCCGGGGCCCTGCGTCTTGGGGGCGGGCGCCTCCGCCCTCGGGCGGCTGGCGAGCGCGTCGAGGCGATCGGCTGCTTCCGACGGCGCACGGCGGGCGACGGGTTCCGGCCGCTCCAGCTCCGACACATCCGAGTCCATCGAGAAGGCCTGGGTCTGCAGGCCCTGCGCCGCCTGCACGGGCGGCGGGACAGCCTGCGCCGGTCGCTGCGCGGGGGCGGCGGCGCCGGGCTGGGCTGTGCGCTTGCCGAACACCCGCTTACGACTTCTTCTTGAACAGGCCGGAGAACACCGACTTGGCGCCGGCCTTCCCCTTCGGTGCGGCCAACTGCGGCAGTTCACGCCGCGAGACGATCTGGGCGAGCGTCTGGAAGGCCTCGGCCGCCTTCGACTTCGCCCCGGCGTCGAGGATCATCTGACCGTTGTTAGCCGCAGCGCCGAACACCTTGGCGTCGAACGGGATGATCAGGCTGGGATGGACCCCCAGCGCGTTGCCGAACTCCTTGGCCGGAATCTCCGGCCGGCCGGGAACGCCCACCTGGTTCAGCACCAGCCGGGGCGGCGCGTCGTTCGGCCGACCCTGCCGGATCAGGTCGATCATGTTCTTGGCGTTGCGCAGGGACGCGAGGTCCGGGGTCGCCACGATCACCACCTCGTCGGCGGCGATCAGGGTCCGCCGCATCCAGCCCGACCACAGGTGGGGCAGGTCGAGGACCACGAAGGGCGCCGTCGAGCGGATCTGGGTCGTGACCTCCTCGAAGGCTTCGGGCGAGACGTCCCAATCGGTGTCGAGGGTGGCGGGGGCGGCGAACAGGCTGAGCTTGTCGGTGCAGCGAACCATCATCCGGTCGAGCAGCACCGGGTCGAGGCGGTCCGGCTGGCTCAAGGCGTCAGCGACGCCGTTCAGCGGGTCCTGGTTGAAGTCGAGACCGGCCGTGCCGAACGGCAGATCGTAGTCGACGATCACCGTGTTGGCGCCGATCCGTTCGGACATGGCGTAGGCGGTGTTGTGGGCCACGGAGCTGGCCCCTGCGCCGCCGCGGGCGCCGACGAAGGCGATCGAGCGGCCGACGAACGGTTGCGCCGGGTCGGCGAACAGGCCGCCGATGGCCGAGATCAGCTGCAGCGGCTGGATTGGGGCGACGAGGTATTCGCTCACGCCGCGCCGCATCAGCTCGCGGAACAGCAGGATGTCGTTGGTGGCGCCGATGATCACCACCTTGGTGCCGGCGTCGCAGACCTCGGCCAGCTGATCCACCTCCCACAGCAGCGTCTGCGGGTCCTTCATGCATTCGACGATGATCAGCGGCGGGGTCGGCTCGTGCCGGTAGGCCTCGATGGCCGCGGCGACGCCGCCGATGCGGATCTGCGTGGTCGCGCGCGACAGCCGGCGATCCTGGCCGGCCCGCTCGGCGGCGGCGAGGGTGTCCTGGCGCTCGGCGAAGACGTGGATGGCGATGCGGGGCACCGACACCTCGGCCGCGTGCGCGCCGAGCACCGGCGCCGAGAAGGCCGCCGCGGCCCCGGCGACCAGATCGCCGACAGGATTGAATTCGGAGACGGCGGGAACCTGCGCCGCCTCCGCGGCGGCGTAGGCCGCAGAGGCGGGCGTCGCCGGTGAAACGGGAGGCGAAAAGCGCAGGGGGGTGCGCTCGTCGGCGCCCGCGTCCGGCTCTGCCGCGGGCGGAGCGGCCGTCTCGGCCGCGTAGGGGCCCTCGGGAGCGGCGTATCCCATGTCGAGATCGAACTCGTCGTCGAGGTCGTCGAACGGCCGGGGTGCGAAGGCGTTGCTCATGGCGCGCTATTCCACGGCCCGGGCGATCCGGCCCCGAACCAGGGTTTCCTGCGGCGTCGAGGATTCCTCGCCCGCACGGTAGTTCTGGAACACCACGGCGGCCCGGCCGGAATCCGCCGGGCTCATCGGCCGCGCCCCGAGAATGTCGCGCGGATCGGCGATCTGGGCCGCCATGTTGGCGGTGACCGCGCAGCCGAGGCCGGGCGAGGACTGGTTCGAATACCGGGGGCCCATGCTGCGCGGCTCGGCGGCGCAGTTCGGGACGACCGCCTGCACGGTCTCGAAGCCGGCCAGCACCGGGGCGCGGGGATCCGGCGCGTCATAGGCCGTCACGCGGATCCTGTCGGCCGGAACGCCCGCGGCCTCGAGGGCGGCGCGAACCGCCCAGGTCTGGCGGGCGGCGCCGGGGTCTTCACCGGCCGGTCCCTGCACCTGCACGGGCCCGGCGCCGGTGGCGCCGTAGCGGCTGGCCAGGGCGCGCAGCGCCGACTCCTGGTTGGCCGAGAGACCCTCGTCATGGACGGCGAGGGCGATGCGGTCGAGGCCCGGTTCGACCTGCAGGGCGTACCGGGCCAGCGGATTGAGCGGCGGCGGCGACCCGGTCGCGCCGGCGCAACCGGCCAGCAGGGCGGCGACGGCGAGGGAAGTCAGCGGAATGCGCATCGGGAGCGGCCTCATTCGATCACATAGCCGACAGGACCGTTCCAGCCGCTGCCCGGCGCGGTCTGGGCGACGTCGCGGGGCGCGTAGTGCTGGTTCAGCTGGCCGAACAGGATGGTCTGGGCGTCGTTGGCGATCTGCAGCCCGTCGGCCGGCGTCTGCAGGCGGCCGGGCGAGGTCGGCGAGACGATGTAGGCCTCGACGATGATCACCAGCTCGGTTTCGCCGGACAGGTAGTCGCGGGAACGGAACAGGGCCCCGAGCACCGGAAGGTCGCCGATGCCGGGCAGCTGGTCGATGTTCTGGCGGGTGTCCTCGCGCAGCAGGCCGGCGATCATCAGGGATCCCCCGGACGGCAGCTCCACGGTGTTGGAGGCGCGGCGTACGTTCAGGGCGGGGATGACCAGTCCGTCCTCGGCGGTGCCCCCGAGCGTGTAGGCGCCGGCCGTGGTCAGCTCCGACACCTCGGTGGACAGCTGCAACGAGATGCGGCCCTGCGACAGGACGATCGGCCGGAAGGCGAGGCGGACGCCGAACGGCTTGAACTCGATGCCCACGGTCACCTGGCCGGTGGTGGCGTCGACGCTCCGTCCGGTCGGGACCGGGAACTCGCCGCCGGCGAGGAACTCCGCGTTCTCGCCGTTGACGGAGGTCAGGTTCGGCTCGGCGAGAATGCGCACCAGGCCCGCGCGTTCGAAGGCGCGGAGGTTGGTGTCCAGCACGTTGCCGTCGCCGGATTGGTCGAGGTAGTTCAGGACCCCGCCGCCGAGCTGGCTCCCAGAGACCGCAAAGGTGGCGTTCTGCGCGAAGCTGAGACCGTCGCCGACGTTGGCGAGGACGGCGTCGACGTCGAGGCCGAGTTGCTTGATGGCCGTGCGCTGCACCTCGACGATGCGCGCCTTGACCATCACCTGGTCGGATCCCTCGATCGTCATCATGTTGATGATCTTCTCTGGAGCCGAGACGAAGGCGCGGGCGACCTGGCTGGCCCGGTCCGCCTCGCCGGGGCTGGAGACCACCCCCGTCAGGATGATGCTGTCGTTGACCGCCTCGGCGCGCACGCGCGATCCGGGGACGACCCGGTCGAGGGTGTCCTGCAGGGCGGAGACGCCGGCGTCGACCCGGATGCGCAGCGACAGGATGGCCCGACCGGCGTTGTCCAGCACGACGGCGTCGGTCTCGCCGGGCGCCAGGCCGATGACGGTGATCCGGCGCGGCGAATGCAGCATCGCTTCGGCCACCGCGGGATTCGGCACGATCACGTCGCGCGCATCGGCCGGAAGGTCGATGGCCATGGACGAGCCGCGCGGCAGGTTGATCAGTTGCGACTGCGCCCCCATCGACACCGCCGCGCGGGTCTGGGCGACCGGACTTGAAGCCGGCGCGACGATCGCAACCGAGAGGCCGGCGAGGGCGACGGCGATCAGGCGCTTCATTGGACCACCACCACTTCAGGGGCGCCGCCGCGGTAGACGCGGACAGCGGAAACCTCCCGACGACCGGAGCTGACCGCGCCGGACGGGCCGCCGGTGTCGGCGTACGAGCGAAGCACGAGGCTGAGCTCGCCCTCGGACTTGGCCAGCGCCAGCGCCTCGGCGTCGCCGGGGCTGACTTCCAGGGTCGCCGTCGCCCCGACCACGGCCTGGGCGTCGTCGCCCGCGCGGGTCGACTGGTCGATGGCCAGCACCTTGATGTTCCGCATCACGGTGGACGAGGTGAACTTCGAGCGGTCGCCCTCCTGGGCGCCCATGTTGGACAGGTTCGTCTCGCGGGTCAGGACGACGTCGACGCGATCGCCGGGCAGGATGAAGCCGCCGGCGGCCGTCTCGACCGTGACGCGGATGGCCATCGCCCGCATTCCGGGTTCCAGGTAGGCGGCCATGTAGCCGCTGTCGCCGGCGCGGACGATCTTGCGGACGGTGATC